>Ga0213839_1001936_pt1 | contig 12351 bp, 14 predicted proteins | sample SWPATP21_FD_160075 | JGI IMG/M metagenome (GOLD analysis project Ga0213839, IMG submission 160075) | Coastal seawater microbial communities from Marineland, Florida, United States - SWPA TP2 #1 | ecosystem: Environmental > Aquatic > Marine > Coastal | place: USA: Florida | collected 2016-08-14 | reverse complement strand
CCGCTTCTGAACGGTACCGTGAACTTCGCATTCTCCTCGACGATGCCCGACAACCGCCTCCTGGCCTACTCGAAAGGGGAAACCCTGGAGGAACTGGTTGAAGCAGGTTCTTCGATCGCGGAAAACGAACAGTCGGTGACCAACCAGGCCCTGACGTATGTTCGCACCGAAGTGACCGGCTACAAGCTGTCTTGGGGTGATACCCGTACCCTGCTCAACACCGCGGCCTAATCCCCACGGGCATGAGCCAAATTAGGCCCACCCACCCAGTGGGTGGGCCTCTTTCATAGGAGCTATCATGAAAGTCATCGCGAAGACCACTGGGGCATTCGAACTCTACGACCCGAACAACCGTGAGGTCATGCAAGTCCAACCCCGGGTTGTGGAATGGACCCAATTCTACGAAAGCCGCACGGGGGCTGGTCAGATCAAAGTCCTTGCCTCCAACCTGCCTGAAGAGGCGACTGACGCAGCCTTCCAGAAGTTTCTGGAAGAGGCTGAGAGTGAACCTCTGGCCGTTGCTGCCTATCTCTCCCTATTCGAGGACGACACGGAAGAAGGAGAACCCGAGCCCGAACCGACCCCGGAACCGGAGACCGAACCGGAGCCCGAGAAGAAGCCCCGCGGCCGGAAGCCTGCTGCGAAGAAGTCTCAGGAGTAATCCACCATGATGGTATTCACCGGGGAGAGTTTCACTCTCGGTATCGACTATATCGTGGATGATGAATTCATCATCCCCTCGGCGGCTACCATCTCTGTTCGGGACCGAGATGGGTCCCTACTGGTTTCGGCTGACGTACTGGACGTCAGCCAAACCAGCACCACCTATGAGATCGCTGCGATCCATAACACCCTCGCAGGCAACAACACGATTGAGCATCGTTTCGTTTCGGTGACGATGATCTACGAGGGGCAGCAGTTCACGAAAACCTATACCTACCGGGTGGTGGAGTTTCTCCCTATTGCCACCACCCCTGAGGACGTTCGCGCAGAACTGGGTTTGGATGTAAGTGAGCTTCCGGACCGAGACATCGATATTTTTTGGGCCTACCACCAACTGGCCGAGGAATATGGTGACACCTTCACGGACGCGCTGGAGTCTGGGACGGTGATCTCTCTCCAGGCCAACCAGGCGATCGCGGTGAAGGCCGCTGTGAACCTGTGTGGGAGCCTGCCGTTCCGGGCGGGCACGAAGTTCTCCAGTGAGGAAAATCGGTTCGAACGTCAAGGGGACTTCGACGTTGATGCCATCGCTGCCCGACTGGGAGCCAAACTGGCCAACCTGATGGATAGCATCACTTCCGAGGAGACCGGGACCTTCGACCGGTTTCTTCTCGCGACCCCGACCGACGTAATCACAGGGGTGTAATGAATGCCCCGGAAAATCCGCTCCAATTTTCGGGACGTTATTCGAACTCAGGACGGCAACAAGTTTTATGCCGAATTCGGAGATCCGAATGCAACCCCGCGCCCCCGAAAGGAAATTCAAAACCTCCCCCACCGTGGTATGACCACCCATCGATCCGCACTGGTAAAAGGGGGGGACATCATCTCGTGGAAGGGGGTCAACTACCTTCTTCTAGACCAACATCAGCTGACCGAGGTGAAAAAGTTCCTGGCCGTCCAGATTACCCACACGGTTACATGGTCGCGTTCCGTGAAAGTCGTGGATCCGATTGCCAGGGTGGAAAAAACCTCTGTCCTCCAGCCTATGGATGACAATCTTCAGGTGGTCATGGAGCCCATGTCCGCGATCGAAGAAGAGAACTTTGAATCAGTCAAGTACCGAGTGTTCACCGCGGCGGATGTTCAGAAGGGCGATCAGATCAATGATCTGGTCGTGAAGAACACGTTTGAGCTATTCGGGGTTCGAATGTTGGAGGTCATCTAATGGCAGATCCCAACAAAGCTGTTTTTGACTTCGCTCTTCAAGTCTTCTCAGATGTGGTTGTCGACACGGCCGGCACCTCAGCCGAACAGTTTCGCCGCCGGGTCATCAGTTTCCTTGATGACTACATGGAGGGTCTCTATCCGGCGATGTTTCATCAGTTGGATACGATCTACACCAATCGTTATGACCCTTTGTCCCAAGACTATGAAGATCGGAAAGCCCGACTAGGAAGAGGCCTCCCGGACTTCCTCCGGTTTCGAGGGGAACTGGAGGATTATCTTCTCAACCGGAATGCCAAGAGGGATTTCGGAACACCAAAGGCCATCTTCACGACGCAAGGACAGGGGGTCTCCAAAGGGGTGACAATCACCCCTCAAGGTCGTGCTCGATCAATACGTACCGGGCGTTTCGTATCGAACCGGGAAGCATTTTCCTCTCTGGTTTTCACGGTGGAAATTCAGATGTTCCCGCGGATCCAAGGGGACAATTATGAAGCGGCATTCGATCGGTATGCGAAGAAACAAAGGGTGAAGTTTGCCGTCTTTGAATTCGGTCGAAAGTATAGAGGGGGGAAAGTGTCATACCAACCGCCCCGTCCCCTCCTCCGTGCCTTCCTCCCCTGGTATGCGACGACCAACCTCCGTACCTCCATTGCCCAGAAACTCGGAGTGCAAATCTGATGCCCCATCCCAACATCTACCGCAGCTACCACACCTCTCTGATCCGTTTTTGCCGGGATTTTGCGGACGCTCACGGAATCGGTTTTGTGAATATGGACGCCCATGCCGACGCTTCTTCCTGGCCTGAAGGTGACTTTATTGGGCTCGGGGAATTCAACGTGGTCTTCGGTCAACCAGACGAGGTCATGCTCGCCCTGGCGATTTCCACCAAGGATGACCTCAACCTACTCCGAATGGCGGAACTAACGACCGCCCTGGTCGATCTCGTTCTCCCTACCTCCTGCATCGATCTCTACGATGCCGTTTCTGGTGACGTGATCGCTTCGCTTACGGTGGCCGAGGGGGTGAAGGTTGGGGCTCCGCTTCCAACAGAGTCCCAACCTGTGCAGCCGGTTATGCTTCGTCTACTGTCCGATTACGTATCCTTCTGATCTCCTCGAGGTCCTTCGCCGTGGTGGCATCGATCGCGTTCTCGAGCATGGCGTTCAATTCACCATTTCGGCTCCGATGGTTCAGAGCCGCACGAGCCTCGATTTGAGCGCAGAGCCCCCGCGGCATTCGCACGGTAAAGGCAACAGTTTCATCCGCCATAGTCATTCCCATTGTTGATTGAGGTACACCAAATATAACCTAAATGAACCTTTGTGTCGACTTGGTTTGATGGATATATTTGCAGTCAACCGCAACTAACCACTGGAGCGACACTATGGCTGGTGAAGCCAAAACTTCTGCATTTATGCTCGGCACTGCGACCGTCATGCTTGGGGCTCAGGACGATGTCTGGGACCTCACCCCGGCGGATCACAGCATCGGCCTCGTGAAAAACTTCCGCATCACCGGCGAACCGGGTTTTACCGAGCTGACCCAAGGGGTGAAAAACCAGATCGTCTATTCCGTGATGACGCAGAACACGATCCGCGCATCGATGGAGGCGTATGAATACACCTCGAAGAACCTGGCCTACGCACTGGGCCTCGAAGGTTCCGGTCTGACCGCCCAGACGGCCGAAGCAACGCTGACTGCCACCGCGGCGGTTGATGACACGGATGTCACCGTGGATGACGAGACCGGCTTCGCCGTCGATGATTGGGTGATGATCCAGGACGGTGCCCACGACAAGGTCTATGTCCGCAAGGTCTCCGCGACCGCAGCTGGTACGCTGACCTTCACGAAAGCCCTGAGCGCGGCGCTCCCGATCGGTGCTACGGTGCGCAAGTCCAACATGATCGGCGTCGGCTCCAAAGCTGACCAGCCCTTCCTGTCGGCAAAAGTCGTCGGCACCATCGCTGATGGTACCGAAGTGGCAATCATCTGTCCGAAGATCCGGGTGACCAACGGCTTCTCCCTCGGCTTCACCACCGAGAACTTCGACAACCTGCCGCTGGAGTTTTCGTTCTATGACCTGACGGCAGCTGACACCCACTATGCGGACTTCCCGGACGTTCAGGCTCGACTGTTCACCCGGAAGTAAAAGTCTACTGGACACCTTGATTGACCTCTTCCGTTCTTTTATTTGAGCGGGAGAGGTTTTTATTTGCGTAGGAGCAAGTCAATGGACAATACGATCGAAGTCAAAATTGGGGGTGAACCCCAGGAAGTGAAGATGACCTATGGCCTTCTCAACGAGCTGGCCCGGGTGATCGGAGACATCGACGTCATTCCGATGATTGGGATTGAAGCGGACGTTCGGGACAGCATTATCCGAGCAATTTTCTCCAAGCGTGACGCACAAGGGAAGATCAAACAGGAAGTTGACATCTTCAATTTTGATATTGATGTCGATGACCTTCAGGATCTTCTCGAGTGGGTAGGAGGCCACGTTCTTGATTTTTTTCTGACCTCCTTGGAGCGAGGAAAGATCAACGGGGAGAAGCAGGAGAAACGGCTGAAGGCCCTGACGTCTATCTCAAGTGGTGGTCAGAGCTAAACTTCGACGAGGCGGTCATGCTTGCATTCGACTGCCTTCCATCAAATCTTCAAGAAGTGTACTGGAGTTTTACACTTGAAGACCTTAAAGTGAAGCTGCGTCTTTACGTCGGAGAACGGCAGGCTTCTATCCTTCAGGAGTTCCAATCCCTGAGCCTCGTCGCGGCTCAGGCCGTTGGAGGAAATTCCAAAGGTTCGAAGTCCAATTCCAATCATGACGTCGTTGTCCCCAAGACAGCGCAAGAGATGCAAGGAGCCTTCATGAGCGTATTTGGAAATGGCCACTAGAACTCCCCGCATCGACCTCCGTCTCAGCCAACAATCCCTGGCCGATCTCAAGGCTTATCGGGAGGAGATGGAGCAAATTCAAAAGCGTACCCAAGAGCTTCGGCAGGACCTGAAGAGCTTGGACACGCTTTCGAAGGCGATGCGGGCACGTTCGGTGGCCACTGGCCGCGGAGGCATCGGTGCGTATATCGAAGGCACCCGCTTCAAGGATGCGCGGGAAATTGAACGTGTTCAGCGGCTGGGCACCGCGATCGGTCAACAGGTCGAACTGCAACGCCAGCTTCTGGCTCTGTCGAAACAAGGGGTAACCTACACCCAGAAACAGGGCCAGGTTCAGGAAGCCTTGAACCTGAACCTTCGTGCCAGCGCGAAATCGATCGAAAAGATCACGGACCTGAAACAGGTCCAGAACCGGTTGGATGCCACTCGTATCCGTCTCGGCCTGGAAGCCGCGAACGGCAATCAGTCAGCCGTCCGGAGTTCCCAACGCCTGATCTCTCTACTGGAGCGTCGGGTCGAGCTGTTGAAGCAAGAGGCCCGTGAGCGGGCACGATCTGAAAAGATCATGAAGCGCATGTCGGACAGCGCACTGGCCGAACGCCAGCGGCAGATGACTATGCGGCGCATTTTTGGGGATGGTGGTGCCAGCCTGTTTGCTGTCCAGGCAGGGGTTCTGTCCAACTACGCCATCATGAACCAGGGCACGGGGGGGATCGGGAACGCCGCTGGCTTCACCAAAGATCTCGACCTCAGCATGCGGAACTTGCAGGCAATTACCCGGACCACAGACGGGAACATGCAAGATCTGCGAGATACCCTGATCTCGATCTCCGAGCAGACCAAGTTCACGGCCGTGGATATTGGGAATGCGGCGGTCACTCTCGGGCAAGCCGGGTTGTCCACGAAAGAGATTACGGATGCTGCGGAGGCTGTCAGTCTCCTGGCCACCGCGACCGGCACCGATCTTCCGAGGGCAGTCGATATTGCTACCTCGGTTCTCGGGGTGTTCAACATGGAGTCGTCCCAAATGGCCAATGTGGCCAATGTGATGACGGAGGCGGTGAACAGTTCCAAACTCAACATCGAGAAACTGACCCTAGGTCTTCAATACTCCGGGAACATCGCCGCCCAATCCGGTATCCGGTTTGACGAACTGACGGCCGCACTGGGTGCCATGGCCAACGCGGGGATCCGCTCTGGGTCTACCCTCGGTACCGGTATGAGGCAGATCCTCATCGCCCTCCAGAAGCCGTCGCAAGAGCTGATGGCGATCATGAGCCGGTTGGGGCTCACCATGGAGGACATCGATGTTCGGTCCCAAGGGCTCTATGGCGCTCTCGCCAACCTTCGGGATGCCGGTTTCACTTCGGGTGACGCCATTCGGGCATTTCAGGTTCGCGCCGCGGCGGCATATAACGCTCTCTCCAACAACCTGGACCAGATGATCGATCTGGAAACCGCTTTCCAGGGTACAGCTGCCGCCCTCCAGGCAAATGACACGCAGATGCGCTCGTTTGCCAACCAGTGGGCTCGTTTCGGGTCGGTGGCTGGTTCGGTCGCCAGCACCGGTTTGGAACCGGCCTTGCTGCTCTTCCGGGATATGGTGGCCTCACTCTCTGATCTGGGGGAGACACTGCGGGAGCAACCGGCGGTCCTGAGAAGTGTCGGTTCCCTAGCAACGGCAGTGGCTACCGCTTTCGCAGCTTGGAAATTGACCAAGCTGGTCACGGGACTTGGTTCTCTTATCCTCGGCCTTGGCCGAACAACGAAGGCCAGCCGTGGGATGGCAGCGGCGACTGCTGCCAGCAGCACGATCCTCACCGGGGCAACCAATCGGCTTCAAGTCTATAACCGCTGGCTCCGGATCAGCACGGTTTCCGCGGGGGCATTCTCGCGTACCCTTCTCCGACTGGCCACTGGGCCCATCGGCCTTCTTGGTTTCACGTTGGGGGCGATCGCTCTGCAAATGGGTGCTTTCCATCGTGAAGCAGATCTTCTGAATGATACCCTCGACCAGGCGAAGACGAACTTTGATCGGGCCCGAGGTGAAGTCGAGACCTACGCCACGAGCATCGGTACCATCAACGACAAAATTTCCGAGCTCCTGAACCGGTATGACCGGCTTTCGAGTGACAATCGCCTTCTCCAGTCGGAGATCGAGAGTGTCAAAAGCCAGTTTGTGGAGATGGGCCTGAACATCACGGAAACCGGCGGAACGGTCGACGACCTTATCGCCCAGCTGCGTGAACTTCGCCGGGAAATGTCCGAGGAATACCTGGTCAAAATCCGGATCAGTCGCGAAGAACTTGGATCTCTACAGGATCAACTGTCGATCAAACGGGATCGAGAAGCTGTCGATCTGGGGGGCTTTGTAAGCCAAAATCTGACCGGGGCTGACCGTTACACGGCCTCTGGCATTGATCGGCTGTCCCTGAGCAATCTGATCTCGCCATTCACGGATACCCGTTCGACCTTTGACGAAGCCCGACTCGCCCTGGCGGAACTGCAAAAGTTGGTGGTTCAAAAGGAGCGCGAACTGGACGAGCAAACTGCCGTCAACGATCGAGTGCCTCAGGCCTTCAAGGCCGAACTTGAGATCCTGAACCAGGTGGTGAAGAAGGCCCAGTCGATTACGGCGACCATCGGTGAGATCGAACAGCGCACTAAGGAAGCATCCCAGCTTGGCCGTGATGCCCGGACGGCGGAACAGAAGGCTGACCCGCAAGTCGCCGGTCTCTTTGACGCCGCGACAGAAATACAAATCCGCACTCCTCGCCGCTTGGCTCTGGCGGGCCAAGGGGCTGAGAACGACGCGCTCAGCCGATACGAAGCCCTCAAGTCTGAAGCGGAACGTATTCAGGCGGAACAGGAACAAATCCGCTCCCGACTGACGAGTATGCTTCAGTTCGGGATGATCAACGCTGAGAACCAGAACGAGATCGAGACCCTGCTGAACCAGGCCCAAGGGGAAATCGAGGTCCGTCTGCTCGAAGCGGCAGAAGCGGCTGGAAAGGTCGAGGAGCAGCTGGCGGCAAGTGCCATTTCACGTCTCAAACAACAGCTGCAAAAGGATACGGCCGGGATCAAGGGTGCGAAGAGCAACCCGGAGGTCGAGGCCAACTTCCAGAAGTTTCAGGAAAACCTGAAGCGATATGGGGATGCTCGTCGCGCTGAAATCGATCAGACGATCGAGGACGTATCCCTGAAGGCCGATGCATTAGCCACGCTGGAAGAAGAGCTGGCGGCGATGCAATCTGCTGCCACGTCTGACTACAATGAGACGATCGACAAGATTGCCGAGGATGGTCTCAAACTCCGTGAGCAGGCTCTGCAGGAAGAGGTGAATGCCGCCAATGCCGCTTACGACCGAGCGGTCAAGCTGGCGAAAGCAGCGGAAACGCTTAAGGAGAGAAACGACTATCTGAAGCAGGCCATGGAGGCAATCAAGCGTCGTCTTGCGGCCGCACTGGCCTTGGTCGGGATCAAGTATGCGGATAATCCTGAAGCTGCCGGGGGCGCAATCGAAACGCTCGAGACCGAAGCAGCAGACGACCGCGATAGTGTCAACAAGGTTCGGTCCTCTCCCTTGGGTGGAAGCCGCCGAGGTGGTGGTGGAGGCAAAGCCAAAGACGAAGTTCGTGATTGGATCGAGACCGCCACGGCCCAAATGAACGCGGTCAACTTGGCGGTCACCGAAGGCTTCTTCGCCCCCGGTAAAGCCGTCGATAGTATCGAGTCCATTCTTGAAAACGCTCGGACCAAGATGTCGCGGATTACCGCTCAGATTGAAGCAATCCAGTCTCGAGCTCTCAATGGTCAACTGACTTCCGAAGAACAGCAGCGTCTGAACACGTTGGTTGAGCAGCACGGCATGCTCACCAAGTTCGTTGCGGATGAGCAGCAACGTCTGATCCTGCTCAAATATCAGGAGGGAGACTTGATGGGTGGGCTCACCCTGCAAGTCGAACAGTTCGCCAAGTCGAGCCTGGACCTGACTAAGACCCTGGCTTCCGGGATCGAGAGCCTTCTGGGTGGGCTGACCGGGGCTCTTTCCGAGTTTTTCACCAGTTGGGCGAATGACACCAAGACGGGTAAAGAAGCGTTCCGCGACCTGGCATCGAGCGTAATCAAGAGCCTGCAGAACATCTTCGCGCAGATGCTGGCAGTCTACCTCCTGCAGAGAGTCATGGGCCTTCTTTTCCCTGGAGCGAACATCCCCCAACAGAGCCTCGGGCAGATCGCCTCCGGTATGTTCAAGATGAAAGAAGGAGGGGACGTCAAGGTTCGACAAGCGGCCGGGGGGGAACGGGTCCGTGGCAACCTGAACCGGGACACCCAAGCCTACCAGCTGATGGACGGCGAGTATGTCCTTCGACGCTCTGCGGCACAGGCCATCGGGTATGACAAGCTCGATGAGTTGAACGCCATGGGTAACCGCACCGTGGCGAATTCCCCAATGCAGACCGCGAAGCCTTTGAATGAGAACAAGGCGAAGGGTGGGGATATGAACATCTACCTGGTGGATGAACGATCCCAAGCTGGCCCCCTGGGCCCCAACGATGTCCTGGCGGTGATCAGTGATGACATCGCACGAGGTGGGACGACCAAGAAACTGATCAAATCAGTGGCACAAGGAACGCTTTGATGGAAACCTTCCCCGCCGTCTACTTTGGTTTTGCCACCCGCTACCCTGAAAGCGGGGAACGCATCCAGTTGGGAAACAGCTATCAGTTCGACTCTCCCCCCGCGGCTCCGGACCAACGGAGTTTTGTCCTCACCCTTCAGGGTATGTGCTATTTCATCGACGGGGCCGGGTCGCTTGATCTGACGAGGGAGCCGGGTCGAAATCTCGGAAAACTCGAGAAGTTCTATAACAATCACAAGCGCGCCCAACCCTTTCTGCTCAATCACCCGGTCTATGGGCAGGTGACCTGCAAGTTCATGACCCCGCTGCAAATCCCAGAGGGGATCGCAAATGGTGACGGGAATGTCCCGCCTTTCCAAGTGGAGCTTATTGAGATCCCATGAGAGAAGACCTTCCGGCCTCGATTGAGAGCACTTCTCATGATCTATCCCCAGAGGCCCTCGTCCACTTATTCAAGATCGAACTCCAATCCGGCACAACGTTCCTGCTTTCGCAGCATGGGGAACAAGTCTGGCGCGGAGAGACCTATGAGGATGTACCGTGTAACCTCGTGGGGATCGGTCAACACAGTGACGCCAAGGTAAACCGCCCCCGGTTCAGCTTTGCCAATCCGGAAGGGATGTTCACCGCGGCCCTGTATGCGGGGGATATGGACAATGCCTGGATCACTCGAATTCGCATTCTGAAATCGGATCTGGATGCGGACAACGATTTCGCTGTCCGCGAGACGTTCCAGATGCGTCGCATCATCAACATTTCCAAGTCGGTCGCGGTGGTGGAACTGAGAGATGTCCTTGATGGACAGAACTTTGATCTCCCTGCGCGGCGGTTCATGCCCCCGGAGTTTCCTCATGTCAAACTTCGATAGCTTTCTGGGCCTCCCATACGATCCTGGATACCAGGATTGTTTCTCCTTGCTACGGCGTTACTACTCCGAGGTGTGGGGTTTGGAGATCCCGAACTTCGCTCGGCCGCATAACTTCTGGGAAGACCCGGAACTCGATCTCTATCAGTTGTACCGGACAGTGGGGTTCCAACCGGTATTTGATGAGCCCCTGCAAATCGGGGATGGACTGTTGATGCCGCTGTTCACCAGGGTGGCTACCCATGGAGCCGTCCTGGCCGCAGACAACAAAATTCTCCACCACCTCCCCAACAGATTGAGCTCTCTGGATGACTTCCGTCCCGGTTGGGCGAACAAGGTCACCATCACCGTTCGACATCCTGAGGTTACCCGCCAAATCCAAAAGGCCAAACCAAAACCCACCCATCTCCATGAGGTTGCCGATGTTCACCTATACCGAGATCCAAAAGTTCAAGAAGCCATTGGCCGAGTTCTGGGATCCCGAGGTTGAACGCTGCGGAATCATTACGGCCGAGGGGGAAATCGTAGAGAAGACCAATCGGGCGGCGGACCCTGCGAGGTTCTTTGAATTCAGCATCGAAGATCTGGAGGGTGCGGTAGCTACCTGGCACACGCACCCGAAGTCGAGCGCAAACCTTTCGATTGACGACTACCGCTTCTTTCAGTCGTGGGAGAATTTAACCCATTACATTGTGGCATTGACTGATGTAAGGTGTTATTTGACTTCCAAAGGACTTGTGTATCTTGTCGATGAAGAAAAAGATCATCCTTCACGGCTACCTAGCTGACCTCTACTCGGACCCGATCGAAGTTGAGGCCACGAGCGTGGCCGAAGCCCTCTCTTCACTGGAACAGATCAAAGAACTGCATCGCGCAGATGGTCAGCCGCACCCCGTCGTGGTGCGGGGGATTGATACCGAAGTTGCTCTGTTCTCTGAAACTGAAATGGAAGAGATCCATGTCTACCCACGGACCGGTGGCGGTGGTGGTAAAGGTGGTCTGGGGCAAATTCTTCTGGGTATCACCCTGATCGCCGTCGCGTTCGTTTTCCCTGGTGTTAGCCTGCTGGGTGGGGTGATCACACAAAGCTCCCTCTTCCTGACGGGGGGGCTCATGGTTCTCGGGGGCATTCTACAGATGCTGGCCCCTGCCCCTGAAGTCTCGAAAGAGCAAGAGTCTTCCCGGCAACTCGGGTCGAGCGCAAACACCGTCCAGATCGGGACGACCATTCCCCTCGCCTATGGCACTGTCAAAATGGGGGGCCATTACCTATCCTTTGATGTGGATGCAAAGGACCGTGCAGGAGGGGAAGTCGATGACACCGTAACCCCTGCGCTGACCGTCACGCTCACCAATTTTGAGGAGGGGCTCACCTCCGAAAATGAAGCAATTCAGAGTGCGATTGATGCCCTGCCTCCGGAGGAACAGGTGGATCCTAGCGAGGTGGCAATTGGGATCGCTGCGGACGGAACTCCGGACCAACAGTTGAATACCTACACCATCTACGACCGCACCCCGGTCCCGGTGGCCACTCCTCTGCCGATATTCGCCAGCAGCACCCCCTCACCTACCAACATCCCAACCTCTGGATGGATTAGCTAATGAAAGACTTTCCTGTTCTTGGAGGTGCCGGTGGGGTTCTCGGAGGCGGTTCCCGAGCCCCACAGAACAAACCGGACAACCTGTTCTCGGACGATTTTGTCGAGTTCGTCCTTGGTCTCTGTGAGGGACCGATCGGTGGCCTCGCCCGCGGCCCCCGTAGCTTCTACGCTGACGGAACCCCCCTGGTATCCGCGGATGGGCAGAATAATTTCGACCCTTTTCAACTCCATCTCTATCATGGTGACCTGCTTGCCACACCGGTACGGCAAGCCCTCGGAGGCACGACGTCCAACACGAATGTCGGCGTCTCTCTTGCCTACAATACCCCTGTTATTCGAACGACGGATCAGTCGCTCCGGAACCTGATCGATCAGCTGGAAGTGCGGATCAACATCCAATCCTTGTCCGCGACCAGTTCCAAAGGTGACACCGTCAACCACACCACCGAGTTCCA
>Ga0213839_1001932_pt1 | contig 12374 bp, 12 predicted proteins | sample SWPATP21_FD_160075 | JGI IMG/M metagenome (GOLD analysis project Ga0213839, IMG submission 160075) | Coastal seawater microbial communities from Marineland, Florida, United States - SWPA TP2 #1 | ecosystem: Environmental > Aquatic > Marine > Coastal | place: USA: Florida | collected 2016-08-14 | reverse complement strand
CAGGGCCCACACGGTCATGGACACCGCCGTCATGGTCGCGAGCCGAGCCACCAGAGAGCCCTCCGGCAGTCTCCCCGGCAGCGCCCTCCACGCCCACAGGAAGCCCGCGTTCACCAGCATGCCCACCGGCACGGCCCCCATCGCGTCCCCGAAGGCGCTCGGGTCGGCCGCCCCGGCCCACATCCCCCAGCCCGCCGGGACGATGGTGGTGGGCAGCGTGGCCAACAGGCCACCGGTCCGCGCGCCGAATCGCTCGACCGCCACGGTCGCCGCGATGGCCACGGCCCCCGCCAGGGCCATCGGTCCGAGGAGCGTGATCATGGGCCGGCTGTAGCCTTGCCGGGTCCCGCCTCCCAGCGGATTCTGCCCGAGCCGATGTAACCGCAGCCTCGCCGGTGCATACTCCCGTTCGTCCGCCCAAGTGGCGGCTCGCTCCAAGGAGATTCCAAGATGAACCGACGCGACTTCAACACGCTGCTGGCCACGGCCGTCGGCGGCCTCATCGCTGGCACCGCCACCCCCGCCCTCGCAAGCGGTCACGAAGAGAAGGACAAGGCGACCGGCCACGACTGCGCTGGGAAGAACGAGTGCAAGGGCAAGGGCGGCTGCAAGACCGGCGACAACGGCTGCAAGGGAAAGAACTCCTGCAAGGGCAAGGGTGGCTGTGCCGTCCAGGCCGAGACCGAGGAGCCCGAGAAGGCCACAGGCCACGACTGTGCCGGCAAGAACGAGTGCAAGGGCAAGGGCGGCTGCAAGACCGGCGACAACGGCTGCAAGGGAAAGAACTCCTGCAAGGGCAAGGGCGGCTGCGCTGTCCAGGCCGAGACCGAGGAGCCCGAGAAGGAGGCCAAGGGCCACGACTGCGCCGGCAAGAACGAGTGCAAGGGCAAGGGCGGCTGCAAGACCGGTGACAACGGCTGCAAGGGCAAGAACTCCTGCAAGGGCAAGGGCGGCTGCAAGACCGCATGAGCCCGGCCCGTCCCGACCTCGGCGTGGGCGTCGGCCTGCGCATGGCCCACTTCGGGCACGTCACGTCCGGCGTGCCCCTGGGGGTCGACCTGTTCGAGATCCTCACGGAGAACTTCCTGTTCACCGAGGGGCGCCCGATGCACGTCCTCGAGCAGGTCCGTCGGGACCACGAGGTGGTGATGCACGGGGTGTCGATGAACCTCGGCAGCACCGACCCCCTCGACACCGAGCACCTCCAGCGGGTGCGCACCCTGGCCGACCGCATCGAGGCGGCGTGGGTCGGCGACCACGTGTGCTGGACCGGCGTCGCGGGACGCAACGGCCACGACCTGTACCCGGTGCCCTACACCGAAGAGGCCCTGGGGCACATGACCGAGCGGGTCCGGCGAGCCCAGGACCTCCTCGGGCGCCAGCTCGTCCTCGAGAACCCGTCCACCTACCTGACCTTCACCTCCGACGGCATCCCGGAGGTCGAGTGGATCGCCCGCCTGGCGGAGGACGCCGACTGCCTCCTCCTCCTCGACGTGAACAACGTCTACGTGAGCAGCCGGAACCACGGCCTCGACCCCGTCGCCTACCTGGAGCAGGTCCCGTGGCACCGGGTCGCCCAGCACCACCTGGCAGGCCACACCGACCACGGCACCCACTGCATCGACACCCACGACGCGCCGGTCTGCGACGAGGTCTGGGCCCTCTACCGCTGGGTCCAGGACAACGTCGGGCCCATCACCACCATCGTGGAGTGGGACGGCGACGTGCCCGGCTTCGACGTCCTGGAGGGCGAGGTCGCCCGGGCGAGGGCTCTCCGTGGCTGACATCGCCCCCGGCACCGCCCCCCTCGACCGTCTCCAGCGCTGGATGCTGCGGGTGGTCACCCACCGTGACGGCCTCGAGGCCGGTCTGGCCGCGTCTCGGGACGAGGGCCTGTGGCCGGACGGCGCCGACACCCTGGCGGACGTGGTCCCCGGCAACGAGCGACTCACCCCCGAGGAGCAGCTCCACATCTACGCCTACGCCTACCTGGCGCGACTCCAGGAGGCGCTGGTCGCCGAGAGCCCGTCGGTCGAGGCGCTGCTGGGGGCGGAGCGCTTCGCCGAGCTGCTGGCCGACTACCTCCGCGACCACCCGTCGACGTCGACGAGCCTGGACCACCTGGGCCGGGACCTCGCCCCCTGGCTCGACCGCCGTGCCGCGACCGACGACGCGCCAGAGCTCGCCGCAGCCGCCGACATGGTGCGGGTCGAGCAGGGAATGGACCGCGCCTTCGACCACGCCCCTGCGGAGCCCCTGCCGGCGGATGCGGTCGCCGCCCTTCCCCCGGATGCATGGGCGACGGCGCGGCTGGGCTTCACCCCCGGGCTCGAGGTGCTGGCCCTCGACCACGACGTCGGGGAGGCGCTCCGGGCCGCGCGGCACCAGGAGACGGTGCCCATCCCGCCACGACGCCCCACTCGCGTCGCTGTCTACTGCCGGGACTTCCGGCGCTACCGACGCGCGGTAGACCCCACGGAGGGCCTGCTGCTGGATGCGCTCCTCGCCGGCCACACCCTCGGGGACGCGCTGCAGGGCGTGGCGACCCGACCGGAGATCGACGTGGCCGAGCTCCTCGGGGCCGTCGGCGGCTGGTTCAGGGGCTGGGCAGAGGCCGGCTGGCTCGTCGCCATCGACCGCTGAGGCTCAGGCCGAGCGCTTGTAGTGCTTGCTGTGCCAGTCGAGGTACTCGTCGAGCGTGCCGGCGTAGTCGATGAGGTCCCGGTGCTGGGGGTACGTCCAGATGCGGGTCGCGGCGCTCGCGAGGTCCCGGTCGTGGGTGACGTAGAACACCGTTCCCTTGTAGGCCTCGATGGCCTCCTTGAGGGCCGACACCGACTCGAGGTCGAGGTGGTCGGTGGGCTCGTCCAGGAGGAGCACGTTGAACTCCATCAGGATGAGGTAGCACATGACCAGGCGGGCACACTCGCCGCCCGACAGCGTGGCGGTGGGCTTCTCGGCGTCCTTGTTGCTGAACAGCATGCGACCGAGGATGCCGCGGACCTCCTCGACGCCGACCTCGGGCCGCTGGGCGAAGAGCCAGCTGAACACCGTCTGTCCGGGCTCGATGATCTCGCGGTGCTCGTGGCCCATGTAGCCGACGCGGGTGTTGTGGCCCCACTTGACGTGGCCCTCGTCCTGGAGCGCCTGCTCCTGGAGCGCCTTGAGCAGCGTGGTCTTGCCGACGCCGTTCTGCCCGAGGATGGCCACCTTGTCGCCCCGCTGCGCCACGAGGTTGACCCGCTCGAAGATGATGTTGTCGTCGTAGGCGAAGGACAGGTCATGGGTCGCGAGCACGTCGCGGCCGCTGGGCTCCCCCTCGGGGAAGCGGATGAACGGACGGGCGATGTTGCTGCGCTTCACCTCGTCGGGACGCAGCTTCTCGATCTGCTTGGCCCGGCTGCGGGTCTGGCTGGCGCGGGTACCGGCGCCGAAGCGAGAGATGAAGTCCTTCAGCTGGCTGATCTTCTTCTCCCGTGCCGCCTTGTCCTTGGCGAGTCGACCGGAGATCTGGGCCTTCTGACGAACCATGTCGTCGTAGTTGCCCGTGTACGTGATGATGGTCTCGTAGTCGATGTCGGCGATGTGGTCGCACACGCTGTTGAGGAAGCGCCGATCGTGGCTGATGACCACGAGGACGCCGGTGTACTTCACCAGGAACTCCTCGAGCCAGATGATCGACTCCATGTCGAGGCCGTTGGTGGGCTCGTCGAGGAGCAGCGCCTCGGGGTCGCCGAACAGCGACTGGGCCAGCATGACCCGGACCTTGAGGCCCGCCTGGAGCTCTCCCATCGTGCGCTCGTGCTCCTCGGGGGGAACGCCCAGACCGGCGAGGAGGATGGCCGCATTGGGCTCGGCCTCGTAGCCGTCCTCCTCCATGACGATGCCCTCGAGCTCCCCGAGCTCCATGCCCTCGTCGTCGGTGATGTCGTCGCCCTTGGCGTAGATCTCCTCCTTGCGGACCATGGCGTCCCACAGGCGCTTGTTGCCCATGATGACGGTGTCGATGACCCGGTGCTCGTCGAAGGCGTTGTGATCCTGACGGAGCCATCCGGTGCGCTTGGGGAGGGAGACCGTGCCGGTGTCGGTGTCCTCGATCTTCATGAGGAGCTTCATGAAGGTGGACTTGCCGGCGCCGTTGGGGCCGGTCAGGCCGTAGTTGCTGCCGGCGTTGAAGGTGACGTTGACGTCCTGGAACAGGGTGCGTCCGCCGAATCCCTTGGAGACTTCGCTGACCGTGATCGACATGGGGACCTCCAGGTGAGGGGCCGGGGTATTGGGTTGGGTTCAGCCGCGCACCATGCCCATGTGGCGCAGGGCGGCAAGGGCCCCGTCGCGGGTGGCGAACACGGCGATGAAGCGATTCTTGTGGCAGAAGATCGAGCCCGGGATGCCGGTGACGGCCTCGAGCTCACCGTCCGTCAGGCCGGCCCACTCGGAGGGCAGGGACACCTTCTGGTCGAAGCTCCCCTCCTCCGGGGGAATGGCGACGACGCGCCAGCTGGAGCCGTCGCTGGCGGGGAAGAGCACGAAGGCCGAGTCGTGCTCCACGCCCCCGAGAGCGAAGTAGGCGGGCTTCCAGCGCACGTATCGGTCGAAGAACAGGGTGCGACGGCCCTCGGCGTCGGCCTCCTTCATGGCCGCGGCCACGACGGTCAGCGCGTGCTGGATGGACGCGTGCTCCGCGGCCATCCCGGCCACCACGCCCGCGGCCATGGCGACCGCCTGCTCGAAGGCTGCGAGGTACTCGGCCTCGGAGTCGGCGGGCTGGTTGAAGGCGTCGACCATCGAGGCGAAGCAGGGAAGGCCCGCCACGGGGGCGCGACGGCCGTTGTCCACGTCGTCGACGTAGGAGACCAGCCCGTCGTCGAGGTGCTGGGCGAGGGCGGCGTCGAGGTGTCCGGCGTCCCGCAGCCAGGCCAGCACCATCCCGGCGGAGGACAGCGGTCCCTCGTAGGCGGCCTGGTGGTGGTCGAAGCGATGGGTCGAGGGATCGAAGACGGCGCCGACATCGAAGACCATGTCCGCCTCGGCGAGACGGGCCGGGTCCCGGGTGCGCTCGACGGTGGCGTCCGCGTCGAGGAAGCTGCGGACCAGGGCCATCGCGAGCACGTCGTCGGCGTGGAAGGGGCCGGAGTGGGTGGCGCAGTGCCAGGTCATGAGGGCGTCTCCGAAGCAAGAGCGCCGTGTAACCGGAGGGGCGGTTGCTGCACGGCCCCCATGTGACGATGGAGCGACGATGCAGCCGATGGAGGGGGCTGATCGGCGGGACGTCGTTCGACGGGCGGCGTCGGAGGAGGGGTCGGTGGCTCGGTGGGTCTGGAGCCTCGGAGACATGGGCGGGCGGAGGAGGTGAACGCGGTCGGCCCAGGGGGTCACGAAGAACACGACGAGACACGAAGGGCACACGAAGGATTCTTGGGAGTTTTTTTTGTGGGGGTTGATGGGGGTCGTCGGTCCCCCTGATCTGTCGCAACGAAGGTGACGGTGCCCGAGGCTGTCGCAGAATCGGTCCCGTGACGCCCGGTCGATCAGCCCCTCTCCAACACCATCCTCCTTCGTGTGCCCTTCGTGTCTCCTCCGTGTTCTTCGTGACCCCTACTGAGCCACAGCCGTCGAGAGAGCCCCCGACAACCAAAGACCTCTCGCCCCGCTACCCCGAAGCACCGCAAGCCCTTGGCCTGCCTTTCCGGCCGGACCACGCTCCGCCAAGCCCTTCACACTCCCTTTGCGCACCACGGGAAGCGGCTACGGTCTGCTGTTCTCGGGAGGCCCCATGAACCGCACCACCGCCCTCGCCGCCATCGGCATCGTCGTCGCCATCGCCGCGGCCGTCGTCTTCACGTCCGTCGACACGGGCGCGCCCACCCCCCCCGCGCCCGCCGGGGCAGAGGCTCCGACCGGCGGACGCGCTCCGTCCGCCGCTCCGACGCCACGGGCCGCGCCCTCCCCCGCTCCGTCGCGCAGCGAGGCCTCGGTCGAGCAGCCAGACCGGGAGGCCGGCCGAGCCAGCGTCGAGACCGTCGGCGACGTCGACGGAAGCGATCCCGACCACGGCCCGGGCAGCGAGGAGGAGCCCCTCCACGAGACCAGCGTGTGGACCCTCGACAAGGGGGGCATCCAGGGCGCCGTGGAGGAGGCCGCCCCCGCGATGTCCGCCTGCTACGAGGAGGCCCTCACCCGCGATCCCGATCTGGCAGGGAACATGTCCCTCGGCTTCACCGTGACCGACCAGGACGGCATCGGCGCCGTCACGATGGTTCAGCTCGACGACGGAGGTGTCACCGACGATGGCATGATCGACTGTGTCCTCGACGCGTTCGAGGGTCTGCAGTTCGACCCGCCGATGGGCGGCGGCGAGCTATTCGTCACCTACCCTGTCGTCTTCTCGACGGGAGACCTGGAGGAAGGCTGAGCGACGAGCGACCGGAGCCCACCTGGGACGACGTGCCCGTCCTCCGCCTGGTCGCGACCCTGGGGTTCGTGGCGTGGATGACCGTGGGACCGGTGCTCGGCCAGGGCTTCGGCATCAACCGACCGTGGCTCACCGCCTGGCACATGTACCGGACCTGGGGCACCGGCGTGCTCGAGGTGCGGATGGTCCAGCACACGCCCCACGGCGACGTGCCCCTCGACCGCCTGGAGGCCCTCGGACACGACGGCTGGCGCGCCGCAGGCCCCGACCGCCTCGTCGCCCGCAAGGACAAGCTGGACCGCCAGATCGCGCGGGTCTGCGAGGCCCTGGGCCCCGGGGCCGACCTGCGGGTCCATGTCCGGGAGGGCGTGATGCACGGGTGGAAGCCCACCCGCACCGGGCGGAAGAACGCATGCCGCTGAGCACCGACGCCGGCCGCTGGCTGCGCCACCGCCTCACCGAGGAAGGGCCCGCCGAGCTCTTCGGCCTGATGCGCATCCTCGCGGTGCTTGTCACCTGGTCTCGGCTCGGAGCCGCCATGGTTCCCCACGGCGGGATGGAGACCTGGGGCCTCCTGGTGTCGGTGCTGTTCTGGGTCAGCACCTCCGCCATGTTCCTCGGGCTCGGCGCCCGGGTCGCCAGCGCCCTCACCGCCGCCTCGGTCTACCTGATCTACGTCGACCACCCGCTGTTCGGCGACGAGCACCTCCGGAGCCACCACGTGATGGCCCAGGGGCTGGTGTGCCTCTACCTGGCGCTCACTCCCTGCGACCGCGCCTTCGTGCTGGGGCGCCCGCTGTCGTGGAGCGAGCGCGGCCCGCTGTGGGGTCTGCACCTGATGCGGCTGCAGCTGGCGGTGATGTACGCCGGCGCCACCTGGGAGAAGGCGTATGGGGGGTGGATGAGCGGGGCGCGGATGGAGCAGATCCTGATGCGGGTGTTCACCGGCTCGGACCCGCTGTCGCTGCCGTGGCGGACCGCGGCCTTCGCCATCGCCAACGGGACCGTGCTCGTGGAGGGCGCGCTGGCCGTGGCGCCGCTCCTGGTCCGCAGCGACCGGGCCCGCTGGACCACCTACGCCGTCGCCGTCGGCTTTCACGGGCTGGTCTACGCCCTCACCCCCGTCTCCACCTTCTCGGCGACCATGGCGGTGTGGTGGCTCGTCATCGTGCCCGTGGAGGGCGTGCATCAGCTGGCAGGTCGGCTCCTCCCCGACGACGCGCCCCACGAGGAGGCCTCCACAGGGTGGGCACCCTTCGCGGGCGGGACCTTGCTGCTGGTCGGGCTGCTGGCGGCCGGCCCCTTCACCCGCTGGCTGCCGGACCGCTCTGGGTTCCAGCACCTCGGCGAGGACGTGTGCGTCGTGACGTTCGGGGAGCAGGTGGTCGCCGGCGCCCGCCCCGACGTGAAGCCCCAGGTGTGCAAGGCGGGGCCCCTCTCCTCGGCCCGCTGCGTCGTCGATGGGCACTGGGAGGACGTGGGTCGCGACGTCGTGTGCGCCCCGGTCCCCAGGGGACCCCGACGGCGGGTGCCGGCCCGATGACCCTCTGGCGCGAGACGGGCTCCCCGTGGGCCCTCGGCCTGCTGCGGGCCGCGACCGCCCTGCTGGTGTGGGCGGAGAGCTACGCGAGCTGGCGGCCTCCCCACCACGTGGACGAGCCCATCGTGCTGCTCATCGGCGCGCTCCTCGGCCTGAGCTCCACCGCCATGCTGGTGGGCTGGCACGGTCGGCTCGCCGCCGGCCTCACCGGGCTGGGCATGCTCCTGCTCCACGGTGCGGGGGTCGCGTACGGGCTCGGGGGCGGCGGCCTCCCCTTCGCGACAGCGTCGACCTTCGAGCTCGCCCTCACCTGCATCCTGCTGTCCCTGGGTCCCTGCAGCGACGCCTCGAGCATCGACGCCATCCGCGCCGAGCGGGCCTCCGTCGTGCCCCTGTGGAGCCTGGCCTTGCTCCGCCTCCACGGCAGCCTCACCCTGGGCTTCGTCGCCCTCGGTCACCTCGACGGCGCCTGGCTCTCCGGCGAGCGGCTGGCTCGGATGCTGACGGCCCGGAGGCAGGTGCTCGTGGAGGCGGGCGGCCTGGAGACAGGAGCCGCGTGGCTGTGGGTGGGGCTGGAGCTGCTGGCGGTCGCCGCACCGTGGCTCCCCCGAAGCCCCTGGGCCGTGTGGCTGGCCGCCGCCTTCCTGCTGGCCCAGTACCCGGTGCTCTACACGGGCACCTGGTCCCTCCACATGGCCGCGCTGGTGGTGCTCACCGCCCGCTCACGCCCCGAAGCGCGCGACCTGTAGCGGCGGCCCCTGGACGTCGCCGACGGCAGGGAGCGGCTGGACCCTGCCGGCGGTGAAGCCCGCTTCGCGCCCCCACGTCAGCAGCTGCTCCTCCCCGAAGCCGAGCCAGCGGTGCCCCATGGTGTGGCGCCAGTCGGAGCGGTCGTGGGCCACCATGTCGACCAGCACGAAGCGTCCCCCTGGACGCAGCACCCGGCGCGCCTCGGCGAAGACCCGCTGGGGGGCGGACACGTGGTGGAGGACCAGGGTGCACAGGGCGACGTCTGCCACGGCGTCGTCCAGAGGGAGCTCCTCCAGGGGGGCCTGCAGCAGATCCACCCCCTTCCCGACCCGCTCCCGGGCCACCGCCAGCATCTTCGGCTCCCGGTCCACGCCGATGGCCTGAGCGACCCACGGGGCCACCACCTGCAGCGTCGCGCCGGTTCCACAGCCCAGGTCGACCACCACGGCGTCGGAGGGCAGCAGCGCGCCCAGCACCGGGGCCAGGAAGCCCTCACCGAACAGCTCGCGACGCAGCGAGTCCCAGCGTGCGTGCTCCCGGCCGAAGAAGGTGTCGGAGTCGACGGCACGCTCCTGGAGGGTGGCCCGCAGCCGAGCGGCGTCCTCCTCGTGCTGGAGGGTCCCCTGGTGGGCGGCCGACACCGTGGCCCACAGCTCCCGGGACGGCCCGTCGAGGGCCACCATCCGGAACAGGGAGCGGGTCCCCTCGCTCCGTCGACGGACCAGCTCCGCGGTCTGGAGCGCCTTGAGGTGGCGACTCACCGTGCTCTGGGGGAGCTGCACGATGCGGCACACCTCGCCTACGCCGAGCTCCTCCTCCGCCAGGACGGAGAGCAGTCGGACCCGCACGGGCTCGGCAAGGAGGGAGAGGCGGGCGTACAGCTCCTCCATCAGGACTCCAGCTTTCGGGCCAGGGTGTTCCGGGCGATGCCCAGCCGCCGGGCCGTCTCGGACTTGTTTCCGTCGCACAGGGACAGCACGTAGCGGACGTAGGCGTGCTCGAGCTCCGCCAGGGGGACGACCTCGGAGGTGAAGCCGCTCCCGGGGTCCGGCTCCGACCAGCCCGTGCGAGCGTGGATCGGCAGGCTCTCGGCCTCGATGAGGGCACCCGGGGAGAGCACCACGGCGGACTCCAGGCAGTGCTGGAGCTCTCGGACGTTGCCGGGCCAGCGGTGGGCATGGAGGACGGCCCGCGCCTCGGGCGCCAGGCGCACCCCCGGTCGGTGGTGCCGTCGTCCGTGCTCGTAGAGGAAGTGATCGATGAGGCGATCGAGGTCGATGTGGCCTCGGCCTCGGAGGGGCGGCATGCCGATCTGGACCACGGCCAGGCGGTAGAAGAGGTCGGCGCGGAAGGTCCCCTCCTCCACCATCTCCTCGAGGGGGCGATGGGTCGCGGCGACGAAGCGAAGGTCGACCCGATGGGCGCGGGTGCCGCCGACCTTCACATAGGACCGATCTTGGAGGAGCCGCAGCAGCTTTCCCTGGGTCGGAAGCGACAGCTCGCCGATCTCGTCGAGGAAGAGCGTGCCCCCGTGGGCCTCGGCGACCTTCCCGTCGGTGGCCCGGTCCGCGCCGGTGAAGGCGCCCCGCTCGTGGCCGAAGAGCTCGTTCTCGATGAGGTTCTCGGGGAGGGCGGCGCAGTCCACCTTGACGAGGGGGCGCTCCCGGCGCTCGCTGTTGAAGTGCACGGCCCGAGCGATGAGCTCCTTGCCGGTGCCCGTCTCCCCCCGCACCAGCACCGTGGCCTCGGTCGCCGCGGCCCGCCGCACCCGGTCGTACACCGCCTGCATCGCTGCAGACTCCCCGACGATGAAGTTGAAGCGGAAGGCGAGGGGCTTCTCGGCGTCGGAGCGCAGCTGGCTGCGGAGGCTGGTGGCGTCGAGGAGCTCGGCGACCTGCTCGGCCAGGATGTGGAGCCGACGCTCGTGGGCGGTCGTGAAGTCGGCATCTCGGTGGTTGAGGACCTGCAGCACCGCCACGATGGTGTGGTCGCCGTCGCGGACCGGGCAGCACAGCATCGACCGGGTCGTGTACCCGGTGGCGGCGTCGATCCGACGGGAGAAGCGGGGATCCCGGGCGGACTCGCCGAGACGGATCGTCTCCCCCTTGAGGGCCACCCACCCGGCGACCCCCTCCCCCAGGCGCAGGCGGATCTCGTGGATCTCCGGCAGGTTGGCGGCGCGGCTCACCAGCTCCCTGGAGGCGTGGTCCACCAGGTAGATGGTGGCCCGGTCCGCCTCCAGCTCGTCCTCGAGGGCACGCACCAGGACCTCGAGGGCGTGGTCGAGGTCGACCTGGCGGTCGCGGAGCAGGGTCCACAGCTCGTGGAAGGGCACGGTGTCGAGGTCCTCGGCAGGGTCCGAAGGGTAGCAGACCTCGGGCTCGGGCAGGGTCCGGCTCACAGGGCGACCGACCTCCCCTCCCGCGCAGCGAAGGCTCCGCCGAGGCGCTGGGCCGCCACCGCCTCGATGACGGCGAGCTGCCGGTCGGTTCGGGTCGGGTCGTGGTGGAAGAGCGCCGTGCGTCGGGCGCCGGAGCGCTGCCCCAGCTCGACGGCCTGCTCCCAGGTGCTGTGGCCCCAGCCCCGCCGGCACGGGCCCTCCTCTCCGTCGTACTCGGCACGGGTGTACTGGGCGTCGTGGACGAGCAGGTCGACGTCTCGTGACAGCTCCACCAGCCCGTCATCCAGGGTGTCCCCGTGCTCCACGTCCGTCGCGAACACCATGGACCGCCCCCCCGCCTCGATGCGGAACACCAGGACCCCCTGGGGGTGCTGCATCTCGATGGGGAGGACCTCGAAGGGTCCGATGGGAACGGGGCGACCGGCCGCCAGCTCCAGCACGTCGACGTCGGCCTGGAAGGCCTCCATCGGCACGGGGAACTGGGGGGCCTGCATCTGGGCCGACAGTGCCTCCCGAAGCCCTGGGGCGCCGGCCAGCCGGAGCTTGTCACCCGGCCGGAAGGCAGGCCCGAAGAAGGGCACCCCCTGGATGTGGTCCCAGTGGACGTGGCTGAATAGCAGCGTCGTCTCGACACCGGGTCGCTCCTCCAGCAGCTTGCGGCCGAGGGCCTGGAGCCCCGTCCCGCCGTCGAGCACCAGCCGATGCCCCTCGTGGGTGACCTCGACACAGGTGGTGTTGCCGCCGGTGGACACGAAGTCCTCGCCGCTGACCGCCACGCTGCCCCGCACTCCCCAGAACCGAACCTCCATGGAACCTCCCAGTCGCCGGCGCTCAGATGCGCCGACGTCCGGAAGCACTGCAGCGGCCGTGCCAGAGCGAGAACCCTGCTTCGTTCGTCGCCTCACCCCTCCCGAGGTCGTTGGGCTGCGCTGAGATGGAGCAGATGGGGGTGCGCCAGATCGGCGCAGGGCCCCGGGGCAGCCTGTGGCGGCCGGGGGAGGTATGCTGCCCACGACGGAGGACGAGCGAGTGCGCGGCTGGGCGTGGATGTGCTTGGGGGCCATGAGCCTCGTCGGTTGCGACCTGCGACCCAGTGTCGACATGCCTCGCACCAAGGGCGACGCCGACGCGGACACCGACGCCGACGCGGACACCGATGCCGACAGCGACGCCGATGCCGACAGCGACGCCGATGCCGACAGCGACGCCGATGCCGACAGCGACGCCGATGCCGACAGCGACGCCGATGCCGACAGCGACGCCGATGC
>Ga0213839_1001931_pt1 | contig 12374 bp, 11 predicted proteins | sample SWPATP21_FD_160075 | JGI IMG/M metagenome (GOLD analysis project Ga0213839, IMG submission 160075) | Coastal seawater microbial communities from Marineland, Florida, United States - SWPA TP2 #1 | ecosystem: Environmental > Aquatic > Marine > Coastal | place: USA: Florida | collected 2016-08-14 | reverse complement strand
CGTCGCAGCCCCCGCACCGGCCCCCAGCCCCGCTCCCCAGCCTGTCGAGCCCGCGCCGGTCGCTGCCCCCGAGCCAGCCCCCATCGAGACCCCCAGCGTCGTCATCGGCAACGGCAGCTGGCGCGCCTACCTGAAGAAGCCCGGTGGTAGCGACACCGTCGACCTCGCCGACGCGGCCCCGGGCACCTACGAGCTCTGGGTGCTGTTCGACATGCAGCGACCCGACAAGGCAGGCACGGTCACGGTCACCGCCGGAACCACCGCGAAGGTTCGCTGCGAGGAGCTGAGCCGCGGCTGCATCCAGGTCTCCCCGTGAGCCCCGTGGAGCGCCGGCCGCAGGGTGTGCCCTGAGCACGGACGCGGCGCCTGCCGAGGCCGACACCGCGTGCCCTTCATCGCCGCGCCTCAGAGGCTGCGGGCGATCTCCTGGCCCTTGGGGCGCAGGGTCTCCCACACGAACGCATACACGTCGAGCAGGTTCTTCGGCTTCAGCCCCGCCCCCACGAGCTTGTCCCGGGTGGCCCGCATCACGCGTCGACCGCGCCGGTAGCCTGCCAGCGTCGGTGCGCTGGGGATGCGGGTGGGTCGTACGATGGCCGCCTGGAGCTGCAGGACCCGTCGACGAACGACCACGTGCTTCTGGGGCTTGGCCAGGCCCAGCACGGCCGTGGCGGAGCGCCATCCGAACGCCGCCGTGGGCTTCCGGGTCGCCTCGAGCCAGGTGTCGAAGCGCCGGGCGAAGCGACTGTCGCCGTGGAGGAGGCCGTGGAGGGCCTCGCCGAGCATCACCTTGTCTTCGTCCTTGAGGCCCTCGAGAGCACTCAGCTTCCGGGGGGTGACGATGGCTGACGAGCGCCACACGCCGATCACGGCGTCGAAGCATTCCTTGGGCGCCAGATCGGCCCCCACCTGCTTCATCGCCTTGCTGGCGTTGGCCAGGGACCGCTTGCCGTCGGACGCGGACCCGTAGGTCGTCTGGAAGGTCTCGCCCGCGAAGCCATCGGGGAACAGCTTCAGGAAGACGCCGAGCTGCTCGTCGAAGCTCATCACCGGGGGCTTGGTTGCCTTGGGCAGCGCCGACTCCTCCCGGTGCTCGTCCATCACCCGCTCGAAGACCTCGTCCACATCGACCTTGTCGCTGTCGACCGGCACGAGCATGTGGTAGAAGCCCTCCTTGAACGCGCGCAGCTCGCCGTCCTCGAAGCGGAGGCGCCGACGGGTGCGTTCCTCACGGACCCACACACCGAGGCCCCACTTGGGGCGGTGGCGGTGGCGGAAGACGCGGTCCTCCGGGTCCAGTTCCTTGGGCCGGGTACGCTGACTGGGAATCACCAACTCACTCATGCTGCACTCTCCCGGACCGGGGCGAGGATCATGTACATCCGACGACCCTCCATGTGGGGCTTCGATTCGATGGTCGCGCGATCGCGGACGCCATCGAAGATGCGCATGCACTGTTCTGCACCGATGTCGTGGTGGGCGTGCTCACGGCCGCGGAACCACACAGTGATCTTGACGCGGTCGCCGCGGTCGAGGAACCGAGCCGCGTTCCGCACCTTGACCTCCATGTCGTGGTCGTCGGTCTTCGGGCGGACCTTCACTTCCTTCAAGGCGCCGCTGCGGTTGTTCTTCCGCTGCTTGGACTTCGCCTTGTCTCGCTGGTACTTGATCTTGCCCCAGTCACCGACCCGGCAGATCGGCGGCTTCTCGTTGGGGGCCACCTCGATCAGGTCCATCCCGTGGTCTCGGGCGTACTGGATCGCATCCTCGGTCAGGAACTCTCCGAGGCGCTTGCCCTCGGTGTCGACCAGCTGGACGCGGCGCACGCGGATGGCGTCGTTGACCCGGGGTCCTCCCGTGTCGCGCATGGGCAGGTGACGGCGACGGCGCCTCACTTGGCACCTCCGACCACGCGCTTCTCGATGACGAGCTGCGCACGATGGTCTCGAGCAGCCTCGCGGGCCGCCTCGACGGCTCGAGCGCGGGTGGTGACCACCCATGCGGGCTCCTCGAGGTCATCGACGAGCAGCGACCAGCGGTCATCGCTTGTCGGGCGCACGGTCAGGCGCTTGATGCGGGGACCCTCTGTGACGCGTTGGCCAGCTTCCTTGGGCATCTCGCGGGTGAGGGACGTAGAACGACGTGGGACGATTGGACCGACCTGAATGGCGACCTCCATGATGGGGTTGTGGGAAACGTGGGATATCTACGCCCCACATTCCAGAAGGGGCGGACACCGACCACGGGCTGTTCTTGCACAGCTTTGCCAGTATAGCTATGTCGTGTTGACATGTCAAACGACAGCGACTGGCGCGATCATGAATCCGTCAGAAGCATCAACCGATCCGGCTCGGATGCCTGGAGCGCGCGGAGGGCGGCGGGGCTGTCCTGCTCGAGGTGGACCACGATGCCTCGAGCCTCGTCCAGGACGCGCTGGTCGTCGACGGCCTCTACGCGGGTGCGCACCCCTCCCAGGGCGCCGGCCACGAGCCCGGCTGCGGCCCCGAGGAAGCCGAGCCGCAGGCCAGCCCCCACCAGACCGACGGACTCCACGATTCGATCCATGACCGGGAGCTCCACGATGCCACCGGCGCCGACGCCGAGCCAGAGCATCGCCGTCCCGGCACCGACCACCGCCCCCATCAGGGCCGTCTCGGCCATGTGGTTCCGGTGTCGAACGGGCACGAGGCGGCCTCCGCCGGTGCGCATCTCGATGTCGGATGCCGGCACGTGCGCGTCCAGCAGTCGCTGGACGGCGGCGTTGGCGTCGTCGCGATCGTGAAACAAGGCCTTGGCAACGGGCTGGGCAGACATTCATCCTCCTCTGGTGGTTTTCCTGCTTGCTCCATGGGTCCGATGGCCCCGTGGACAAGGCCCTTCCTTGCAACCGGCCACCGGAGGCGAGATCCTGTCGCCGACAGGGGGGAACGATGGGGGCAGCCTGGCTGGCGGCGCTGGGGTTGTGCGCTGTCGCCTACGGGGAAGAGCCACGGCCGCTGGTCGGAGGCACCGCCCCTGTGGCGCACCAGCTGGTGTCCGTGGAGGCCGAGGTGATCGACGCCCACCAGCGCGGCGACCGGTGGATCGTCGCCGCGCGCACGGGCACGGCCGTCGTGGAGATCGTGGCCCACTCGGTCCCCGAGCCGGAGCGACTGGTCCCGGGGGCCGAGGTCACCGCCCAGGGCCGCTTCGTGGGCTACCCCACCCTCACCGACCGCCCCTGGGGCGTCGTGTCCGCCGAGACCATCGAGGTCGTCGGAGACCCGCCCCTGTGGACGCCCATGCGGGCCTTCGCCCTCCTCCTCGGGCTGTGGTTCCTGCTGCTCCTCGGCCTGGTCGCCGCACGCATCGAACGAGCCGCCCTCCTGCGGGCGCTCCAGTCCCGCCCCCGGGCCGCGCCTCCACCCCCCTCCCCCTCCGCACCGACCCTCTCGGCCGCAGACCTCTACCGCCCCCTCACCGTGCTCAGCCTGGGGGGCGCCGCCCTCCTCGACCGCGACAACGACCCGGCGGTGGAGGCAGTGGGCCTCGACGTGCTGGGGGCTGCCCGAGCCCTCCAGGCCCGCATCGTGGATGCGCTGCCCGCCAACCACGAGACCACCCTGTCGGCGGAGCCCATCGACCTCGACGAGGTCACGGCGGAGGCCTTGGAGCGGGCCCAGCGCCTGATGGACGCCCGCGGACTCGTCCTCGACACCAAGCTGGCGCCGGCCGATGCCCTCGGGGCGCTCGAGGTCGTGGAGGCCGTGGTCGCCGACCTGCTGGACCACGTGGTGCGGGCCGCGCGCGAGGGAGACACCCTCTCGGTCCAGGTGTGGCACGACGACCGCTTCGCCTACCTGCGCATCCGGGATCAGGGAGCCAGCGTGCCTCCCGAGCTACAGGCGGCGTCTGTCGGTCGAACCTTCGCCGGGCGGACGCGAGCTCCCCGCACCCCCCGGGTCCGGCTCGCAGCCGCAGCCGCTCAGGCCATCGGCGGCGATGTCGTGATCGAGGACGTCGCCATCGGCGCCAGCCTGCTCCTGCACCTGCGGGTGCCCCACCACCACGATGCCGACGAGACGGTGATGCTGTGACCCTCCCCTCCCCTGCCGACGACGGGCTCCGTCGCCAGCTGATCGCGTGCTGTCTCGACGCCGGACGCCGCGGCATCAACCACGGCTCCAGCGGCAACGCCAGCGTCCGCGTGCGAGGGGGGATGCTCGTGACCGCGTCCGCCCTCTCGTACGAGGCGATGGAGCCCGACGACGTGGTCTTCGTCGACGACGCCCGACAGCCCCACGGGCGCCGCCGTCCATCGTCCGAGTGGCCCTTCCACGCAGCGATCTACGAGGCGCGGCCCGAGGTACGGGCGGTCGTCCACCTCCACAGCCCGGCCGCCACCGCCCTCGCCACCCTCCGTCGGGGCATCCCGGCCTTCCACTACATGGTGGCGCTGGCAGGGGGCCCCATCCGCTGCAGCCCCTACGCCCTGTTCGGCTCCGAGGCCCTGGCGCGGTACGCCGTCGAGGCGCTGCGCGACCGGACCGCGGCGCTCCTCGGCAACCACGGGCAGATCGCCGTGGGGCCCGACCTGACCACGGCCCTCGACCTCGCCCACGAGGTGGAGGTCCTGGCCGACCAGTACCTGCGCGCCGTCGCGGTCGCGGAGCCCGTCCTCCTCACCGACGCCGAGCTGGACGAAGCCCTCGCCCGCTTCGCCACGTACCGCGAGCCCTCCTGACCCCCCGAGGCCTCAGAACAGGTCGGTGATCTCGATGGGCGGCAGGATCAGGCCGACCATCGCCATGCACATCTCCTCGCCGGTCTGCTCCCCCCAGCGGACGTCCTGGGGACTCTCCGTGCCGAGGGCCTCCAGCTGCTGGTCCAGGTAGGGGTTGGACGCCGAGTTGTCGTAGGTGCAGCGCACGTTGACGCGGTCACCCGCCGTCACGATGGGCAGGTCGTCGACCTCGGCGTCGTACACGTAGGAGGTCTGGAAGTCGAAGCGGTAGCCCGGCGTGTGGATCAGGCAGGTGTCGCCCTCGTCGCCCTCGTGGTCCACCGTCACCAGCATGTCGGTGCCGAGGTAGTGCATGTGGGGGGTGATGGCGAAGACCGGCAGCTCGAACGGGATGTACGACGGGATGTACAGCGACACCGTCTCCTCGTGGTCGCTCGCCCCCGCCGGGATGAGGAAGTCGGACTCCGTCTGTCCGTCGGCCCCCTGCGTCGGCACGACGCTGGCCCCGAAGGGGATGTCGACCAGGTACCAGGTGACGTAGTTGTCGGGCTTCTCGGTGGTCCACTGCAGCGCCACCTCGCTCTGGTCGATCTCGGTGGTGTTGCCGGTGGGGTGGTAGTGGACGTTGACCACCAGGCTGCCGCCCGGATGCACCGGCGTGCCCGTGTTCTCCGGGGTGATCATCGGCGAGCCACCCGGGGTCCAGGCGGCGATGAGCTCCGTGGGCCACAGGTCGGGCTGACCGGAGCAGCGGTAGGAGCCGTCGGGCCCGACCTTGCCGGCGGACTGGTCCTCGGGGTCCGACCACACGAGGACGTGGTGCACGACGAGGTCGTTGTCGGGAAGCACCTCGAGACCGGTGATCCAGGCATCCTCGTCGATGGGCAGCGGGATGCGGAAGCACTGGTAGACGTCGCTCGTCCCGGAGACCTCGAAGGGGGCCTGCAGCTGGACCACGTCGTTCACCGGGGAGAGGGGCTCCACGGCGACGTCGGGGATCGCCGCTGCGCTCGTCGGGGAGCCGATGGGAGCGCCGGCGTCGACCCAGTCTCGCAGGAGCTCGATGCGCTCCTCGCTCAGGAGGGGGTCGTCCGCGAAGGGCACGGGGGGCTCACAGACCTCGGACGTTCGCGCGAAGAAGGGGGGCATCCGGCCGCCCTCGACCGCATCGAGGCTGGCGGCCGCCCAGGCCTTGGCCTCGTCGGCGTCGTACACGCTGAAGGGTGCGATGCCCCCCTGGGTGTGGCACGCGCCGCAGTGCTCGACCAGCACGGGAGCGACGTCGCCATGGTAGGTCGGGCCGTCGACCGAGCCGTCGGAGGGCCCGCTCTCCGCGGGTCCCCCCGTGCACGCCGCGAGCACGACGAGGGGAGCGACGAGACGTGCTGAGCGGCAGATATCCATGGAGCCTCCGTCGTTCCTGCTATCCCGATCAGCGACCCATGTGGACCAGGGCGAACGGCATCTCGGTCGCCCCCCATCGCAGCTGGCCTCGGCACACCCCGTACCGGTCCAGCCAACAGAGCAGCACGCCATCGGTGCCCTCCAGCCGGAGCTCGGACCGGGCGGGCCGGAAGCGGCCGTCGAGGTGGACGTCGAGCCCGTTGCCGTCGAGGTCCAGCACGAAGTCCCCGGACACGACGACCTCGCCGTCCTCCTCCCCGTGGAGGGGCGCGATGTGGAGCGTTCCCCCGTGACGCTCCACACCGAAGGCCCCCTGCCATCGACCGGGGAGCGACCCGGCTCCGAAGGCCGCCGGCAGCTCGGCCCCGTCGCCCACCGTCTCCAGTCGGGCCTCCAGGACCGGCCACAGGAAGACCGCAACGAGGACGAGGAAGGACACGGTCACCATCGCGAAGGTCACGCTGCCGAGCCCCGTTCGTGGGCCCTGCTGGCTCGCCCATGCCCACTCCTCCGGCCCCAGCTGGCTGTGAGGCCGCGGCTCGACCACGGCGATCTTGGCCACGCTGCCTTCGTCGACGGTCGGCACGTAGCCATCGGCGCCCTCCGCCCGGGTCGGTTGCGGCGACAGCGTCCGGCTCGGAACCCCTGCATAGGCCTCCAGCCTGTCGACCGCGGGCCGCACCCGCCTCAGGTCGGCGCCCATGGCCTCTGCCGTCTGGTAGCGGTCCCCCGGATCCACCGACGTGGCTTGGCGGAGCACGGACCGAAGGGGCCCGGGGATCGCCTCCCAGCGGGGCGAGTGCGCAGGGGCCAGGTACAGGTCGACAGGGGTCTCGCCCGAGAGGAGGTGGAAGAGGGTGCACCCCACCCCGTACACGTCGGCGGCAGGGCCTGCCCTGCGGGCGTCGATCCGCTGCTCCGGAGCCATGTAGTCCACCGACCCGAGGGCGACGCCGGTGCGGGTGTGGCTGACGGCCTCGTTGCGTGCGATGCCGAAGTCGGCCAGGGCCGCCGTGCCATCGTCCCGAAGGAGCACGTTGTGGGGCTTGACGTCGCGGTGCACGATGCCCGCGCTGTGGGCGGCGTCGAGCGCGTCGAGGACCTCGAGGATGCGGTCGACGGCCTCGGCCGGGGTGAGGGGCCCGGACGCGAGGAGCCGGTCCGCGAGACTGCCACCCGGCACGAACTCCATCGCCAGGAACGGACGCCCCTCGTGCTCCCCCAGATCGTAGACCCGCACGACCCGTGGATGGTCCAGGCTCGCCAGGGCGGCGGCCTCCTGACGCAGCCTGGCCGAGCGGGCATCGCCACCGGGGCCGGGCACCTCCAGGAGCAGCTTCACGGCGCAGCGCCGATGGAGGACGTGGTCCATGGCCTCGAACACCACCGCCGTGCCGCCGGTTCCCAGCTCCCGCAGCTGCTCGTAGCGCTGACCGATGCGTGCTGCCGGCGTCGTCATGGACAGAGCATACCCGTCGGGGCGCCGTGGCCGGTTAGACCGGCCCCATGCGCAGGGACATCCTCGAGCTCGACGGCCGCATCGCGCCCCGCGGGGAGCGGCTCGTCATCGACCTGCAGGACGCCGAGTCGGTGCGCCTGCTGCTCACCGGTGAGTCGGTCATCGACTGGCAGCGGCTGGCCCTTCACGACCTCGATGCCGTCGATCGCTTCCTCTCCTGTCACGGCCTCCACGTCGACGAGCCGGAGGACCGCGAGCGTCTCCGCTACGTGTTCAACGAGGCGGTCTCGTACCTCGAGGAACACCTCCACCTCCGCTTCCCCCAGGAGCTCCGCGACCCCGACGACGTGCGCCGGGTGTTCCTGTGGGCGTCTCAGTTCGGGGGCTTCCGACGCACCCAGATCCTCTCCTGCGTGATCCTCAAGCTGATGCACGTGATCCACCACATGGAGGCGGCGGATCTGAAGTTCAAGACGGCCATCTCGGAGGAGCAGCTACTGGAGCTGGCCCAGCGGAGCCTGCTGCAGACGGCCAACGAGATGCAGGAGTCCGGACTCAACGTCCTCGCCTTCTACGGCAACCGGAAGTCCCGCTCGGCGGTGATCACCAAGCTCCTCGCCAAGCGGGAGTCCGTCGCGGCCACCATCTTCGACAAGCTGCGCTTTCGCATCGTCGTGGAGACGGAGGACGACCTCCTCCCCGCGCTTGCCTGGCTGACGCGCCACGCCTTCCCGTTCAACTACATCATCCCGGACCAGAGCCACAACAACCTGCTGCCGCTGGCCGACATCGAGCGGCGTCTGCGCGCCCAGGATCGGCCTGCCTACCAGACCATCGACCACGACGACGAAGACGAGGGCCCGCGGAACGAGTTCAGCGGCGCCACCTACCGCACGATCAACTGGATCATCGACTACCCGGTGCGCATTCCGGCCAGCACCCCGGGGGTGTTCAGCTTCGAGCTCGGGCGGGTGGTCTTCGTGATGGTCGAGTTCCAGCTCATCGACGAGGCCACGGCCCGTCGCAACGAGGAGGGCGAGAACGCCCACGCGCTGTACAAGGCTCGCCAGCACCGGGTGGTGGCGTCGCGCCTCAAGCGTGGGACTCGTTGACACCCGCGCGGGTGCTCCGAAGGTGCCCGTGGTTCAGCAGCGCCACGAAGACGCTCCCCCCGACCAGGTTCCCGGCCGCCGCGATCCCCACGAAGCGCAGGACGTCCCAGGGACCGAGCACCCCGGCGACCCACCAGGCCAGGAAGGCCTCGACCGACCCGGCGATGGAGTGGTGCAGCCCGCCCAGACCGATGAGGAAGGTCACCACGAAGATGGCGGCGACCTCCGCCACACCCGGCGGCGTCGCGAGCACCAGCCACGCTCCCATCGCCATCAGCCAGCCCGCCAGCAGACTGGACACGAAGAGGCCTCCCGCCGAGGGGTCCACGAGGTGGTGCCCCACCATTCCGTAGCCCTCGGCCGCACCCACCACGGGGTCGGCGAGGGTGAGGAGCGCAGCTGAGAGGGCAGCGCCGATGAGGTTGCCCACCAACACGGTGGCCCACACGCGAAGGACCCCCGCGAAGCCTGTCCGGCGGTCCAGGGCCGGGTAGAGGGAGGTCGCTGTGTGCTCCGTGTACAGCTCGGTCCCCGACACCACGCACATGACGAAGCCGAGCGGGTACACCATGGCCTGGGCCAGTCGGACGGGGAGCGCCAGCTCGCCCGAGCTCACCATCGACGAGACGACACCGACGGCCATGGCCGAGAAGCCGACGATGAGCCCGGCACCGACCGCCGACAGACCGAGAGAGGCCGTCGGCCGGCGACATTGGGCCAGCCCTTCGTCGATGGCGTGCTGGAGGATGCGGTCGGGATCCCGCCGGGCCTGTGCGATGCGCTCGACCACGACCCATTGTTTGTCCTCACGGGTCGCCTCGGCGCCAGTGGAGGGGGGAGCAGGTTCGACGTCGAGCGGAGCTGGAAGAGTGTTCATTCCTGCCCTATGGGTCGCTTCGCCGCACCGACAAGGGCCGGGATCCGGCTCCAGCACACGGGCCTGTAAACACGAAGATGCCCGATCTCTCACCAACGGTACCTTGGAACCGCGGGCTGACCCTGCTACAACTGGCGGCCATCGGAGGGAAGCCATGCGCCCGATCGTCCTGACCTTGTCTGCCACCGCCCTGTTCCTGCTCGCCTGCAGCGGCGCCGCCACCGACTCCGCCGAAGACGGCGAGACCACCGACGACGTGGAAGAGGAGGAGGAAGAGGAGGAAGAAGAAGAAGAGCAGAGCGCCGAGGAGATCCTCCAGGGGAGCTGGGCGCTGCAGCCGGGCGACGATGCCCTGCGCCGCTACAAGATCATGCGGGCCGCCTGCTCCGGCAACAAGAAGGCCCTGAAGAAGCTCGGTGACCTGAGCGACTCCGAGGAGCGCACCTTCGACTACTACGCAGAGCAGCCGAAGGAGACGAAGGAAGGCCTCCTGGAGCTGATCCAGAACATGAAGGACACCCGCTACACCTTCGAAGATGGCAAGGTCGTCTGGTCCATCGGCGACAACGAGATCATGGAGAAGGACTACACCATCGAGTCCGAGGACCCGCTCCACGTCAAGCTCGAGTACGGCTCCACGGCCCAGCACTGGTACATCACCTGGGAAGACGACGACAACGCGAAGGTCGACGTCCAGTACGACGGCAGCGACGTGAAGATGGAGCACAACCTCCGTCGCAAGTAGGCACACCCCGCCAGGCCCCTCAGGCCATGTCCTGAAGGGCCATCTCCGCCGCGTTCCAGCCGCACATCCCGTGAATGCCCGTCCCCGGGTGGGTGTAGCTGGACGCCAGGTACAGCCGGTCGACCGGCGTGCGATGTCGGAAGTACGGGAAGACCGGTCGGAACACGAGCTGTCGGTGCCACTGGTTCGACCCGCCGCCCAGGTCGCCATCGATCAGGTTCGCCGACATGCGCTCCAGGTCGCCGGGATCGTGGATGGCCCGGCTCAGCACCCGCTCGCGGAAGCCCGGCGCCAGGGCCTCGATACGCTCGGTGACTCGGTCGGCCATCCGCTCACGCCACGCCTCCCAGCCCCCTGGATAGCGCCCGTCGAGCCGCGCCGGGACGCGCGTGTACACGTAGAGGACGTGCTCTCCTTCTGGCGCACGGGTGGGGTCCAGCAGGCTGTGCTGGCCGATGACCAGGTAGGGATCGTCGGGCAGGTCCCCTCCCCGGACCTGGCGGGTGAAGCGCCCGAGGTCCTCCACGGAGTCCCCGGCGTGCACGACCGCCGAGCGGCCCGAGAGCGGGTCTCGCCACGGGACGGGGCCGCTGAGGCGCAGGTCCACCTTGAACGTGCCCCACCCCATGGGGAAGCGCTGCATGGACCGTCGGATGCGGCCGGGCACGAAGCGCTCGTCGAGCAGCGCCAGGTACAGCGCAGGGGCGCTGGTGTCCGCGACCACGCCGTGGCGGGCCGACACCGAGATCCCTCCCTCCAGGACGACGCCGTAGGCCCTCCCCCCCAGGACCGACACCTTCTGAACCCGGCTTCCCAGCTGGATCTGTCCCCCATGGGCCAGCAGGTCGTCGACCAGGAGCTCGGAGATGCGTCGGGCGCCCCCCCTGGGCACGAGGAAGCCCGCGGTGGTCGAGCGCATCGTGAGCATGTACCCGACGGCCGAACCCATGGGGTCGTCCGGTCCGAGATCGACGTGCATCCCCATCCCCGGCATGACCCGCTGGGCCGGTGCCCCGCGGAACAGCCGGCGGGCGAGGCCTCCGGGGCTCCGGAGGAACATGCTGGCCAGCTTCAGGCCGTTGCCGACGCCCAGCCCGAGCAGCGGGGACACCCGTCCCAGCGGCCCGAGGAAGGGGAGGATGCCGGGCTCGGCGCGAGCATGCCACCGCTGAAGCTCGAGGAAGGCCGCCGTGTCCTGAGCATCGCCGAGGTCGCACAGCGCAGGGTCCGCGCTGACACCCGCCACGGTGCCGTCCACGGCAGGATGGGTCGTCTCGAGCTCCCCCCGGAGCCACTGAAGCCCACGGGACTCCAGCGCGAGGGCTCGAAAGGCCTCCGAGTCCGCGAAGGCGATGAACCCTGCGCCCACGTCGTGCACGGTGCCCGGCCCCGTGGTGGGGAGCGACCAGAGCGCACCGCCCGGACGGTCGTTGGCCTCCACGACGAGCACCCTGAGTCCAGCACGAGCCAGGCGACACGCAGCAAAAAGCCCGTTGGGACCCGCTCCGATCACGACGATGTCGGCGTCGTCCACCTGACCTCCGCGGCCCGCTGACCGCTGCGCGGGGCGCGCATCGCGTAACATGCCGCGCGCCTCTTCCTCGTGCCCCACGGAGCCCACATGGCAGACGACGATCAGAACGCCAGGATGCTGGCCGCCCTCGGCTACTTCGGCTTCTTCGTCGGGGTCCCCCTCGGGCTCGTGCCCGTGTTCATGGCCAAGGACGAGCTGTCGCTGTTCCACGGAAAGGTGTCCTCCGCCGTGTGGTTCGCGATGTTCATCCTGACGAGCGTGCTGTCGATGGTGGTGTCGGCCATCACCACGGTCACCTGCGGCTTCGGCTTCTTCCTGTTCCCCCTCATCTTCCTCCCGCCCATGTGGGGGATGGTGGTCGGCATCCACGGCATCATCCTGTCGATGAACGGACAGATCCAGGAGCCCATCGCCGGCTTCGGCCTCGGCGAGATGATGTTCTCCAGCCTGAAGGTGAAGGAGGTCGACAGCCTGTCCTCCGGCACCACGAGCACCCCCGGCGCCGCCGAGGAGCCCGCCG
>Ga0213839_1001930_pt1 | contig 12377 bp, 12 predicted proteins | sample SWPATP21_FD_160075 | JGI IMG/M metagenome (GOLD analysis project Ga0213839, IMG submission 160075) | Coastal seawater microbial communities from Marineland, Florida, United States - SWPA TP2 #1 | ecosystem: Environmental > Aquatic > Marine > Coastal | place: USA: Florida | collected 2016-08-14 | reverse complement strand
TTGCCCGGCCAGGGGTAGCGCCGCAGCGCCTCCCACACCGACGCCCCGACCCGACGGCGCCCACCGAGGAAGTGGTGCACCAGCACCTCCAGGTCCCCTGCCCGCTCCCGCAGCGGCGGAAGACGCAGCTCGGCCCCCCGAAGTCGGAAGTACAGGTCTTCCCGGAAGCGCCCCTCCGCGACCTCCTTCCGGAGGTCCCGGTGGGTCGCGCACACCACCCGCACGTCGACGGACCGCTCCTCTTCGCCCCCGACGGGCCGCACCTTCCCCGTCTCCAGCACCCTCAGCAGGCTCACCTGGACCCGCGGCGGCAGCTCCCCCACCTCGTCGAGGAAGAGGGTGCCCCCGTCGGCCTGCTCGAACAGCCCCCGTCGGGCCCGAACCGCCCCGGTGAACGCCCCCGCCACATGGCCGAAGAGCTCGCTGGTCAGCATGCTCTCGGTGAACGCCCCGGCGTTGACCGCGACCCAGGGCCCCTCCGCCCGGGCAGACGCGTCGTGGACCGCCCGCGCCACGAGCTCCTTGCCCGTCCCCGTCTCTCCCCGCACCCAGAGGGGCACGTCCGAGGGGGCGAGGCGCGCGAGACGCGCCAGCACCGGCTCGAGGGAGGACCCGACCAGCCCCGCCGCGCCCACCCGTGCGGCCGCGCGCAGCCGCACCACCTCGTCCCGAAGGGAGCGGATCTCCGGGAAGCCCTCGATGTCGAGGCACACCTCCCGCACCGGGTGGGGATGCGGGTCGGGGACGAAGGCTGGCGGCACCACCTGGAGCATGCGGGCGTCGAGGAGTCCGGCCTGGACCAGGATCACCCACAGGGTCTGTGCCTGGGGCGTACCGGCCGACAAGCACACGTCGACCCGCTCGCCGCGGAGGTCGTCCACGACGGGCCCGAGGGCGGCGAACAGCTGGGCATGGTCCGAGGGATCCGACACGTCGACCAGGCGAAGCTGCCCTCCCACGTCGTCCCGGAGCTGACGGGCGCCGGGGAGAGCGGCCTCCGTGGTCAGCACGACGACCCGGTCGTAGGTGGTGTCGGCATGGGCGAGGAGACGCCGCACCGGCCCCACGTCGTCGGCCGGTCGGGGTCGATGGTGGGCGAGGGGTCCGGGGGGACGGTCCGTCCAGGTCAGCAACGTGGGCATGGTGCATTGTGCACCACACCCCCTCGCACAGACCCACTGAGACACATCTGGTACAGAGCCCGATCGCCCTCCGCCCTACGTTCTCGTCCAGGAAGGGACGTCCCCTCCGAACCTCGGTCACAGGAGCGAACGATGATGTGGATCCTCACCCTGCTTTCTCTCGCCGTCGCGGGCACACAGCCTCTCCCCTTCGAGGGCAACGTGGGCGGCAACGCCGTCACCGACTGTCCCGCGCAGTACGCGACCACGGAGTGCGACGGCACCTTCGAGGCCGTCGGGGAGAAGGGCAGCCTCCAGCTCGTCCGCTACGCCCTCGACCGGTCCGTGAGCGCGGTCGCCATGAGCCCCACCACGTCGGCCGAGCTGAACGGCGTCCGCACCTCCTTCCAGGTGAAGGAAGACCAGACCCTGGCTGTGGGCGCAGACCTCGTCGCCGGCGGCGGTGAGAGCTTCTCGGTCGTCACCGAGATCGTGTTCAAGGACGCCAGGGACAACGTGATCGACACCCGACAGGACGCCTTCCTGGTCACCGGGGAGATGAGCATCGAGGTCCAGGAGGTCGTCCCCAGCGACGCCGTCCTGGCCGAGGTGACCCTGGGTGCCGACGACCAGCGTCAGGTGCCGACGGCCACGGCCGCCAACCTGGGCTTCCTGATCTGGCTGTGGTCGTCGATCGCCGACGCCCCGACCGGTGAGTGTGACGAAACAGACTGCAGCGGCCAGCAGTGCGACATCAGCTGCCCCAAGGGCCAGCAGCTCATGACCCACTGCATCCCCATGGGCCCTCCCAGCTGCACCGGAGAGCTCAGCTGCTACTGCCGCGACGACGAGGACAAGCTGTCGGAGCCCCAGCGGCTCATGAACTGGTACTGAGGCGCACCCGAGGCCCCCTTCGGCGTCAGGAGGTCGGGACCGCACCGGGCATGGTATGCACTCTCCCCATCGTCCGGGAGGACCCCATGCAGCAGCCCATCGGTTCCGGCTACGGCCGCCACACCCCCGCCAGCGAGGTCATGGAGGGCGTCGACCTGTCCGGCAAGCTCGCCGTCGTCACCGGCGGCTACTCGGGCATCGGCGTCGAGACGACGCGGGCCCTGGCCGCTGCGGGCGCCCGGGTCCTGGTCCCCGCCCGCGACCTCGCCAAGGCGCGCGCCATCATGGACCTCGACGGCGACATCCAGGTGGCCCGCATGGACCTGGAGAACCACCAGAGCATCGAGCGCTTCGCCATGGACGTCGTCCAGGAGGGCGGGCTCGACCTGTTGATCAACAACGCCGGCGTGATGGCCTGCCCCGAGCGTCGGGTGGGCCCCGGCTGGGAGTCTCAGCTCGCTACCAACCACCTGGGCCACATGGTGCTGACCAAGGCGCTGCTCCCGGCCCTCCTCGCTGCCGATGCCCCCCGCGTCGTCTGCCTGAGCAGCACCGCCCACCACATCACCGACATCCGCTGGGACGACCCCCACTTCGACGCCGAGCCCTACGAGAAGTGGAAGGCCTACGGCCAGTCGAAGACCGCCAACGCCCTGTTCGCCGTGGCCCTCCAGCAGCGCTACGGCGGCGAGGGACTGCTGGCCTTCGCCGTGCACCCCGGCGGCATCCAGACGCCCCTCCAGCGCCACCTCCAGACCGAGGAGATGGTGCGCTTCGGCTGGATCGACGAGGACGGCAACCTCACCGAGCGGGCCAAGGGCATGTTCAAGTCCGTGGAGGCCGGCGCGTCCACCACCTGCTGGGCGGCCACCTCGGAGAAGCTGGCGGACCATGGCGGCGTGTACTGCGAAGACGCCGACATCGCGGCCATCGCCAAGGAGGGTGAGCGCCACAGCGGCGTGCGCGCCTACGCCGTCGACCCCGAAGGAGCTGCAAGGCTGTGGACGATGTCGGAGAAGATGCTCGGCTGATCCTCCCCCTCGTCGGAGGGGGCGCCCTGGCCATCGCGCTGGGCGCTCAGATCAGCATCCCGATGGTCCCCGTGCCCACCACGCTGCAGACCCTGGCGGTAGTGGCCGTGGGCCTGCTCGGTGGCCCGCGAGCCGGCGCCGGCGCCGCAGGGCTGTACCTGCTCCTCGCCGTGCTGGGGCTTCCCGTGCTGGCCGAGGGGGCACGCCACGGCGGCTGGGCCTTCGTGGAGCTCACGTCCGCCGGCTACGTCGTCGGCTTCGTACCCGGAGCGGCCCTGGCCGGCTGGCTCGGCCATCGACGCTCCCTCGCCCGTGCCGCCGCGGCTGGGGTCGCCGCCCATGCCGTCGTCCTCGCCATCGGGGTGTCGGTGCTGGCCGCACACATCGGTCCCGGCGCCGCCATCGAGTACGGCCTTCTGCCTTTCCTCGTGGGGGCCGTGGTCAAGGGGATCGGGGCGGCTGCCCTCGTCGCCGCGACGCGACAGGTGCTCCCCTCTCCCCCCGCCGCCAGCTCCTGACCCCTGGTGCACAGCGCATCGGCACGGTGCGCCGCACACCACCCATATCGGTGCGTCATGCATCGCGTCGCCTGATGCTCCGGCTTCGCCCGTGCTGGCACGCTCCCTGCTCTGTCCTCGCCCAGGGAGGCACCGATGCCCCAGGCAGCTCACATCACCGTCCTCGACGGCCCCGACGTGTGGATGGAAGGCGAGGCGCTCCAGCAGCTGGAGCGGGTCGCCGCCCATCCGGCCTGCGTCCGGGCCGCCGGCATGCCCGATCTGCACCCAGGTCCGGGCACCCCCATCGGCGCCACCGTGGCCCTGCGAGGGACACTGTGGCCCGCACTCCTCGGCGGCGACCTCGGCTGCGGGGTCAAGCTCTTCGGTGTGCCGAAGGTCAAGCACCGGGGCGACGCCCTGCTCCGCCGCATGGACGCCGAGTGGGCCGACGCGCCCCTCGCCCACATCGACCCGGGCCTGCTGCTCGAGGCCGTCTGGACCCGAGGCCCTGCCGGTCTCCGCGACCTCTCGGACGTCCCCGACAGCCTGCGGGCCTTCGCCGAGCTCGAGCACCCCGAGCTCGACCCCGTCGGCCCCACCCCCCCGGCCCACTTCGCCCAGCAGCTCGGCACGGTGGGGGGCGGGAACCACTTCCTCGAGCTGGCGAGGGTCCACGAGCGGGTCGACAGCGACCGCGCCGACCGGGTCGGCCTGCGTCGCGGCGGCTACGCCGTCCTCGCCCACTCGGGCTCTCGGGCCCTCGGAAAGCACCTGGCGGGCCGCTGGGGGGGTATTCAGCTCCCCGAGGACGAAGCCGACGCCTGGCTCGCCGACGTCCGCGGGGCCGTGAGCTACGCCCGCGCCAACCGGCTCGTCCTGTGCTGGCGCATGCTCCGGGCCGCCGGCGTCGCCCGCCCCGCCAAGGTCGCGGGCAGCATCGACCTGTCCCACAACACCGTCGAGCGGGCCGACCTCTCCGATGGACCCGCGTGGCTCCACCGCAAGGGAAGCGCCCCCGCCCACGCTGGACAGCTCACCGTGGTGCTCGGGAGCCGCGGCGCCCCCACCTGGGTGATGGCGGGGACCGGCAGCGAGGCCTGCCTGTGCTCCGTCGCCCACGGGGCCGGACGGAAGCTGGACCGGGCCCGCACCATCGCCCTGGTCAAGCACCGCCACAAGCGGAGCAGCCTGCGCCACACCGCCCTCGGCGGCCGGGTGATGTGCGACGACACCGACGCGCTCTACGCCGAGCACCCCGACGCCTACAAGGCCATCGAGCCGGTGGTCGCCGCCCTCGAGAGCGCCGGGGCCGCCACCCGCGTGGCCAGTCTCCATCCCGTGCTCACGGTGAAGCGGTGAGGGTGCAGCTCTCCGCCGGACGAGGCCCCGCAGAGGTCGTCGCCTTCCTGGCCGACCTCTCGGAGGCGTTCTCCGCCTGGGTCGACGACGAGGGAGGCACGATCGGACCCGCCACCTGGTCGTCCACCCGCCGCTCCGTCCGCTTCGACGTCGACGGCGTGGGGCTCACCGACTGGCTCGGCACCCACGAGCTGGTCGACCCGGTGCGGGGCCGGGGTCGACGCCGACGGTGGTTCGTCGACCTGCGACGCCTCGACGACGGGCCCGCCCCGGGCCCCTTCGACCCCGACGCCATCCGCTTCCACGCGGCACGGGCCGGCGGCCCCGGTGGGCAGCACGTGAACACGACCGCCAGCGCCGTCCGGGCCGTCTACGTGCCCATGGGCTGGGAGGTGCGGGTGGCCTCGGAGCGGAGCCAGCACCGCAACCGGGCCGAGGCCGTCCGACGCCTGCGGGACCGGCACCAGGAGGCCCTCGCCGAGCGAGCCGCAGCGAGGGCGCAGAGGGCCTGGTCCGCCCACGATCAGCTGCAGCGGGGCGACGCCGTCCGGAGCTGGCGGCGCCGCCGTCGGGAGCTGGTGCCGGTGTAGGCAGAGGGGGTGGGATCCGCTACCTTCCGCTCTGACCCCGGAGAGGCCGTGCCCACCATGAACACCGGCAGCGTCGAGAGCTACCTCACCGACGGCTGCGGTCGCTGCGACAAGTACCAGACCCCCGAGTGCAAGGTGGTCACCTGGGCCCAGCCCCTGGTGGCCCTCCGCAAGCTGCTGACCAGCACGGAGCTCGGCGAGCAGCTCAAGTGGGGCTCCCCCACGTACACGGTCGACGGCAAGAACGTGCTGATGCTCACGTGCTTCAAGGACTACGCCTGCATCAGCTTCTTCCAGGGGGCGCTCCTCGACGACCCCGATGGACGGCTCGACAAGCCGGGCCCCAACACCCAGGCGGGACGGGTGATGAAGTTCACGTCGGCCGAGCAGGTGGAGGCCGAGCGAGACCAGGTCCTGGCCTTCGTGACGCGCGCCATCGAGCTGAAGCGCTCCGGCGCCAGGGTCTCGTTCGCCACGTCCCCCGAGCCCATGCCCGACGAGCTCCAGGACGCCCTCGACGGCGATCCGGACCTCCAGGCGGCGTTCGACGCCCTGACCCCGGGCCGCCAGCGCAGCCACATCCTCCACGTCGGCGGGGCCAAGCAGAGCGCCACGCGGGAGCGTCGGGTGCAGAAGTGCATCCCCAAGATCCTGGCCGGGAAGGGCTTCCTCGACCGGTAGTCACCGACGGGCCGCCGACCACACGCCGTAGATGGCCAGGGGCACGGCCAGTCCGGGGAGGAGGTCGAAGATGGCCGCCGACAGGCCCGTGGTCGACCAGAGCTGAACGGTGCCGAGCCCCGACGCCATCATCGTGACCGCCAGCCAGGCCGGCGCGGGGCGCCCCAGCACCCGCACCAGCAGCACCGGCCCCAGGGACGCCCCCAGCATCGACCAGGCGCCGAGCACCATCGCGAACACGCCCGCGCTTCCCCACAGCGCCAGCCCGAGGGCGAGGGCCGCCACTGCCAGGGTCGCCGCCTTCGACGCCCACGTGGAGCGGCGGAGGCTGGGGAACAGGTCCTGGGTGACGGCCGCCGAGCACGACAGCATCTGGCTGTCGGCGGTGGACATGGTGGCGCTGAACAGCCCGGCCAGCATGACGCCGACCAGCGCCGGAGGCATCAGCTCGGTCGCGAGCGCCGGCAGGGCCCGCTCGGTGGCGTGGACCACGGCCAGCTGCGCCGCCTCCGACGACAGCCCCGTGGGGGTCTCCGTCAGCTCGGGCAGGAGGACCCGCGCGTACAGGGCGAGCAGGATGGCGGCGGCGTAGAAGGGGACGAACCAGGCGTAGTACCAGGCCCGGGCCCGCGGGATGTCCGACGGCGACTCGATGGCCATGCTCCGCACGAGGATGTGGGGCTGCCCCACCGCACCGAAGCCACCCGCCACGAAGCCGAGGAAGTACGGCACGAAGCCCTGGACGGCGTCCGGGGGCATCAGCCGCAGGAGTGCGGGGTCCTGGGCCTCCAAGGCAGCGAGGAGCGCCATGGGCGACCCCACCTCGACCATGGCGTAGCCGAGCAGCAGCAACATCGAGCCCAGCATCACCACCGACTGCACGGCGTCCGTCCAGATCGACGCCCGCAGCCCCCCAGAGAAGCAGTAGGCCACCACGATGGCGGCCCCCATCACCGCGCCGAGCCACGTGGGGACGCCGAACATCGCCTCCAGGGCGGTGCTCCCGGCGTCGAGCTGCGCCGCGGCGTAGCCCCCCAGGAACAGGAAGGTGAGCACGGCACCGACGACCACGACCGGTCGCTGCACCACGCCGTCTCGACCGGTGGCCAGCAGCGTCGGCACCGACACCGCGTCGACCGCCCCGGACCGCTCCCGGACCCGCTGGTGCACGAACAGCCACACCAGCAGGTCCCCGAGGATCCAGGCCACCGCCATCCACACGGTGTGCAGGCCACCACGCACCGTGAAGCCGATCAGTCCCACGAACATGAAGCCGGAGTTGTTGGTGGCGACGCTGGAGAGTGCCGTGAGCAGCGGCGGCACGCTCCGACCGGCCACCAGGTAGTCGTCGGTGGTGCCGCTGGAGCGCCTCGCGCTGGAGACGCCCACCAGGGTGAACATCCCCAGGAAGGCCAGGAAGGTGACGAGGGCCGTCATCCCCCCGTCATCCTCGTGTCGCGATGTGCTCGGGACGGGGGGGCAGGCCGCCGAAGGGTTCCACCAGCCGGTTCTCTACGCTGTTGAGCACGAAGAACAGGTTCGTCCGGGGCTCGGGCGAGAGGTTGCCCACCGACCCGTGCATGGTGTTGCAGTCGAAGAACACCACCGTGCCTGCGGGGCCCTTGGGGGCGACGATGCCGCCGCGCTCGACCAGGTAGGACAGCGCATCCACGTCGGGGACGCCGATCTGCTGCCGGCGCAGGGACTGCTTGTAGTGCTCCGGTGGCGTCTCCCCGACGGTCCGGATGTAGCTGCGGTGGGAGCCGGGCACGAGCATCAGCGGGCCGTTGAACTCGGTCGACGGCGTGAGGCTGATGCTGGCGCTGACGGAGCGCATGCGGGGCATGCCATCCTCTACGTGCCAGGTCTCGAAGTCCGAGTGCCAGAAGAACTCGCGGCCGTCGAGGGCGGGCTTGTAGTTGACCCGGGACTGGTGGACGTACACGTCGGAGCCGACGATCTGACGGGCCACGCCGGCGAGCCGCTCCCCCTGCCACAGGGCGGCGAGGCGCTCGTGGAGCTCGTGGACCTTGAAGACGGAGCGAACCACGTCGCTGTCGGGCTCGGCGACCACGACATCGCTGCCGGCGTGCGCCACCTTCAGGGCGTCGCAGGCCTCCAGCAACGCGGCCGCCTCCTGCTCGGAGAACCAGCCAGGCAGGGCCAGGTAGCCGTCGCGGTCGAACCGCTCCAGCTGCTCCTTCGAGAGCGGACCGGGGGCCACACCCTGGTGCAGCACCGGGTCGACCCGCTCGGCGGCCTCCCAGGAGCCGGAGGTTCGGGAGTGGTACGGGTCCATCAGCTGCTCCCTTCCAGCGTCATCAGCGGGTAGGCGCCGCTCTCGTCGTGGGTCTCCGGACCGACGATGGGCGGGTTGAACACACACACCATCCGCAGCCGCTCGTCGGCGTGGAGGATGTGCTCGTCGTGCTGGTCCAGGGCATAGATCGTGCCCACCTCGATGGCGTGCTCCTCCCCGGTGGCCAGGTCGGTGATCCGCCCCTTCCCCTCGATGCAGTACACGGCCTCGAGATGGTTGGTGTAGCGCATCCGAGTGGACGTCCCGGCGTGCAGGACGGTGTCGTGGACGGAGAAGCCCATGCCGTGATGGGCCAGGAGCAGGCGACGGCTGCGCCAGGTCTCGGCCTCGACCGTGTCCTGGACGGTGTCCTCGAGTCGACGAACGATCATGCGTACAGCTCCTGGTCGTCGGCGGTGATCGGCGTCCCGACCTTCTGGGCGATGGTGGCGACGGCCTCCTCGAGGATGTCGAGCCCCTGGTCGAGCCGCGCACGGTCGATGACCAGCGGCGGCAGCACCTTCGCGACCTCGCCCCGGGGACCGGCCGTCTCGATGATCAGCCCGTTGCCGAAGGCCTCCCGGCACACGGCCTCGGTATGCTCCGGGTCGGCGAACACGATCCCCTGGATGAGACCCCGCCCCCGCACGGTCGTGCCCGGGAAGGCACCGGCCATGGCCTCGAGGCGGTTGCGGACGTGCTGTCCATCGGCCCGGACCTTCTTCTCCAGCGCGTCGGTGCGCCAGTGCTCGAGGGCCGCCGTGGCCGTCACGAACGCCGGCATGTGTCCCCGGAAGGTGCCGTTGTGCTCCCCGGGCGCCAGCACGTCGAGGTGCCGTCGCACGAGCACCATGGCCATGGGCAGGCCGTAGCCCGACAGCGACTTCGAGAGGCAGATCAGATCCGGGGTGATGCCGAAGTCGTCGAAGCTGAAGAAGGCGCCGGTTCGGCCGCAGCCCACCTGGATGTCGTCGACGATCAGCAGGATGCCCATGCGCTTGGCGAGCGACGCCAGCCGCTGCATGAAGGCCTTGCTGGCGACCCGGACGCCTCCCTCGGCCTGGACGGTCTCCAGCACGAAGGCAGCCGGAAGCTCCACGCCGGAGCTGGTGTCGAGGAGCAGACGCTCGATGAGGTCGATGCAGTCGACGTCGGGGCCGTGGTAGCCGTCGAAGGGCATCACGTGGACGTCATCGAGGCCCACCCGGGCGCCCGCCCGCTTGGCGCGGTTGCCGGTCAGCGACAGCGAGCCCAGGGTCATCCCGTGGAAGCCGTTGGTGAAGCTGACCACCTGGCTGCGTCCCGTGGCCTTGCGGGCGATCTTCAGCGCGACCTCCACGGCGTTGGTGCCGGTGGGGCCGGGGAAGAGCACCTTGTGGTCCATCCCGCGGGGCTGCAGCACGACCTCGGCGAAGGTGTCGATGAAGCGGGCCTTGGCGGACGTCGCCATGTCGAGGCTGTGGGTGATGCCGTCGGACATCAGGTAGTCCACCAGCGGCTTCTTGAGCTCCGGCGGGTTGTGGCCGTAGTTGAGGGCGCCGGCGCCGGCGAAGAAGTCGATGTAGTCGTTGCCGTCGCGGTCGGTGACGGTGGCACCGCGGGCGGTCTCGAAGACGACGGGGAAGGACCGGCAGTAGCTGCGGACCTCGCTCTCCATCTGGTCGAAGGGCATGATCATGAGGGGCTCCGGGTGAAGGGTCCAATGCGAAGGAGGGGTTCGTCGGGGTGGGCTCCGCCCAGCTGCTCGCTGGTGAAGCCTCGGTCGACGACGAGCTCGGCACCGAGGGTTCGGGCCACGCTCTCGAAGAGGCGTCGCGACGGCGCGTTGTCCGGCGACACGGTCGTGTTCAGGTGGCGAAAGACCGGCACCTGGGGGCGTCCGAGGATGCCGAGGAGCATCCGCTTGGCGAGGCCCTGGCCCCGCGCGGCCTCGCTCACCCCGACCTGCCAGATGAACAGGGTGTCGGGCGCCTCGGGCACGCGGAAGCCGGTCACGAAGCCCACCACGCGGCCCTCCTCGTCCTCGGCGACGATGGAGGTCCGGGAGAAGTAGGCGAGGAGCGCGACGTAGGCGTACACGGAGTTCACGTCGAGGACGCCGGTGGCCTCGACGAGGGCAGCGACCGCCATGCCATCGTCGGCCGTGGGGAGGCGGAGGGTCGCGCTCATGCCACCACCTCCTGGAGCCGGGAGGCGGACAGGAGGGGGGTGGGCTCCTGGAACACCGCGTGGTGCAGGCGGGTCACGAGGTCGTCGGCCTGCTCCTCGGGGAGCACGAAGGTGAGGTGGTGGTTGGCGGCGCCCTGCACGACCATGCGCAGGTCGAAGTCCTCGAGGTGGTGCACCGCCGCGCCGAGCCGATCGAAGGCGGCCCGCACCCCGGTCCCCACCACACTGACGCTGGCCACGTGGTCCTGCTCCCGAACCTCGCACACCTCCTCCAGGTCGGTGAGGAGATGGTCCAGGGCGGCGAGGGGTGCCGCGGTGGGGTCCAGGGTGACCGCGAGGGTCGACGGCGAGGTGCTCATCAGGTCGATGGACAGGCCGTGGTCCCTGAAGCAGGCAGCGACGTCCGCCACGAAGCCGACCGGCTGCCATCGGGCCGGGCGAAACAGCTCGAGACGGGTGAGCCCGCTCCGGGAGGTGACACAGCGCAGACCCTCCTCGTCGACGCTCTCCACCACCGTGCCGGAGGCCTCGGGGTCGTACGTACAGCAGATGTGGAGGGGGATGCCGGCCCGCCGCAGCGGCGGCAGACAGCGGGGATGCAGCACCTTGGCGCCCAGCCCCGCCATGGTCGACGCCTCGTCGTAGTCGACACGGCCGATCAGGTGGGCGTCCGTCACCTGCTTGGGATTCGCCGAGTAGACCCCCCGCACGTCGGTCCAGATCTCCACGCGCACTGCGCCGACCAGCACGCCGAAGTAGGCGGCCGAGGTGTCGGAGCCGCCGCGGCCGAGGAGCGTGGTCTCGCCGTGCTCGTCGCGGGCGATGAAGCCCTGGGTGAGGACGACCTCGTCACCGCCGAGGAGCTCGCTCTCCGGCCCCAGGGGCGCGACCTCCACCGAGGCAGACACGAAGTGCCCGGCGTCCTGGCGGGTCGTCGACGTCAGCACATCGCGGGCATCGAGCCACCGGGTCGAGAGGCCCCGAGCCCGCATCCACGCGGCCCCCAAGCGCGTCGACATCAGCTCGCCCGCCGACATCACCCGGGCGCGAACCCGAGGGCTCGCCTCCCCCACGAGGTGCACCCCGTGGAGCAGCTCGTCGACCTCGGCGAGGGTGTCGGACACGGCCTCGGGAAGCGGCACGCCGAGGTCGGCCGCCAGGGCGTGGTGCTGCTCTCTCAGGCGCTCGAGGAGGGGCGTGGGGTCGCTGCCGGCGATGGCCAGCTCCAGGACCTCCTCGAGGAGGTTGGAGACGCCGGAGAGCGCAGAGCACACGACCCAGGGACGCTCACCAGCCTCCCGGAGCGCTCGGACACGACCAGCGATGGTGGCCCAGCCCGACGCCTTGGCGACGGACGTTCCACCGAACTTGAGCACGACCTGGGGTCCACGACGGGACATGGGTTCTCCTCCTCGACCACAATTGGATCGCTACCGATTGTTTCGGCATCGAAACATTCGCCCAATAGGCATCCTGCGACCCGCGGGCAAGCCCCCAGCGGTGACAAGGCCGTGCCACCACCGTGTCAGGGGCCCGGTCCCCCGCCTCTGCCAGGGCTTTCCGTCGGGCGTCGGCGATCGCCAGCGAACGGCCACGGAGCGGCACCGAGACGGCCGTGGGCAAAGCTCTGCGAAAGCCGCGGCCGATGCGGACCGATGAGGTCGTCGGAGGCACCATGTCCGCCGGTCCGCTCCTCGCCACACCGCCTAGCTACGTCGACGAGGACGTCGTCG
>Ga0213839_1001928_pt1 | contig 12384 bp, 9 predicted proteins | sample SWPATP21_FD_160075 | JGI IMG/M metagenome (GOLD analysis project Ga0213839, IMG submission 160075) | Coastal seawater microbial communities from Marineland, Florida, United States - SWPA TP2 #1 | ecosystem: Environmental > Aquatic > Marine > Coastal | place: USA: Florida | collected 2016-08-14 | reverse complement strand
CACCGTCGTTGTCATCGATCACAGCCATCGATCACCAACCGACACTACCAACACCACCAACACCTCCAACACTCGAGGTCGTCGTTGTCGTTGTCGTTGTTCACCGTCGTCGGTCGTCGTTGTCGTTTGTCGTTGTTCACCGTCGTCGGTCGTCGTTGTCGTTCGTTTTTCGTTGTTCACCGTCGTTGTTATCGATGATCAATGATCAATGATCAATGTTGTCAGCGATCCATTCATTCATTCGGCGCGAAATCTATTTTGTACAGGCTATGGATGGATGGATGGCATCAAACTGACCACAGCCCAGCAGCCAGCCATTCACTTGCTCGACCGTTGAGCGACCAACCACCAACTCCCTCACTCACCCACTTAACTGTACTGAAATTCAATTTTCAGTACTGTACATTACACTGTCATCGATACACTATACCATATTTCTGTATTTCTGTGGGTGAGTGAGTGAGTGAGTGCGATTTCTTGTTCCCTTCTTCGGCTTGACTTGTGCGATTTTGCGATTTTGCGATTTTCACATTTCACATTTCTACATTTCTGCCCCTGCGGCTCGCTGACTGTGAGACTGTGGGTGCGTGCGCTCACTACAGTCGTCCAAAACATATAAATCCTAATTGCAGATACTATTGAATCACTACAGCAAGCAATACGGAAGTATCCTTAAGAGAGACTTCGGCCTTATCGAAAATTTGAAACTCTTCCGCGAGCCGAGACCTCACTCGTTCACTGCCAGCGCCCACTAATCATCCACCCATCCATCCGCCCACCCACCCACCCACTCACGAACACCAACGATCACTGCAAATTCAATTTACAAACTGTACACTGAATAGTGACGAATACGCGGCCTCTTTAAATCGTCCAGTACTGTGAGTACAAAGGCATGCTCTCAGCTTGAGCCACGGTGGATGTCCAGGATGTACTGAAAGTACGGTGAGTAGGCGATTTAGTAACTGTTTGGCGGTGGAGGTCGAATGTGTGAAATGTCAGAAAATGTTCAAATGACGGACGGACGAACGAACGAACGGACGGACGAACGAACGAACGAACGAACGGACGAACGCAGAGAAGCAGCTGTCGGCTGGCTGTCGGCAGCCAACAGCTAACTAACGCAAACGGTTGGTTGGTTGGTTGTCTGCCTCTGCACAACTTTGTTTGCCAACTTTTTGCAACGCAACGCACCGACGCAACGCACCGACGCAACGAAACGCAGTACAACGAACGTCGAACTCCACACGTATGGCATACAACTGAGCACCTTCTTGAAATAAATCGAAGGGCCTGACGCCTCCCTCATCGAGGAATGGTGGTGACGTTGTAATTCTTAGTGCGGAGTTGGGGGGGTCCAAGACAGACACTGTGTCCTAGTGGACTGACATGTTAAACTCGGCAGCTTGCTTCCTCGTCCGTCCGGTTGGTCCTTCACCCGGTCGGTCCTTCATCCTTTCACTCGTTCATTCGTTTGGTCGATCTGCTTGAAGTACGAGTGGGTGTGCGAGCGGGAAACTGGTAGAGCGGCTATCTGAAACAAAGACTTGGGGTTTGGGTGAGCTGGGTGGTAGAAACTGGCAACGACCGGGCGCAGCAAGACGCCACCGCACCGTCTGACGCGTCAGCAGCAACCAGGCTGCGTTTTAACTTCAAATCTTTTGTTTTTTTGTTGGGACGGACGCTCGCGACTCTTTGTTGCGGCGTTTTCGACACGGTTGCTTCATGCTACAGCAGGGGTGCTAGACAATGGACTGTCTTGTCCTGCCGGCGGTCGACGCCGCGCAACTACACGACAAGACATACAGATTGATCGAGAAGATCGCCGGACGGCGAAGATTGTCAGTGCTTGGATACCTCCGTCACTTGTTTCGACGCTTCGACGCTTCGCAGGATGGATACGTGTCCACTGAAGAATTCCAGTTTGTTCTGCAGTACCATCTCCCGCCGGAAATTCACACCATATTGAATAACGATTTGCTTGCCACCGTTGTGAGTGGCATTTCTCGTGAACACCAAGGGCGTTTACGAATTCGGTATGACTTGTTCTGCCATGCCATCTGCTACCAAAATAATGCGACAGCGGAAGCAATCACGCAGCTGCGCGAGCATGCTCGCACTCAAATTCGACTCGGAAAGGTGTTCCGCAACAACATTTTCGAGCCAGAAGCCACATACGCCGACTTTTTCTTCCACAAAACGCGACAGCTGCACCTCTCAGAGCACAAAAAAGCAAAGCCCGTTGTCACGGACAAGAAAAAATTCAGGGCGCTCTTACGAGTTGTGAAACTCCCTTTGTTCCCAAAACCGGCACAAAAGAGCATCCTGGAGCTGATCAGTGTTGGGAACTCTCCAGGAACAGTCTTGGACACCCTGCAAGTATTGATGGACCATATTGACGACCTTTTTGTCACGGACGCTTTCCCAATCGCAGACGTTGCAATATCCGCAACTGAACAGGATGAGCGAACTCTCGCCAGGCGAAATTTCCAACGCGTCCCGATCGACCTGAATCGTTCAAATGCCCTTGGCTGCACCAGTTGCGTTTTTCTGTGGATAAAGCGGCAAGGTGTCGGCTGCACCAACCAGTTTTCCGTGGTCGATTTGGTCTCTGGGCACGCCCCTGCTGCGCACGAAGGATATGTCAAAGTGAATGCAGCGAGCGACACTGCATCTGGAAACGCGGCCTCTGCCGTTTTGGGGTTGTGGATGAAGAAACTCCCTGGGGTGCATATCAGCTCTGTCGTGGATGTTGCGGTCAAGTGTAGTGACATCGTGGCACAGCCAGTCTTCCTGTCTCCCCCATCCTCTTGGTCTCAGGTAGTATAGCATTTGTGTTAGTTTTGTTGTTCATTTCTTGCAATCGTGACACTTTGTTGTTGCTTGCACAGTTCCACCAATGTTACGGAGTGCGATGCTGTCTGGTCGATGCGACGCGGAAAAGCGACGATGACAGTGACAGTGACATCAGCGACATCAGCGACAGCATTGACAGCAGCGATGAGAGTAGTGACAGTAGTGACTCCAGCAACGATGCTGGCAGCGAGTCAGACAGCGATGATACGAGCAGCAGTGGAGATGGTGTACTTCTGAAAGCAGCGAACCAGGAGTCGTCATCTTCGTCGTCTTCTTCCTCCTCCTCGTCAGATGAAGGCGACAAAAAGGCGAAGCAAAAAGACAAAGACTCAGACACATCCAGCTCCAGTTCTGGATCTGGATCTGATAGTTCGTCTGACTCAAGCTCAGATTCGGATGACAGTGACGCGAAGAACAAAAAGGGAAAGAACAAGTCGAAGTCAAAAGACACAAAGGCAGCTGACCCAGATCAGAAAGCTAAGCGTGATTTGCCGTCATTATTTGACGGAGCCTCCAAAGGTGACGCGAAAACCATGACCAAGAAGAAGACACTCAGAGATCTCATCAAAGGAAATATCCACACGTTGACAAAGCCCGGTCTCGACAAGAAAAAGAAGAGGGCGCAGAAGGAGGCCATTAAAGCGAAGAAACGCGAGTCCAAAACTGTTAAAGGGCGTGCGGTACGAAAGTCATCGCAACTGGTTGGAGTCTCTTTGTGCCATTCCGTCAACGTGGTTGTACAATTGCTGCTGTTCGCAGGCGTTTCTTCCTGTACGCTGCAGGAGTCTTTTCGAAGTGCCAAAGCAAATCCACCAATCTCTTCGTGATGGCGAGGAGTTTGACCGCGACCCACTGGACAACATTCGACCGCGGCGTGGATTTTTCTGTGAATTGTTGCTTAGAAGGCGTGAAAACCCTCACCGTATTGCAGTTCTGTCCCAAATTGCTAGTTTGATCACTGATCTGCATACTGCTGACCAAGTGCGAAAAATCGCCACACCTGGTATGGTTGGTCTGCCAGCACGTGTCAGTGCGTTCCAAAAGTTGTTCAGGACGAAAAAAGGCGGCGACGATGTGATCGACTATCATGAAGGAGTCACGCAATTGAAAAAGCAGGGCATTCTTTTAGAGTACACGGTCGAGGCGATCGTTGTTGCCTGTTCACTTTTGTCACCCAAAGGATTTTCTGTCGCTTTTCTCGCGAATTTGATGGCTTTGGGGCTCCCGTCTCGGAAGCCGGAAAGGGTGCAGCGGATGTTGTATCGGATGTCGCAAGTATCCGCCGTCCACACCTCCACCGCCCGCGTTCTGCAGCGACTTCAAAGCATTTGCTACTTGTTGTATGAGGTTGGTGATGGCACTAAGAAAGGTTCGCACAGCTGGAGAACGCTCTTCGAGAGGGTTTCGAAAAGAAAAATGTCCAAAAAGCCCGGGACCACAGTGCCGCGACTCCGGCTGTTAGATCGTCTTGAGAACGCCAACAAGCATCTCGGACGATTGCTTTCACCGTTGCCGAAGATAGAAAAAACTCTGGTCACAAACTCGCTCGTCGGTACCGCATTTCAACAAGCGCTGTCTGAGGCCTCAGAAACCACCGACGCACGCGCGGCGTCAATGCGTCATGCCGACTCCGCTGATATCGAGCTGGGCTTCGACTTTTTTACTTCTGTGCTCGCGGAACCGTTCTCTTTGGAATTTCAAGAAAATCAAGATGGTGGTGCACAAACCCCGAAAACATCTGACAGTGACAGTAGTTCCAGCGATAGTAGTTCCAGTGACGCTTTCCGCGTCAAGAGGATCGACAACCCGTTCGACAACTCTCTCGTTGCAACACGCCGAGCATCTTCTCCTTTTGCCATGGGTCGTCAGATCTCAGCCCCACGTATGGGTGGACACCAGTTCAATAGTGTTGCTGCAATCGAGGGCATGCTCGGAGTCACTATTTTATCTGCACAAGGTCTTGCATACCCAAGGAACTTTCGTCCCACGAACTTCGTCGACGCCAGCATGCCCGTTTTCGTCCGCATGTGGGTGGAACCTTTTATGCGGCGTGAAGATGCTTTGGTAACCCCTCACGCACGCGCTGGCTCTCTTGCTGACCCCGTGTGGATCCGCAACAGCAGCTACGTCGACTACGCACGCACATCCCAGAGCGACTGCCACCTTGAGCTCCAGGCTCAATTCCACCCTTCTTCATCCCAGAAAGCAGCCAAAAGACTGAGGAAACGTGCTGTCGCACTGGAATCATCGAACCGAAAAGCACGGCATAGATCAACAACAAAAAAATCGAAGAAATCGAAAAAGTACAAGCCTCAATGGAGCAGCAGCGATTCGTCGAGCTCTGACTCTGATGACAGTGATAGCGACCTGGACAATGCCCCAGTGTTGCATGTTGAAGTATGGGGTGGGTCTGAGGCCATACACGCGCAGACGCAACGGTCGTCAAACCAGGTTTTCAAACCCTTGCTGCTGTGTGCTCGTCTATTTGAGTGTTTTGTGACTGTCTTTATCTGAATACATGATCGTAGAGCCAGGAGCGTCCAGGTATGGTCGACTTCGTACCGTTTGTTGAGGATGGTTCCAACGTCCATCATCAACAGCCAACGCTTATCGCGAGCGGTTCTGTCGCGCTCTCGAGCGAGTTGGCGGCAACCGCGTACGAATCGGCGACCCGAAAATCGAAAAAGTCCGACAAGGTCTCAGCCCGAAGGCGCTCTTCATCTTCAGAGGTTCTTGATTGGTGCAAACAAAGCTTGAGCACATCGTTGCGCGTTCCGGTTGTCGGCGTGAGATCCGGGAGCACTCGTCGAAGCAAGCACAAAGCAGGTTCAGAAGTACAGATGGCAATTAAGTGGAGTCCAGGAGCTGGTGCAGCGGCATCAAAATTTGTGGGTTGGCTCCGTGTTGCTTTGATGCAAATTGATGGTCTTCCGCCATCAACAATGGGGTTGACAAAAGCAATCCGCGTACGTGCGAGCGGCAGTGGACTTCGTACTTTGGACACCAAGAACGGCAGGCTTTTGCCACCTGGTCATCAACGGTCGTCAGCAAACTTTTTCGCCGTTCAGCATCACGGATCGGCAATCCCCACGGTTCTTCCGACCCAAACGTCTTCCACATCGATTGCTTGGCCTGCTGGGGATGGCGGTTTTGTCCAATTAATGGTCATGGATGACGGAGCGGTTTCAGATGAGACTTCACTCGTGTTGGAACTGTGGGGCCGCCGCACAAATGCGCTTTATGATGGCAACTTCGGACACCCTGAACGATTGACTTCGAGTGGGCCACCTTCGCAAGAATTCAGCATAAGTGGACCTGCGACAGCAAACGTTCTCATTGGCTTCGGCAAGATGGATTTGTCTCATTTACTTCGGCCGTGGACGCAGACACCACATGAAAGAAAGCAGAGGGTACGTTCTGCTGATGGCACCACTTCATTTCAGGTGCAGCTGCAATCTGTGGACAAAAATGCATCAAGCACCTGCCATTTCAGTGCGGTTTTCCAACCTGCTGGTCCAGCAGACATGAAGGTCGCTTTACTCAAAGCCGCTGAGAAAACTCCAGCGAAGAAGACACGTGCATTGGGGCCGGACAATTCAGTGCGTTCGGGAAAGTTCGGCCTCTCTTCTCCGTCTCCCGACCGCCAAGATCTGCTTCGCAAGGCCGCAATGGCTGGAGCAGAAGAACAATTTTCTTTGAGTTACATGCGTAATCGCCTCAAGGTGATCAAACCAGAAGAGTGCTTGAAACACTGCCAGGCCATCGATCAGTCACGGACGGGGAGGGTTAGTGCGTGTGATTTTGAAATCATCCTTCAACAATGTCGACTAGCGTTGTCCAATGCCGAGTTAGCGGCTCTATACCGCAGATTGGACTACTCGAAGACTGGAAGCGTAGACTACCAATTTTTCGGGTCGCTGATGCTGGGTCGGGAGTTCACTGACGGAGTCGCGAAGTCACAGACTCCCCGCAATCCGAAGGACAACGAAAAAGTAACAAAATTGATGCAAAAGCTTTTGCGCAAGCTCGAACAGCGAGCCACGCAGCGACGGACTACGGCTAGAAATACGATGGGCGCGTTTGCAGCCGACGACCTCGGGCCAACATTGGAGCAAGCGCAGAGCGACGTTGAAGCAGAAGTTCATGACGTGTTTGCCACTTACGATCGAACAGGGGCAGGTGTGATGTCTGAACGTGTGTTCGGGAGCTGTCTGTCCATGGTGTTTGCAGATGCGATTCTTCCTGCAGATGTGATTACGTTGCTTGCGGCGTACAGAAGTGCCGAAGATCCTGGATGTGCAGATTATCCGCAGTTTCTTTCGCATCTCTTCCAAAGTGATGCACACGGTGTGCTGCGAGAGCTCCAGTTTGACCAAACGTCCTCGAGCGCCGTCGACGAACATCAAGCTCTCCAAAGGATTAGGTATTGGCTGTGGGATGTCGGCACAGAGGAAGGCGTCAACACTGGAGCCGCCAGTGTTTTGCACCGACGCGGTGGACCGGCGCATAGTTATGCCGGGGGGGTTGCCGAATCGAGATCGTTGGAACTTGTGCGACTGAAGCGACAGCAGCCGACCCGCCTGCCCGCTCTTCGGGACGCATTTCAACTGGCCGATATCAACAACTCTGGGCGCTTAACACGAGTTCAATTTCGAAGGGCACTCAGCGGCGCCGGCGCTCCCGTGGCTGACTCCTCATGGCCTATTCTCCTAGATGCAGCCGTTGCCAGGTCTAGCGAGCAGCAATTGGCGCACGAGCGAGAGGAGCAACGCCAACTCGCTCGCGAGTTCCCACACACTCTCAGAGCTTTAGCCCCACACCAGGAGAAACAGTTGTCGAAGAAGACGCAGCCTGTGTTCGACGGGTTCATTGACTACGAACTATTTATTCGGACACTGCTGTCTGGCGATCGCGGCCAAGGTGGTCGAGGAGGTGGACTGTCAATGACCTCAATTCGTGCCCGCATCCTCGACGCTGTGTATTCTCGTCTTCGAGATTTGGTTGGAAATGGACGGCAAGCGCTAGAACATTTGTTTAGAAGTTTCGACATCGGGGCACGCGCCACTATACCAGGTGGTGCAGCGACGACACGCGCACGCTTCATTTCGAAAGGGGACTTCGCGGAGGCTTTGGATTTGTTGGTCCACAACCCAAATTTAGAAGTAAGTGCTCATTGCGTTGACCAGCGGCATTCTTGTGTGACATTCTTGTTAAGAATGTGCGTTTGATGCGGTATTGCTGCATTGTAGATTCATGAAAGACGACACGTCATCGATGCTTTTGCTGACGCCGTTGATCCCAGATGGATCAATGTGGACTCGTTTTTGGAATCGTTTGCCACAGTCAACTCGTATGATATTGATGAAATATTCGTCAGAGCGGCAACAGAGCGCCAGTCACGTGTTTTGCAGAGCAATCGTGCGACCACCCGCAAACATTTTGATTCGCGCATAGATCCCACAAGAATGCTCGATCAACCTTTGTGGTTGACTTTCTCGGACATCATTGCCGTCTTTGAGGAATCCGGCGTCGACCCGTACAACAGCGGCTGCGTGTCCGAATTTCAATTTCGAGAAATTCTGTGTGGAACCGCGAGCCACGCACTTACAACTACCATGCATTTGCACCTCGACTTGTGCCCATGGGAAATTGGTGCCGTGTGTGAGTATTTTAGCGTCTCACCAGCCCATAGGCATTCTGCAACCAAGGGTTTCGGTGGCGCGGCGGCTGGAGCGAATGGTGCTGCACGTGACATATACTACAACGAGTTTGCAAAGACGTTTGCTTCTGCGACAACACATCTTGTACGCAACTTGCCTGGGAACCGTGGTCAACGCACTGATTCTGCGCACAGAGGCACTAGCAGTCGCCGAGATGGGCGCATCGACCTCACTGGCGTTGTGGACAAGTTCCGGGGACAAAGGAAAGACTTACGAGTGGATACGTCCCCATCGCGTGGACAAGCGTTGACCCTAGGCGACATGCAACGACAGCGACAGTCATGGAATATGACCGCTCACCACGGCAATGGAGACGCTTCCGTCGCCAGGCACCAAGGGCTGACGAACGTGCAGCTAGACCGTGCACTGGTTGAGCGAATCCGAGGTGCACAAAGCGAGGCGCGTGCAACTTCCCGAACAAGAACTGCCGTGAACGACGCGCGACGATTGCACACCTCTGTTGTCCGACGTCCACCTGAACGTCATTATCCACGCTCGGCTGTCATGGAAGTTTCGACGCCGATTCGACATAACGACCTCGCTTACCGTTCTGAGCAAGAAGTCATCGAAGCCAAAATGGAGAGACTGCACGAGCGACATCGTCGTGGCGATGGCAACTTCCCGTCGGAGAGACGTCGGAAGCTTGGGTTAGGGCGGACTACTACAAGGGAATCGAAATCGCGCGGTCGAGTCGACCGCAGTCGCAAGCACGCGCCAAGTAGCAACCCCAGAGGTCGCGTTCTTGCTCATCCGAAGACGAGTAGATACGGTCAGCGGAAGCATAGACACCGATAGAATGGAACGAATCTGCATTTTTGGACACCGTATGCCATAACGTTGTTATCAAAAGAATTTAAGAATTAGCATATTTGCGCTGCTGTCCTGGACTTCCGACGGTGTTAAGCTGTCGGGGGTGACATCGATTCAGATGTACAACCAAGAAGCAACCTCTGTTCACACGACTTATCGAGACCTGATACGCTCAATCGCACGCTGCATGGCTTCTTCCTGATGGCGACGCTGCTGGGCGTGAAGGTCAACAACAACATTGTTGTCCAGCTCGTACTTGCGAATAATTTTGGCAAAATAAGGACCCTGTTTCTTGTTCGTTTCCTGCACCACACCATCCATTGCACGCGTGACGGGCAATCAAAAGCAATCTGCGTCGATGCTTGCCATGTCTTTACCTGAACATATCTGTCCACGCGGCAGAGTAGAGAAAAGTTCGGATTGGGCCCAAAGCGTTTCACAAGCTTTCGATCTATCTCCACAGCCATCCCGAAATCAATCAAGTACCTACGAGAGTACGACACCGCGCGTTATAAGCTTGTCCTCCATCGTGTCGATGTCCAACAACACTCACATTTTTCCGGTCGAATCGTCAATCATGATGTTTCGAGCCACATTTCCGTCATTGTGGAACAACCCAACATTCTTCCCGAGGTGATCGAACAAATGTAATATTTGTTTTTGTTGCTTGGCGGAGAGCCGGCCATTTTGTGCTCGAATCAGTTGAAGGAAAGTTCGGTCCAACGCTTGCATCGCGAAACAACGATGTCTGGCGTCGATATTCTGGGAAACAACAAACGCGCGCGCACACAAGTACAGACAAGTCAGACTATTGCAAACGATATGAGTTACCACGAGTTCAAGCTAGCGCACCCAAGTTGAAACAATCGGAGGAGCCACTCCTGCGTCTGCAGCTCGCGCCAACAAGTCATACTCTGCTCGAATGAGGTTGACAGACTTCTGCGGCTTGAAAATTTTCAGAGCTGCCAATGAACCTTTCTTGCGGATCACGACGCCGTCCACCTTGGCCGCGGTGCGCGCGCGGCACAGAAAAGTGATGCCATCCTTGCCTTCATCTCCCAATTGCTTCAGAAACTCAAACGTGTCTGTGACTTCCGGATCCATGTTTCCCAGTCGTGACAAGTCCAAATTGGCGTCACGTTCATCCTCGAGTTCCTCTTCGCTGGATTCTGTCAAGGAAATTACCTCCTTGACTGCTTTTTTGCGCCCTTTCGAGCGCGTGGTAGTTGTCTTTCGCTTGGGTGGTGACCGGGTGTGAGGTGCGGTCGAGGTGGACGCTCCACCGTTCAGCATTGCAGATAAAGCATCCTGGAGGCCAAAGGCGCCGGGGCCTGCTGTCGATGATGCAGCGGTGCTCGATCGCTTCGCGACCTTCCTCTTCGGTGCGGCAGCGCTTGGTTTAGTCGCGGCGCGCCGACTTCGTCCAGTCGTTGATGCCGTAGCGCTCTTCTTCGTGGCCGCGCTTGACTTCTTCGATGTTGATGCAGCTCGAGTGCTTGTCCGCGTCGATGACCTGGTTGCCCGTTTACTTCGGCGTGGCGGTGCATTTTCCGGAGCCCGGGTCTCGTCGTTCTCCTCCCCATCATTGTCTGGGGCTCGACGGCGGAGGATGGAAATATCGTCCTGCAAAGCGTCGACGTCCCAGGTATTGAAGCCTTCACCGAAGTCCTTGTAATAATCGGACTTGGAAAGCTTGACCCCATGGCGACATCGCCGTGCCAGATCTTGTACCTCCTCGAACAAGGTTGCACCGCGACTATCGCCGCTGGAGCGGGTCCGCTGAGAGCGGCGCGTCCTCATGGCCGTTGTCGCGGGGCCGTTGCCTGGGGGCCTGTTATAGTGGGTCTCGAGTTTGCGGCGGAACTTACGCTTCAGAAACAAAACGAATGTTTTGTGACACGTGACTATTTATGAGTGTGTGACTTTGTCATGGTCTGCGCTAAGGATGCATTCCCTAGTCGCTCGCACGTACTAGCACTCGCAACGATTACACAAACGCATAACCGGACAGCACGGACCAAAGGCGTGTACAACACACACCAGTGGATCGCCATCCATACCATCTGTGCGCCCGCGCCTTGCCCCATCCTCGTCTCGTCTCAGTCTCCGCCCGTCGCTTCGATATCGCAGTCGCTGTTGTTATTTGCAGTGTGGGCCAGACACCAACACTCTTGCGATGTCAAGTCCACCAAGTAGTCTTCACACACCGCCAGCCAGACCTCCACACCATTACAACGACGAAGGCGGCGTTCCCAAACCTCATGCCACCAACACAACCAACAACACCAACAAACACAGACAGACAGACAGACAGACAGACAGCCACCAACAAACAACAAACACAACAGCCAGACAACAACAACACGCAACAGCCCAACAAACAGCCCAACTCATCGTGCATCGATCGCCCCAACAACAAACGAACGAACGAACGAACGAACGAATCGAACTTCGAAGGTCACTCACATACATCACTCATCACTCACCCGTCAAACAAACAAACCCACTGACTGACTGACTGTGGAACTGGCGCACGAACACCGACCTCGACACGCTCCATCACTCCCTCCCTGCCACTCACTCACTCACTCACTCACTCACTCACTGCCAGCCGTGCCGAATCCAAACCGCCACTATTCATAGAAACATGCAAATTATGGCACTGTACATCACAGAAACGTGCAAATTTGAGGAGCGGACGAGCGGATGATGGTAAAATACGAAAATACCATGAGAGATAGTACAAAGTACGAGAGAGCAGTACTGGGGACTGTGATTCCTGTATTAACTAATGCACATCATCGCTGTCTGTGAGTGGCAGTGAGCAGTGAGCGATCCAGCTGATTGCTTGACTGCGGCACTGAGTGAGGGTGCACAGACCGTTTAGGATGAATATCAAAAGTGACACTACAGTACGATAATAGCAATAGAGTATCACAGAAGAAACAAGGAATAAAAACTGACAATACCCACTGTCGGCTTTCGGCTTTCGGCTTTC
>Ga0213839_1001926_pt1 | contig 12394 bp, 12 predicted proteins | sample SWPATP21_FD_160075 | JGI IMG/M metagenome (GOLD analysis project Ga0213839, IMG submission 160075) | Coastal seawater microbial communities from Marineland, Florida, United States - SWPA TP2 #1 | ecosystem: Environmental > Aquatic > Marine > Coastal | place: USA: Florida | collected 2016-08-14 | reverse complement strand
TGAATGGGAACAGCTTCAGATCATCAAGGGTTTTCAGATCGAACGGGTGGACACCTTTTTCTTTGCAGAGCGCCTTGTACGCCGGTACGTTGTTGTAGGCGTGGGCGATGCTCCACTGCATTCGGCCCAGCTGCAGGTTACGGAGTTCGTCTATGCTTGCGGTTTCAATTGGATCCAATGCACCGCGCAACGGTTTGTCGTAATTCATGGTTATTATAATCCTGAACGTTGAAGCGTTTATCTCAGGTTCTCCCGTCAACCGCTGGGGGACCTCCTTGGCAGATCCCCCGCGTGGGAGCGCAGCGCCGCTCCTGGCTACGGCGCCACTTAGCGGACCGGTTAGACCCGCTCAATGATGATGGCGATACCCTGACCGACACCAATACACATGGTGCACAGCGCGTAACGACCACCGGTACGATGCAGCTGGTACATCGCGGTAGTTACCAGACGGGCACCGCTGGCACCCAGAGGGTGACCCAGCGCGATAGCACCGCCGTTCGGGTTAACGTGTGCGGCGTCATCCGGCAGACCCAGATCACGCATAACCGCCAGCCCCTGGGATGCGAACGCTTCGTTCAACTCGATCACATCCATATCGTCTAATGTCAGGCCTGCTTTCTCCAGCACCTTGCGGGTTGCCGGAGCCGGGCCAAAGCCCATGATGCGCGGCTCTAGACCCACCGTCGCCATTGCAACGATACGCGCCTTTGGTGTCAGACCATTCGCTTTTGCTGCTTCTTCAGAGGCGATCAGCAGGGCGCAGGCACCGTCGTTTACGCCGGATGCGTTACCGGCGGTCACGGAACCGTTTTCGCGGAACGGGGTACCCAGTTTGGCCAGCGCTTCCAGCGTAGTAGATGGACGAGGGTGCTCGTCAGTATCCACAACAACCGGATCACCTTTACGCTGTGGGATAACGACTGGCGTGATCTCTTCCTTGAAGATACCCGCTTCCATCGCAGCACCGGCTTTTTGCTGGCTACGCTGGGCGAACAGATCCTGATCTTCACGGCTGATGTTGAAATCTTCCGCTACGTTTTCTGCTGTTTCCGGCATGGTGTCCACACCGAACTCGGCTTTCATCTTCTTGTTGATGAAGCGCCAGCCGATCGTAGTATCGAAGACTTCAGCGTTGCGGCTGAAAGCTGTCTCGGCTTTACCCATTACAAATGGCGCGCGGGACATGGACTCACAACCACCGGCGATCATCAGTTCGGTTTCACCGGACTTGATGGAGCGTGCTGCCATACCGATCGCATCAATACCGGAACCGCACAGACGGTTCAGCGTGGTACCCGGTACGCTGGTAGGCAGACCCGCCAGCAGGGAAGACATCCGTGCTACGTTACGGTTGTCTTCACCGGCCTGGTTGGCGTTACCGTAGATCACATCGTCAACCGTGCTCCAGTCGACGTTCGGATTACGTTCCATCAGTGCTTTCAGCGGAATCGCACCCAAGTCATCGGCGCGAACCTTGGACAGGCTGCCACCGTAGCGACCAAAAGGTGTGCGAATCGCATCGCAGATAAAGGCGTCTTTCATCAGACTTCTCCTGTCGAGCTTAAGCGTCGGCTGTCTCTACGGCTGCTTCGTCCACCAGAGTGCCTTGAATCTGGTAGGACTTACCGCGGAAGTAGGCCAGTTCTTCATTTTTCTGGTTATAGAGCGTGATGTCGTAAACGCCGGTGCGGCCTTTACGCTGACGCTCTTTGGCAACGGCGGTCAGTACGTCGCCTTCAAAACCAGGCGCGATATAGTCGATGGTGCACCCGCTGGCGACGGTCACCCGGTTATAGCTGTTACACGCATGTGCAAAGGCTGTATCACACAGGGCAAACATAAATCCGCCGTGGCTCATGGCGTGGCCGTTGAGCATATCTTTGCGTACCGTCATTTTCAGTGTCGCTTCACCGGGGGCGACCTCAGCGATTTCGATCCCCATTGCCTGCGCAGCATGATCATTTTCGTGCATTGCTGCGGAGCAGGCCTTGGCGAGCGCCAGTGCGTTCTGATCGCTCATCAGGCACCTCCAGCTACTTTGCGGCGCAGCAGCGGGCTGGCGCGGTAGCGGTCTTCGCCGTAGGTGGCGGCAAGGTTATCCAGTACGGTCAGTACATTGCTCAAACCGATGGCATTTGCCCACTCGATCGGGCCGCGAGGGTAGTTAACACCGCCCTGCATCGCAATATCTACGGAATCTTCAGAGCATACGCCCTGATTTACCGCATCAAAACCTTCATTGGCCAACATGCTGACAGTACGCATCACGGCCATACCCGGAATGTCGTCGAGCAGGGTGACGGCTTTACCGATCGCCTGGAACAATCCGGTCGCTGCATCAATAGCAGTCTGCTCCGCTTGATCTGCCGGTGCCAGTGCAATGCGAGCAGCATTGTTGTAGTCCAATGCCAGATCGAACTGAATCAGGTTACGGTTGCCGGTTGCTGCAGCGCGGGCTGTGGTGAACTGGCCGTTGCTGAGCATCAGCGTGGCAGGGCCAACGCTGATGGAGCCATTCCCTTCGGTACGGTTGACCTCGATACCGGCCTGCTCAATCAGTGCAACCAACGGTTCGGCGACACCCAGATCACCTTCGACGGTAACCTGACGTGGTGTTGTAGCTTCGTCTGCCGTCTTAGGTGCTGGGTTCTCTGCGCCTTCTGCGTAGTTGTAGAAACCTTTACCGGACTTGCGACCAAGGTGGCCTGCGTTAACCAGCTCCAGCTGGATTAGCGACGGCAGGAAGCGCTGGTCGTAGTAGTACGCTTCAAACACGGAGGAGGTGACGGCATAGTTTACGTCGTGACCGATCAGGTCCATCAGTTCGAACGGACCCATACGGAAGCCGCCACACTGTTTCAGCAGGGCGTCCATGGTGGCGAAATCAGCTCCGCCTTCTTGTACAACGCGCATGCCTTCAGCGTAGAACGGACGGGCAACACGGTTAACGATAAAGCCCGGTGTGGACTTGGCGTGTACCGGTTTCTTACCCCAGTTTGCAGACAGCTGATAGATTGCATCGGCGACAGCAGGGTCTGTATCCAGACCGCTGATTACTTCAACCAGCTTCATGATCGGTGCCGGGTTGAAGAAGTGCATGCCGACCAGGTTCTGTGGACGCTTCAGCTTGGCGCCAATGGCGGTCAGCGAGATAGAGGAGGTGTTGGAGGCCAGAATGGTGTTTTCGCCGCAGATCTCTTCAAGATCGCCAAACACCTGCTGCTTGATATCAAGGCGTTCAACAATCGCCTCAACAACCAGCGCAGCGGGTGCCATATCCTGCAGGGAGTTGATGACCTGGATGCGGCCGGTAAGGGCATCCACATCGTCCTGGCTCATCTTACCTTTGGTAACCAGACGGCTCAGGCCTTTGGCGATGCCATCGAGACCACGCTGGGCAGCGCCGTCCATAGCATCAAACAGCAGTACTGGGTGACCGGCTTTGGCAGCAACCTGGGCGATACCTGCGCCCATAGTGCCTGCACCGATCACACCGATAACGGATTCAGTATTGAGATGGCTCATCGTCACTTTACTCTTATATTTAATGCGTTATTTGCCGGTAAAGTTTGGCTGACGTTTTTCCATGAATGCGCCAACGCCTTCACGGTAATCTTCGGTACGGCCAGCCAGTGTCTGCAGGTCGCGCTCGAGGTCCAGCTGCTCATCGAAACTGTTGTTCCAGCTTGCGTTGATAGCTCGCTTGATCAGCGCCAAGCCTTTGGTCGGCTGGGTTGCCAAGTGTTTGGCCATCGCCAGCGCTTCCTCTTTCAGCGCTTCGTCATCAACTGCCTTCCAGATCATGCCCCACTGTTCAGCCTGTTCGGCTTTCACCTTGTCGCCCAGCATTGCAAGACCCATGGCGCGTGCCTGGCCGACCAGACGTGGCAGGGTGTAGGTACCACCGGAATCCGGTACCAGGCCGATCTTGCAGAACGCCTGGATAAAAGAGGCGGATTTTGCTGCCAGTACGATGTCGCAGGCGAAAGCGATGTTCGCGCCCGCACCGGCGGCAACACCGTTTACGGCACAGATCACCGGCATTTCCAGACCGTTTATGGTGCGGATCAGCGGGTTGTAGTTCTTCTCGATGGACTCGCCCAGGTTCGGCATCTCTGCACCTGGCGCTACGTTACGGTCACTCAGGTCCTGACCGGCACAGAAGCCGTGGCCGTTACCGGTGATCAGCAGGCAGCGAACTTCGTCGCTTTTCTTAACGGCTTTCAGTGCTTCCCGGACTTCACCGTGCATCTGAGTGTTAAAGCTGTTCAGGCTGTCAGGACGGTTCAGGGTCAGTACGGCGACACCATCGGTAATTTCAAATTCGATCGTTTCGTACGTCATGGTTTTATTTTCCCTTGAAGTTCGGTTTACGTTTTTCGGTGAAGGCGGCGATGCCTTCGTTGCGGTCTTCGGTGGCGGCGAGCAGCGTAAACGCTTTACGCTCCAGGTTCAGACCGCTGTCCAGCGTTGTATCGAATGCTTTTAGCAGCACTTCTTTGGCCAGACGCACCGCTATCGGTGGTTTCTTGGCGATGGTGTTGGCAATTTCACGGGCGCGCTCGATGGTGCGTTCCGGAATCACCACTTCGCTGATCAGGCCGAAGTCACGAGCCTGTTCAGCGGTGATGAAAGCGCCGCTCAGTACCATCTGCATCGCCATCGACTTGCCGACCGCTTTAATCAGACGTTGGGTGCCGCCGGCACCCGGAATAATGCCCAGATTGATCTCCGGCTGGCCGAACTGGGCGTTGTCACCGGCGATCACGATGTCACAGTGCATGACCAGTTCGCAGCCGCCGCCCAGGGCATAGCCGTTGACAGCGGCAATCAATGGTTTGGGGAAATTGGCAATCCGCTTCCAGTATGTAGGGCGGATATCATTCATCACGCCAACGGCATCCAGTGATGCCATCTCTTTGATGTCTGCGCCTGCGGCAAAAACTTTTTCGCCACCGGTGACCAGTACAGCTTTGATCTCATCATTGGCAGCAGCGTCGTCCAGCACCTCTGCCATCTCTTTCAACAGCTGATTACGCAGGGCGTTGAAGGCGTCGGGACGATTCAGGGTAATGGTCAGTACGCCGCGTTCGACGTCTGAAACCAGAATATCTTGCAAATCCTGCATGAAATACCTACCGGATACGCTAGGTTGATAGAACAGTGGATAAAAGCCCCGTCGGTATCGGCATCGGCGTCACACGCGTGATGTGTATACCGTCGGAGGTAACAAACAGGGTTGCCCGCCTGGGCGGGTAGAGGGCATCAGACTTCTGGAACGGTCAGTCCCCTGAACGGTAGCCGGAGGACATGTCCTCGCCTTGCTGGATCTTTTCGCCTGTTACGATTTGGTCAATCAGGGTTTTGTCATCCATTGCCATATTGAAGCCTCTCTTATTCGGAGAACGGGCCCAAGGCTTGTTTTCTTTGTATTTTTGCCTCGGGTGCACAGCCGCTATTTCGGTCGTTTCGCAACTGGTTAAACCACAGAGTAACCTAAAACTCTAAAGGGATACAATATTATAAATATACATTCTTCTTTTCGTATCACGTGGTTTGGTGTATCTTCTCGAACAACAGAGAATAAGTAAGGTTGTAGAGGTTTGCGACTGACCAAAAGTAGCGCTTTATCTGAATCAGGTTCTACTAAAGCAGGGGGGAGTAACCCTACGCGATACACTGGAGGACATGATGACTGATATCGCCATACTGGTAGGTACCGAATCTGGCAACGCACAGATGGTGGCCGATGCCCTGCAGGAAGAGCTGGAAGCAATGAGCCACGAGGTTGCTCTTCATGAAGCACCAGAAGTGGATGAGATCGACTTTGCCAATCGCGAAGTGGTGATTGTCAGCTGTTCAACCCACGGTGATGGGGAACTGCCGGACAACATCATTCCGATGTGTGACTATCTGAAAGAGAACAAGCCGGACCTGTCTCACATTCGTTATGGCCTGGTAGCACTGGGTGACCAGACCTACCAGCAGACGTTCAGTCAGGCCGGTAAAGATATCGATGTGCTGCTGGCCGAGTGCGGTGCGTATCGGTGAGCGCTTTGAAATTGATGCCTGTACCCAGCCACTGGCGGATGAAGATGCGCGTGAGTGGGTAAAAGAGTGGGTTGACCTGCTGTAATCACAGCCGTTCACATAATCGAATAACAAGATAACGCAAGACGACGGGAGAACCCGATGAGCGAAAACCTGTTTGCTAAACACCAGGAAACTTTGAACGCGGCAGTGGCTGCAACCCAGAGCCGTGACTACTTCAGTCCGTTCAAGGAAAACCCAAGCCCACGTGCCTATGGTGAAACCGCCAACAAAGACGGCGAGAATGCCTTCAAAGCGCACATCGGTGCAGACTTCGAACTGCAGATGCCAGGTATCACGGGTAAAGCGGGTAGTGAAAAGTCCCCGTACGGTTTTGATATCAACACTCAGTACCCAGTTGTAGATCTGGACGTATTGCTGCCAGAGATGGAAGCAGCTCGTAAAGCATGGCGCGAGATTGGCGTTGAAGGCCGTACTGGTATCTGCCTGGAGATTCTGGAGCGTATTAACAAAGCCAGTTTCGAGATTGGCTATGCGGTGATGCATACCTCTGGTCAGGGTTTCATGATGGCCTTCCAGGCCGGTGGCCCGCACGCACAGGACCGTGGTATGGAAGCCGTAGCCTACGCTTATCAGGCAATGACAAGCGCACCGGGCACCGCGACCTGGACCAAGCCGCAGGGCAAGCATGATCCACTGGTGATGGATAAGAAATTCACCGTGGTTGGCCGTGGTCTGGGCCTGGTGATCGGTTGTTCGACCTTCCCAACCTGGAACACCTATCCGGGTCTGTTCGCTTCTCTGGTAACGGGTAACCCGACCATTGTTAAGCCGCACCCAGCCGGTATCTTGCCGGCAGCGATCTCCGTCAAGATCGCCCAGGAAGTCCTGGTTGAGCAGGGCTTGCCGCCACACATCGTTTCCATGGTGATTGACGAAGACCCAGCGAAGCCATGCACGGCTGAGCTGGCTAAGCGTGATGAGATTCGTGTAATCGATTTCACCGGTAACACGCCATTCGGTAACTGGTTGGAAGAGAACTGCCGTCAGGCACAGGTGTACACCGAAAAAGCGGGTGTAAACACCATCATCATCGATTCTACCGATGACTTTAAGGGCATGATCCGCAACCTGTCCTTCACGCTGAGCCTCTACTCCGGCCAGATGTGTACGACACCGCAGGATATCTTTGTACCGGCTGGTGGTATCGAAACCGAAGACGGTCATAAATCTTTTGACGAGGTAGCGCAGGCGATCTCCACTGGTGTCACCAAGTTCCTGTCTGATCCGGAACGTGCGGGCATGGTTTTGGGTGCGATTCAGGCGGAAGTGACTGCACAGCGTATCGAAGACAGCAAAGGTCTGGGTACGGTAGTGCGTGAGTCCGAAGCACTGGAAAACCCATGGTTTAAAGATGCGCGTGTACACAGTCCGCTGATCATGACCATTGATGCGGACAAAGAAGAGACTTACATGCAGGAGCTGTTCGGCCCGATCTCCTTCGTGGTGAAAACAGCAGATACTGCTGAGTCTGTTGCGCTGGCGAACAAAGCGGTGAAAGAACATGGTGCGATCACCATGGGCTGCTACTCCAAAGACGAAGCCGTGCTGGAACAGATCGAAGAAGCGGCTCTGGACGCGGGTGTGGCACTGTCCTGCAACCTGACCGGTGGTGTATTCGTTAACCAGAGCGCTGCGTTCAGTGACTTCCACGCAACAGGCGCAAACCCAGCTGCCAATGCTTGCCTGGCAGACCTGGCGTTCGTTGCCAACCGTTTCCGTGTGGTGCAGAGCCGCCGCCACCCTAAATAAAACGATTTTGCATAAGCAGGAGCGCGGACGGCCCGTCCGCACTGTCTGGCAGTGATCTGACTAACCGTTGGATCGAATTACTGACAGATGGATCTCTGGCCGGGTGGTTTCATCCGGCCTTTTTTATGTCTATTTTTTGTCTGATGTTCTATACGCCAATTCAGCGTGCAAGGTAGAACGCAGCCAGATCGGGAATCTGAAAATGTCTTACGAAGCTATTACCGTAGAGATTGAGTCCGGCGTTGGTATTGTCACCCTGAACCGTCCTAAGGCGATGAACGCGCTGAATGTTCAGCTGACATCTGAACTGGGCGAAGCGATTGAAACCCTTGATCGCGACCAGAACGTCGGCTGTATCATTCTGACCGGTGGCGACCAGGTGTTCGCAGCGGGTGCTGATATCAAGGAGATGAAAGATCAGAAGTTCATCGATCTGTACTACAGCGATTTCCCGTATGTGAAACGTGATTGCTGGCGTGCAATCGATGACGCCCGTACGCCAATCATTGCTGCGGTAGCTGGCTTTGCGCTGGGTGGTGGTTGTGAGATGGCGATGGCCTGTGATTTCATTATCGCAGCGGAAAGCGCCAAGTTTGGTCAGCCGGAGATCAATATCGGCACGATGCCGGGCGCCGGTGGTACTCAGCGTCTGACAAAAGCGGTCGGCAAAGCCAAGGCGATGGAGATGTGCCTGACCGGTCGTATGATGGATGCGGAAGAAGCAGAACGTGCAGGTCTGGTGGCGCGCATCGTTTCAGCAGAAGAGCTGAAAGAGAAGGCGTTCAAAACCGCCCGTAAGATCGCCTCCAATTCTCGTCCAGTTGTGATGATGGTGAAAGAAGCGGTGAATATGGCGGTTGATGCGGACCTGAATGATGGCCTGAAGTTCGAACGCCGCACCTTCGAATCCACCTTTGCCTTCGAAGATTGCAAAGAGGGCATGGATGCGTTTGCTGAGAAGCGTAAGCCGGAATTCAAGCACAAGTGATTCATGTAGGTTGGGATGAGCCGAGCCGCGTAGGCGGAGCGAATCCCAACGAGACATAAGAATTTCACTTTGGAGCGAAGTTCTAGTGTCATGTTGGGATTCGTTGCTTCGCGCCTCTTCCCAACCTACAAGCTATACAATAAACCGCATCCTGATTTCAGGGCGCGGTTTTTGTGTCTGAGAGAAATGGAAGATGAGCATCAACACCATTGAGATGAGCTACGAAGACTGGGTACTGCGGTTCCAGCCCCGTGAGATCAATGAGGGCGGTGAAGATCCCTTGATGATTGAAGACGAATTTCAGGCTGAAAAGCTGATGATGGATGTGGGTGAACAGCATGTCTGGACACTGAAGTACGCCGACGAAGGTGAAGGTGAAGTGCTGGTTAACGGTCTGTGGGCAGTGGGGTGTATCGGCTTTTTTATCACTGAGCAGCCATTTGGCCTGGATGACGATTACGTGGTGAACAAATGAGTGAACAGAAACAACTGAGCGGCAAGCGGGTCTGGATCACGGGTGCCAGCAGCGGGATTGGTGAAGCAACAGCCCGTTTACTGGCTGGCGAAGGTGCGGAACTGGTGATCTCTGCACGTCGAGCTGAAAAGCTGGACGCATTGGCGGCTAACCTGCGAGAGCATGGAACCAAAGTAACCGTGGCTCCGGTTGATGTATCCGACCGCGCCGCGATGGAAGCCGTTGGTGAGCAGCTGGCTGAACTGGGTGGTGTCGATATCCTGATCAACAACGCTGGAACCATGCCGATCAGCCCGATTATCAATGGGCGGGTCGATGAATGGGATCGCATGATTGATGTGAACATCAAGGGTGTGCTATACGCCATTAATGCGGTGTACTCCGGAATGGCGGAGCGCAAAAACGGCCACATCGTGAATATCAGTTCCATCGCAGCCCGTCAGACCTACCAGAGTGCTGGTGTCTATGGTGGCACCAAGCATGCTGTAAGGGCTATTTCCGATACCTTGCGTAAAGAAGCGATCCGCTTCAACGTGCGTGTAACGGATATTCAGCCAGGCTCTGTTGCCACTGAGCTGCCGGACAGCATTGGCCATGAAAAGATTCGCAGTGCTGTGAAGGAAAACATGTACGGCGAAGACGCGCCGATTCTACAGCCAGAGGATATCGCCAACGGTATTCTTTATGCGATCAGTCAACCTGAATATGTCGATGTCAGCGAGCTGCTGATCCGGCCTGTCATTCAGGAAAACTGAGTCGGATCTGTTGCGGCCGGTTGTGCTATGGTGGCTTGGGCCTGAAGGGGATTCAGGCTAAACGCACAATGGCCGCACGACAGGATCTGATTGGATGTCGATCACCTCCCAGCTGTCTCCAATCGACAGCAAACAGCAAACACTTACCCAGCAATATCTGATTCCACACCTTGAGGCACTAGAGTCCGAATTGAACCGTATTCGAGGGCTACTGGATCCCGAGTTACAGCAGCAGTTTCCGCTCAATGGCGGCAAGCCCTACCCGATTGGCCGCTGTATGGAGATCAGCAGTGCGGTCTATCAACAACTTCAGGCCTACATCCAGCAGCCGGAGTATCTGATACATAGGGTGTTACAACAGTTTGTGATCGAGGGCGGTATTGCCAAGCGGGTCTGGGGGGCTCTGAGGGATCAGTATTTTCAGAACGCCTTCCAGTTCGGCAGCCTGTATGTGGATGTCTCCAACGATACCGTGGATCCTTCTAAGCCCAGAGTTGAGATTCTGCCTCTGGAAAACTCCGGGTTCTGCAATATTACGGACTTTCGGCATTTTGCACGGGTTGCTCGCCGGTACTGGCAGTGTGAAATATGGACTAATACTGTCTTACCCGATCTGAGTCCTGTATTCCCGCTGGTGGTCTTTTATCGCCAACAAGGAGAAGTATCGCTGCAGCCGAAAGGTGCCTATATGCAGATGTTGAACCAGCAGAGTGGGTTTGAGCTGGCAGAGAATTTCTTGCGCGATCCTGGAGAAGAAACCGGGCCTATGCCAGCACCGGTTACTGAATTGTTGGTTGAGCAGGCAAATCGGCTGGGCTATACCGTTGCCGCGGGCTCAGAGGCGGCGCTGGCGCGATGCGAAACCTATAGAGCAAACCAGTACCATCGAGAACAGGGATTCTTACTGGAGATGCTGGAAAAACGGAACAGGTTTCTGGGCGAGGTTTAGGCAGATACGCTGTGTCGAACCTGGACTCTCGTTTATCTTGAACGAACTTTCTCAAAATTTAGGACTATTTCCTATATCACATTTTCGGTCGTGTACTAGAATGAGTAACCAATGGAGCAGCGCAGGGACACGCGCAAATTCATTGGCTTAGGGAATAGCCGCAGGGATGTATAAACACTATTGCACGGAAAGCGATAGTTGCCAAAGGGATTGGCAAAAGTGACGACAGGATGTCGTGGCTGAGCGGAAAGAATCCGAACAGGATGATCGCAGGGAAGGACGTTGTTCAGGGAGAACAACACAGCTGTCAGGGATTGGCGGCCGGTAATAGGGACGTTGCTGAAGGGCCAGATGCATTGCGCATACTGGCCCTTTTTATTTGTCTGTGCTCCCCATTCGGCAACCTTACGCTGAATTGATCAGGTTCCTGTTCCTGTGACCCTACCAGACCCTCTTAGCAAGTTATGCTTAAGGCTCCTATCCTCTATCTCTCTTACATACTGTTTACGCTGAATGGCTGTTTCAGTTGGCTTGGTTTTACTGTCATATTTCGCCATAAGTCCAGGCGAGATGTTTTTTAATCGTATAGTGTGTGAGGTGTGTGATTTCTTTTGTTTTGATGGCGTCTTGATCAATTACATTTCAGATCCTACTTTGGTATGATTCGCCGCCATCGGTATTGGATGGACGCCGGGGTCAGCTTTTGATCGCGGTAGATTGGAGAGCAGTGTTCACTTCTCTCTGTCATGGTATTTCTCAGGATTACAGCTGACTGCCTTCTGTTTTCCACTCTGCTTTGCAGGGTGGTGGTGTCCATTTATCTGCTTTCGATGCCGAATAATTAGATAGAGTGTTACCACGAGGCATATTTTGACTACACGATTAAGTACGGCCGATACCCTTGGCCTGGGCTTTATGACGTTCGCGTTCTTCCTTGGCGCGGGCAATATTATCTTTCCACCGCTGGCGGGTATGTTGGCGGGCGAGCAGGTATCACTGGCGATGCTGGGCTTCCTGACAACCGCAGTCGGGTTGCCGCTGTTGGGCCTGTTTGCGGTTGCAAAGGCTGGTGGCGGTATTCCTACCATGACCAAGGCATTGCCGGCCTTTATCGGTACCTTCATCGCAGTAGCTATTTTCATCATTATCGGGCCTCTGATTGCTGCGCCGCGCACTGCCTTGGTGGCGTATGAGCTGGGTGTGCAGCCATTTATGCAGACTGAAGGTGGTAATGGTCAGCTGATCTACTCTCTGGGCTTCTTCCTGTTGGCGATGCTGCTCGCGTTGTACCCGGGTAAGCTGATGGATTCCATCGGTAAGGTGTTAACGCCTTTGCTGATCGTATTGCTGCTAGTCTTGGC
>Ga0213839_1001924_pt1 | contig 12402 bp, 11 predicted proteins | sample SWPATP21_FD_160075 | JGI IMG/M metagenome (GOLD analysis project Ga0213839, IMG submission 160075) | Coastal seawater microbial communities from Marineland, Florida, United States - SWPA TP2 #1 | ecosystem: Environmental > Aquatic > Marine > Coastal | place: USA: Florida | collected 2016-08-14 | reverse complement strand
ACCAAGACCAGGGCTACGCCTTCGTCAACGTGGTGCCGCTGCCCGACCCCGACCCCGACACCCTCAAGGCGAACATCACCTTCCAGATCGAGAAGGGGGAGCGCTACCGGATCGGTCGGATCAACATCACGGGGAACAACCCCACCTTCGACAAGATCGTGCGTCGCGAGGTGCAGATCGACGAGGGCGACATCTACCGGGGCTCGCTCATCCGGGCCTCGAAGATGCGGCTGCAGCGCCTCGGCTTCTTCGAGGAGGTCAACGTCGCGACGCCGCGGGGCGACGGCCCCGACGAGCTCGACCTGAACTTCCAGGTCACCGAGCAGCCCACCGGCAGCTTCTCGCTGGGCATGGGCTACAGCAACCTCGAGAGCTTCGTGCTCACGGCCAACGTCCAGAAGAACAACTTCCTCGGGCTCGGCTACGTGATGAGCGCCGCCATCAACTGGTCGCGTCTGCGCCGACAGGGCAACGTCAGCTTCTTCGACCCCTACTTCCTCGACAGTCGCTGGTCGATGAAGATCGACGGCTACTCCATCAGCCGTCAGTTCATCCTCGACGAGTACCAGCGCGGTGGCTCGCTGTCGCTCGGTCGCTACCTCGACCCCCGCGACGACATCCAGATGCAGTTCTCCTACACCTTCGAGGATGTGGGGCTGAACAACATCAGCAGCTTCCAGAAGCGCCTGCTCGGCGGTGATCTCTACCGCAATGGCCTCACGAGCTCGTTCGGGTTGGGGCTCGACGTCGACAAGCGGAACAACCGGATCTTCCCGACCCAGGGCTTCAAGGCCTCGGCCCGCACCACACTCTCGGGCGGCTTCCGGGTCAGCGACACCGAGGTGCTCTCGCTTCTCGGCGGCGACTTCAACATGGTGGAGAGCAACCTCAACTTCCGCTTCTACCAGCCGCTGGTTCCGAACACCGACAAGGCGGTCCTGCGCGTCAACAGCACGGTCGGCGACATCCGCTCCACCGACGGTCGGGTGATTCCCTTCATCCACCGCTACCGGGCGGGCGGCATCAACAGCGTGCGGGGCTACAACTGGTTCAGCCTGGGCCCGTCGATCCGGGCGGTGTCCAGCGACGACCCCACCCGCGCCGACGACAAGGTCATCGTGGGCGGCCAGCAGACCTGGATCAACAACTTCGAGATCGAGAACCCCATCGTGCGGGCCGCGGGCATCTCCGGGGTCGTGTTCTTCGATGCGGGCAATGCCTTCGGTGGGCCGTTCGGCGAAGACCCCATCAACCCCCTGGCGCTGCGCTTCGCGTACGGCGCCGGCGTGCGGTGGCGGTCGCCCATCGGGCCGCTGCGGTTCGAGCTGGGCTTCCCGGTCAAGCCGCAGCCCGGCGAGCGCAAGAGCGTGTTCGACTTCTCGATCGGAAGCTTCTTCTGACCCTGCCTGTTAGTGCTGGCAGCTCACGAGACCTGCGAGGAGACGACCTCATGATGCGCACGCTGACCCACGCCTTGCTGCTCGGCACGGCGCTGCTGGCCTCCACGACGGCGCACGCCGAGACCATCTGCACCATCGACTTCCAGAAGGCTGCCGCGGAGACCTCCGAGGGGCAGGCACTCATGAAGAAGATCGACGGGATGTTCAAGACGCGCCAAGACGAGATCGCGCGGCTGCAGACCGAGTTCGAGGCCGCCGTGCAGGACTACCAGAAGCGCGCGATGATGCTGTCGGCCGAGGCGAAGGCCGAGGAAGAGCAGAAGCTCGGGCTGCGCCAGCAGCAGCTGCAGCAGACCGCCATGCAGTACGAGGCCGAGCTGCAGCAGACCAACCAGCAGATGCTGATGGAGCTCGACCAGAAGATCCGGGTGGTCGCCGCCGACGTGGGCAAGGCGAAGAGCTGCTCGGTGGTGATCGACCAGGCGGTGATCGTCTACGCCGCCGACGGGGTCACCGACATCTCGTCGGAGCTGGTGAGCAAGTACAACACCGCCAACCCCTGATGGGGTCGCCCGCGCTCACGACGGGCGCCCTGGCCGAGCTCGTCGGGGGCCGGTGCGAAGGCGACCCCGACCGCACCATCCACGGCGTCGCCGCCCTCGATCGGGCAGGGCCGGGTGAGCTGTCGTTCTGCCGGGGCGGCAGCTGGGCACGCATCCTCCCCCACACCCGCGCTGGGGCCGTGCTGGTGAGCGACCTCGATCCCCCCGAGGGCGTGGTGGCCATCCGGGTGAGGGATCCGCGCTACGCCTACGCCATCGCGGCGGCCGAGCTGGTTCCACTGGACTGGCCCTCGCCGGCGGTGCACCCCACGGCCTTCGTGCATCCCGGCGCTGTGGTCGGCGAGGCGACGATCGATGCCTACGCGGTCATCGAAGACGGCGCGCAGGTGGGCGACGGTGCCTGGGTTCAGGCCCACGCCTATGTCGGGCACCGTGTCCGTGTCGGATCGCGGGCGCGGTTGATGCCGCACGCCGTGGTGATGGAGGGGTGCACCATCGGCGAGCGCGTGTGGCTGCAGCCCGGGTCGGTGGTCGGAGCGGATGGCTTCGGCCATGTGATCGGGCCGGATGGCCCCGTGCGCGTGCCCCAGCTGGGCACCGTGGTCCTCGAGGACGACGTGGAGGTGGGCGCCAACGCCTGCGTCGACCGCGCCGCCCTCGACGAGACCCGCGTGGGGCGGGGAAGTCGCCTCGACAACCTGGTGCAGGTGGCCCACGGGGTGCGGATCGGCGCCGAGTGCATGCTCGCGGCCTTCGCCGGCGTGGCCGGGGGCGCGCGCCTCGGCGATCGGGTGGTCATGGCCGGCCGCACGGCGGTCATCGACGGCATCGAGGTGGGCTCCGGGGCCGTGTTCGCCGGCCTCGCATCGGCCAGCCGGAACGTTCCTGCCGGCCGCAAGATCGGCGGATCGCCCGCGCGGCGCTACGGTCAGTGGCTCCGGGAGGTCGCCGCGGTGAGGCAGCTGCCGGCGCTGCTGCGGCGCTTCGACAAGCTCGAGCGGGCCTTCCACGATGCCGAGGGGAGGGGGGGAGATGATGGAGCGTGACGAGATCGAGGCCCTGCTGCCGCACCGCGACCCGTTCGTGATGGTCGACCGGGTGATCGAGGTCGACGACGAGCGGATCGTCGCGATCAAAGAAGTCCGCGCCGACGAAGCCTGGGCCGCGGGTCACTTCCCGGGCAACCCGGTGTTCCCCGGCGTGCTCATGGCCGAGGCGCTCGCTCAGGCAGCGGCCCTCATCTTCCTCGCCAACCACCGCGACCAGGCCGGCGCCAACGTCTACTTGGTGGGCTTCGACAAGCTGCGGCTGCGACGCATCGTGCGCCCCGGCGAAGACCTCCGGCTCGAGGTGCAGCGCACGCGGCAGCGGCGGAACATGTGGTTCTTCGAGGGCACGGCCTGGGTGGGCGACGAGCGGGCAGCGAACGGTTCGTTCATGGCCACGGTGGACGGTTAGAGCGTCTCGCTGGAGGCACCACATGGCTTCGATCCATCCGACCGCCGTGGTCCACGAGCGCGCCGAGCTCGGCGACGTGACCATTGGCCCCTTCGCAGTCGTCGGGGAGGGCGTGCAGCTGCACGACGGCGTCTACGTCGGAGCCCACGCGGTGATCGAGGGCCCCACGGTCGTCGGCGAGCACACCCACGTTGGCCACCACGTCGTGCTCGGGGGCGCCCCCCAAGACCTCAAGCACGACCCTACGGTGGCCACCCGGCTGCAGATCGGCCGCCACAACGTCTTCCGCGAGTTCAGCTCGGCCCACCGCGGGTCCTCGGGAGGCTTGGGGCGCACGACCATCGGCGACCACAACTACTTCATGGCCAACAGCCATGTGGCCCACGACTGCACGGTGGGCGACCACACGATGTTCGCCAACTCGGCGGCCGTGGCCGGCCACGTCGAGGTGCACGACGGGGCCATCCTCGGCGGCCTGTGCGCGGTCCACCAGTTCTGCCGCGTGGGGCGGCTGTCCATGGTGGGGGGCGGCGCGATGTGCGCGCAAGACGTCCCCCCCTTCACCATTGCTCAAGGCGACCGAGCGAAGCTGTTCGGGCTCAACATCATCGGGCTGCGCCGTGCCGGCTTCGACGCCGATGCCGTGGCCCCACTGAAAGACGCATTCCGCCAGGTGTTCGTCAGCGACCTGCCCCGGAAGCTCGCGCTCACCCGGGCCGCCGAGGCTTGGCCCGAGGCCGCCGAGGTGCAGGAGCTGCTCACGTTCATCCGCACGAGCCAGCGCGGGGTCTGCCGCGCCGCCCTGCAGGGCTAGGCCGTGTCCCTCGCCGAGGTCGTCGCCGTCGGTCTCGTCGGCTGCGGCGTGATGGGGCGTCGGCACGCAGCCGTGGTGCACGGCGACCCGACGGCACGGCTGGCCTGTGCCGTCGACATCGTCGATGCCCGCGCCGAGGCGGTCGCCGAGGCCACCGGCGCCTCCACGGCGTGGTCCGACGACGTGCAGCTCGCCATCATCGCCACGCCCACCGCGAGCCATGTGCAGCTGGCGGCCCCGCTGCTCGCCCGCGGCCTGTGGGTGCTCGTGGAGAAGCCGGTCGCCACCGACGAGGCCGAGGCCGGCGTCCTCGACCACCCGCGCTGCCTGGTGGGTCACTGCGAGCGCTTCAATCCCGCCGTGCGCGCCGGCGCGGTGCACCGCCCCACCCACCTGCAGGTTCACCGGGAGGGGCCGTGGAGCGGTCGCTCCACCGACATCGACGTTTTGTCCGACCTGATGGTGCACGACCTCGACCTGCTCCTCGGCTGGGCCGGCCACCTCGAGTGCACCTCGGCCCGTGGCTGGCGCGGTCCGTCGGGTCAGCTCGATCGTGCCGAGGCGGAGCTGCGCGGGCAGGGGCTGGTGGCCACGGTGGTCGCCGATCGCATGGGGGAGGTGCGCCGTCGCACGGTGTCGGGGCACGACGCCCACGGGAGCCTGCAGCTCGATCTGGCCCGAGGCTCGGCCCGGCGAGACGGTCGCGTGGTCGAGGTGATCGACAGCGACGACGCGCTGAGCGCCCAGTGGCGCTCGCTGCGGGCACGAATGGTGGTCGACGAGCCGCGGCGGCACGGCGTCGAGGTGGCCGTGGTCGACGAGGCGCGTGCCGCCCTGCGCCTGGCGTCGTCCATACGTGAGCGGATACAGCGCTGCTCATGACCCGGCCTCTGCTGTTCGCTGCCGCACTGCTCCTGTCCGCATGCAGCCCCGACCCCTTCCTCGAGGTCGAGGCGGCGTGGACGGGCACCTGGAAGGTGCTCTCGCAGCAGGAAGACGACAGCTGCGACCCCCTCACCAGCATCGATCCCGACTACGCGCGCCTCGAGCTCGAGCTGCCGTCGGTCGACGGCGTCTACCTCGAGGCCACCGGCTGCACGTCCGAAGGCTGCGACGAGCTTCCGTGGCTGCTGATGCCCCTCGACGAGGCCACGCACGAGCTCCTCACCGGTCAGTCCTCCATCCACAGCTTCTTCGTCGACCAGGAGGTCGGTGGCCGCTGTGAGGTTCAGTCGGGCTCCCTCGAGGCCACCATCGTCGACGAGGTGATGACCCTCGATCTCCGCACGTTCGCGGGCGGCTTCGACGCCGGCGGCTACGAGGAGTGTGAGTCGATCGCCGAGCAGGTCGTGGGCGAGCTGTGCACGAACGCCGTGCGGTACAAGGCCGTCCGGTGAACACACCGCCGCATTGCTGACCTCCGTGTCGCCGTCACGGGTGCTGGTCGCGGTGGGGGAGACGAGCGGCGATCGCCTGGCGGCATCCATCGTGCGGGAGCTGTCGTCCTCCCGGGCCGTAGAGGCCCGCGGCGTCGTCGGCCCCGACGGCCGCACCGCGGGCATCGAGCCGATCGCCGACCTCGAGGGTCTGCATGCGGTGGGTCTGGCGGACGGGGTGAGGTCGGCGGCTGCGGCTCTTCGCCGGATCCGACGTCTGCACGACGAGGCCCGACGCTGGCATCCCCACGTGTTCCTCACGGTCGACGCACCGAGCTTCACGCTTCGGGCGGCGCGAAGGGTGCGCTCCGTCGGCACGCCGGTGGTGCACGTGGGCGCTCCGCAGGTGTGGGCCTGGCGCGCTGGTCGGCGGCGGCGACTGGGCGCCTCGGTCGACGAGCTGCTGTGCCTGCTTCCGTTCGAGCCTGACTGGTTCGCCGGCCACCTACCGGCGACCTACGTGGGCCACCCGGCCACCGCCCTGACCCCACACCCCCGCGCCCAGCAGCCGACGCTGGCGCTGCTGCCCGGATCTCGGCCCGGGGAGGTCCGTCGTCTGTGGCCCGTGCTCCGGCAGGTGGCGCGCCATGTGGCCTCCCGTCGACCCGATGTGCGGTTCGTGGTGGTGCAGGCACCCGGCGTTCGGCTGTCGGGGCTCGAGGCGCACCTCGTGGCGTCGGTCGAGCAGGCAGCGTCGGCGTGGGCAGCCGTGGCGGCCAGCGGCACCGTCACCCTCGAGCTGGCGGCCCTGGCGGTGCCCCAGGTGGTGGTCTACCGCACCGATCCGCTCACCTACGCCGCGGGGCGCAGGTGGCTCACCGTGTCGCACCTGGCGCTGCCGAACCTGGTAGCCGGCGAGGCGGTGGTGCCCGAGGTGGTGCAGCAGCTCTGCCCCGACGACCTGGCGATCCGGGCGCTGCGGGCCCTCGACGGTCCACGCCCTGCACCGCTCGATCTCGGGGGGGATCGTGCGGTCCGACGGATGGCCGAGGCCGTGGGCGACTGGCTGCCGACAGTGTAGGTTCCTTGCCATGGCTGGCGACGACGAGAGCCTGGAGACCCTGGGGTGGGAGACCCCGATGCTTCCGCCACCACGGGTGCGCGGCAACGACGGGCCGGGAAGCGACCAAGTGCCGCTGGCCTGGGGCGAGCCCAGTCCCAGCCGGGCGGCCGCCGAAGGAGCGGGTCGGGGCGCGGGCAGCGCCACGTTCGCGACGCTGTCGGATCTCGACTGGGCCGACTCCTTCGACAGCGAGGAGGAGACCACGTCGGTCGATCCCGAGGCCCCCTCGCTGCCCGAAGAGGTGGGCGCTGGGGAGGGCGGCGCCCGCTACGAGCGCCTCGAGCTGCTCGGCAAGGGGGGCATGGGCGAGGTGTGGCGGGTCCACGACCGCGAGCTGAACCGCACCGTCGCGATGAAGGTGCTGCGCCCCAAGCTGCTCCTCACGAGCCGCGGCCTGGCGAGGTTCCGCGAGGAAGCTCAGGTGGCCTCGCAGCTGCAGCACCCCGGCATCATCCCGATCCACGATCTGGGTCGGCTGCCCGACGGGCGGGTGTGGTTCACGATGAAGGAGGTGCGCGGGCGAACCCTCGAGCAGCTCCTGCAAGACTTCCACGAGGCCCATCGGGCCGGTGCTCGGGGAGGCCTGTCGCTGCGGCGGCTGGTCGATGCCTTCCACCGGGTGTGCGAGACCGTCGCCTACGCCCACGCACGGGGGGTGATCCACCGCGACCTGAAGCCCGCCAACATCATGGTCGGCGACTTCGGTGAGGTGCTGGTGCTCGACTGGGGGCTGGCCAAGGTGCTCGCCACCGAGGCGAGCGAGTCCCAAGGGAGTCTTCGCGACTTCGACCGTGTGGCGACCACCTCCAGCCTGGGGGGGCCGGAAGCCAGCCGGTCCACCCGCATCGGCGCGGTCACCGGCACGCCTGCCTACATGGCGCCCGAACAAGCCCGCGGCCAGCACCACAAGCTCGGCCCCGGCAGCGATGTCTACGCGCTGGGGGCCACGCTCTACGACGTGCTGGCCGAGCGTCCGCCCTACCTCGGCACCAGCGTGCGCGACATGCTCGACCAGGTGATGGCCACCGAGCCCATCCTGCCGCCGTCGGCGGTCACCTCGGTGAACATCGACGAGGAGCTCGACCGCATCACGATGCGGGCCCTGGCGGCCCGGATCACCGATCGCTACGCCACGGCCGGTGAGCTGGCCCGCGATCTCGCCGCCTGGCTCGACGGCGCCCGCAAGCGCGAGCGGGCGATGGCCCTGGTGGAGCAGGCCGAGCAGCAGATGGCCGAGGCGGATCGGGCCGAGCGCGAGGCGGCGTCGCTGCACGAGCAGGCCGAGCGCGCGCTCCGCGACGTGGCGGCCACCGCCCCCGAGGAGCAGAAGTGGCCGGGCTGGGCCCTGGAAGACGACGCGGCCGACGCGGCTCGGCGTGCCGCCCGCACCCGCGCCGAGGCTACCCAGCTGCTGCGCTCGGCGCTGTCCCACGCGCCCGACCTCGACGAAGCCCACCAGGCCCTGGCCGACACCTTCCACCGCCAGCACCGGCAGCTGGAGGTCGACGGGCACGACGACGAGGCCCGGGTGGTGGAGGTGCAGCTGTCGGCGCACGATCGCGGCACCTACGCGGCCTACCTCGAGGGCACGGGGGCGGTCACGCTGATCACCGATCCCGAGGGCGCCGAGGTCGACCTCTACCGCTTCGAGCTGGTGCGTCGCCGGCTGCAGCCGGTGTTCGTGCGCTCGCTGGGCCGCACGCCGCTGGTGAGGGTGTCGCTGGCCATGGGCAGCTACCTGCTGAAGATCCGCGCGCCGGGCCGGCAGGAGGTGCTCTACCCGGTGTTCATCACCCGGCAGGAGCACTGGCACGGCGTGGCGCCGGGCGAGCGCGAGCCCCGCCGGATCTGGCTGCCGGAGCACGGCGCCCTCGACGCCGACGACTGCTACGTGCCTGCGGGCTGGTTCTGGGCGGGTCACCGCACCGAGGCCAACGCGCTGCCCTGGGGCAAGCGGTGGGTCGAGGGCTTCGTGATGCGGCGCTACCCGGTGACGAACGCCGAGTACATGGCGGTGCTGGAGCACGTGCTGGCCACCGAGGGTGAGGAGGCGGCGCTGGCGCTGGTGCCGGTGTTCGAGGTGAGCGGCGAGCCGCATTTCGCGCTCGAGGCAGGAAGATTCGTGCAGCGTCCCGACGGTGACGGTTCGCTGCCTACGACGGCCATGCCCACCTACGCCGTCACCTTCGAGCTCGGCAGGCGATTCGCGCGGGCCTACGGCGTCTCCCGAGCCCAGATCGGCTGGGACCTCCCAAGCGAGAACCAATGGGAGCGGGCCGCACGTGGCGCGGACGGTCGTGCCTATGTGTTCGGAGCGACCATGGACCCCACATGGGCTTGGACCCGGTCGTCTTGGACGGGGGAACCCGAAGTGGCGGAGGTCGGCCGATGTGCGTTCGATCGCTCGCCGTTCGGTGTCTGCGACCTGACCGGCAACCTCGCTGACTGGGTGGTCGCGGGCGATGAAGAGCCTGTGCGTGGCGGCGCATGGAACCGAACAAGCAAGACCTCGAGCGTGTACTACCGCTGGTCTCCGCCAGCAGGCATCGCGGGCGCGAACATCGGTGTGCGGCTGGCACGGGGTGCACGGATCGGGGACGATTCGGCGATCGCGTCGATGGGCGAGTGAGGGAATTCATGGTCGCCCAGCGTTGCTAGGGCGAGGACAGTTCAGGAGGTCGAAGATGCGGTGGATGACTCTGGTGGCGATGGCAGCGATGGCGGCCGGCTGTGACGTGGAAGAGGCCGACGTGGCCGAGGCCGACGGCGAGCAGCGGATGTTCGAGGAGGGCGTCGACCTCGGCAACGACCTCACCATCGTCACCAACACCAACGCGCCCAACTGCAACAAGAAGCCGTGGTCGAGCAGCTTCCGCTGCCGGCCCGGCGGGGAACAGGTCCAATCCCAGGCGGGCACCAACCCCGAAGGGCACGATCCCATCGAGCTGAAGATCAACGGCGGCCTGCTCTACGGCAAGCTCGACGAGAAGACCGGCGGAGTCATCATCTCCTTCGACCGTGAGGGCACCGAGGTGGCGGCCGAGGTCTACGGGCTCGAGCGCGTCGAGAGCATCACCGTGATGGACGCGCCCGACCAGTGGGAGTCCGCGGTGAGCGCGGTGCACCTCGAGATCGTCGCCGGTGACTCGGTCGTCACGGTGCCCAACATCATCGACTTCGAGACCGAAGCGGGCTTCAACGCCGAGTCGGCCCGCAAGTAGCCCGGCCCCCCCCAGGGACGAACCCCGACCCCCGCCTCCTCTCGGAGCGCGGGGGTCTTCGTCTCGGGGGGACGGCGGGTTTGGTCGTTGGGGCGGGCGCGTCTCGGGCCGGCGGGTCGGGGACGGTGGGGTGTGCTGGGCGGCCGAGTGTGAGGTCTTCGTGCCATCGCCGTGTCGCAAGGCCCGTTTTTGACCATAGAGGACACGGAGGTGCCCAGAAGGGCTCTCCGCTGGGCAGGTCGAACGCGGGCGTCAGCGGCTTTGGGGGGGCGGCGACGAAGGAGAGCATGAGCATTCCGCCGGCGCCTCTCCTCTAGTCGCTCTCGAGCGTTGGTCGGCCTCGATACGGCGTCAGGCACCGCACGGTTGTCGGCCTTCCTCTGTGTACCTCTGTGCTCTCTGTGGTGAACCATGTAGTCGATCACCCCGCGACGGTCTTTCGGGGAGGCACTTGCGCCACCTCGCGCTCCGTCGCTGAGGCCGATGTGAGCTTGTTCGCCAAGGTGGTCGACGAGTCTTTGGGGCTGAAGCAAGGAGCGGCGTGGGTATGGGGATGGCGCCGTCGAGAAGGTGCTGGGCGTGGGTCGCTGGTGTCTCTTCGTCGTGCCAGAGCCGAGTCGCAGGGCCCGTTCTTCACCACAGAGTACACAGAGGTGCACACAGAGGTTCACAGAGGGGCCAGCCGCTGGGCATGTCGAACGGGGGGACCAGCGGCTTCGGGGTCGCGGTGACGAAGGAGAGGACGAGCATCTGACGGGCGCCTCTCGTACTGTCGAGCGCTGATCGAGATCGATGCGGGGTGCGGCAACGCGCGGTTGTCGGCCTTCCTCTGTGTACCTCTGTGCTCTCTGTGGTGAAGAATCCAGCCGAGGACCCAGCGCAGGTCTTGCTCGTTGGCGATTGCGCCACCTCGGCTTCATCGCTGGGCGTGGGCACTTGCTGGCGGTGAATGTCGCTGGGCCTGATGGGAGCTTGCTCGCCGAGGTTGTCACGGGTCCTTTGGGGCTGCCGCGGGGAGGGACGGAGCGACGGCGACGGTGCCGTTGAGGATGTGCTGGGCGGAGGCGTGCTCGGCCGGAGGGCTCGGCCGAAGTCGCCAGGAGCGCTGGACGGAGGTCAGGTCGTGCAAGCAGCGGAATCGCTGGGCCCGAGGGACGCCTCCCCGGAAGGTCCCCGTGCAGTGGCGTTCTATCCGGCCACGGGTTGCCGGGGGCTCCGCCTCTCTGGACCTGGGGACGTCGCCCACACGATGGGTTTCACCAACACAACCACCAACACCAACGCCACCACGACGGGACGGCACGGATGCCGGTCGCGCGTGGGGCCGAGTGTGGCGCACGTGGCCATCGCTGGGTGTTCGCTCGTGCTCGCGGGATGGGGCGCTGAGCCTGATGGGAGCTTGCTCGCCGAGGTGGTCGCGGGTCCCTTGGGGGCTGCCGCGGGGAGGGACGGAGCGACGGCGACGGTGCCGTCGAGGATGTGCTGGGCGGAGGCGTGCGCGGCCGAGGGTCTCGGTCGAAGTCGCCAGGAACGCCAGATGGCGGTCAGGTCGTGCAAGCAGCGGAATCGCTGGGCCCGAGGGGCGCCTCCCCGGAAGGTCCCCGTGCAGGGGCGTTCTATCCGGCCACGGGTTGCCGGGGGCTCCGCCCCTCTGGACCCCGCCGTGGCCGCTTCGCGGCGGCCCCTGGACCCCCACGCGGTGGCACAGGTGGTTGGTTGTAGCTTGGTTCTCGTGCGGCCGACAGTCCGTTTGTGCTGGCGGAAGCCGCCGAGGCAGCGCGGAAGGCTGGGGGGTGCCAGGCGAAGGCCGAGGCCGCGCTGTGCTGGGCCTCGGCGCAGACAGGGGGCTGATCGGCGACCTCTCGGGGTCCTGGAAGGCGAAGCGCCCAGCTTGCCCACCACCACCACCGACCACCACCGACACCCACACGACGGGAGGACGAGGACTTCGTTCAGGCGTCGTGCTGCGTGGCAGGCAGCTGCCAACAGCTGGCGTGCGCCCAGCGATCAGGCAGCGCTACGCCAGGTTGTCGCGCCGCCAAGCAACCGGGTCGAAGGTGGTGACGCGGGGCAGGAGCGGCGGCTTCACCGCGGGCATCTCCGCAGGGAGCGGGTAGAGCGTGCCCGCGGCCGACGGACCCCACGCCAGGTCGAGGCCGAACCCTGCCGCGAACAGCCGGTGCCCGTGCTCGTCCCAGGGCGGGTGGTCGTGCTCCGGCGCCAGTCGGTAGGCTTCCTGGCGCGGCAGCCACGTCATGCTGGCCCACAGCTCCCCGACGATGCCTCCGCGCACGGGCGGGCTCGGGTCGCCCACCAGCCACCGAAGCTGGTGCCCCGCGGGCATGCCGCAGAGCCTCTCGGCAGCCTCGAGGTCGCCATGAAGCGCGGGGCGCTTGGCGTGGGTGCGGTAGGCGACACAGGCTCCTTCGTGCCACACCGCGTACGAC
>Ga0213839_1001923_pt1 | contig 12407 bp, 10 predicted proteins | sample SWPATP21_FD_160075 | JGI IMG/M metagenome (GOLD analysis project Ga0213839, IMG submission 160075) | Coastal seawater microbial communities from Marineland, Florida, United States - SWPA TP2 #1 | ecosystem: Environmental > Aquatic > Marine > Coastal | place: USA: Florida | collected 2016-08-14 | reverse complement strand
TATCCCCGCGTAGCCAGTATCCGGAATTAAGAAAACAACTCATAGGGATGCACACGAAATGAAATGGATGGTGGCCATGGTATCCAGTCTTTTACTGATGGCTGGTTGCTCGACCGATGTCGGAGAGTATCAACAAGCGACACCGCGTTTTGATTTGTTTGAATTTTTTCAGGGAGATTTAACGGCCTGGGGCATGATTCAGGATTACAGTGACAAACAGACACGCCGTTTTGAAGTGCAGATACAAGGGCAGGTTGATGGCGATACGCTCACACTGGTTGAAGACTTTGTGTTTGATGATGGAGAAACAGACCAGAGGGTATGGGTGATTAAGCGTGTCGGAGATAAGCGTTATCAAGGGCAGGCGGATGACATTGTTGGTGTGGCCAGCGGAGAAGAAATGGGTAATGTCTTGCAGTGGAAGTACGATTTCGAATTACCGCGCGGCGACTCAACGGTGACCGTAACGTTTGATGATTGGTTATATCGTCAGGATGACAAACGGGCCTTCAATGTGACCAAGATTCGCAAACTGGGGTTTGAGGTCGGGAGGTTGACGATCTTCTTTGAAAAACAATAAAAAAGGCTTCCCTCGGGAAGCCTTTTTTGCTTTTGGCAAATTACAGTTTGTCGGTCAGCTCAATAGCCTGACCAATATAGTTTGCCGGGGTCATCTCTTTAAGACGGGCTTTCTCGTGCTCAGGTAGCTCAAGGCCGTCGATGAAGTTACGCATTGCTTCACCATCGACACGCTTACCACGAGTCAGTTCTTTAAGCTTTTCGTAAGGCTTCTCGATACCGTAACGACGCATCACGGTTTGTACTGGCTCGGCCAGCACTTCCCAGTTCTGATCCAGCTCTTTCAACAGGGCTTCACGGTTCACTTCTAGCTTGCTAATGCCTTTCAGTGTCGACGTGTAGGCAATCACGGCGTAGCCAACACCGACACCCAGGTTACGGAGAACGGTGGAGTCAGTCAGATCGCGCTGCCAGCGTGAAATTGGCAGTTTCTGTGCCAGGTGACCAAAAACAGCGTTAGCCAGCCCTAGGTTACCTTCAGAGTTTTCAAAATCGATTGGGTTGACTTTGTGTGGCATGGTTGAAGAACCGATCTCACCAGCAATGGTTTTTTGCTTGAAGTGGCCAAGTGCAATATAGCCCCAGACATCACGGTCGAAGTCGATCAGAATCGTGTTGAAACGTGCAACGGCATCAAACAGTTCTGCGATGTAATCGTGTGGTTCGATTTGAGTGGTGTATGGGTTCCAGGTTACGCCCAGAGATTCTGTGATGAACTCTTCAGAGAATTTGTGCCAATCCAGTTCTGGGTAAGCAGATAGGTGTGCATTGTAGTTACCAACCGCGCCGTTGATTTTTGCCAGGATCTCAACGTTTGCGATTTGCTTATATTGACGCTCCATACGGTACGCCACGTTTGCCATCTCTTTACCCATGGTTGATGGAGACGCAGGCTGACCGTGTGTACGTGACAACAGAGGGATATCACGGTATTCGACTGCCAGTGCTTTGATGGCATCAATCAGGTTACGGATTTCTGGCAGAATAACAGTCTCGCGCGCTTCCTTGAGCATCAGAGCGTGCGAGGTATTGTTGATGTCTTCAGAGGTACAGGCGAAGTGGAGGAACTCGTTCACTGCGTGCAGCTCAGCCACGTCGGCGACTTTCTCTTTCAGGAAGTATTCAACCGCTTTAACGTCGTGGTTGGTGGTGCGTTCAATCTCTTTGATGCGCATCGCGTCGGCTTCAGAGAAGTTCGCGGCCAGGTCGTCCAGGAATTGGTTTGCCTGTGCACTGAATGCTGGTACTTCGGCAATCTCAGCAGTGGCTGCAAGTTTTTGTAGCCAGCGGATTTCAACGATAGTACGGTATTTTAGCAGACCGTATTCACTGAAAATTTCGCGTAACGCAATCGTCTTGCTTCCGTAACGGCCGTCTACTGGTGAAACAGCAGTCAATGCTGACAGTTCCATGATGTTCTCCTGAATTGGGTTTCTAAATTTCGTGAGCTTTATACCAACATCGGTGGCAATTGTCACGAACATTGCGCAAACGTTTGCGCGAGAGTGGTTTGTATCGAAAAAAGAGCTCGCGATAAACGCGAGCTGATCATTACATTCTGGCGAGCAGGATTTGTGCCTGCTGGACCATTTTCTTACGTCCGAAAATCAGGTGACGACGTTTGCCGCCAACCTGGCGCCATAAGACGGCGCAGCGGATACCCGACAGCAGTAGGGCACGGACTTTATGCTGATTCGTGGTTTGTTGCAGTACCGACGGGGTTCCTGTTACCTGAATTCGCGGGCCGATTGGGCTGATGACATCCAGATAAACACTGGCCAGATTGCTGATCATATTGTCGTCAAGCAAATCGTAGTGCTCCAATTGGCGTTCCAACATTTGCAGACGGTCACCCAGTTGAGACATGGCATCACGGCGTCCGGCCAGTTTGCGCTCCAAGGCCATCAGACTGATGATGTAGCGGGTAATTTCGCTGCCAGTAGGCGTGCTGTCGATGCCTTGCACCAAACATTCGAGGCCCACTTTCAGATTGGTTTCACGGCCAAAGACCTCCAGAGTTGAGCCTGGGTTGATGTTCAGCACCGCTTTCAGGGAAGTTTCAAACGCGTCCGAATCACAGTCACCGTTTTTCGCTACCTGTTGAACCAAAGCAACGGCCTGGCAAATGCCGGCAAAAGCGATAGTACGGTCGTAGAGTGTGTTAGCCACGTAGTAGTACTCCTCAATTCCTGTTAAATGCGTTCTTCGATGATGCCACCGCCAAGACACACTTCGTCTTTGTAGAAGACGGCGGACTGGCCTGGTGTCACCGCGACCTGCGGTTCATCAAAGATCACTTTGATGGTTTCATCGTCAACCGGGATGATGGTACATGGAATATCTTGTTGACGGTAACGTGTCTTCACGCTGCATTTCAGTGGTTCTTTTATCGCCACACGGTCGACCCAATGCAGTTGTGATGCGATCAGGCCTTGTGATTTCAGCAGCGGATGATCGGCGCCCTGAACGGCAATCAATACATTGCGTTTGAGATCCTTGTCTGCCACGTACCATGGTTCTTCATTGCCGCCACCGCCTTTTTGGCCACCGATGTGCAAGCCTTTACGCTGCCCCAAAGTGTGATACATCAGACCTTGGTGTTCACCGATGACATGGCCTTCCGGTGTCTCAATTTTACCCGGCTGAGCAGGCAGATAGCGAGACAAGAAGTCAGTAAATTTGCGCTCACCGATAAAACAGATACCGGTCGAGTCTTTTTTCTTGGCTGTGATCAGGCCTTGCTCTTCTGCGATACGGCGAACTTCTGGCTTCTCCAGCTCACCGACCGGGAACAAGCTGCGGCCAATTTGCTCGTGGCTAAGTGTATATAGGAAGTAGCTTTGATCTTTGTTGCTGTCTTTGCCACGCAGCATCTGAGGTCTTTCGCCTTGTTGTGGGAAGGTACGACGCACGTAATGACCCATGGCGATATAATCCGCATCCAGCACTTCGTCTGCAAATTCCAGAAACGCTTTGAACTTAATTTCTTTGTTACAAAGGATGTCTGGATTAGGAGTCCGACCCGCCTTATATTCCGCCAGAAAGTATTCAAAGACATTGTCCCAGTATTCTGCAGCGAAATTAATGGTATGAAGGTGAATGCCAAGTTTATCGCAAACTGCCTGTGCGTCGGCCAGATCTTCTGCCGCCGTGCAGTATTCTTCGTTGTCATCTTCTTCCCAGTTCTTCATGAACAGGCCTTCAACCTGGTAGCCTTGCTGCTGGAGAAGATAGGCAGAAACGGAGGAATCCACACCGCCGGACATGCCGACTATGACTTTCTTTTGGCTGTTATCAGACATTACTTAACACCACTTAAATAAACTGGACGCAAATTCTATCAGAAAGAGTTTAGAGGCGACAGATCCGAGAGGTGCATCACAAACAACTTTCTGAGCAAAAGCTCAATGGTTTTCAGGATAAGTTTCTATATATGTGGCATAGTGGCGGGAAAACAATACCAGGACCGAAAACATGAGCGAAAAAAGCGAATTTATCGAAGAAGGCGAGTTGATTGAGATCGTCGAAAACCAACTCGAAGACGGCAATCCACTTAAAGTCAAAGAGACGCTGATGCGTTTGATGATGACAGGGACTTCGCGCGAAGACGCCGTGGCGATGATGGCGTGCGCGGTCTCGATAGAAGTCTTTGATGTGATGAAGAACGGCGGTGAGTTTAATCTCAAACGTTATTCTGAGCACCTGGAACGGCTTCCTGATTTGAGCTTCATGGAAGGTGAATAAAAAATAACAGTCGCAATCGTTTGCTATAATTCCCTTTGTTGCCGCGCCTTAGTGTGCGCGGTAGAATCCGGCATCCTTTCATCCCATACTCAATACAAACACTATGAAATTTCCAGGACAACGTAAGTCTAAGCACTACTTTCCCGTCCATGCGCGCGATCCACTGGTAAGCCAGGCGCAAGACAGCAAAACCATGTCTCGTACCCATATTATTGGTATCGATCAAACATTGGTCGATATAGAGGCAAAAGTCTGTTCAGAAATGATTGCTAAATATGGATTGAGTAAGGGACACTCGTTAGTGATCGATGATGACAGTGCCGAAGCACTGTATAACGAGTTAAAAGAAAGCAACTTAATTACCAATGAATACGCCGGCGGCACGATTGGTAATACTCTGCACAACTATTCCGTGCTGGCGGATGATCGCTCCACTTTACTGGGTGTGATGAGTCAGGACATTAAAATCGGCAGCTACGGCTATCGTTACCTGTGCAACACCTCCAGCCGCATGGATCTCAATTATCTTCAGGGTGTTGAAGGTGCCATTGGCCGCTGCTTTGCACTGATCACAGAAGATGGTGAACGCACATTCGCCATCAGTGAAGGTCAGATGAATAAGCTGAGCCCAAGTAGTATTCCGGAAAAAATCTTTAAAAACGCGTCAGCCCTGGTACTCACTGCGTATCTGGTGCGCTGTAAAGAAGGCGATCCGATGCCGGAAGCCACAATGCGTGCGATTGAATATGCCAAGAAATACGATGTGCCAGTGGTACTGACGCTAGGCACCAAGTTTGTCATTCAGGATGATCCTGAGTTCTGGCAGGCATTTCTGCGTGAGCACGTTTCTGTGGTCGCGATGAATGAAGACGAAGCGGAAGCATTAACTGGCGAAGCAGACCCGTTAGCGGCCTCAGACAAGACGCTTGATTGGGTGGATTTGGTACTGTGTACTGCCGGACCTATCGGCCTGTACATGGCGGGCTATACGGAAGATGAAGCGAAACGCGAAACGTCTTTACCGCTTCTACCGGGATGTATTGCTGAATTTAATCGTTACGAATTCAGCCGTCCGGCGGTTAAAGACGCGTGTAATAATCCGATACGTGTTTATTCACATATTGCCCCTTATATGGGTGGTCCGGAAAAAATTAAAAATACGAATGGTGCTGGTGACGCTGCATTGTCTGCTTTATTACATGATATGGCTGCAAATAAATACCATAAAGAAAATGTGCCGAACTCAAGTAAACATTCTTACACTTTCCTGACATATTCTTCATTTTCTCAGGTATGTAAATATTCAAACCGTGCGAGTTACGAAGTATTAGTGCAACATTCTCCACGTTTATCACGCGGCTTACCTGAGCGGGAAGATAGCCTGGAAGAAGCGTACTGGGAACGTTAACTCAAATTGTTTATTTAACATTTAAAAATAAAAAGGCTCCGCAAGGAGCCTTTTTTAAACCAATCTTACGATTAGATAGCGAAGTCTTCCAGAGACTTACCTGCATCCAGTTGCTCTTGAATAGCAGAAGGAGTACGGCCTTGGCCTGTCCAGGTTTTCTCTTCACCGTTAGAATCGATGTATTTATATTTAGGCGGGCGAGGTGCGCGTTTTGTCTTCGCTTTACCTTTTTTATTTTCACCAGCCAGCGCATGAATCAGCGCATCAACATCAATACCGTCTTTAGCGATCTGGTCTGCGATAGCAGCTAACTTAGCCTCTTGCTCTTCACGAGCGGCCATTTCAGCTTCTTCTGCTTCTTTGCGCTCTTGTACAACAATTGTCAGTTTATCCAGGGCTTCTTCCAGCTGTTCAACAGTTAATTCACGTGCATATGCACGCAGACTACGAATATTTAATAGAGTTTTAGTTAGTTCCGACATGACCATTCCTATGAATTTAATAAAGTCGACGAGATAATAATAAACCTCATCAGATATTATGACAATAATCCAATTTCAAGAATTACGTAAAATAATTAATTCAAAACCATTTTTTATGTGAGTGAACATCACGTTTTTCACGTCATCATAAATAAACTTTATACACCTTGCACAAATATAGACCGTTCTTTAGCAGTCTACTACTAACGAAGTACTTTTATTTAAGCTATCGTTCTAATTGTCCGATACTATGCGGTGAATAGATATCAGAATGTGCTTACATAGATAAGACTTAAAATTTAGTTTTGTTGTCTCAAATGTGATAATTATTGCGTAATAATTTAAATGCTATGCTCTTAATTGCATTTATTTGTGATGAATGTTTTTGTTAATTCCTTAATGATCTCGTGGTCATCTTAGGTTGCAATGCCATTAATGATAAGTACAATAGCGTCCACCTAATGCACAGGCTGGTTAGAAATACTGCAGATATAGATATCATGCAGTTCGATATCCGGCATGTGCGGTAGAGGCGCGAATTGAATGAGTAGTTGTCGTTGGGGTGATGCCGATGAACGATGATGAAAGGTCTGTTCGCCGAAGTGACAGCGTCGATCAAAACCTGTTGCTGGGGTTGAACTCGAAGAGGGTCAACACTGCCATAGTCTATAATTTTAACTATGGAGCGCTACTGTAGGGGTTGGGTGGAGTGTTCACTTCCCTGTCGCTAAGTTCAACATGAGCTGGTCTGATTCGGCTGGTTTGTCTGCAGTAGATCTCTAACCAATATTATCTGGTTTTTGAAGATCATGAATTTAATTGATTTCGCATCATCTCCTTTATCTCTTTTGCCTCCGATAGTGGCATTGAGTCTCGCGATCATTACGCGACGTGTACTGGTTTCTCTGGGCGTCGGTATTTTACTCGGCGCTATTTTGCTCGCTGATTACTCGGTTGGCGGCGCGATGGGTTACGTGGGTACTACAGTGTCCAGTGTCTTTATAGAAGACGGAGGCATTAATACCTGGAACATGAGTATCGTTGGTTTCCTTATCCTGTTAGGCATGATGACCGCATTGCTGACGTTGTCAGGTGGCACACGTGCTTTTGCTGAATGGGCTCAGGTCCGGGTGAAAAGCAAGCGCGGCTCAAAGCTGCTGGCGGCTTTCCTAGGTGTGTTTATTTTTGTCGATGACTATTTTAACAGCCTAGCTGTGGGGTCGATCTCCCGCCCTGTTACTGACCGTTTTTACGTCTCTCGGGCCAAGTTGGCGTACATTCTGGATTCCACTGCGGCACCAATGTGCGTGGTGATGCCAGCGTCAAGCTGGGGCGCGTACATTATGACCATCATCGGTGGCATTCTTGTAGCACATGGCATCACTGAGTATTCCGCTCTGGGGGCATATCTGCGTCTGGTTCCGATGAATTTCTACGCGATTTTTGCACTGCTGATGGTCTTCGCCGTGGTGTGGTTCCAGCTTGATGTTGGTCAGATGCGCCGACATGAAATTCAGGCGTCTCAGGGACGCGGTTTCGACTCAGATAAAGAAAACGATGCTCAGGAAGCCCATGAGTTGAATGAAGAGCTGGACATCACTGAAAGTGAACATGGCAAAGTTTCTGATCTGATCCTGCCGATTGTGTTGCTGATTGTGGCGACGATTTCGGCAATGATCTACACCGGAGGCCAAGCGCTGGCTGCGGACGGTCAAACGTTCAACATCCTGGGGGCTTTCGAAAATACCGATGTAGGCAAATCACTGATTTACGGTGGTTTGGTTGGTTTGGTGATGGCGCTGTACACCGTCGTCAAGCAGAAGCTGCCGGTGTCAGATATCGCTAAAACGTTGTGGATCGGCGCCAAATCGATGTTTGGTGCGATCCTCATCCTTATTTTCGCCTGGACAATTGGCTCTGTGATCGGCGACATGAAAACCGGCGCTTATTTATCGTCGCTGGTGCAGGGGAACATCAACCCGCATTGGCTGCCGGTCATTCTGTTCTTGTTGTCTGGCCTGATGGCATTCTCTACCGGTACATCATGGGGCACGTTTGGGATTATGCTGCCCATTGCAGGGGACATGGCTGGCGCGACCGATTTAGCGTTAATGCTGCCGATGCTGAGTGCAGTGCTGGCGGGGTCGGTCTTTGGCGATCACTGTTCTCCGATTTCCGACACCACTATCTTATCGTCGACTGGTGCGCGTTGTAACCACATTGATCACGTGTCAACGCAGCTGCCTTATGCTCTGGCGGTGGCTCTGGTTTCGTCGATCGGCTTTGTGGTACTTGGGATGACGGCGTCAGTTGCGCTGTCTCTGGCGGCATCAAGTGTGTCTTTTGTGCTGGTTTGTGTCGTGATGTCGATGCTAGCCAAGTCGAAGATATCACGCTGTGAAGCGGCGTAACGGTAACACGGTCAAAATGAAAACTCCGCCTCAGGCGGAGTTTTTTGTTTGTAGCCAAAGCTGTGGCAATAACCAGATTTTCAACAAAGGTGTGTGGTGCGTATTACAGCTGCAAATTGTGCTTTTTGATCAGGCGATACAAGGTGGTTCGAGAGATACCTAGCTGGCGAGCGGCGGCACTCATGTTGTGCTTGTTGTCGGAAATGGCTTGCAACAGATAATCGAGATCAATTTGATCGCTGGTAGGCAACATCTGACGATCAATGACTTCCAGACCGAAGTCAGCGGCTTCTAGGTTGTCATCGTCGCTCATGATCAAGGCACGCTGAATGACATTTCTCAGTTCGCGTACATTTCCCGGCCAGGCGTGTTTAATTAACTGTTCCCTGGCATCTTCGGTAAGAGAAACCTGACGTGAGGGCGCAATTTTATTCAGGAAGAAACGGGCCAAGACTAAAACGTCAGCGCCGCGTTTTCTCAATGGCGGAATTTCGAGCGGAAGAATATTCAATCGATAGTATAAATCTTCACGAAAATTACCTTGAACTACTTCTTGCTTCAAGTCCACGTGGCTGGCGGCGATTACCCGGCAGTCGACAGAAATTACCCGTTCGGCTCCGACTTTGTGGATCTGCTTACTTTCCAGAAAGTGGAGCAGGTGGATCTGTAAATCAGCTGGCATGTCGCCAATTTCGTCCAGAAACAGCGTGCCGTGATTGGCTTGTTGAATGAAACCAGTGTGGTCTGAAACCGCACCAGTAAAGGCGCCTTTCTCGTGCCCGAACAGTTCTGAAGCGATCAGTCCACTGGGGATGGCGCCGCAGTTGACCTCCACAAAGGGGGCCAATCTTCTTGGCGACGCTTGATGGATGAGTCGGGCACACAAACCTTTGCCTACACCTGTTTCCCCCTGGATAAGCACTTCAGCGTCACATTTCGCGTATTTTTGAATCGCACAATGTAACCCTTTAACGCTTGGACTATCACCAATTAAAGGATACAGGTCAGCTTCGGATAGGTAATGAACTTTATCAGAATGACATCTACTCACGGTTCGACACTATTGGTTAGAACTCACACAGTAATAGTAGTCAGACCGTTCGTATTTGAGGTACGAAAGTCGTATCAATAATGAGAAGAGTTGGTAAATCTAAACTTGCTTTATACAACGAATAGCTTAGGTCAGTTTTGTCGTACATGGCAAGAAAGTTCACACCAAATAATAGGATTAGCGTGTCTAACGTGTTGATTATTGAATTGTATAATCAATAATTTTCAATAGGTTACGCTTGTCTTTGGACAAGGGCAAAAAAAAACATAAATTACTTGTTGAAAAATAAAATGACCTTAGTTAGTGTTGTAATCATCAAAACGAACACAACAGAACGTAAATAAGTATGCGCAATTTTGTAATGAACATTCATCATCACCATCATCCTGCTTAGTCTTTCGGGAGATGCGCGCATACCCGGGAGGCAGGAAACTCCCGGTGTTTAAAATCAAAGAATTCAGATTTAAAACCCTCGGGAGACCAGAATCTTCCGAGGGTTTTTTCGTTTAACTGGTTTTTTAATTTTAATTATCAATATCTTACACAGGGAATACGTAATGCAGACACAACGCCTAAGAATTGCCATCCAGAAAAAGGGCCGCCTGAGCAAAGAGAGTCAGGCTCTGTTGAAAAAATGTGGCGTCAAGTTCAACATCATGGGAGAGCGTCTGGTTGTTCACTCTTTGAATATGCCGATCGATTTGCTGCTGGTTCGTGATGATGACATTCCAGGCCTGATCATGGATGGGGTGGTCGATTTGGGCTTCATCGGTGAAAACGAACTGGAAGAAGTTCGCCTGGATCGCAAAGCCTTGGGTGAGCCGTGTGAATTTGTGACCTTGCGTCGTCTGGACTTTGGTGGGTGTCGCCTGTCCGTCGCCATTGATAAAGACGAGCAGTACACCGGCCCGCAGGACCTGGCCGGAAAGCGCATTGCGACAACTTACCCTCAATTACTTAAAGCCTACATGGACAAGCAGGGGGTGCCTTACTCAGCGTGTATGCTAACGGGGTCCGTCGAGGTTGCACCACGTGCTGGTCTGGCGGATGCGATTGCCGACTTGGTGTCGACCGGAGCTACGCTCGAAGCAAATGGCCTTAAAGAAGCGGAAGTGATCTTTGAGTCGAAAGCGACTTTGATCCAGCGTATGGGCGAATTTGATGCGGATAAAAAGGCACTGATTGAAAAGCTGTTGACGCGTATGCAAGGTGTGATTCAGGCCAAAGAGTCTAAATACATCATGCTGCACGCCCCGGTTGATAAACTGGAGCAGATCAAATCATTGTTGCCGGGTGCCGAGGATCCAACTGTACTGCCGCTGTCTGCGGAAAAACAAAAAGTTGCCGTTCATTTGGTGAGTTCTGAAAACCTGTTCTGGGAAACCATGGAACAGCTCAAAGAACTGGGAGCCAGCTCTATTCTGGTTCTGCCAATTGAAAAAATGATGGAGTAATGAATCATGAGAACGGTAGTCTGGCCATCGTTAAGTGAGTCGCAACAAGACTCAATTCTGGAACGCCCTGCGATCGCAGAGGGGGCCAACATCACGACCGCCGTGGCGGACGTGATTGCACAAGTCCGTAAAGGCGGCGACGCAGCTTTGTTGGAGCTGACAGCAAAATTCGACAACGTCACTCCGGCGTCGATCCGGGTTCCGACTGAGGAGATTGCCGCCGCTGCAGAGCGTCTATCCGACACCATGAAGCAGGCCCTGGATCAGGCGTATGCCAATATCGCTAAGTTCCACAAAGCGCAAAAGCCACAACCGATCAAAGTAGAAACCCAACCCGGCGTGGTGTGCGAACAGGTTACGCGCCCGATTCAGAAAGTGGGCTTATACATTCCGGGAGGCAGTGCGCCACTGCCATCGACGGTGTTGATGCTGGGTGTTCCGGCCAAAATTGCCGGTTGCCGTAAAGTGGTGCTGTGTTCTCCACCGCCGATCGCCGATGAAATTCTGTACGTTGCCCGTTTGTGTGGTATCGATGAAGTGTACAACGTTGGGGGTGGTCAGGCGATTGCGGCCATGGCGTACGGCAGTGAAACAGTCAGCAAAGTCGATAAAATTTTCGGCCCGGGCAACGCTTATGTCACGGAAGCGAAGCGCCAGGTCAGCAATGATTTTCGTGGCGCGGCCATTGATATGCCCGCGGGGCCATCAGAAGTTTTGGTGCTCGCGGATGAAACGGCCGATCCTGATTTCATTGCCGCAGATTTGCTGAGTCAGGCAGAGCACGGCCCGGATTCTCAGGTAGTGTTGGTGACACCATCGCCGGTACTGGCTGACCAGGTAACGGACGCGGTTAAACGTCAGCTACAAGCGCTATCTCGCGCCTCGATCGCGCAGAAGGCATTGGCATCCAGCCTGATCATAATTGCGGAATCGCTGACACAAGCGGTGTCGATTTCGAACTACTACGGACCAGAGCATTTGATTGTACAAACCAAAAATCCGCGTGAGTTGCTGCCGTTGCTGGACAACGCAGGCTCGATTTTCCTGGGTGACTGGTCACCAGAGTCGGCGGGAGATTACGCGTCGGGAACGAATCACGTGCTGCCGACTTACGGTTACACCCGGACATATTCCAGCTTAGGACTGGCCGATTTTTCCAAACGCATGACCGTTCAAGAACTCTCTGCGCAAGGGTTGCAGAATTTAGCGCCGACCGTAGTGGCGATGGCAGAAGCTGAAGGGTTAGACGCGCACAAACGTGCGGTCACCATCCGAGTA
>Ga0213839_1001921_pt1 | contig 12414 bp, 12 predicted proteins | sample SWPATP21_FD_160075 | JGI IMG/M metagenome (GOLD analysis project Ga0213839, IMG submission 160075) | Coastal seawater microbial communities from Marineland, Florida, United States - SWPA TP2 #1 | ecosystem: Environmental > Aquatic > Marine > Coastal | place: USA: Florida | collected 2016-08-14 | reverse complement strand
ATTTCCTGCTTGAGGTCATCAAGCAGATTGATCACCTGGGCCTGAATGGAGACATCCAGTGCGCTGACTGGTTCGTCGCATACCACCAGATCCGGATTGAGGATCAAGGCTCGGGCAATGCCCACCCGCTGGCACTGACCGCCGGAAAACTCATGCGGATAGCGGTTACGCTGGCTGGGCAAAAGGCCCACTTTGTCCATCATCGCCATGACACGTTGCTCGACCTGAGGGCGTTTGAGCTGTGGCTCATGGGTCAGCAGAGGCTCAGCAATGCATTCGGCGATGGTCAGACGCGGGTTGAGTGAGGCTGAGGGATCCTGAAATATCATCTGAAACTCACGGCGACGATGTGCCAGTGTGCGTTTATTAAAAGCGCGCATGTCGTCACCTTTCCAGTTGAGCGTACCGCTGGTGGGTTCAACCAGACGCAGCAGTGCACGTGCCAGTGTTGATTTACCACAGCCGGACTCGCCAACGATTCCCAGCGTTTCCCCGCGGTAGACATCAAGATCGATACCGTTGACGGCCTGAACAATTTTACGCCGGCTGGGTAGAAAGTGCTTACCCACCTGAAAGTGCACTTTCAGTTCGCGAGCGGAGAGTAAAATATCGTGTTGTTCCATGACGTGTTCCTTATGCCGAGCGAACCAAGGGGGTGACGTTGTGTTGTCCCATCACGTGACAGGCAATGGCCTGACTCGGACTCAGTGGCAGAAATGCCGGCGTGACTGCACTGCAATCCGGTCGGTAGTGGCTGCAACGTTCTTTGAACGGGCAACCTTTGCTGTTGATCAGCGCACTGGGCGGATTTCCCGGTATCGTCGGCAGTCGCTGCATGTCTTCACTGATCGAGGGAATCGCTTTCAACAACCCTTGGGTATACGGATGAGCGGGTTGGCGGAACAGGGTGTCGGTATCCGCCTCTTCCATTTTTCGGCCGCCATACATCACTAGTACCCGATCGCACATTTCCGCGACCACGCCCATATCATGGGTGATCAGCAAAATGGCGGTGTTGAATTCGTGTTGCAGATCGCGCAGCAGAGCTAGAATTTGAGCTTGTACCGTAACGTCCAGCGCTGTCGTGGGTTCGTCTGCAATCAGCAATTCCGGGCGACACAGCAATGCCATGGCGATCATCACCCGTTGACGCATCCCGCCGGAAAGCTCGTGAGGATATTGAGTCAATCGCGTTTCAGGGGACGGAATGCGCACGGCATCCAGCATGCGGATGGACTCGCGGCGAGCTTCGGCCTTGCTCATCCCTTTGTGGACCATCAGCACTTCACACAACTGCTTGCCGATTTTCATAAACGGATTGAGCGAGGTCATCGGATCCTGAAAGATCATGCCGATTTTCTCCGCCCTCACGCGATTGAGCTGGCGTTTGGACATGGTGAGCAGGTTTTCACCATGAAAGTTGGCCTCACCGTTGACCAGACCGTTCTCGGCGGTCAGGCCCATCAGGGCAAACACCGACTGACTTTTCCCCGAGCCCGATTCTCCGACGATCCCCAGCGTCTCACCCGCGGCAATCTGATACGAGAGGTCACTGACTGCCTGAACCTGACCGTCTGGGGTGACAAAGCGTACGTTCATATTCTGAATCGATAAAATGGTCATATCGGCTCCTTAGCGATCTTTCGGGTCGAGGGCATCACGCAGGCCATCGCCGATGAAGTTAAAGCAAAACAGAGTGGCCACCAGAAACAACGAAGGGAACAGCAGCAGCCACAGGGCGACATCGATCGTTTTGGCGCCTTCGGCGATCAGGATGCCCCAACTGGTGTCTGGTGGTTGGACGCCGAGTCCGAGAAAGCTGAGAAAAGATTCGAACATGATGAATCCCGGCACCATGAGTGAGGAATACACCATGACGATGCCAAGGACATTGGGCAGAATGTGTCGGCGGACGATGGTGAATTTAGACACGCCAATTGAATGTGCGGCTTCGATGAATTCGCGCTTCTTGATACTGAAGGTGACCCCACGTACCACCCGGGCAATACCAAGCCAGGAGACCATGCCGATGACCACGAAAATCAGATAAATATTGTTGCCGAACAGGGTTACAAACAGGATCACCATGAACATGAATGGCACCGAATCCAGCACTTCAATGATGCGCATCATGGCACTGTCGACCATACCGCCTACGTAGCCGGAAATACTGCCCCAGATGGTGCCGATCACCACCGCGACCAGCGCCCCCATAAAGCCGACCATGATGGACAAACGACCGCCTTTCATGGTGCGCGCAAACAAATCCTGACCAAGATCATCGGTACCGAAGTAGTGTCCGCTCTCAAGAGATGGCTTGCCCAGCTCATAAGGTTCAGCAACTACGTTCCAGTCTATCTCATCATGGTTGTAGGGAGAGAGGCTGGGGCCAAAGGTAATGCACAAAATAATAAGCAGCAGTACGTAGACCGACGCCATGGCCGCGCGATTTTTACGAAAGCGGGCCCAGGCGTCCTGCCACAGGCTGCGGCCTTCGACGGCCTCCACTTGAGCTGCCATGCGTTCAGACAGCAAGGTACTATCGAGTTTTTTTGTCGTCAGCATCCTGCCTCCTAAATGCGGATACGCGGGTCGATCACGGTGTAGAGTAAATCGACGATCAGGTTGAAGAAGATGGTGAGCGAGGCGACGATCAGCGTAATGCCCATAACCAGGCCGTAGTCGCGATTGAGTGCTCCGGATACGAAGTGCTGCCCCATGCCACCAGTGCCAAAAAAGATGTCGATGATCACCGACCCGGTCACAACGGCGACAAAAGCCGGGCCGAGCATGGCAACCACTGGGATCAGAGAAGGGCGTAGTGCGTGATGGAACAGAATGTAACGGGTAGACAGGCCCTTGGCTTTGGCGGTACGGATGTAAGGCTGATTGAGGGTTTCTATCATGGCTCCGCGCATCACTCGGGCGATACTGGCAATAGAACCTATCGCCAGGCTTAACACCGGCAGGATCAAAAACGCCAACTTGCCGCCTTCCCAGCCACCGGCCGGCAGCAGGTTGAGCTGGACAGAAAAAATGGTCACCAGAACTGGCGCCAGCACAAACGCAGGGATCACCACTCCGGTCATCGATAGCGACATCAGCAAATAGTCCAAGCGACTGTTGCGTTTGAGTGCCGCGACCGTGCCAAGCAACATGCCGCAAGGCACTGAAATGCAAAACGACAGCACACCCAGTATGGCCGAGACCGGCCAGGACTGTGCGACCAGCTGAGTAACGCTAAAATCCTGATAAACAAAGCTGGGGCCGAGATCGCCACGAACGAAGTTGCCAATGTAGATAAAGAACTGAACCAGAAACGGTTCATCCAGGTGGAATTTGGCTTCGATATTAGCGCGCACCACTTCTGGCATCGGACGCTCCATATCAAACGGACCGCCGGGTGCGATGTGCATCAGCCAAAAGGAAACCAGCGCGATGAACAGCAGCGTCGGAACCGCGATGAGCAGACGACGCAGAATGTAGAGCAACATAATGATTCTCCGAGTAACCGCGAAAAAGGGAGCCGGGTGCGTTCATGCCGAACCGCAGACACCCGGCCCCAAATACGGCCCGGTTAATGGGCTTTCACGTACACGTTTTTGCGGTAGTAAGAGGATTCTGGGTTGGTGCGCTCGTAGCCCCCAATGTAGGGTTGGCGCAGATACTGATCGTTACCCGGACGGTAGACCGGAATGATCGCCATATCGTCCAGCAGTAAGGCTTCGGCTTGCAGGTACTCTTGGGACGGATCATCGAGCACTTTCGAGTCGGCCATGAGCTGGTCATATTTCGGGTTGTTATAGCGCGAGTCGTTGTACTCACCCGTGGAGACAAACAGATCTAACCAGGTCGATGCTTCGTTGTAGTCTGCGGTCCAGCCACCGCGGCTGATGTTGCCCGGGTCTTTCAGGGCGTAAAATACTTTCGGCTCCAGCTGTTTGATCTCCACCTGAGCGCCGAGCACGCTTTTCCACATGCCTACCATAGCCGTTGCCACTTTCACATCGGTGGAAAAGGTCGGTAAGGTGAACGTCAGCTTCAGCTGTTTGTCTTTGCCGTAGCCTGCTTCGGCCAGCAGCGCTTTGGCTTTGTCGTTACGCTGTTTCTGATTCCAGTTGGCAAACTCAGGTGTCTGGGAAGTAAATCCATCGGTTTGCGGAGGCACCAGGGTATACATAGGAATGCCACCGTTTTTCAAAATGGCTTTGGTGAGAATGTTGCGATCAATGGCGTAAGACAGCGCTTTGCGAACCCTTACATCCTGAGTCGGGCCTTTTTGAGTGTTGAGATAATAGAACCTGGAGCCAAGTGACGCGCTGGTGTTGGCGACTTGCTGCGGGTATTCCTTCAGCAGCTTTTTCTTTTGCGCCGCTGGAATGGATAAGGCTTCGTCGATGTCTCCGGCCAGGTAACGATTGAGTGAAACATTGGCGTCACCGATAGGCAACCAGGTGATCTTTTCCAACACGACGTTCTCGTGATCCCAGTAGTGCGGGTTTTTCACCATTACCAATTTCTCGTTCACTTTCCATTCGGAAAGCGTAAAAGCGCCTTTGGTCACTATGTATTGTGGCTGGGTCCACTCGCTCGCGTACTTTTCCACGGTTGCCTGATGTACGGGCGCCAACACCGGATGGCTGAGCAATTTGATGAAAAACGGCACCGATTGCTCGAGCGTGACTTCAAAAGTGTGTGCATCGATCGCCCGTACGCCCAGCGTCTGCGGGCTGGCTTCGCCTTTCATGATTTTGTCCGAGTTTTTGATTTTGGGAATGGCGGCAAACCAGGCGTAAGGCGAGGCAGTTTGCGGATCCAGCAGGCGTTGCCAACTGTAGACAAAATCCTGCGCGGTCACCGGATCGCCATTGGACCAGTGGGCGTTACGCAGGGAGAACGTGTACACGGTGTTGTCGTCATTTACGGTCCAGCTGCTGGCTATTCCGGGAATGGTTGTCCCGGTTTTGTCCTGAATGGTGAGTCCTTCAAACAGGTCTCGACCGAGGTTAAACGCTGGCTCCGCAGCCTGTTTAGCTGGGTCAATCGACGTGACTTCCGCGCCGTTATTGAGGGTGATTTCCTGTGTTGTTGCGAGTTGCGTTCCTGCAGGGTAAGGCTTGGCGATAGCCCCGGCTGAAAAAGCACCGGCAATCGCGGCACTCAGCATCAGTAGTTTGCTTATCTTCATGACTTCCTCGTTGTGTTTTTGTCGTTATGCAACAAGGAAAATGTATATTGTATAAAATTTATTCTCAATTTGTATTTAACATATTAGTAACAAAGGTTCGGATCCAGAGCTTTCCGGGCTCAGAAAATGAGACCAGAGAAATTTCAGCCACACGGGTTCGCGCTTTGCCTCGTTCAGGCTTGATCCGAGTGGAAGAGGAATAGATTAATAAATTCAGATGGTTACTTAGGAAAAGACTCAGAGACGTGTTTGAGCAGAGCACCATCGATATTGGGCAGGCCATCAGAGAACAGGATCTGTTTTCCGGGCGTACAGCGCATCATAATGTTGGTTTCTTCGCCTTCGTCATTGGAGCAGTTGATTGCATTCAGCTCAATCAGTTTTACGTAGAGATCGTCTTCAAGCTGAGCCCGTTGGGGTGGGGTCAGGCGAATTCGTCCAACGCACACGCCGGGGTTAACTGGGTGAGAAAGGGATTCTTTCTGGAAACGGTGGCGAAATAGGGTGTCGATGTCGGATCCTTCCTTGAGCAGAAAGCGTCGTCCGGAACGATAGAACAGCCCATCGCCAAAGTCCTCAATGTAGCCGAGAATTTCGGCAATACGCAGGTAAAAGCGCAAACTGGTATCGGACAGATTGTATTCTTCGGCGATTGCTTCCGGTGCCAGATTGCGCGAGGTGACCATATAGATGAAGTCCATCAGATACGGGTGTTCAAGAAACAGCTTGCCTTGATCCTCGGTCACAAACTGTTCGTTCTCATGCTGGATCTGATTGGCCAGTTTGGTTAACTCAATCAGGTTGGTATTGAGGTAATTGACGTACATCAGAATCTTATCAAGCCCCAGGGATGGGCTATGCAGATGACGCTTGATACTTGAAAGAGGAATGCCGGTTTTTTCCGATAAGGAGCTGTAACACAGCCCCTCGTCTTTGATTTTTTTTCTGATCGCTGCAAGCAAAAATTTCGGTCCGATGTGCATCCGTTCTCTCCGAGCCGTGGTTTAACTGAGGTGGTGTTATTGCCTTTCCAGTAGTAAGTCGCGGATGGCGCTGCCAGCTTCGAGTATGTGTTTTTTCAGCAGATACTTAGCGCCCTCGATGTCGCGGTTCTGGCACATCTCAAACAGCGCCAGATGTTCGTTTTCGGCTTTCTCAATGCCTGTGGTGAACAGCAGTTGCAGACGAATATAACGGTCACATTTGGTGTTGAGGTTATATATCACGTCCATGGTTTCGGGCATGTTGGCTGGCGCGTAGAGGGCTTTGTGGAACTCATAGTTATAGTTGCTCCATTCTTCCACTTCGTCGCCGCTGTTAACAATACTTTCAAAGCGCTCACGTACCTGGCGGGCACGCTCCAAATCCGCGTCGGTCATGTTTTGAATGGCGCGCTCAAGGATGTGGCATTCAACCACGGCGCGCAGCTCAAACAGCTCGTCAATTTTATCGGGCGACAGCTCGGTAACGGTGGCCCCTTTGTGCGGCTCAAAGCTGACCAGCCCCTGAGCTTCGAGTTGTACCAAGGCTTCACGAACAGGGATCCGGCTGACGTTAAACTCTTTGGCCAGTGCGTCCTGACGCAGCGGCTGGCCGGTTTTCAGCTCACCCTTGAGGATCTGAGCGCGAATTGCTTCCTCGACCAATTGGGTCCGCGTTTTAAAAACGGGTTTCTGTGACATCCTCGTCTCCAGCATTCTGAAATATTTTATCCAATATACACTAGTGTAGTGATTTTGAATCCTGAGCCGACTATATGTCCCAGTTTTTGAGAGCTGAGCGCAACAAAAAGGCACTGGTTGGTGGCTTTTTAACCGTGCTAAGAGTAACCTCCTCAGTGAGCTTTACACGTTATTTCCATGTCGATACTACAAAAAGGTGCGCATATGGGCTTTATTCTGCACACCATGGATCCGGCGATGAAGGAAGATTGGCAGGGGGCAGGCGGAACAATTCACCCGGTGTCGGTCACGTCAAATCCTTTTTGATTGATATTCCGAACGGATAAGCAAAAGGCCCTGCTGTCCGGTTGGGAGCGACAGGGCACGAGTTAAACAGTTAACCTAAGCGCCCGAAAGCCTCTGCAACCATATCGATCAACCGTGTATGAATCTCGCTTCGTGAACCTTGGTCGCCATCTTTACAAATAGGTTCATCGATGCCTTCTTCCTTAGCGATTTCCGGAGCATTCGGCTTACACAATCCAAACATCGAAAAATGGCTGGCATTCTCTATTATTTTGTAGGTACTGTCGGGGATAACGGCCGCGACCTTTGACGCCTGTGCCGTTTTAGGAATGTCTTCCTTTTTGCCAAGATTTACCAGCATGACCGGAATGGTAATTTCTGAAAATGTATTTACTGCAAAAATGTCAGAGGGCACAGGATCAATCGCCATGGCGAATTTAATTCGATTATCTTGGTTATCTCGGCTGGCCGACTCCGGATTTATCTTACGCAAGTCAACACCACTCAAGCGCACCCAGTCACACAGTGATGCATTGAGATCCATCGAGTCACAATAGCTCATCAACAACTCGGGGGCGATTCGAGCACCTGCAATCGATAACGCAGTACCACCGCCCATCGACATACCTAAAACGCCTATTTTGTCGAAGTTAATATGCGCTCTGAACGCTGTATTTTTCTCAATAGCGTTAAGCGTCTCCGAAAGGTCAGATGCTCTCAGCCATAACTTCATTGTTTCTAATGCCGAGCGGTCAGGGCCTGTATTGCCAGGGTGAGTCGGAGCCACTACGATAAACCCTTTTTCAGCAAGCGGTGTTGCAAGCCAACTCATGGCCTCAGCCCGCCCTCCTAAGCCAGCGCCATGGGAAAGAAGAATAAGAGGGAACCGGCTGTTTGCGATAGGCGCATCCCGCATCGCTGGCGTGCCTTCAAAAAAGATGTTTTCACCGAGGATTACCTTCTTACCTCCCGGTAATGCAGGATACCAAACCGTGACTTGAAGATTCGCTGCTCGTTCTTGAGAAGCAATCTGAAGTTGTTGCACACCGATGTCATACGCAAAAGCATTTGTTTGTAGCAGAATGAGCATCAAAACAGTATTCAAAAATTTCATTACTAGAGGATTCCTTTTATGTTCTCACTTCTTGCGTAACGCCCGGTTAAAAGGGGGAGCAACGCTACCGCCTGACTAAAAATAGCACCTTAAACCCATTTCCTAACATAGAGAGAAAAGTCTCAGTGTTGAGAGTCCCCCTTGAACACGTTGATATGCTTATTTTCTCCTGACAGATTTTGACACTATTGCATTACATACTTGTATCAACGTTTATAAACCGTTGAGTACATTATGTTTAAAATTGATTCCTTTGTTTTATATGTCACTGATGTAAGTAAAAGCAAACACTTCTATGCCAGTATTTTTGAGTGTGAGCCAAATGTCCTTTCGCCTACATTTGTTGCTTTGGACTTCGCTGATAATGTAGCGATAACCTTGAAACAACGAGACGCCTTAACACCAAAAAGTACTATAACAGGCGGTGGTACTGAACTTTCAATGCCAGTGACTGATAAAAGCACACTGGATGAACTGTATCAGTCATGGATAGAGAAAGGCGTTGAATTTGTGCAACACCCAGAAAGTTCCGTTTTCGGTGTCAACTTCGTAGCCGTTGACCCAGATGGCCACAGAATCAGGGTATTTGCCGGATAACTTTACGAAAGCCACTACCAATCCTGATAGTGGCTTTCTGTAAAACATAACGCCGTGTTAAGAGGTGAGCAACGCTAATCAACAAGCCTAAACCATTGTGCTGTCAACACTAGAGCGGATTCGAACCCAAAATACCAAGCGTTGCGAATCGGCCTTAAACGCTTTGTTATGCAGCGATTCAAAGTAAACGCTTATTCCCAAGAAATTATGCTGTCATAGACCTGACAATTAACCACTGAACTGCCTGAATCTACTATGAATAGTTGTTGTACTTCCGATACCGGGTAGGTTAAATACGCCGAACATTCAGCACTTTGACCATTACCTACGACAACTTTAGTCCCTGCTTTCAATGTGCATTTCGAAAGCTTATCCAACGGTGACCATTGATAGCAAATCTCATAGTTTTTCCTATACTCCGCTGTCTTCCCTGAGGGAAGTTCAAGTGCCCACCATTGACCGAATTGACTGTTAGGGTTTGTACTATTCCATGCTCGATAGATAGTCACATCTTGCGTATTTTGATATACAGCACCTTGGCACAATTTGCCTTGTAACGGCTCTCCGAGTGATTGAGCAAGCAGCGATGGGTCTGGGATTGGTTTAAATTTGTTACTTAGTTCACCACTGATACCCGTAGTACCTATACACGATTCTCCCACTGACGTTTCTGTAACTGCTGATTTGTTCGTACAGCCTTGAATCACAGCTATCAGCGCGAAACCTAAAATCCTTTTCATATTCAACTCCTGGAAATCAATACTTATCGTTTAGCTGCATAACACCGTAATCGCTAAATCCAACGCATACTAAAAATGCCACGCGTGCCACATCCCTCTTAAACGCCTTGTTAGCCCTCTCCCTCGTGACACACCATTTCGATGTTGTGTCCGTCTGGGCCAATAACGAACGCCGCATAATATGTACCACTATAGTTTGGGCGCAAACCTGGTGCCCCATTGTCTTGGGCTCCGAATTCCAGTGCGACACGATGAAAGCTATCAACCTGCTCCCGATTTTCAGCAACAAATGCCAAATGTAGATGAGATGGGGTTTCGACCGGTTGGAGACGGATACACAGTGATGTTTTACCATCAGCGCTAAGTTCAATACCGAGTTCTCCTTCAGACACGACCTCTATGCCAATTGGCGCTAGAACCTTAAGAAAGAACGCCTTGCTCTTTTCATAATCGCGAACGCCAAATACAACGTGATCAAACATATTTTCTCCTTAGTTAATATCTATTGGTGTCGGGCTAACACTCACCAGTCGGCTAAAATCCGTCTTTAATCACCCTGTAATGTGGCCTTTTTAAAATTGGCTCAATTGATGATCAAGAGGCTAATGGAAACAATAGGATATTACATTGAAAAATACCGAATAATTTTCATTGTTATAATTTCTTGGCTCCTTAGGTTCAGCTTTTGTATTACAAATTAAACCGTAATTGGGTCAGTTTCTTCACACAATCACAAGAAAGCACATGGAGCGTTTTATTCTCGCGCTGACTTGTTTTTATTGTTGTGCGCTGGCCACCACATTCAGGGCGGGTGGGTTTAAACATTTTCATAAGTCGCCCTTGTTGGGCATTTCTTCAACATTGTAAGTTTTAAAGCGAAATCGTTTGAAATGCTTAAAAGGCAAACAATGAAAAGCCCGCAATGTATGCGGGCTTGGTGATGTGTGGTGAATTGCCCCCAACTAGTGCCTGTTTGTTCGGCTTAATCGAAGTGGCCGTCAACCTGACGAACGAGCGCCAGCGGATTGTCACTTTGCAGTGCATCAGGCAGCAGTGCGTCCGGCAGCGATTGATAAGCGACCGGTCGCAACCAGCGATGGATGGCTTCGGCGCCCACGGATGTCGAGGCCGATTGCGTCGAGGCCGGGTAGGGGCCGCCGTGAACCATGGCGTAACCGACTTCGACACCAGTTGGCCAGCCGTTGAAGACGATGCGTCCGGCCAGCTCTTCCAGCCTGGGCAGCAATTGTGCCGCCAACGGAAAATCGGCTTCAGCAGCGTGCAGTGTCGCGGTCAGCGATCCGGTGAGTGATTGAGCCAGCGTCAGCATTTCCTTGGCAGAATCACAGACGACAATCATCGACTGCGGACCGAAGATCTCCTCTTCCCATTGCGGGTTTTGCTGCCATTGTTGGGCGGAGGTGACAAACAGCATAGGCACAATATCAGTGGCGGCTGCCGGTGTGGTGCATACGCTCAGACCGGGATCGGCTGCGCGCTGGGTCGTGTATTGGCGGTAGCTGTCAGCAATCCCTTGGGTGAGCAGGGTGACACTGGATTGCCGACGGATAAGAGTTTGCGCGGTTTCAATAAAGGCCTGTGCCTGCGGGCTGTTGAGGACAAAAACCACGCCGGGCTTGGTGCAGAACTGACCACAGCCGAGAGTCATCGACTGGACGAACTGCTGCGCCAGCTCCGGGTTGGACTCAAGCGCTGCTGGCAGAAGAAACGTTGGATTAATCGCCCCCAGTTCACCATAGAAAGGAATCGGCTCCGGGCGTTGCTGAGCGAGGTTGAACAGCGCGCGGCCACCCGCGACAGAGCCGGTAAACCCGACCGCTTTAATGGCCGGATGGCTGACCAGAGACTGGCCCAGTTCACGCTCCACACCTTGTAGCAGAGTGAAAATCTCGTGGGGGAGGTTTTTTTCTTCCAGTGCCTGGTGGATACATTCCGCGACCATCGCGCTGGTCCCGGGATGTGCCGTGTGTCCTTTGACAATCACCGGGCATCCGGCTGCCAGCGCCGATGCGGTATCACCACCAGCGGTGGAAAAGGCCAGCGGGAAGTTGGAAGCACCGAATACCGCAACCGGACCGAGCGCAACCTGTTGTCGGCGGATATCGGGCTTGGGCTGTGGTTGGCGTTGGCTATCCGGCGTATCCATGATGACCTGATGCCAGTGGCCTGCGATCACGACCTCTGCAAATAAGCGGAGTTGGTGAGTTGTCCGCGCGAGCTCGCCGTTCAGGCGTGCATGCGGCAGGGCGGTTTCCAAATGGGCCCGCTCAACAATCGCGTCTTGCTGTAATTCAAGTTGGGCAGCGATACAGCGCAATAGCTCAGCACGGCTATGATCACTGGTCTGGCGGAAAAAACGGGCGACACCGGCCGCCGCCTTCGCCGCCTGATCAACATCGCTCTTACCGTGCACCGGAAAATCGCCGGGCAGGAGTGTGCCGTCAAATGCATTGACGGCCTGAAAATGGGTCTTAGTGGTCATGGTCAATCCTTGTTATTTCACTTCAAAGCCATAGGCGTATGGGTCATCGTCGTCGACCCAGATGGTGTTGTGTCCGTAGACCTGTGCCCAGCCTTCGATGCTTGGCAGAATGGCCGGTTGATCGCCGACTTGCGTGGTGCCTTCGATGCGGCCATGGAACAGGCTGCCGATAATGCTCTCGTGAATGAAATTGTCTCCCTCAGCCAGTAGCCCTTTGGCATGCCATTGAGCCATGCGAGCACTGGTGCCCGTACCGCACGGTGAACGGTCGAGGGCTTTGTCGCCGTAGAACACCGCGTTGCGCG
>Ga0213839_1001919_pt1 | contig 12419 bp, 15 predicted proteins | sample SWPATP21_FD_160075 | JGI IMG/M metagenome (GOLD analysis project Ga0213839, IMG submission 160075) | Coastal seawater microbial communities from Marineland, Florida, United States - SWPA TP2 #1 | ecosystem: Environmental > Aquatic > Marine > Coastal | place: USA: Florida | collected 2016-08-14 | reverse complement strand
CCGTATTCAATCAAAGCATTCGCGGCTTCGCGCACGTAGCCTTGCCCCCAATTCGCCTTTCCTAAGCCAAAACCAATCTCAGCACGGCGGGAATGTGCACTGTAACTGAACAACATGCACTTACCGACAAGCTGTTCGTTGCTTTTCAGGTACATACCCAGAGTTAACGACTCCCCACTTACCATGGCGCTGTGGCTGGCTTGAATAAACGCTTTTGAATCATCAATTGTTTGCCAGGGAGGCGAATTCCAGTATCGCATGACTTCATCATCGGAAAAGATAGCAAACAAAGGCTCTGCATCCCCCATATCCAGTGGACGTAACACCAGACGCTCTGTTTCCAAACTTGGAAAAAACAATTCTTTCTTACTCATTCGTTCCTCTTTCGTTGATTAATTCGTGTCTGCTTTTTGTCTGACGGCCGCTCTAAGCCTGACACGTTTGATTACAGCACTCGCGACTCGCTCTCCCAGTACAGAAACCGACAGACCCAGCAGTATCAGTGCACCCGCAATCACCTCCAGTCCGCTCATTTTTTCGTTGAGTAAAAGCGATGAAGCGGCGACACCAACAATAGGGATAAGCAAAGCAAACGGTGTCACAAGCGCGGCCGAATGGTGTCTCAGCAACCATCCCCACAGAGCAAACGCAATCAAAGTCGAAACATACCCGACATAAGCCAACGACCACCATGACTGACTGGTTGTTGCCATCAAGACGCGAAGCGGCTCTTGAGTTTCAAACATATAGGAAACGACAAACAAAGGTAGCGGCGGGATGAGACTCACCCAGACCATAAAATGCAGCAGATTCACTCCCGCCATACGTTTCATGATTAGATTAGAGAAAGCCCAAAACAACGCAGCACACAAAATTAGTGTCACACCCAGTAACGTAGCACTGCCATTGGCGGTGAAAAAGAACAGGCTAAAGCCCGTCGTGGCTAGGCACATTCCCGATATCTGAAATCGGCTGATGCTCTCTTTAAACATCAACACGCTCAGCAAAACCGTAAACAGAACTTGTGCTTGCAGCAACAGCGAAGAGATACCTGCTGAAGCGTCTGTTTTCATGGCAACAAACAAAAAACTGAACTTCAGGATACCAAGAAAGAGCCCAACGCCGATCACATTCCACATCGACGTTTTGGGGAACGGAACCAGAAAAACCGCAGGAATTGCAACAACCAGAAACCTTAACCCAGAGAACAAGATCGGCGGGAGTTCGTTCAAGCCAAATTTGATGACGGAGAAATTCACGCCCCAAATCAGCACCACTAAACACGCGCAGGCAATACTTTTGACATCCATTTCAGCTCTACTTAGACGGTCCCATTCCCCGGCAACCGTTCACCATCATCTACTGTATTATTCAGGAAGCACCTTACCTGATTAGCTAAAACGTTGAAGCTCTTGTTGAAGTTGCTTCAACTCCTGGCGCTTTTCTTCAATCTTACGCTTGTATTTGCTGACCTTATCGAGTTTTCCCTTGGCTTTAGCATCTTCAAGATCGGTTTGGTACTCGGCGATGTCGCGGTTAAGCTCGTCAATCTCGTTAGTCAGCTCTTGTTGCAGTTGATCGTCGCTACAATGTGTTTTTGCCTCTTTCAACGCTTTATTTAGCCCGGAAAGTTTAAACGGATTCCCCTCGTCCTTGGCGATCTGGATCTGGCTTTCAATTTCGCAAAATTTCCGCTCACAACCGGACAGATCCTGACAATCATTGGCGAATGCTTGTCCTCCTATCACGAAGCTCAACAGGCCAACAGGTACACGAATAACAGATTTTAAACGTAACAATTTCACAGACATATCTCCCAGTTTATTCCTATAATGCAAGGCTACCCCTGCCCGGGTTCACGAGCAAGCATTGAGCGGATATTGATACCCAATCACGCCAAATTTCGCAGCTTGCGTGATTCAACTTGCAATGAAATTACCCTGATAAATATCTGACTTTTGTTTTTAACACCAACAACATATTACTGTAACATTTATCAGCACCCAGCCAAACAATTTATAAAAAAATTTTTTAATCATGCTTATTATGGAACCTTGCTCAAAGCAAAAGAAATAATTTAATTTATTTCTCGTTTATACATTAAAACTATCCTAATTTTCCCTCTGACATTAAAACCGCTACTGAGCAAACATGAAATATAAATTCAATAATAAGCAAGCCATTATTACTGGTGGTTCTGCTGGCATTGGCATGTCTATAGCAAAAAAACTGGCTTCTCTTGGTTGCCAAATCCATTTAATTGCAAGGGATAAAGAAAAGTTAACAAAAGCGAAATTCAATATTAATGAAACTTACCCTAACGTTAATATTGAAATTTATTCTGTGGATTTGAAAAATAAAGAACTGCTAGAAGAAACCATGATTTCTATCGGGAAAAATCATGGTATCGATATTCTAGTAAATAATGCCGGAGTCGAGGCATACGGAAAGTTTGAAGACATAGAAGAGACAGCACTTCGACATGTATTCGAAGTAAACTATTGGGCTGCGGTTAACGCCACACGCGCCGCAATCCCTTATCTCAAGAGCAGCTCTTGCGGACATGTGAGTTTTGTCTCCAGTGTTGCTGGCTATCTGGGAGCTTTTGGTTATGTCAGTTATGCACCGACTAAATTTGCGGTCACAGGCTTTGCTGAATGTCTGAGAATGGAGATGAGACCTCACAACATTGGCGTCAGCATTGTTTTTCCTCCAGATACAGACACCGATATGTATACACGAGAAAAACAAAACCAAATACCTGAAGCGAAAGCATTAAGTAAGCACGGAAAAGTAATCAGTCCGGATTTAGTGGCAAATAAATTAATAAAAGCCATTGAAAAAAGTCAATTCGAAGTACTTTGTAACAAAGAAAGCATATTAGTTAAAAAGTTTAAGAACTTATTTCCATCATTGTATTACAAAACGCTAGATCGAATTATTGATTCTTCACTCTAATATTAACAACCATTACATTAAGGAAAATGTAAAAATGAACGAAAAGCTCAACGATTTTTATCAATACGCCAAAATCATGGTCAGTCACAACATTGCTCATCTCGATCTGGATGACATCGTCGAAAACGGTTTGTATCTCCGTTCTGGCGGAAAAACAATGCGTAACTATGGTTCTTGCAGCTACTTGTGTGTGGAAAATGATCCGCGCCTGAAATCGGCGGCGATTGCCGAAATTGAACGTAGTGGTACACAACTTTCCGCTTCCCGAGCGTATATGTCTCACCCACTGTACAGTACCATCGAGAATAAGCTTAACACGCTTTTCGGCGGACATGTTTTATTGACCGCGACCACAACACTCGGTCACTTGAGTGCTCTTCCAGTATTGGTTGAACGTGGGGATCTTCTACTGGTCGATCAGCAAGCACACTCAAGCATTCAACTCTCTGCCAAAGTTGTTGCGGCGTCTGGCGCCGAAGTGAAAGTGGTGAAACACAATAATGTCGAAGCGATCAAACAAGCTTTGGAAGACGGCCAACATTACCGGAAAATCTGGTATGCCACGGATGGTGTATTTAGCATGTACGGCGATTTAGCGCCACTGAATGAACTGCGCGATTTGCTAGAACAATACCCTAACTTCTGGCTATATATTGATGATGCTCACGGTGCAGGATGGCGCGGACAGAATGGCAAAGGTTTTGTTCTGGGTGAACATGACTTGCATGACAGAACGGTGGTCGCCATTTCATTCTCGAAGTGTTTCGGTGTCGCTGGTGGCGGCTTGGTGTTGCCGAATCAGGAACTGTACCAACTGGTGCGTTACTGTGGCCCGGCGTTTTCGTTTGGCGGCCCTCTTCAACCGGCTAACCTTGCCGCGCTCAACGCTTCTCTGGATCTGTTCATGAGTGACGAAATTGCACAACTGCAAGGTCAGCTGTTTGATTTGATCGAATACTTTAATCAGTGCGCTGCAGAACAGGGGCTGCCACTGATCGCTGCGACATCCAGCCCAATCCGCTTTATTGCCGTCGGCAACGAAGAAGTATGCAGCAAGGTCATCAATAAGCTGATGGGCCGAGGTATCTATGTCAACATTGGCGCCTTTCCTGCTGTTGGTAAGGGCAAGTCCGGATTACGTATCGCACTGAATATTTCTCATACTAAACAAGATATCGATGTGCTTTGTCGCGAGATCGCCATCTGTATGAACGAAGCCATTAACGAAGCGATGTTAGAGCAAGAGGGTTGTTATACTGAAAACGTCTTGCTGAAAGCATTCAACAAAGAAATTTCGTGTGAAAACGTCATCAAGAAAATCAAAAGCTCCGCCTGGAGCCAGATGCGCGTTGCCAGTTAATCTTCTGATCAAAGCGTTTCAACTGCGCTTAGTTAAGTAGATAGTTAAGCCCCAAAGGCATTGATGCTGTAGGGGCTTAGTTCATTTTAGAATACTGCTGCGTTACGCTCGGTTTACCACTATCGTACGCGCGAGTTTGTCTCCGATTCGCTGGCGACGCTTAGACAATATAAACACCGCGTCCAGTGCTCCGAGAACTGGCGTAAGAATATTGCGAAGCAAAGATTGCCAATACGTACAATAGTGTCCGCTGCGCCGGTCTATCACCGACATACCCAACATCTTTTTCCCCAGACTTTGCCCGTTAGCGAACCCGTCTGAAAAAACAAAATACACACATGCCGGAATCAATGCATAACCACCGATATACTCTTTGGAAACAGACAACCACTCAACAAACGCAAAGCTCGCCAAGAAAATGCCCCAGGCGATGAGCATGTCGATCATCTGGCCCAGATAGCGCCTACCCGGACTGGACAAAACGTTGCTTAACCTCCGCTCCTGCGGAGATAACTCTATTGAGGTGACCTCTGGTTCTACCGCCTCAAACTCGTGTTTTGCCTGACTGCACCTGACTTCGATTCTCACGTTACTTATTCCATCCTGTGGTATGTAAGCCACACTACACGCATACAATACTGTGGCCGTTACAGCCACAGTATTTCTACGCGATACATTCTTGTGGTCGATAGCGGTATCTAAACATTAATGACCAGGCCAAAAGAACTCGATCCGAATACCGCTCGGCTCGAAACACATCATGTGTTTGGCTGGGCCTTCACCGATTTTCTCTGGCGCAAACTCCACCTCAACACCGGCGTCCATCATACGTTGATAAACCGCGTTTAAATCAGCTTCTTTGTCTAACGCCAGTGCCAAGTGATGAAGCCCCACGTTTCGTTTTCGATCAAAGGTTATCGCACTGTCGGTTCGTACTTCCCAGAGCGTCAGCATAATGCGACCATCACTGACAAAAATGGCCGGATACGCCGGATTGCGCTTCACTTCTTTCCAACCCAGCAGATCGACAAAAAAGCGAGCACTTTCTTCAAGTTTTGATACCGTCAATCCAATATGGTGAGTCCCGCATGTCATTGAAGTCATAGAGTTTCCTTATTCACTAATAGAAAATCAAACTCATAATCAATAATGCCTATCAATAGAACAAGCAGTGTGAACTGAAGAAGATGTTCTAATCTTTGGAACAATCTTTTTCAGCTAAGTTTTACCTTTTGGTAACTCATCAAACTCAACTAAGTGATGGATGCCTTTTGACCATTGCACCTGACGGCTCACAAATATTTTAGCATCCGGAGTCTGTAAGATTGGTGTGTCCAGGCAACCCGCAGGAACCATCAAGAAGCTATGTTGATTATCTAAGGAAGGCACTGGGGAACCACATTGCTGGCAAAAACTTTTCTGATGCAGGCTACCGGGTAAACGATATGTTGTAAGTAACTCTTGCCCACAGTGCCAGAAAATATTGGACGGAGGGATAAACAAGCTGGCAGCATGAGCCGAACCGCTGTCTTTTTGACAATGTTTGCAATAACAAAGATAGAATCCGTCAAATGGCCCTGTCACATCGAAACGGATACTGCCACACAAGCAAGAACCTGAATATCGCGGACGCATTGCCTTCTCCTTTGCTCATATTGTCAGACTAGCGCATATCGACGCCAGATAAAGCAGCTAAGACGAGTAACATCAAGCCTACGAAACTGAACGGCAGCAGAGCAAACAGGTAAGCGAAAAATACCGCGCCTTTGTGCACTAACGTTGCTTTAACTTGGGCACGTAGGCGTTTGTGCATCCATACGGTTCCAATCACTGAGCAGATACACCACATTCCGGCCGTAAACCAAATCAGTTCGTCACTGCCACGCTCTAGCACGTTGACCGTTACGACGAAAAATGCGCCATGCATTAAAACCAACAACGAGAAAAACTTGAACATTGTCTTCTCACTTAGCTTACTGGTTTCATTGTTGGTCGTGATCGGCTCAACAACAGGCTTAGTCATCCTTGCCTTTCCTCGCTGTATAGACCAACTTAGCCACTTTTTTGTACATCATTTAATATTTGGCTGGATGTATCGTAATTATATTGGCGGGCGATTTTCTGTGAGAAAAACAACTGAGGGAGTTCATACACCACCAGACCAACAATTAACAAAACCGGCCAACGATAACCTAAGGACAAGCCAATAATGGACCCAACGAGCAAGGTAAACTCAATAGCAAAGACTTTATATCTTTTTAAATAGATATGATGAAACCCGCCTAAAAACAACCAGTTAAGTACGGCATACGTATCTGGATCTTTCAATTCACGAACCTGGCGTTGATAGAACGCTTTTTTCTTTTCTTCAGTCAGTGAATTGACCTTACTTCTGAGGTCTTCTTCTTTCTCTTTCAGCTCTTCCCATGGTTCAAGCAGTCTCATCAAGGTACCTCATCATATATTTTTTCAATCAGATTTGGGTTATTGCAACGTTTAATTCGCGAGATCCCCAGTTTCCAACCCTTGATTGCACCATATTTCTCAATGCATTGTTTTGTGTATTCTGAACAAGTCGGTTCAAAATTACATTCAATATTAAGTAGCTTTTTAGAACCACCGCTACGTTGGTAGCGGTGGATAAGCTTTAAAGACACTATCTTGAGCAAGATTAGCGGCCTAGCGTGATCAGAACAGCTTCACGTTTCCAGAACAACATGAATCGCTTCTGCTCTACAATTTGAAAAACAACCTGCCAACCATCTTGTGCATACTGATTCAATTCAGCTTCCATTTTCTGAACCGGAAGGCCACTTGCTCCGAGAAAAATCGTACCGCAACCGCCTTCAACAATGTGAACTACTTTATACTCTGTAAACTTTGTCATTATTTAACCAACTATCTCTTTTAAATTTATCATTTGGCACACTGGCCGGTATAACAATAAAAATCACAACATGAACCTAAAATACAAACACTGACGTACACCGTTTCTGACAGATTAAATTCATTCTTGTGTCACCACCTATTAGACAACCAATACGGTAGCGACCGCGATTATACAAAACTGAGATATTGAGCCATTTAATTATTCACAGTGAATTTCTTATTTTATCGAATAGGTGATCTAAATCACTGTGTGAACAAATAATAATGACAAAGGTAACATTAAAATCGCGTATTTTCACCAACATAGAGAAAGACCACCATTTTCGCTCACGTCGGTGCATTGAAGTAGTGAATGTTTTGATTTTGTCTGGCTCAACTGGTTTCAGCCAATAAAAATGCCTCGAAGTGAGGCATCTTAGTCGCGCGATGTTAACCGGCTAACTGAGGCAAAAATGAAATATCCATATAATATTTATTTGGATCGCTCTGATCTATCAGAACCGTGACTTCACCACCTTTAATATGCTCACTCGGATCAAACCAGATGTTGTCACTCATGAAGACATGCAGCTTCGACGTTTTAGGATTTGTCCACTGAGCCGTAATTTGGTATGGATTACGGCCATTGGCGATGACTGAACTATTAAGTTGCACTCCTGCCAATTTCGCCTTAACTGGCTCGCCATTCCTTTTTAAATATGCAACCCGATTATTTTTCCAACAGCCAAAAGCAATCATTGACGCCCCAGTCAGAAAAAACACCGCTCCTAGCCCGCCGAGGATGACGGCCCCACCCCACAATGAAAAAAAGCTGTCGATCATGGCATCTTCGGGAAAGGAAGGATTATAAAACACATCGACTTTCTCACCGATATCAAACGCAGGTGGATTACTACTGCTGGAAGAGGTGATTTCAACTAAAGAACCATCTGAAGCAGTAAATGCCACCAGCGGCCGATAAGTATTTGAATCACTCGAACGCGAAAGCAACAGATCAACCACCGTGCCTTGCGTTATTTGTGATTGACTGAGGAAGCTTTGAGTGTTGGCAAACATAAAATAGGCGCCAATCAACATGCCAAGCCCGATGACGGAGAAGAAGTATTTTACTATTTTTATTGTTTTCATTGAGTTGCTCATAATCTGATGGATAGGGATTTTTGATCATTCACTCAGTGTCTTGCATAAGACGAATACTGAACACATCGTTTGCCGAGCCGCCGATGAAAACAGGTTCGCTATTATCCAGTCTGACACTGGTCGTCAGACTTTGACTGGCATACCGATCTTTTGCTTGCTTAGACACTACCACATCAACCAGATACCCTGAATCTTGTGGGGTCACAGTGCCAAAAAAGCTCACCACGCCTGTGTCCGTGTCTTCCGAACCATTAAATACATTCCCCTTCGTAATATCAGCGGTAATCGTCAAATCGCCGTTGTTGAGTACGATTCGATTTGGCTCGACTAAGGCCGTCTGAGCAAACGCCAATCCTGTCGTCCAGGACAACAGGAAAACTACAAACTTAGTTCTTGTTTTCATTGTTAATTTATACAAAAGATAATCGACGAGGCGCCTATTATGCACAAAATAGAATAATATGATATTCCATATTGGCAATATACCATAACGACACACTCTATAAGGCAAACCAGGCATCAATGAGCAGGCACCCACCCCAAATAGAACAGAAGAAATGACGATTACCGCCGCTTTTCAACCGTTGTAACCGTCATCGGATAAATTAAGATATTGCTGCTTTGACAGCGGCCTGAGCGTGAATGGCTGTGGTATCGTACAAAGGCACTTCACTGTCCGCTGACTGAATCAACAGCGCAATCTCCGTACAACCCAGAATGACGGCCTGAGCGCCTTGTTCATGGAGGTCCGCGACGATGGTAAGAAATTCGTCTTTCGAGCGAGGATTAAACTGCCCTAGGCATAACTCATGGTAAATCACCTCATGCACCAGCTTACGCTGAACCCCGTTAGGAACGATGACCTCAATACCATGACGCTCACTTAAGCGCTCTTTATAAAAGCCCTGTTCCATAGTAAATGCCGTCCCCAGCAAGCCGACTTTTTCAACACCATCTCGCTTGAGGGCCTCAGCCGTCGCATCAGCAATGTGCAACAAAGGAATCGTAATACGCTGCTGAATGTCATCGGCCACTTTGTGCATTGTATTGGTGCAAATCAGCAAAAAATCGGCTCCCGCACGTTCGACAGATTGAGCGGCGTCGATCAGGATCTCGGCGGTCTTCTGCCATTCTCCCTGATGTTGTAAAGCTTCTATTTCAGCAAAGTCGACACTGTTTAGGATGAGTTTGGCGGAATGTAACCCACCTAACGTTTGCTTTGTCGCGTGGTTGATCGCTGAGTAATAACTGGCGGTGGATTCCCAGCTCATGCCACCCAATAATCCGATTGTTTTCATTGAACCTCCCTATGTTCTGTAACCACTAGAACAGATAATTCTAAATGCAGCAAGCCAATGTCTTTCTACCTTACTTAAAGGCATAAAAAAACCCGGAGGACCCGGGCTTTTAATGGTTACGTTACGCTTTTTGAGGCTCTGTTTGTTCTTCAGTTTCCACTATCGGCAAGACCTGCTTAACATACTGCCCCGGCGCATCGCCTAGCACTGGATAGTTTTCTGTCCCCTGGGCGGCAGGCTCGACCAAAGTATCTTCGCTGAACTGCAACAGCCACTGATTCCAGTGGGTCCACCAAGATCCCTCTTTGTGCGTCGCACTAGCAAGCCAGTCTTCCGCACTCTCTTCCAGAGTATCGTTGATCCAAAAGCCATATTTGTTGCGAGACGGATGATTAACAATCCCGGCAATGTGACCAGATTCACCGAGCACAAAGGTTTTATTCCCGCCCACATTTAACGCGCCTCGATAGGTTCCCTGCCAAAGCGCAATATGGTCTTCCTTGGTTGAAATAAAGTAGCTGGGGATCTTAATTTTATTCAGATCAATCCACACGCCACCAACTTTCACCCCTTTGTCCTGAATCAGTTTGTTCTCCAGGTAAAGTTCGCGCAGGAGGAAGTTGTGAGTCGGTGCCGCTACGTTGGTGCTGTCACTGTTCCAGTACAACAGATCAAAATCAACTGGGCTTTTCCCTTTCAGATAATTGTCAACGTAGTAATTCCAGTACAAGCTGTTCTCACGTAACAAACTGAACGTCACACTCAAAGAGCGCCCGTCCATATACCCTTTAAGGTTGTTCTGCACCTCAATGGCACTGACGATGGTGTCATTGATGTATGCTCCGACTTCACCTGGTTGTGAGAAATCAAGCAAGGTGGTAAAAAACGTGGCAGATTTAATTCTTTTCTTCATGCGCTTAGCGGCGTAGTAAGCAATTGTCGAGGCAAGTACCGTACCGCCGATACAGTAACCGACAGCATTCATCTGTTCCTGACCGGTGATCTCTTCAATCGCAGTTACCGCTTTCAACACACCTTCAGTGACATAGTCGCCGAATTCTACATGCGCTTGTGCTTTACCCGGATTACGCCAGGACATCATGAATACGCTGTGTCCTTGTTCCAGCAACCAACGTACCATTGAGTTCTTTTCGCGCAAATCAAGAATGTAATACTTATTGATAAACGGAGGCACAATCAACAGCGGTGTGGAGTGCACCTGTTCAGTCAGCGGACGGTATTGAATCAGCTCAAACAATTCATTTTGATAGACGACGTCTCCTGCGGTCGTCGCGACATCATGACCGACTCTGAACGCATTATTGTTCGTCATGCGAATTTTAAGAATGTCCGCCGACGACTCTACGTCCTCTTTCAGTTGCTCAAGGCCAGCCAACAAGTTTTCACCGTTTTTCTCCAGAGTCAGCTTCAATAGCTCTGGGTTGGTGGCGATAAAATTACTTGGTGATAGCGCGTTGATTGCCTGACGAGAGAAAAACACAATCCGCTCTTTGGTTTTTTCATCTAAGCCCTCAATACTGTTTATCGTATCCAGATACGTTTTGCTGAACAGCAGATAAGATTGCTTGATGAAATTATAGAAGGCTTCGCTTTGCCAACTTTCATCCACAAAACGTTTATCACCAGTCTCTGGCTCAATGACATCACCGGATTGCGCCGCTAACGCAACGTTTTGCCATATCTGTAGTTGTTGCTGCCACCAGTCTGCCTGTAACTTCAGCATCACAGCAGGTTGGTTGGCGGCTTGCTCAAAAAACTTCAGGGAGTCTTCAAAGTTGACTTCCTGCATGGCTTTATTGAGAGGAGAATTTACGGCTGCCTTGGTGAGCTCAAGATCTTGCCACCATTGTTGATTGGTTTCCTGGAGCTTCATAAGGTAGTCCGAAAAGAAGTGTTGAAACATGTTGCTACTCCTGTATTCGGAAAAAAGCCGCTCACGGGGAGCGGCAAAGGCAGTGGTTTAAGCCGGGGTTACTGACTTAAGATTTTCCGAGGTAAGCTTTTCAACGTCTTCTTTGAATTCTTTCGCGATAGATTGCAGCTTGTTGCTGTCGTCCATCATTTGCTGAGACAGTTTCGTCAGAACTGACAGTTGCTGACTGTTAAATGCCGCCAGAGAAGTGACATCTTTGATTTCACTCGCCGCTTTCATTTGAGTCAGACCCATTTCACTGTAGGTACGAATAGCATTCAACTGAAGCTCAGTCAGCACTTCAACGTTCTTTGTAACCAGCTTGTTGAACTTGAAGTAAGGTTCCATGTTTTTCTCTGTTTGATCAGTGAAAGTCTTAAAAAAATCCGTGTACATGATTTTGCTCCTAATGGTTTGATAACTGATGTAATTAAACTGATTTAACAATAACTGCCGTACCCATACCGCCGCCCACACACAGTGAGGCAACGCCATAGTGACCTTTGCGTCGCATAAGCTCATGCACGAGTGTCACCAGAATTCGGTTTCCGGATGCGCCCAGTGGATGACCGAGTGCGATAGCACCGCCATTCACATTCGCTTTGCTGAGTATCGAATCTGTCGACACATCATGCTTTTCTGCTAAACGCTGAACCACACCTAGTGCCTGTGCTGCAAAAGCTTCGTTGAGCTCATACAAATCCATGTCGTGAGTCGTCAGGTTGGCTTTTTCCAGTGCGTGAGACACCGCCTCTACCGGACCTAACCCCATTACTTTGGGATCCAACCCGGTTTGAGCGTAACTGGTAATCTCGACAAGCGGCTGTAAACCTAACGCGTC
>Ga0213839_1001918_pt1 | contig 12419 bp, 9 predicted proteins | sample SWPATP21_FD_160075 | JGI IMG/M metagenome (GOLD analysis project Ga0213839, IMG submission 160075) | Coastal seawater microbial communities from Marineland, Florida, United States - SWPA TP2 #1 | ecosystem: Environmental > Aquatic > Marine > Coastal | place: USA: Florida | collected 2016-08-14 | reverse complement strand
TGGGCCACGACCACCAGGCTCCTGCCACGGTCGCCAGCACGGCCACCAGCGCCCCTCCAGCAGCCGCCCCGATGGGGATGCCCCGGGCCGCTTCGGCGTCGGGAGAGGGCGGTGGCGTCGGAGGGGCCGGAGGCGCCGTGGCGTCCGGGGACGTGGGCTCCGGGATCGTCAGGTCGCCGAGGACGAGGGTCTCGTCGGACTCGTCTGCGGGGCGAGGGGAGCGGGCCACCTCCTGGCTGGCGCTCCCGGTGGTGCGGGGGCGCATGCCGGAGTCCAGCTCCACGCCGACGGAGTCCGACACGCTCCACGGCTTGCCCCCGTGGCCCAGGGCACCGATGCGCTCGAGCTCCCCCTCGTTCCAGGCGGGTCCGGCGTGCTCGGGCATTCCCCGGGTCCACAGCTCCCGGAGCTGCGCCACCTCGGCGACCCGCTCGTCGACGTCGACCACCAGGGCGGCGTCGATGGCTCGCACCATCCGCTCGGGGGCCTCGGCGAGCTCTTCCACCCGCTCGCGGTCCCCCTCGACGACCCGGCGGTAGATCTCGAAGACGTCGTCGCCGGCGAAGGCCCGCTGCTGGGTCACGAGCTCGAAGAGGATGGCGCCGAGGGACCACAGGTCTGCGGCCGGTCCGACGTACTTGGCGTCCCGTACCTGCTCCGGGGCCATGTACGCGGGGGTGCCCATGGCCACGCCGCTCCGGGTGGCGCTGTCCCGCCGGTCCACCGAGAGCAGCTTGGCCAGACCGAAGTCGGTGATCTTGGGGACGATGTCGCGGTGACTCCGGGCGAGGAGCACGTTGGCAGGCTTGAGGTCCCGGTGGACGACCTGGACGCCGTGGGCGTGCTCGACGGCGTCGAACAGGGCGAGGGCCAGGGCGTCCAGCTGGGCCTCGGTGAACAGGTGGCCATGGGCGAGGAGCGACGCGAGCGTGGGGCCGTCGACGTACTCCATCACCAGGCCGGGGGCGCCGTCGACGTCGATGATGTCGTGCACGGCGACGATGTGGCCGTGCTTCAGGCTGGCCTGGACCCGTCCCTCCTGGAGCAGGCGGGCCCGCACGTTGGGGGTGGTGGTGGTGAGGAGCTTGATGGCGTGCAGGGTGCCGAGCCCGGTGTGTCGGGCCCGAAACACGCGCGCCATGCCCCCCTCGCCGAGGACGGTCTCGACCTCGTAGCGGTCGACCACTTCGCCGGGGAGCAGGTGCACCTAGCGGACCACGACGCTCAGGATGGCGCTGGTGACGCTGGCCACCAGCAGGCCACTGCTTCCCACCAGCAGACCGTTCGTGCGGGCGCGCACGCCGCGGAGGGCCTCCTCGTCGAGGGCGGGGTCGTCGAAGCGACGGGCCTGGGTCCACGACAGGCCGTACAGGACGCCGGCCCCTGCGGCAGTGCCGGCGGCCGTCCAGCGGAGGGGGGCGCGGGCGAGGGGGACGGACTCGTAGCGGGGGAGCGGCGCCCCGGGAGCCACCAGCTGCGTCAGCCGCACGTCGGGGCCGTCGACGACCTGGATCAGCACCGGAGCTTCCCGGGCGCGGCGTCGGGCCGAGGAGCCGTCGAGGCGCAGGTCGGCGCCCACGGGGGAGGCCACCCGCTCCGAGCTCTTGGCGCTGGGGTCCCAGCGCTGCACCAGCGGATGGGAGGGGCCGAGGAGGTCCTCGACGCCGAGCTCGGGGGCGGCGCGCGCGGCGGCCTGGAGGCTCAGGGTGGCCTGCTCGGGGTCCTCCCCCCAGCGTCGGACGGCCACGAGGCGATGGAGCCGGGCCGCCAGCTCCGGGGAGGCCGGGGCCGACAGGCAGGAGACCCGGATCAGCGCCGTGTCGACCTGCTCGAGGAAGGTCTCCTCGTCGAGGTCGGCGTAGGCCTTCTCGGCCAGGGTCACGATGCCCTCGAGCACCTCGGGCTCCGTGGTGACGGAGCAGCCGGCCTGGGCGAGGGAGAGGGCGAGGAGCCAGGGGGTCACGGGTCGCTCCCGTCGACGGGGGAGGTGCCACCGGAGACCTCGGCCCCATCGTCGAGGCCGTCGCCGTCGGTGTCGGCGGTGTCGGGCCAGGTGCCCGCGTTGGCCTCGGCCTCGTTGTCGAGACCGTCGCCGTCGGGGTCGTCGCCGCGGGAGTCGCTGCTGGTGGACAGGCCGAAGCGGACCTCCCAGCTGTCGTAGAGGGTGTCGGCGTCGGCGTCGAGGAGGTCGTCGGGGTGGAGGGTGGCCCCGCCGTAGCGGCCGATGTCCGCGGGGCTGCCGTCGGGGTCGAGGCCGATGCCCGCGTCGCGGAGGGGGGAGGCCGGGGCGAGGCGGAGGTCCCAGCTGGCCGGGAGCAGGCTCGGGCCCCAGGTGAGGAGCTGCGGGTCGACGCTGTCGTTGCCGTCGAAGCCGTCGTAGTTGGTGCCGCCCGGCCAGTCCCCGCCAGCGTTCCCGTACAGGACCGTGCCCTCGATGGTGGGGAGGGCACCGTCGATGGTGAGGGCCTGCCCCCGGTCGTAGGCGACCACCGTGTTGCGGACCACGAGGGAGCTGGTGTCGGCGGCGTCGAGGATCAGACCCCCCTCTGTCTCCACGAACGTGGCGTGCTCCAGGACGATGGAGCCCTGGGTCAGGGCGGTGGTCAGCCGGGTGGGCGCGGCGGTGTTGCGTACCTCTACGCCGCTGATCAGCACCTGCCCGGTGGCCACGTCGATGAAGAAGACGTTGGGGGGGAAGTAGCCGAGGCTGTTGATGTCGGCGTCGTGCACCACCACGTCGGTGAGGGTGAGGTCGGTGGCGCCCGACGCCCACACGGCGATGGTGCCCCCGTCGGAGGCGCTCGGAGCGTCCATCGTCAGCCCGTCGACGAGCAACGGGGCCGTGAAGCCCGCGCCGGTGAGGAGGAGCCCCGGGGTGATGGACTCCGACCGCTCCAGGGTGAGGTCCTGCCAGGTGCCTCCCACCGACGCCCCGAGGAACACGCTGGCGAAGCCCGTCGGCCGGACCAGGGTGAGGCCGTCGATGTCGACGATGACGTTGATCAGCGCCACGGCGCCCCCCGACAGGCCTCCGCAGTCCGTGCAGGTCACGTCGGTGAGGGTGCCGTTGCCGGAGGAGATGTTCAGCCCGCCGCCCGTGCCGTTGGCCGCGCAGTCCCTCAGGTCGACGTCGTCGAGGGTGTAGTCGGTGCCGAGGATGTAGAGGCAGCCGGCGTTGCCGGTGGAGATGCAGGTGTCCATCTCGACGCGCTCCAGGGTGACCGGGTCCCCCTGGTTCTGGGTGAAGCAGGCGCCCTCGCCGGAGAGACCGTTGCGGAGGGTGAGGTCGGAGACGGTGCCGCCCTCGAAGCTGAGGACGCTGCCGGCGTCGTTGCCGTCGATGATCGTGGTGCCGACCCCGGCTCCGACGAGGTGGACCGGACGGGGTGCGGTCAGCACCTCGAACCAGGTGCCGGGGCCCACGGAGATGGTGTCGTAGGGGCAGGCGGCGTCGAGGGCTTCCTGGATGGTGGCGTGGTCTCCGGGGACCGAGCGGGTGGTGGGGGTCGCCGGGTTCACGAAGGGGTCGAGGTCGTCGCAGTCGTCGCCGCCTGCGAAGACGGGCAGGAAGCCGTCGCCGTCGCAGTCGTCTTCCTCGTCGCCGTCGCAGTCGAAGTCCTCGCCGTCGTAGCAGGCATCCGGAGCGCCCGGGTAGGTCAGCGGGTCGCTGTCGGCACAGTCGTCGGGGTTGTCGGCGTAGCCCTCGGGGCGGAAGCAGGCGAGGGTGCTGGGGATGTCGCCGTAGCCGTCGTCGTCGTCGTCCCGCCACCAGGTGCGCTCCCCGGTGCTGTCGTCGTCGTTCACGTCGCCGTCGCAGTCGCTGTCGACCTCGTCGCAGCGCTCGTCGGCTCCTGGGTAGGTGGTGGGCTCGGCATCGTCGCAGTCGACGCTGGAGCCGTTCTGGACGACCTGGAGTTCCTTGTGCTCCACGGACGGCTGTTCGCACTGGGTGATGGTCGGGCCGCTGTCGGGCCAGTAGCCGTCGCCGTCGCTGTCGAGGATCCACTCGGTGTCGGGGTTCTGATCGGACCGATAGTCGTTGCAGTCGCCCCCCACGTCGGACCAGATGATGGGGTTCGGATCGTCGCAGAACCAGGCGGTGGTGTCGCTCCCCCAGCCGTCGTGGTCGTTGTCGACGTACCACAGGGTGGCGTCGGCCGGTGGGGTGTCGAGGTCGTCTGCGTCGATGGCGCCGTCGCAGTCCTCGTCGACCCCGGCGGGGGAGCACAGCTCGATGCCCATCGGCGAGATGGCGTCGTCGTCGTCGTTGCAGTCGGTGGGGACCAGGGTGCCCCCCGGGGGCGCCTTGCAGCTCGCCGGGGAGAGGATGGTGCCGGTGTAGCCGTCGCCGTCCTGGTCCTCGAACCACAGGGTCTCGGGGTGGACGGCGCTGCGGGTGTCGTCGCAGTCCCCGCTGCGCTGGATCGCGCCGGTGGGCTGCTCGCACTGGACGGCGTCGAGGTCGCCCCCGAAGGTGTCGCCGTCGAGGTCCTCGTACCACTCCGTGTCGGGGTTCAGGGTGGGGTCGTCGTCGTTGCAGTCGAGGTCGTTGGCGGCGGCGTCGGAGGGGCCCTCGCAGCTGCTGCGGACGAAGCGATCGGGGTTGCCGTAGCCGTCGCCGTCGGTGTCGGCGTACCAGGAGGTGTCGGGGTTGCGCTCGGCGTCATCGTCGTTGCAGTCGAGGGCGTTGTCGACCGTGCCGTCGGGGGTGCACACCGCACGACCGGTGCTGGGGTCGCCGTAGCTGTCGCCGTCGGCGTCGACGTAGCGGATGTCGCCGTCGATGGGGTCCTCGTCGACGGTGCCGTCGCAGTCGTCGTCGACCTCGTTGCAGCGCTCGTCGGCCCCCGGGTGCACCGAGGCCTCGCCGTCGTCGCAGTCGTCGGCGGTCTCGGCGAAGCCCTCGGGGGGCGCGCAGGCCTCCACGATGGCACCGCCGAGCTGCCCGAAGCCGTCGCCGTCGGCGTCGAGGGTGTAGGGGATGCCGCCCTCGACCTCCTCGTCGCGGCCGTCGTCGACCTCCCCGTCGCAGTCGTCGTCGATGCCGTCGCAGCGCTCGATGGCGTCGGGGTGGATCGCCGGGTCGTCGTCATTGCAGTCGGGGCCGCCGACGGCCACGCCGAGGTAGCCGTCGCCGTCGGCATCCAGACGCTCGTCGAGCTGTCCGGATCCGATCCAGGGGCAGCCGGCGAGGGCGACGAGGGGGAGGAGGGACCAGCGCATGGCGGCATCCTACCCCGGAGGGCCGACCCACGAGGGGGTCGTCACACCCTGTTTCCGGTCGATACCGACGGTGTCAGTCGTATCCGACGAGGAGGAGATCGGGGAGGCCCAGCCCTTCGCAGACGGCGTTGAACACCTCGACGTCGTCGTCGAAGCCGAACGGGCTCTCGGTGTCGCTGTCGGCGTCTTCGTCCATCACCAGGTAGCGAACGGCGACCTGGGCGAGGCGAAGGCGCTCGGGATCGCCGGCGACCGCGTCGAGGAGGGAGCGGCAGGCGCTCGACAGCCGCAGGGCGGTGGTGTCGTCGACCAGGGGATGCTGGTCGGCGCTGGGGAGCTCCTCCTCGAAGGCGTCGATGGAGGCGCGCAGATCGCCCAGCGCCATGGCGTCTTCCTGCAGCAGCGCCTCCACCACCGGACGGGTGTCGGAGAGGAGCTCGTCGAGGAAGGCGTGGTCCATGTCAGCCCAGGCGACGGTGGAAGTGGTACTGGGCCTGCCGCTTCCACCAGACCCAGTCGTGGCTGACGTCGCGCCCCCAGATGTCGGTGTGGCAGGAGATGCCCTTGTGGGCCAGGACGGCACCGAGCTCCTCGGTCTCCTCGATGCAGCCCTCCTCCCACTTCCCGCGACCGCACACCAGGGTGAGCCGGGTCCGCTGGCGGACGCGCTCCAGAGGCTCCCCGGACAGGTTGTAGACGTAGGCCAGCGGGTTGTTGAAGTAGACCTGCGGCGAGTCGTGGTGGTCGAGGAAGGGGCGCAGCTCGTAGCGACCCGACAGGCACAGGGACCACCAGAAGGTCTCGGGGTGCTTGAGGGCCATGTTCGCGGCGTACAGCGCGCCGAGGGAGGCCCCCGCCGTGGCGATGGGGATCCGGGGGCTGTTGCAGTCGGCCCGCACGTACGGCACGAGGGTGTCGAGGATGAAGCGCTCGTAGACGTCGTAGCGGTCGATGCGCCACTGGGGCGGGTTGTCCTTGCGGGTGAGGGCCTCCGCGACGTTGGACTCCGGACAGTACAGCTTCATCTTCCCCGCCTGGATCAGCGGGGCCAGGGCCTCGATCATTCCCTGGGCCCGCCACTCGTGGGCGAAGCCCGCTGCGGTCGGGAAGACGATGACGGGCGGCCCGAAGTGGCCGAACTGCCAGAGGTGGACGTCGCGGCCCAGCTCGGGGCTCGGAATCCGGGTGTACTTCTCGTGCATGACGCGCTCGCTCAGGCGGCAGGGCCGCGGGTGGGCGGCCGACTAATCCGGCATCTCCGGATTGGCCTCAGCGACGGAGCGCCTCGACGCTGCTGCCCTGGAAGAGGTCGCACTGGACATCGTCGCGGGCGGCGATGGCGAAACGCAGCTCCCCCAGATCGACGGCGTCGATCGTCAGCTGGACGGCTCCCGCGTCCCCCGCTGGCACCGCCTCGGTGATCGGCAGGCCGGTGACCAGGTCGAGGAGCTGTACCTGGGTGCCCTGCGAGCCGCTCCAGGTCACGATGGCCACGTCGCCGACCGCTGCGACGTCGTAGGCGGTGGCTGTGGCGGCGTCGACCTGCAGCGGGACGGTGGCGAAGCCGTCGAGATCGTACACGTCGGCCACCAGGGTGGCGCCCTCGAGGTGGGCCACGACGACGTGCTCGGTGGCCATCGCCGCCCGGGGGGAGTCCAGGGACGCCCCCGACGGGCTGTCGTCGAAGAGCACGGTGCGGTCGTCGGACAGGTAGGCGTTGAAGCGGGCCCTGGAGCCGTCGGGGGAGAGGGGGTTGGGCACGGCCTCCACCCAGGTCACCACCATGCCGCTGCCTCCGTCGGTGGCGAGGTCGTGATCGAGCACCCCCTCCGCGAGCACGGTGGGGAGGGACTCGCTGGCGTACGCGAACTGGAGGCGCTCGGCGTCGATCCAGGTGAACACGGGGCCGTTGGCGAGGTGACCGCCTACCGGACGCGCGGCGGTGCCCGGGAAGGGGGTGGTCTGGTTGGGGTCGAACGTCCCCTGGTCGAACACGTCGATCGCGGCGCCCGCAGGGGTGGCGCTCATCATGTAGAGCTGCTGGTCGTCGGTGGCGAGCGCCGCCTCGGTGGCCCCCGCCTGGGCGGGCTGACCGGTCGCCGGGTCGTAGCCGTAGTCGGGCCCCAGGAACAGCGTGGCACCCTCCGGGGTGACGACCGGGAGGTAGAGGCCGTCGAGGGCGTACAGCGGTGTGCCCACGGACTGCACGTCGGCCTGGAGGGTGACGATGGGATCGACGACGAGGTCGACCTGGGGGGGCTCGACCTCGGTGTCGGTGGGCTCGACGCCCGTGTCGGTCGGCCCGCTGGGGGTGGTCCCCGTGGGCTCCCGATCGTTCCCGGACCAGACCGGCTCGCTGCCTGCCTGTTGGCCGGGGGCCAGGTTGGGGTTGGCCGTGTCCTCTCCCTCGCCGCTGGAGGTGAGGTAGAGGGCGCTCTGCCGCTCCAGCACGTCGCGCAGGTCCTCGTGGACCTCGGGCGCCACCTGCAGGACGTCGACGACGCCCCCGTAGCTGGGGTCGTCGGGCCCGAGGACACGGAGGGCCTCGAGCCACTCCGGCTCGCCGATCTGCAGCGAGAGCTCCTGGTCGTCGACGACGAACTCCGGCCCGGAGACCCGCACGGTCACGTCGTCGAAGGCCAGGTCGAAGCGAGCCTCGGTCCCCGCCTCCGTGGTGGTGGTGGCGGCGAGGTCGGCCGTGCCGAGGACCAGCTCCATGCTGCACCACGCGCCGGGGGGCACCTGGAGGGGCTCCTCGAGCTCGAAGCGGAGGGAGCCATCGTCGACGAGGGTGAGCTCCCTGCCCTCGAGGGGGGCCGACACCGACGCACTGGAGCCGCAGGCGCCGAGGAGGAGCTCGTCGAGGCGGACGACGCCGGTGAGCTCGAAGTCGACCGACCGGGCAGCGGTGAGCTCGAGCTTGCCGGGGTTGCCGACGAACACGCCGCTGTCGGGCTGCTTGTCCTGGGTGCAGGCGGCGAGCAGGACGAGGAGGACCGGGGGCATCAGGACTCCTCCTCGCGGGACGAGGAAAGCGGGAAGAGCTGGAGGTTCAGCTGGTAGACGCGGTCGGCGTCGTCGGTGGAGGCGTCGCAGAGGTTCATCATCCGCTCGAGGAAGCTGTTCGCTTCGTCCTTCATCCGTGCCACGAGATGCTCCGGGGCCGCCACCGTGATGGCGATGAGGTGACGCTCCTGAGGCTCGAAGGCCTCGATGGCGTCGGTGGCGCGCTGAAGCATGCCACGGTGGTAGTTCTCGACGGCCAGGTGGGTGACTTCCGGAGGGGTGACGACGCTGGCCTCCGCCTGCATGAGGACGCCGTCGTCGTCGCGGACGAACAGGCCGAGGGTGAGGAGCTGCTCGACCGCGGCCCGTGCCTGGGCGGTGGTGATGCGGGGACGGAGCGTGGCGGCGATCCAGTCCGGGTCGTCGACGAAGTCCGGGCGCTGGGCCAGCTCGTGGATCGCCGGGAGGTACCAGGTGGACAGGAACTCGAAGGAGGCGCCCTCGATCTTGCGGGCCTGCCGGAAGCGACGGGTGGAGCTGATCTGCTCCCACACTGCGTTCCGCTCGTCGGCGGTCTTCCCCTGGTCGAGCTCCACCAGCAGGCGGAAGAAGCGGGCCTCTGCACTGTGGAAGCCGATGGCGCCGATGAAGGCCTCGGTGGTGGCAGCGGTGAGGTTCCGCTTGCCCTCGATGATGTGGTGGAGGAGCGACGGGCTGCGCTGCCCCGCCTTCTGGGCGAACAACCGGTAGCTGTAGCGGCTGTTGGCCTTCTTCTTCGCACGGAACCAGTCCGCCAGGAAGCGGCGGTGGTCCAGGTAGTCGTAGACGGACGGCAGGCTCATCCCGAATCCTCACTCTTCATGAGTACACCGGTGCTCCTGAGATGTCCATCACAAGGGCGTGTACTCAAGGTGTGTACACTTTGAGTACGGATGTGATTGAGGGTGTTGAGTACACATGGCATCTTCGGGATGTCGACGGGCGGTGCCCGCTCGGACGCACCCAGCGACACCCGATCTGCCAGGAGGCCCCATGCGTTTCGCTCTCTCTGTTCTGCCCTTCCTCGCCGCGTTTGCGTGCAGCACCCAGCTGGCCCAGGAGGCCCCCCCGGAGGTGGCCTCCGCCGAGTCCCAGCTCCGCGTCGGTCCGAACGACTTCAACGACCCGGACTGCATGTGGGACTACATCGACGAGGTGCGGGCCATCGAGGAGCAGTACACCGACACCTGGCGCCAGGAGGAAGCCGGCTTCCGGGCCTGGTACCAGGATGCTCGGCTCGCCGGTGCCGACCCCCAGGAACTCGCCGAGATCCGTGCCGAGGCCGACCGGGTGAAGGAGATCCTCTTCGACGAGTTCTACGCCGTCCTGGCCGAGCTCGAGGAGGACGTCTGTGGCGACGTGGTGGACCCGCCCTGCCAGGATCCCAACGACCCCGACTGTTGCCCCTACGTGGGCGACGACGGTGCTTGCTACGACGACTACTGCGAGGCGTACCCCGACGACCCCAACTGCTGGGACTGCGACCTGAACGGCGACGGCGTCTGCGATGACTGCGACCTCGCCCCCGACCAGTGCGACCCGCCGATCTGCGACGACCCCAACGACCCGTCCTGTTGCCCGTACGTCGGTGACGATGGTGTCTGCTACGGCAGCTACTGCGAAGCCCACCCCAGCGATCCGGACTGCCAGGTGTGGTGCGACAACCCCGACGACCCGGACTGCTTCTGCGAGTTCGAGCCGAACCATCCCGACTGCAGCCCGGACCCCGAGCCCTGCGACCCGGAGGCTGGGATGGACTGTCCGGACCCCGAGCCCTGCGACCCGGAGGCTGGGATGGACTGTCCGGACCCCGAGCCCTGCGACCCTGCCACCGGCGAGCCCTGTCCGGACCCGGAGCCCTGCGACCCCGCGACGGGCCAGGACTGCCCGGATCCCACCTGCGACCCGGCGACCGGCCAGAACTGCTGGCCCTGATCAGAGCCGCTCTTCGAGGCGCTCCCGGACCCGGTCGGGGTCCGCATCCTCCAGGACGGTCACCAGATCGTCGACGAGGGCGCGGGCCGCGGCCGGGTCTCGGTCGTTCACCCGGTCGAGGAGTCGCGTCAGGAGCTGTTCCTCGGCGCTCGGTCCTGGCTGGAGACCCCCCGCCTTGAGGATGCGGATGGCGGTCACCTTGCCCTTGAGCTCGCCCGGGCGTCCGAAGGACCAGCCCTCGCCCTCCTGGAGGCTCTCGGCGCGCGGGTAGCTGGCCTGCAGGTCCCGGGAGACGTGCTTGGCGTCGGGCGCGTCCATCAGGTCGAGGTCGGGGATGCGGACCCCCGGCATCCCGGTGGCTCGCGCGGGTGGCACGACCTTTCCGCGGATGAGCTCGATGCAGCGCCAGGGGAGCTCCTCCCACTCCGGGCCGCTGCCGCGGCACAGCACCACGCGGGTGCCGAGCGGGGCGCGGATCACCATCGACCGCAGGTCCTCCGGCGCAATGTCGGAGCCCTGCTTGTTCCCCGCCGGGAAGATGCGAAGGGTGGCACGCTTCCCGGTGAGGTTGGTGGCGGCGTAGAACACGAGGTCGCAGCGGACCCCGGGGTCGACGAACCAGCGCAAGGGCACCTCCATTGGGCGAGACTAGCAGGAGGACCATTGTGCCTCCCCGGTTGCGGGAGCCTGCTCGAGGGCTTCGGGCTCCAGTCATAGGCTACAGCTCGCTGCCATCGGCAGGGCGCCGCGCCACAGAGGTCGTCGTAGCGGGTCGAGCGTCCTTGCGTGCCGTAGCCCGAAGCCTGCAGCCTCGCGCCACGGACTGCGGACATCTGGCGAGCCACCTCGAACCGTCGCACCCGCACGAGGCGTCGAGCTCCTACTGCTCCGCGAGCATGACCTCGACGAATCCCTCGTCGCCCTTGTCGATGTCGATGGGAGCGCTGCCGCTGAACCGGATCGCACCGCCGTCGTCCCGTCCGAGGACCGACACGGTGTAGGTGCCGGACTGCAGGTCGTCGAGGCGCTCGATGCCGTCGTCGCAGGTGGTGGCCAGCGAGGAGACGATGAAGTCGTTCTCGAACACGACGATCTCGACGTCTTCCACGCCGTTCCCACCGCACAGGCGGCCGTTCTCGAAGTACCAGGTGACGTCGACGGAGGCGGGGATGCCTCCCAGCACGACCGTGGGGAGGGTGACGGCCTCTCCCTCGTAGACGGACGTGTTGGTGGAGCCCTCGTAGCGAGCGACGCCGTCGACATCGAGGCCGACCACGAAGACGCGGTGGTCACCGGCCGGCACCGTCATGGAGAGCTCTCCCTGGGTGCACGCGGCGGAGCGCACCATGTCGCCCACCTCCACTTCGATGTCGGTCACACCCGAGCCTTCACAGCCCTGGGTGCCGACCTGCCAGGACACGGTGAGGCTCCCGTCCAGGGGCTCGGGCTCGACCGTGGCACAGGCGACGAGCAGCGTGGCGGCGAGGGTGGGAAGCAGGGCGCGGGGCGCCCGAAGCGGCAGCTGATTCATGGTGTCGTCCTCCGATGTCTGGTGAGACACCGGACGCGTCTGTGGGCGCTACCTTCGTCCCGGGATGTCGCGATGGCGGCCCTTGCGGTCACGCTGCGGCGCGGTACCCTCGGGCCGTGGGCAGTGCACACCGTCATGTCTGGACCCTCCGCTTCCTGTGCTCGGGAGGAGGACTCGCTGCGGCGCTGGGCTGTGCCGGGCTGCCGGAGGGCGCGCCGACCCTCTCGGAGCCTCCGAGCGAGGCGGCACAGCAGGAGGCGGCCCCCTGGATCGCCGCCGAGGCACTCCCAGCGCTGGACTGCGAGGAGCACGGTGCGACCCTCGCCTGGCTGGCCCTGGAGGGCCCCCCGGCCATCGTGGCTCAGGCGCTGGATGGCCTGGCCCGCTGTGCGGACGCCCCGGACCGCGACGCCCTGGCCGTGCATCGGCTGGCTCACGAGGACCCGGCGGTCGCCGGCGCCGCCCTCCGGCTGGCGGAGAACCTCCTGGGGGACCGCCCGCCGAGCGTCGAGGATCCGGTGGTCGCAGGCGTGGAGGCCAGCCTCGGCCACGACGACAAGGCCGTACGCTACGAGGCGGTGCAGGTGCTCGACAGCGTCCCGTGGACGTCGTCACCCGCCCTCGAGACGGCGATGCTCCACGCGGCAGCCGACGCCTCCCCCCCCGTGGTGTCCGAGGTGATGAA
>Ga0213839_1001914_pt1 | contig 12437 bp, 12 predicted proteins | sample SWPATP21_FD_160075 | JGI IMG/M metagenome (GOLD analysis project Ga0213839, IMG submission 160075) | Coastal seawater microbial communities from Marineland, Florida, United States - SWPA TP2 #1 | ecosystem: Environmental > Aquatic > Marine > Coastal | place: USA: Florida | collected 2016-08-14 | reverse complement strand
CACAGCGATGGATGTGGCCGGCAATCCCTCTTCGGTCCATGCCGAGGGGCGGGCGGCGAAATCGCTGATCGAGAAGGCGCGGGCGCAGGTGGCGGCGGCCTTCGGAGCGGACGGCGCGGATATCGTCTTTACCTCCGGCGCGACCGAGGCGGCGGGGCTGGCGCTGGAAGGGCGCGGTATGCACGGGGCGGCGGTCGAACATGACGCGGTGCTGAGCCGGATCGTGGCGGACTGGCCGGTGGACGCCGCGGGGATCGTGACGCCGGGAGAGGCCGGGTCGGGCACGCTGCAACTGGCCAATTCGGAGACCGGGGTGATCCAGCGCCTGCCCGCGGGACTGGCGGTTTGTGACGCAACCCAGGCCTTTGGCAAGATTCCGGTGGCCTTCAACTGGATGGGCTGCGACATGGCCCTTATATCGGCCCACAAGATCGGCGGTCCCAAGGGGATCGGCGCGCTGGTGATGAAGCGGGGCACGGATGTGGTGGCGCGTATGACCGGCGGCGGCCAGGAAATGGGACGGCGGGCCGGGACGGAGAACGTGATCGGCATTGCCGGGTTCGGCGCGGCGGCAGAGGCGGCGATGGCCGAGCTGGAGAGCGGTGCCTGGGACCGGGTGCGGGCGCTGCGCGATGCCTTCGAGGCGCGGGTGCTGGACGCCGCGGAGGATGTGGGTATAGCGGGGGGCGAGAGCGACCGGCTGCCCAATACGAGCTGCCTGATCGCGCCGGGCTGGAAGGGCGAGACGCAGGTGATGCAGATGGACCTCAAGGGGTTCGCCGTATCGGCCGGATCGGCCTGTTCCAGCGGCAAGGTCCGCGAGAGCCGCGTGCTCAGGGCCATGGGGTTTGACGACCGGGAGGCCGCCAGCGCGATCCGCGTATCGCTTGGCCCCCGGACGACGGAAGACGAGATGACGCGCTTTGCCGATGCCTGGCTGGCGCAACTGGACAAACACCGCGCACGCGCGGCGTAGGAAGGACGCGAGAGATGAGCACGATTGACGACACCCAGGTGAAGGACGGCGTGGACCAGGAAACGGTCGATGCGGTCAAGGCGATTGGCACCTACAAATACGGCTGGGATACCGAGATCGAGACGGAATATGCCCCCATGGGGCTGAACGAGGATATCGTTCGCCTGATCTCGGAGAAGAACGAAGAGCCGGCATGGATGACCGAGTGGCGGCTTCAGGCGTTCGAGCGCTGGAAGGGCATGGAAGAGCCGGACTGGGCGATGATCGACTATCCCGAGATCGACTTCCAGAAACAGTATTACTATGCCCGCCCCAAGAGCATGGAGGTGAAGCCCAAGTCGCTGGACGAGGTCGATCCCAAGCTGCTGGCGACCTATGAAAAGCTGGGCATCCCGCTGAAGGAGCAGATGATCCTGGCCGGTGTCGAAGGGGCCGAGAACGCCCCGGCCGAGGGCCGCAAGGTGGCCGTGGATGCGGTGTTCGATTCCGTGTCCGTCGGGACCACCTTCCAGGCAGAGCTGAAGAAGGCCGGCGTGATCTTCTGTTCGATCTCCGAAGCGATCCGGGAGCATCCGGAGCTGGTGAAGAAATACCTGGGCTCTGTCGTGCCGGTCAGCGACAACTTCTACGCGACGCTGAATTCGGCCGTGTTTTCCGACGGGTCGTTTGTCTACGTGCCGCCCGGGGTGCGCTGCCCGATGGAGCTGTCGACCTATTTCCGGATCAATGCGGAGAATACGGGCCAGTTCGAGCGGACGCTGATCATCGCGGACAAGGGGGCCTATGTCTCCTACCTCGAAGGGTGCACGGCGCCGCAGCGCGATACCTCGCAGCTGCATGCCGCCGTAGTGGAGATCATCGCGGAGGAAGATGCCGAGGTGAAATATTCCACCGTTCAGAACTGGTTCCCCGGGGACGAGAACGGCAAGGGCGGGATCTACAACTTCGTCACCAAACGTGCCGATTGCCGGGGCGACCGGTCCAAAGTGATGTGGACGCAGGTGGAAACCGGCTCCGCGGTGACGTGGAAATACCCGTCCTGCATCCTGCGCGGCAATGACAGCCAGGGCGAGTTCTATTCGATCGCCATCACCAACAACTGGCAGCAGGCCGATACCGGGACGAAGATGGTGCACCTTGGCAAGAACACCAAGAGCCGGATCGTGTCCAAGGGGATTTCGGCGGGCCAGGCGCAGAATACCTATCGGGGCCTCGTGTCGATGCACCCGAAGGCGAAGGACAGCCGGAACTACACCCAGTGTGACTCACTGCTGATCGGCGACAAATGCGGGGCGCATACGGTTCCCTATATCGAGGTGAAGAACAACTCCTCCCGCGTGGAGCATGAGGCGACGACGTCGAAGGTCGATGACGATCAGCTGTTCTATTGCCGCCAGCGCGGCATGGACGAGGAAGAGGCGGTGGCCCTGGTGGTGAACGGCTTCTGCCGCGAGGTGCTTCAGGCGCTGCCGATGGAATTTGCCATGGAAGCACAGCAGCTTGTGGCGATTTCGCTGGAAGGCTCCGTGGGCTGACCCATGATCCCGAGGGTGGCCCGCATCAACAGACGGCTGGCGCGTGGGCGTCCGGTGGCCTCCGTGCCGCTGGAGCTTGTGCACGCGCGGCCGCTCGATGTGCCGGTGACCTTCTGCGTCAACATGCAGGCCGATCCGATCCAGCGGAAACACCGCAACGGAGAGTTCTACGAACAGCAGGAATTGCTGATCCTCAAGGCGCTCTTTCCCGAAGGCGGGCTTTTTGTCGATATCGGGGCTAACGTCGGCAATCACACGCTCTTTGCGGCGCTGCACCTCAGGGCCGGGCGGGTCATTCCGTTCGAACCCAATCCCAAGGCGTTCGAGCTTCTGATCCAGAACGTTCTGGTGAACCGGCTGGCGGAGCGGGTGTCGTTCGATTTCATCGGCTACGGGCTCTCGGACGCGGCGGAGGCCGGGTTCGGCATGGAGGAGCGGCAGCGCAACCTGGGCGGGGCCAAGATGCTGCCCGGCGAGGGCGAGGTGGAGGTGCTGCGCGGCGATGTGGCGCTGGCCGGGCTGTCGCCGGAATTCATCAAGATCGACGTCGAAGGGATGGAGATCAAGGTGCTGAACGGGCTGGCCGGGGTGTTTGAACGGGCGCGTCCGGTCATGCTGGTCGAGGTGGATCAGGACAACGATGCCGCCTTTCACGACTGGGTTGCGGCGCGGGACTACAGGGTTTTGACGACGCACAGCCGGTATCAGACCAACCGGAACTACATCCTCTGCCATGCTGCGGATAAGGAGCGGCTTGGCGCGGCGATGGCGGCGGGCGCGGTCGGGACAGAACCGAATGCGAGTGCGGGAGTTTGAGATGATCGTGACGACGACGAACAACATCGAAGGCAGACGGATCACCGATTACCGCGGGATCGTGGTGGGCGAGGCGATCATGGGCGCGAATGTGGTGCGCGATTTCTTTGCCGGGATCACCGATATCGTCGGCGGCCGGTCCGGGGCCTATGAGGCCAAGCTTCAAGACGCGCGCGACACCGCGATGCAGGACCTGGAGAGCCGGGCACGGGCCATGGGCGCCAATGCCGTGGTCGGCGTGGATCTGGATTACGAGGTGGTCGGGGATTCGATGCTGATGGTGTCGGTGTCCGGAACGGCGGTGGTGATCGAGTGATGTCCGCAGCCCCCCGCATCCAGGGCGTGACCCGCCCCGAGCTCACGATGCCGGAGGCCGAGGCCGCCGTGCTTCGGCGTGCTTATGAGCGGGCGGAGTGCATCCTGGAATACGGCTCCGGCGGGTCGACGGTGCTGGCGTCGGAACTGCCGGGCAAGCGGGTCGTCAGCGTGGAAAGCGACCCGGACTGGTGCGCGATGATGCGCGACTGGTTCGCGGCCAATCCCGGCCGGAGCGCGGTGGAGATGGTCCATGCCGATATCGGCCCGACGCGGGAATGGGGCCATCCGCAGGACGAGGCGCGGTGGCGCCGGTTCCCGGCCTATCCGCTGAAGGTCTGGGACAGCGGCATCGCGCCGGACGTGGTGCTGGTGGACGGGCGGTTCCGGGTCGGCTGTGCCCTGGCCACGGCGTTCCGCACGCAAAAACCGGTGACGGTGCTGTTCGACGATTACGGCGACCGCAAACCCTATCACCGGGTTGAAGAGTTTCTCGGCACCCCCGAGATGACGGGCCGCTTGGCCCAATTCGAAGTTTCCCCCAGGTCGGTTCCGCAGGACCGTCTGCTGCGGGTGATTGAACTGATCTGCGCGCCCCTGTGAGGGCGAGACAAAAGGAAAAGACGATGCTGGAAATCAAGAACCTGAACGTGAAGCTCGAAGAGGAGGACAAGCAGATCCTCAAGGGTGTCGACCTGACGGTCGAGGCGGGCAAGGTCCATGCGATCATGGGGCCGAACGGGTCGGGCAAGTCCACCCTGTCCTACGTGCTCTCGGGCAAGGACGGCTACGAGGTGACCGATGGCTCCGCCACGCTGGATGGCGAAGACCTTCTGGACATGGAGGCCGAAGAGCGCGCCGCGGCGGGCCTCTTCCTCGCCTTCCAGTACCCGGTCGAGATCCCCGGCGTGGGCAACATGACCTTCCTGCGCACCGCGCTCAACGCACAGCGCAAGGCGCGCGGCGAGGAAGAGATGTCGGCGACCGATTTCCTCAAGTTCGTGCGGGAAAAGGCGCAGTCGCTGAAGATCGATGCGGAGATGCTGAAGCGTCCGGTCAACGTCGGTTTCTCCGGCGGTGAGAAGAAGCGGAACGAGATCCTTCAGATGGCGGTTCTTCAGCCGCGCATGTGCATCCTCGACGAGACCGATTCCGGGCTGGACGTTGATGCGATGCGGCTGGTGTCCGAGGGCGTGAACGCTCTCCGCGACGAAGGGCGCGGATTCCTGGTCATCACGCATTATCAACGCCTTCTGGACCATATCAAACCCGATGTCGTGCACATCATGGCGGATGGCCGGATCATCAAGACAGGCGGTCCCGAACTGGCGCTTGAGGTCGAGAAGAACGGCTATGCCGATCTGCTCGCGGAGGTTCAGTAATGGCGGCACGGGCAGGATTGATCGAACAGAAGCGGGACGCCACCGGCGCCCGCCTCGCCGCTCTGGGGCCGGTCGTGTCCTCCGGCTGGACGGCCGGGGCGCGCAAGACCGCGCTGGACCGGGTCGTCGCGCAGAGCCTTCCGCACGGGCGCGACGAATACTGGAAATTCACCCGCCCCGACGGGCTGGTGGCGGCTGAGGCGCGGCAGGCCGCCGTCTTTGATGCGGGCGACGAGGTGCCGGTTTTCGACAATGTGGACCGGGTCAAGCTGGTCTTCGTGGACGGCGTGTTCGATGCGGCGGCGTCGGACGATCCGGCGCTGGCCGGGGTCAAGATCGACCGTCTGGCCGAAGTGGGCGGGGCGGATATCCACTGGGCTCAGGGGCTTTACGGCGTGCTGGAAGGCCGCGGCCAGGATCCGGTGGCGCGTCCGCTGGCCGGTCTGAACACGGCCTATGCCAGCGACGGCGTGCTGATCCATGTCACCGGCAAGGCCGACAAGCCGGTGTCGCTGATCTACCAGCATGAGCAGGCGACCTCCGATGCGATGCTGCATCATGTGATCAAGCTGGACGCCGGGGCAGAGCTGACGCTTCTGGAAAACGGCCCGGCGGCGGCGCGGTTCAACAAGGTGATGGAGGTCGATATCGCGGATAACGCGGCCTTCCACCATGTGCGCGCGCAGGGCCGCGATCACGAGCGGCAGGCGGCGACGCATATCTTTGCCCGTCTCGGAACCGAGAGTGTTTTCAAGAGCTTCACCCTCACGGCCAACGGGCGTCTGACGCGGAATGAATGCGTGATCGAACTGACCGGGGACGATGCGGTGGCGCATGTGGCCGGGGCCTGCATGGGCGACGGCGATTTCCACCATGACGACACGATCTTCGTCACCCATGACGCGGTGAATTGCGAAAGCCGCCAGGTGTTCAAGAAGGTTCTGCGCAACGGGGCGACGGGTGTCTTCCAGGGCAAGATCCTGGTGAAGGAAGGCGCGCAGAAGACCGATGGCTACCAGATCAGCCAGTCGCTTCTGCTGGACGGGGACAGCCAGTTCCTCGCCAAGCCGGAACTGGAGATCTACGCCGACGACGTGGCCTGTTCGCATGGCTCCACCTCTGGGGCGATCGACGAGGATGCGCTGTTCTACCTGCGCTCGCGCGGGGTGCCGGAATCGCGGGCGACCGACCTTCTGACGCTCGCCTTCCTGGCGGAGGCGGTGCAGGAGATCGAGGACGAGACGCTGGCAGAGGAAATCCTCTCGTTCGTCGAAGCCTGGCTGGAGCGTCGGCGCGGCTGATGTCGGTCCTGCGGGATATCGCGGCCACCTATCGCGGCCCGGCGGCGGTCCTGCGCCGCCGGCTCAGCGCCGGTGAGCGCGAGGACCGGGCGCTGGCCGTCCTGATGGCGGGCTGCGTCCTGCTGTTCGTCGCGCAATGGCCCCGCCTCGCGCGGGAGGCCTACGAAACGGGGGCGGAGCTCGACATGCTCATGGGCGGGTCGCTGATGGCGCTGGTCTTCATCCTGCCGCTCCTGCTTTATGGCGTTGCGGCTCTGGGGCGGATCATCGCCGGGGTTCTCGGCGGGAAGGGTGGGTATCATGCCACGCGCATGGCGCTGTTCTGGGCGCTGCTGGCGGCGGCGCCCGTCTTTCTGCTCAACGGGCTGACCGAGGGGTTTCTCGGGCAGGGGCCGCAGACCGCGCTGACCGGCCTGCTGGCGCTGGCGGTGTTTCTGTGGTTCTGGCTGGCGGGGCTGGTCGCGGTCGAAAGGGGACGGGCATGATAGCCAATCAGCTCAAGTCGCTGGTTCTGGAAACGCTGGTGAACCCGGCGCAGGCGGCACGTGCGGTGCTGGCCTATGCGGTGCCGGGGCAGGCCGTCTGGCTGGCGCTGGTTCTGATCGCGGTGCTCAACGGGCTTTATTATTCCATGCTGCTGCCGGGGCTCGCCTCGGCCGGGCTGATCTCGCAGCAGCTGGTCAGCGCGCCGCTGATGGTGGCGCTGTTCATCGTGGTGGTGTTCTTCGGCATGGTCGGCCTGACCACGCTGGCGGGCCGGTTCCTTGGCGGAACGGGCGATTTCGAACGGATCGGCAAGATGACCGTCTGGCTTCAGGCGCTGCGCTTCGGCGCGCAGGTGGCGATTTCGCTGCTGTCGCTGGTCGCGCCCTTCCTGGGCTGGATCGCCTCGACCGTGCTGGGGCTCTGGGGCCTGTGGATCGTGTTCAATTTCGTGGCGGAGGCGCATGCCTTCTCCATCCCCAAGGCGGTCGGCGCGCTGGTGATGACGTTCTTCGGACTGGTGATGATCCTGTCCATCCTGTCGGCCATCCTGGGCCTTGCCCCGCCCGTCCCGAACGGAGAAATCTGATGTATGATGTCGAGGCGATCCGGAAGGATTTTCCGATCCTGTCCCGCGAAGTGAACGGCAAGCCGCTTGTCTATCTCGACAACGGGGCGTCGGCGCAGAAGCCGCAGGTGGTGATCGACGCGGTGACGCGGGCCTATTCGCAGGAATATTCCAACGTTCACAGGGGCTTGCACTTTCTGTCGAACCTCGCGACGGAAAAATACGAAAGCGTCCGGGCCAAGGTCGCGCGGTTCCTCAACGCCGGGTCGGAGGATGAGATCATCTTCACCTCGGGCACGACCGAGGGGCTGAACCTCGTGTCCTATGGCTGGGCGGTGCCGCATCTGAAAGAGGGCGACGAGATCGTGCTGAGCGTGATGGAGCATCACGCCAATATCGTGCCCTGGCATTTCCTGCGCGAACGGCAGGGCGTGGTCCTCAAATGGGTCGATACGGAGCCGGATGGTTCGCTTGACCCGCAGAAGGTGATCGACGCCTTCGGGCCGCGCACGCGGATGGTCTGTGTGACGCATATGTCCAATGTCCTGGGCACGGTGGTCGATGTCGCCGCGATCTGTGCGGCGGCGCGCGAGCGTGGGATCGTGTCGGTGATCGACGGGTCGCAGGCGGCGGTACACATGCCGGTCGACGTTCAGGCGATCGGCTGTGATTTCTACCCCATCACGGGGCACAAGCTTTATGGTCCGTCGGGGTCCGGCGCGATCTATGCGCGGGCCGACCGGCAGGCGGAGATGCGGCCGTTCATGGGCGGCGGCGACATGATCCGGGAGGTCACCAAGGAGGGGATCACCTGGAACGACCCGCCGATGAAGTTCGAGGCCGGGACGCCGGGCATCGTGCAGACAATCGGCATGGGCGTGGCGCTCGATTACCTCATGGAGATCGGGATGGAGAATATCGCCGCGCATGAGGCCGGGATCGCCGCCTATGCGACGGAGCGGTTCAAGGGCCTGAACTGGCTGCAAATTCAGGGCAATGCGCCGGGCAAGGGGGCGATCTTTTCGTTCACGCTGGACGGGGCGGGCCATGCGCATGACATCTCGACCATCCTCGACAAGAAGGGGGTGGCGGTGCGCGCGGGGCAGCATTGCACCGGGCCGCTGATGGACCATCTGGGGGTCAATGCGACCTGCCGGGCCTCCTTTGGCATGTACAACACGCGGGCCGAGGTCGATGTGCTGATCGAGGCGCTGGAACTGGCCCACGACCTCTTCGCCTGAGATCAGGTCGCGCGGGCGAGGGCGGCCAGAAGCTGCCCGGTCCCGTGCAGTGCCGCGGACGACCGCTGCGCGCGGGATCGCGCGACGCAGCCATCGAGGGCCGAGAGCACCGTGGTGGCGAGGTCTTCGGGATGGGCGGCGCCCCCGGCCTCCAGCGCTTTGGCCAATTGGGTCGTGGCATCGCGATAGGCGGAGGTGATGCGCTGCCGCAGGATGGTTTCGTCCGGCTCTACCTCTTGTGCCAGAAGCGACAACAGCGCGCCCTGGGTAAAACCGTGCCCCTCGACCCAGGCGGCGGTGTCGGTGAAGAGCCGCAGGATCTGCTTGTCCGCCGGGACATTGCCCGCGGCGGCGCGGTCGAACCGGCCCTTCATCTCCCCCGCGAGCCAATCGACGGCGGCCACGGTCAGCTCCTGCTTGCCGCCGGGAAAATGGTGGTAGAGGGAGCCCTTGGGCACGCCCGCATGGGACAGCACCGCCGCCACGCCCGTCGCGTGATAGCCCTGCGCCTGATAGAGCATGACCGCGACCCGGATCAGCCGCTGGCGTGTCTCCTCGCCCTGGCGTGTCACGCGGCCTCGGACCGGGCCTGCAGGACCGCGATGGAGGCCATGGCGGCCGCGACGAGTTTCGGTTCCTTGTCGTCGGCTTGGGCCCAGACCTCGGCCTCGACCGTGACGAGCGACCGGCCCTTCCGGATCGTGCGTCCCTTGGCGCGCAAGGTGTGGCCGATGGCCGGGGCCAGCAGGTGCAGCGTGTAGCTGGAGGTCACCACGTCGGACCCGGAGGCCGCGGCACCGGCCCAGGCACAGGCGGCGTCGGCCAGCGCGCCGAGGCAGCCGCCGTGGACATAGCCGTGGTGCTGGCAGATCTCGGGCCGGACCTTGACGGTCAGTTCGGACCGGCCGTTGCCGACGGCGACCGGGGTCACCTGGAACCACTTGTTGAAGCCCTGATTGGCAGAGTTGGTCGTCATCCGCGCAAGAAGCTCGGGATCGTTCCAGTCGTACATGTCTCATCCTCGCTAGACCACTCGGTCTAATCTGCGGGATTCCGACAAAAGGTCAAGCCCCGGCGGGCGGGTGTTGCGCAAGGGTCCGGGCGAGGATCTCCTCCCGCGCTGTGGGCCAGAGGGCCGTGACCTCCTTCACGAGGCGGCTGGTGGCAGGCCGGTCGGTGGCGTGCGCGGCCTGTTCCGCGCGGATCAGCAGGGCGTGCATCTCCTGCGCGCCAAAGCTTGCGCAGGCGCCCGCCATGTCATGCAGCAGGGCGGTCAGCGCGGCATCCTCCGCCAACGCGGGATCGGAGGAAAGGCGCGCGACCTGCCTGTCGGTTTCCGCCACGAAGCGATCGGTCAGCCTGCGGGTGGTGGCGTGATCGAGGCCGGACAGCGGCGGCGATCCTTCCTCCGGCGTCGTGGGCGGCGGGCTCCATCCCTCCGTGGCGCGACGGATTTCGCGGCGCAGCGCCGGGCGGTTCAGCGGCTTGTGCAGCACGGCGTCCATGACCTCTTCGGTGCGATATTCCTCAATCCCGCCCGACAGTTGCGCGGTGAGCGCGACGATGCGGGTGGCACGGTTCGGCCCGTCGCCCGTGCGGATGGCGCGGGTGGCCGCGATGCCGTCCATGACGGGCATGGAAATATCCATCAGGATGATGTCGAACGCCTTCTCCTGCGCGGCGGTGAGGCCGACTGCGCCGTTCTCCGCCTCCGTCACGTGGTGGCCGTCGTTTTCCAGCAGCCGCCGGGCGATGAACCGGTTGGTCGCATTGTCCTCGACCAGAAGGACGCGGGCCGGGCGATGCGGGGTCGCCTCTTCCACGGGACGGCTGGCGGTGTCGACGGCGGTGGCGGGGGGAAGCGGGAAGCGGACCCAGAAGAGCGACCCTTCACCCAGTTCGCTTTCGGCCCCGATCTCCCCGTGCATCACTTCCGTCAGGCTGCGCGCGATGCCGAGGCCGAGGCCTGTGCCCTGGATCTGCTGTTCCACCGCGTGATCGGAGCGCACGAAATCGTCGAAGACGCGGTCGAGGTCCTGCGGCGACATGCCGATGCCGGTATCGGCGATCTGCACCTCGACCATATCCCCGTCGAGGCGGGTGGCGTCGATGGTGATCTGGCCGTTGCGAGTGAATTTCACCGCATTTCCCAGCAGGTTGGCCAGAACCTGCCGCACACGGTCCGCATCGCCCAGGACGGTGCCGACAGGCGGCGTGTCCGTGCGCTCGATCCGGTTGCCAAGCGACCGGGCCCGCGCCGCCTCACCAAGGATGAGATCGGAGAGCATGGCGTCAAGGTCGAAGGGCCGGGGATGCAGGCGGATGCCCCCCTCGATCTGGGTGATGTCGAGCACGTCGTTCACCAGGGTCAGCATGGCCTGGGCGGAATTGCGCATGACCGGCAGGTAAGTGTCGCGCAGATCGTCGCGGGCCTGGGGCGGTGTGTCGAGATCCTCTTCCACCAGGTCGAGCGTGCCGAGGATACCGTTGAGCGGCGTGCGCATTTCATGGCTGACCACGCCGAGGAACCGGGCCTTGGCACGTTCGCCGGCACGGGCATGGTCACGTGATTGCTTCAGCTCCGTCTCGATCGCGGCCTGGCGGGAGATGTCGCGGATGATGCAGACGCAGATCGGGTTGCGTTCACGGACGGAGGTATCGACGGACAGTTCTACCGGGAAGCTCTGCCCGCCGGGGCGCAGGCCGGTCAGGCGGATGCCGGTCTGCCGGTCGGAGGAGGCCATGTCGAACAGGGCGCTGCCGGTCAGCGGCGCCGGGCCGCCATCGGTCTGGCGGCACAGGACGGTGCCGATTTCCGCGCCCTGAAGGTCGGCCTCCTCGCGCTGGAAGAGCGCCAGGCCCGCGCGGTTCATGCCGACGATCCTGCCGTCCTCCTCCACCACGACGATGCCATCGCGGGAGGTGGAAAAGATCGCCTCCAGCCGGGAGGTGGTGGCGAGGTTTTCGCGCAGGTGAAGTTCGGAGACACCGGCCATGCGGCGGAACAGGATCACCATGGCCAGCAGCACCACGAGGAGGAAACCGCTGGCCATGGCAAGGCGGAACATGACCTCCGACATTTCGCGACGGGAGGCATCGGCGAGGTAGACGAGGGCGCGGTTGCCTTCCGTCATGATGACGCGGATGCGTTCGCGCAGCGCGGAAAGCCGCGAACGGAGGGAGGGCAGAGCGGCCAGCAGGTCCTCATCCGTCCCGTCGATCACCGGGGCAAGGCCGTAGATCGCACCCGACACCTCGGCAAAGTCGCCGGAGAGTTCGGGCGAGGCGAAGGCGCGCTTGTAGGTGGCGCTGTTCGACAGGGTCTGGGTGCGCGAATAGAGGATGTCATAGCGCCTGCGAAGTTCCGCAAGATCAACCGGATCGCCCGCCGCGCGGGCGGTTACGGCCTGATCGACGGAGAGCGCGAAGGCAAGGTATTCGACCTCGAACTGGGACAGGGTCCACTGGACGTTGTCCTGAGGCGAGGAGGCCAGTTCGTCGAGCTTCGTGCGCACGTCGATGAGAAGCGAACCGACAAGCAGGATCGCCAGCAGAAGCATCGCGCCCAGGCCGAAGCGATAGAGCGGCATGGACCGCTTGGGAAGGTCCGCCGGATCCGCCGCGGGCAGGAAGCCCTTGCGCTCGCCGCCCCTGTCGGCGGTGGTTTGGCGTGGTGGCGTCATCCCCAGGGCTCCGGCGTGCAGGGCACAGTCCGGTTGGTTTTAGTCGCTGATCTCGATCCGGTCGAGTTGCCATATCGAATTGGCATAGGTGATCTCGGTCCGGAAGCGGGGGTCGGCATCGTAGGGATAGACCATCC
>Ga0213839_1001913_pt1 | contig 12440 bp, 6 predicted proteins | sample SWPATP21_FD_160075 | JGI IMG/M metagenome (GOLD analysis project Ga0213839, IMG submission 160075) | Coastal seawater microbial communities from Marineland, Florida, United States - SWPA TP2 #1 | ecosystem: Environmental > Aquatic > Marine > Coastal | place: USA: Florida | collected 2016-08-14 | reverse complement strand
GCCGGTGCGGGGGCTGCGACGGGCACTGGGGTGGGCCGAGGCTCGACCGGTGCCGGAGCAGCCACGGGTGCGGGCTCTGGGGCGGGCTCGGTCGGCTGGGCCGTCGGCTCCGGCTCGGGCTCGGTCGGTGGGACCGTCGGCTCGGGTTCGGGGCGGGGCGCCTCGACCGCAGCGACGGGGGGAAGCTCCACCTCGGCCTCCCAGGGGTAGAGGAACCACGCGGCCACGGCGGTGATCACGGCCAGCACGCCCAAGCCCACCACCCCTACGCTCAGGGCCGCGGCGCTGGCCATCAAGCCGCGGGACGGAAGGCGGGTCGGGGCGGGGACGGGCGTAGCCGGTGCTGCGACGGTGGCCCCGGTGGCGTGCTGGGCGGGCGGCTGTGGGACCCTCGTCGCGACGTGTCCGATGTCGGGGGGAGGGAGCTCGGGAGGCGGTGGGGCGTTCGCCTGGATGTGCCGCGTCGCGGCCATGGTCTCCTCGGACCAACGGGACGGGCGACGGGGAGCGTTCCAGAGGGCCCGGAGGGCAGCGACGTCCGGCGGTCGAAGCTCCCGGTCGGCGCGGATGCAGGCCATGATGGCGCGGCTCCACCGCTCGGGGGCCATGGGGACCAGCTCCTCGATGGGGCGGTAGGACTCCGACATGACCTGCTGCAGGATGTCGGGGAGGGCGTCTCCCTCGATGGCGGGTATGCCGGTCACCACCTCGTAGAGGATGAGGCCCAGGGAGAACAGGTCGGCACGGCCGTCGACGGCCTTGGCGTCCCGGTGCTGCTCGGGGGCCATGAAGCTGGGGGTGCCCATCACCGCGCCGGACTTGGTGGCACGGCCGACGCTCAGCTCATCCTTGACGGCCTTGGCGAGGCCGAAGTCCGCCACCTTCGCCTGCAGGTGGTTCTTGTGGATCGCCAGCATGACGTTGGCGGGCTTCAGGTCGCGGTGCACCAGCCGCTGCTCGTGGGCGGCCTCGATGCCGTCGAACAGGTCGAGGGCGATGGCGTCGACTTCCTCGTGGGAGAGCTGGTGGTTGACCAGCAGCAGGTCGAGGGGGATGCCGTCGACGTACTCCATGACCAGCCCGATGTCGTCGTCGAGACGGAGGACGTCGGTGACAGCGACGATGTTGGGATGCTGCAGCGCAGCCTGGATCTTGCCCTCCTGGAGGAGTCGATCGGCGAGGCTTCGGACGCGGAGCTTCAAGAGCTTCAGCGCGTACGGGGTGGCGAGATCCCGGTGTCGCACCCGGTAGACGGTGGCCATGCCCCCCTCGCCCAGGATGCTCTCCACGACGTAGCGGTCGAGCTCGGTGCCCTGGGTGATCGTGCCGGGCATCTTAGAGACGTCCCATCAGGAGCGCGGCGGTCAGGCTCGACACGGCCACGGTGCCGGAGACGGCCGACAAGCTGACCAGCGTGTTGGTGCTGCGTCGGGCCGAGAGGAGGTCGTCGAGGTTCGAGGCGTTGCCGAAGCTTCGGGAGGGGCCGGCGGCGGCCCAGCCGTAGAGGCCTGCGCTCGCGACCGTGCCCGTGGCGGCGGCCACCAGCATCGCGCTGCGGGCCCGACGGGGACCGGTGGGCAGAGGAGGCAGCACGGGCCTGCGTGCGTCGTAGGGAAGCAGGGCGTCGGTGGGATGCAGCCAGCCGGTGGCCACGACCTCGCCGTCGGCATCGAGGACCTGCATCACGGTGGGACGGTCCGTTGGGCGCTCGCTTCCCTCGACCCCGTCGAAGCGCAGGACGCCGGCCCGGGGCTTGGGCAGGGGGCGGACGGCGTCCAGGGTGGGCGCCTCCCGGAGCTGGTCCCGGAGGCCATGGCCCTCGGGGAGGATGGTCTCGGGCCACACGTACGTGGGGTCGGCGGCCCGGGCGGCGGAGAACGCGCCGGTGACGTCTTCCCCCTGGCGGCCGATGAAGGCCCGCATCCCCACCACCCGGTGCACGTGGGCGGCGAACGAGGCGTCGATCGGCTCCCGCAGGCAGGCGACCCTCAGGGTGAGGTCCTCGGTCTCCGTGAGGAAGCGGTCGGACTGCAGCTTCCCGATGGCCGACTCCGCGTCGAAGAGCGCGGCGTCGATGGTCTGTGCCGTCAGACCGTCCGGACAGGGGGCTGCGAGCGATGTGGCCAGGAACCACGTCATCATCGGGATGGCCTCGGACGGGTGCCGGCGTCTTGTTCACGATCTGTCATTCACGAAGGTCCTATCTATCCCGCCGGGCCCGTCGCGTGAGAAGAGTGGCAAGAGGGTAACGTTGGGACGGACGGGCGGTGTCTCGAGGGTGAACCGGAGGAGACCATGACCCGCTACCCTGTGCTGCTGCTGTTGAGCCTCGCCCCTGCCTGCGTCGTCGGCGGTGGAGAGCAGACCCATCGCTACGACGACCTGGAGGGCGTGTTCGTCGAGCTCGGCAGTGGCGACGTGGAGATCTGGGGTGAAGAGGGCCGCGCGTCCACCACGGAGGTCCATCTCGATCTCGGTGGCATCGGGCAGGACACGGCCCGCGGCACCCTGACCGTCGGCGCGGACGGCTGGCTCCACGTGGATGCCCGCGGTGGCATCTTCGGCGGAGGCGACATCGAGGTCATCGTGCCCGCTGGGCTGCCCGTCGAGGCCATCGTGGAGCGAGGCGACGTCGACGTCGTCCAGGACCGGCCCGCCGACGTGTCCGCGTGCGCCGCGGCGGGCTCGGTCACCATCGAGGTCCCCGCCGGGGGCTACCAGCTGGACCTCGACGGCGGCGCGGGGTCCATCGATGCGCGGGGGGTCTGGCACGACCCCGACGCCGAGCACACCCTTCAGGGCTGCTTCGGCGCCGGCGATGTGCGCATCGTCGGTCGCTGAGCCGCGAGCATCCGTGGCTCAGTGGGGCTTGGTGAGGACCAGCACGTCTCTCAGGATGGACTCGCTCATCCGGTGGGGGGCTTCGGTGGCGTGGAGCGTGAGCCCAGCGGCCACGAAGGGGGCAGCCAGCTGCTCGCGCGCCGGGAGCAGGCGGTTGTAGGCGAGGACGATGGCGCCGCCTGGCTGGAGGGAGTCCGCCCAGCCCTGAGCGCAGGCTGCGACGGTCTTCACGGGGTTCCGGGTGCCGCCGGGTCCGACGAACTGCACCCCGTAGGGGAGGTCGGCGACCACCAGGTCGAAGCGCTTTCCCTGCAGCCACTTGGGGGCGTGGCGGCTGTCGCCGATGGTCAGGCGGAGGCGGCCGTGGGTGGTGGGGAAGCGGATGTCGAGGAAGGCGCCGTCCCGTCCGGCCTTCCCGCCGCGGGTGAGGTCGTGCTTGAGGCGGTGCAGCTTGGTCTGTCGCTTCAGGTGGCGCTGCAGGTGGTCGAGGGCCTGTCCGTCCTTCTCCAGGCCCCAGGCCTCGAGGCCGTAGCGGACGCCCCAGAGGAGTGTGGTGCCCCGGCCCGCCATCGGGTCGAGCAACGTGGTGGGCTCCCGCTCGCATGCGGCGATGGCCAGGTTCAGGGCGAGCTGGGTGAGCAGCTCGTGGGTCTTCCCTCGGTACTTCGCGCCCCACACGAGCTCGGGGGGCAGCACGTGGTCGGGGGCGGCGTCGATCAGGTGCAGCGTCGGGCCGTCGGCGGCGAACACGGCCTGCACGAAGGAGAGGCGAGCGAGCGCCGGGGCTCGCTCTGCTCCCAGCGGAACGTCGAGGAAGGTGACCGTGCTGCGCTCGTCCACGGTGGCCTCGACCCCGGGGAGCACCGCCTCCAGCTCGGCCCGGGCCACGGTCACCGCGTCGGCGAAGTACGCGCCGCGAGCGCGCGGGTCGACGAGCAGCTTCAGGGCCATGGCACCTCCGTGGGCGCGCCCTATGGCGAGCCCCTGGACCCGGCCAGCCTCACCCAGGCAAGATGGGGGGGTGAGCCGACACGACGCCGAATCCTCGGTCGAGACGACGCTGGAGTTCTTCGACGCTCCCCTGGCGCCGGTGAGCCTCTCTGCGCCCTCGGCCCGTGCGGTGAGCCAGGCGGTTGGGGAGGGCGGCAGCTCCATGGTCCGCCTGGAGACCCGGCGGCACATCGGACGGGGGGGCATGGGGGACATCCACGCGGCCCACGACCCACTCCTCGGGCGCGACGTGGCCATCAAGGTGATGCTGACGGCACGGTCGTCGGGGGTGTCCGAGCGCTTCGCCACCGAGGCCCAGGTGACGGCCCAGCTGGACCACCCGAACATCGTGCCGGTGTACGACGCCAGGCTGGCTGGCGACCAGCTCTCCTACAGCATGAAGCTCGTGACCGGGGCCACGCTGGGTGAGATCCTCTCGGCGGCGTCGTCCGCCCGGGCCCATGGCGAGCGGCTCCCAGAGGCCTTGCAGCTGGACGCGCTCCTCGACATCTTCGGCAAGATCTGCGACGCGATCGCCTATGCCCACCGCAAGGGCGTGGTCCATCGTGACCTGAAGCCGGAGAACGTGATGGTCGGCGCCCACGGGGCCGTCTACGTGATGGACTGGGGGCTGGCGCGGGTGATGGGGGACGCCGACGTCCAGTCCCACGCGCAGAACCACAAGACCCTGCCCGGCTTCGCCATCGGCACGGCCCCGTACATGGCTCCGGAGCAGGCCCGGGGCGAGGAGATGGGGCCGGCGGTCGACCAATACGCCCTCGGGTTGATCCTCTACGAGATGGTCTGTGGGCGTCCCGCTCGCCCCCGCGACGGAGACCTCGAGACGGCCCTCGACCGAGCGGCCCGCGGCTGGCGACGCCCCATCGCGGCCGTGCGGGGCCAACGGGTTCGTCGGGAGCTCGCGGCCATCATCCACAAGGCCACCCAGCCCTGGCCGACCCATCGCTACCGGTCGGTGCGCGCGATGGCCGACGACATTCGGCGCTTCCGGAACAACCTCCCCGTGGAGGCTGCTCCCGACAGCCTCCTCCAGAAGATGCAGCGCTGGGTGTCGACCCACCGGGAGGCCACCCTGGCCCTCGTGTTCCTGCTGGTGCTGCTCCTCGGCCTGGCCGGAGCGGGGGTGGTAGGGATGGCTGCCGGGGGCGCGAGCGTGTACGCGTCGTGGGCCGAGGCACGGCAAGAGCGTGTCACTCGGCTGGTCACCCAGGTCGGGTCCCGTGCGGCAGAGCTGGAGCAGACCCTCGCCCAGATCCGCGGCCAGGTCGAGGCGGTCTCGGCGGCGAGCCAAGCGCTGATGGAGCACGGCGACCGCGCTGCGGCCGGTGAGGTCCTGGCGCCGTCGGCCTTTCAGGGGGACGCCCGTCCTGCCGACACCGCCTGGTCCAAGAGCTACCAGCGTCCCATCTCCACCGCGTGGCCGGACGTGGTCATCGCGCCGGGGGTCGACCGACGGGTGGCCGTGGAGCAGGCCCAGCAGCTCGTGCCCATCCGGCAGGTGATGCGGCGGGCCCACATCCAGACCCGTCAGCGCGTGGAGCGTCTCGACGAGCGGGGGGCCGAGCGGCGCTGGCGCGACGAGCCGGGACCGATTCGCTGGGCCATCGTGGGGACGCCCGAGGGCCTGTACCTGGAGATGCCAGGGGCTGCCTGGGACGCCTCGGGCTTCGATGGTCGGCTGCGCCCCTGGTACACCCTGGCCCAGAGCACGGAGCCCACCTGGGGGGAGCCCTACCCGGAGTCCAGCTCCGGCACCCTCCTCGTGGCCTGCTCCGCCCAGATCCCCAGCGAGGACGGTGGTGTGCTCGGCGTCGCCTCCCTGTCCATCAGCTTCTCGTACCTGGCGGAGCGCTTCCTCACCATCGACCATCCGGCCGTAGAGGAGACCTTCCTGGTGGACCGTCGGGCCCGGATCCTGATGCGCTCCGGGCAGGAGGACCCGCTGCAGCGGCCGGCCGACCTCCGCGACACCTTCGAGACGCCACCCTTTCCGGATCCGGCCCTGGCGCCCGCCCTCGTGAGCGAGGCGGGCTCGGTGTCGGCCGCAGATGGCGACCTGTTGCTCCACTACCCCCTCAACAACGGGTGGTGGTTCGTCGCTCGGGTCGACCCAGGGAAGGCGTAGTGGGTGGGCTGTCGCCTACCTGGGTGCTGATGGGGGTGGTGCTGGTGGCTTGGCCCCTGTACTCGGCCTGGTCCTGGCCCCGGCGACGGCAGGTGCTGCAGAGCGGAGACCCGGACGTGCGACGTCGGGTGACCCTCGGCACCATCGCCCGCCAGTGGACCCTGGCCGCCGCGGTGGGCTCGGCGTGGTGGTGGGAGGGGAGGAGCCTGGAGGTGCTGCGGGTCACCACGGTGCCGGATGGGTGGCAGTGGGCGGCCGTGGGGGTGGGGGCGGGGCTCGGCCTGTGGTTCGCCCGCAACTCCCTGGCGGCGGCCGCCGACCCGGAGGCTCGGGCCATGGCCCGGCAGATCGTCGACCCAGCGCTGCTGTCCCTGATGCCCCAGACGCCGACCGAGCGGCTCCGCTTCGACGCCCTGGCCGTGACGGCGGGGATCTGCGAGGAGTTCCTGTTCCGGGGCGTCCTCTGGGCGCTGCTGCTGCCGTGGATCGAGGGGGCGGCGGCTCTGCTGGTGACCTCCGTGGCCTTCGGGATGGCCCACCTGTACCAGGGCCGACGCGGCATGCTGCGCACGGGGATGGTGGGGGCCGTGCTGGGCGGGCTCGCCTGGGCCTCGGGCACGCTGTGGCTGGTCGTCGTGCTCCACGCCGTCGTCGACATGGTCCAGGGGCGCCTGCTGGCGGCGGCTGCAGCCGAACGCTGGTGCGGCGGTCCGGATGTGCCTCCCCAGTTGCACGGGTAGCAACGAGCCTGCTCGGGGGCTTCGGGCGTCGGGCTACGGGCTGCAGCTCGCAGCCATGGAGCCGCGCTGCGCGAAAGGCGCGGCGCCACAGAGGTCTTCGACGCCAGTCCATGCGCCCTTGCATGCCGTAGTCCGAAGTCTGCAGCCTGGAGCCTCGCGCCACGGCCTGCGGACATCTGGCGCAGGGCTTCCGAATCGTCGAACTAGTCCAGTCCCTCTTCGAGGAGGCGCTCGACGCCCTCTTCGTCGAAGTCCCGCGCCATGGCTCCGAGGGCGTTGGCGAAGGTCCGCAGGGTGGGGTCGGCCGTCGCCAGCTCCGCCACCTCCCTCGACACCGTGCGGTAGGCCCCCTCACGGGCCAGCTCCAGCAGGCGTCGCAGGACGTCGCGGTCCGGATAGGCGAGCTGCGCCCGCGGCGGCGGCGACGGCGTGGGCTCCACCACCTCCGGCACGGGCGCATCCTCGGGCGCATCGCAGGAGACGAGTGGCACGTCGAGGACGAAGCGGCTCCCGCACCCCGGCACGCTGTGGGCCGACAGCTCGCCCCCCATCTGCCGGGCCAGCTGGCGGGCGATGGCCAGCCCGAGGCCGGTTCCCTTGCTCCGCAGCTCGGCGCCGCCGGCTTGCTCGAAGGGATCGAAGATGCTCTCCAGGCGGTCGGTGGCGATGCCCGGGCCGGTGTCCTCCACCACCACCCGCAGTCCTCGTCCACCCCCCTCGCTGCTGACGGTGACGGAGCCGGCGTCGGTGAACTTGACGGCGTTCCCGACGAGGTTCAGGACGATCTGGCGGAGCCGCTTGGCGTCGGCCTCGATCCACTGCGGCAGCTCGGGGTCTCCGCGCACGACCATCGCGAGTCCCTTTCGCTGGGCGTCCGGGATGGCGAAGTGCACCAGTCCCTCGAGGAAGCCCTGGAGGGGCATCGGGGCTGGCACCAGGTCGAGCTTGCCCGCCTCGATCTTGTTCATGTCGAGGATGTCGTTGATGAGGGACAGCAGGTGGGTGCCGCTGCGCCGGATCGTGCCCAGCCCCTCCTGCTGCTTGTGGCTCAGGCCGTCGTCGTCGAGGAGGAGCTGCGCGTAGCCGAGGATGCCGTTGAGGGGGGTGCGGAGCTCGTGGCTCATCGAGCGGAGGAAGCGCGTCTTCGCATCGTTGGCGGCCGCGAGCTGAGCGGTCCGGGCGCGGACCTTCTCCTCGAGGGTGTCGACCAGCTCTGCGTTCTCCACGGCGATCGCAGCCTGGGCCAGGAGGACACGCAGCAGGGCGACCCGCTCCTGGGTGAACACCCCCGAGGCGCCGCGGTGCTCCAGGTAGAGGAGGCCCTTGAGGCGCCCTTGCTGCTCGATGGGCACACACAGCAAGCTGCGGATCCCCTGGGCGACGACGTAGGGATCCTCGACCGTGAGCCTGGCGGAGGAGGCGTCCTGCACGATCAGCTCCTCGCGGGTGCGCGCCACCAGGTTCACGACGCCGCGGGGGACGACATCGGCCTGGGAGAGGGGCACGGACGTCGCGTCCACGCTGGGCTCGGGGGCAGAGCGGCCCACGCCCGTCACCGTCCATCCACCCACGTCGGCGGCTCGGATCAGGACGGCGCCGGTCGCGCCGCTGACCTCCATCGAGAGGCGGATCACGGTCTGGACCAGGGCCGGGAGCTCGATCTCCTTGGCGACGGCCTGGGAGGCGCGGATCACGGCCGACGTGTCGAGATCGATGCCCGACGTACCGGTCTTGTGGGGAGAGCCGACGGAGGTGCTGGTGACCGACAAGGGGCTGCCCTCGGTCAGGTTGCCCAACAGCGCGGGGTAGGTGCGGTCCAGCTGCTGGCTCGGACTGCTGGCACCCCAGGCCAGGAAGGCGCCGCGGGCCTCGATCAGGAAGCCCCGGGCAGCGGTGGTCCAGCCGGCCTCGTGGCACACCTCGCCGGCGGTGCGGAGGGCCACCGCGAGCTCCGCCGGGCTCTGGTGGTCGCGGGCCAGGGTCACGGTGGCCTCGAGCTCGGAGAGGGCGGCCTGTCGGTCCCCGCGGGCAGCGGCGAGGGCCCCTCGGACCAGCCCGGGGCGGTGCCCGTGGGTCATCGGGTTCTGCTCGGCCCAGGCGTTCAGCCGCTCGAGGGCCTTCTCCGCGCGGGCGAGGAGCGCCTCACGGTCCGCGGCGCCGCTCCGCGCCAGGGTCGCCGCCGCCAGTCCGGACCACTGGCTCATCACGACTTTGTGGATCGTGGCCGTGGCGCCGCTGACGTAGGACTCCGCCGTGCTGGCCAGGTCCACGCACTCCCGCCAGCGGCCGTGGAAGGCGGCGAGGGTGGACTTGAGGCAGTGGATCACGAACAAGCACGTCGGGTCGTTCAGCTTCTGGAAGACCGCCAGCATCGATGGCTCGTCGAACACGGCGCCGGTGAGGAGGACGGGGTCGTCGGTTCGCTCGATGAGGTTGAGCATCGCCTGGTAGACCATGCCGTGGACCGCGAGGCTGTTGAGCTGCTGGCTCTCCTCCATGGCCGCCGCGTAGTGGCGGGCCCATGTGGTGGCCTGCCCGAGGTCTTCGGCGGTGTAGAAGTCGAAGATCGACCGCATCATGCCGATGTAGCCGGCGTACTCGAAGTCCCCGATGTCGACGGCCTGCTCGTAGAGCCGGTGGTACTCGGGCAGGTAGGGGGGGACCGGCTCCTTCCAGTGGCGGGAGAAGCCATTCCACACATGGCCGGATCGCACCCGCATGCGCTGGTCGTCGAAGCGGCCCGCGAGGGCCCACGAGACCTCCCCGAAGCCGTATCCGGCCTCGATGTGGCCGACGTCGCAGAGGACGAGGCCGAGGAGCGCGAAGCCATAGGACGACTCGGCGGTGGGACCCTTCTCCAGGGTCCAGCGCACGAGCTCGATGCCCAGCATCGGGACGAGGGCCTGGTTGATGAAGTAGGCGGGGGGCCCGAGGCCGCTCAGCAGCTCCATCGCCAGCAGGGCCGCGGCGTCGTCGGGCGGGGGCCGCTCCGGCAGCGCGCCGAGGTCGACGCCCTCCAGGCGCGCGAACGTGGCCTGGAGCCCCTCGCCGATGTCGGACTCCGTGGGCGCGTCCGGTAGGTCGACCCCCACGAGGCGAAGGGCCTTCAGGCCGATGGCCACGGCGTCGGCCGCGCGATTCTGCATGATGAGGGCGTCCATGCGGATGCGCTGGGCGCGGACCCGGTCGAGGTCGTCGCGGGCGTGGGCCTCGGCGTCCTGCAGGAGCGCCTCCATCCGCTCGTGGTCCGACTGCAGGTAGGCGGCCCGCGCGGCGGTCTCCGTCAGGGTCCTCATGGACTCCGGCCGCCGCTCCCACGCGTCGGGTCCCCGCAGCTGGAGGGCTCGGGAGAGGTAGTCCGACGCGGGGGCGTAGGCCGAGGCCGACAGGGCCCGACGCCCGGCCTGCTCGTTGAGCTCGGCGAGGCGGGGGTCGTCCCACGCGCCGGCGTTGAGGTGGTTGACGACGTCGAACAGGGCCTCGCTCTGCCCGACGTTGTCGGTGGCCCCGAGGAGGAGCTCCCCGAATCGACGATGGAGCGCCCGGCGCGTCGCGTCGGTGGTGCGCTCGTAGGCGGCCTGCTGGACCCGGTCGTGGAGGAAGCGGAAGGTGGCGTCGTCCTCGAAGGCCTGGATCTGCTCGATGAGCCCGGCCTGCAGGGCGGGCCGCAGGGCCTGTCGCACGTCCGCCTGGGGGAGCTGCAGGGCGGCGGCGAGGAGGGCCAGCCCGAACACGGCTCCGGCCACCGCGGCCGCCTCCAGGGGCTCGCGGGCATCGGCCGGGAGGCGACCGAGACGCTCGGCGAGGAAGGCGACGACGTTGTCGGTGACGTCGAGGGCCTCGATGCCTTCCAGGTCCCAGGACCACCGGCCGCTGGCGCCGTCGTAGCTGAGGAGCTCGGCGTCGACCAGGGAGTGGAGGAAGCGATGCAGGAAGAACGGGTTCCCGGCGGTCTTCCCCTGGGCGAAGCGTGCGATGGGGGCGAGGTCCTGCCTGGACTGCCACAGGGTGTCCGAGAGGAGTTCCTGCACGTGCTCGACGGCCAGCGGCACCAGCTCGATGGTGGACGTCGACACGTCGGAGCCCTCGAGATCGGCGGCGAGACGGCGCAGGTGGTGCTCGCGGCCGACTTCCTCCGCCCGGTAGGCACCGATGAGGAGGACGTGGGAGCTCCCCGCGTCCGTGGCCATCACCCGCAGGAGCGAGAGGCTGGGCAGGTCCGCCCACTGCAGGTCGTCGAGGAAGAGGGTGAGGGGATGCTCCTCGCTGGCCAGCGAGCGGAGGAACAGGCGGACGGTGCGGTGGAGGCGCTGCTCGGCCTCGAGCGGGGGAAGCTCCGGAAGCGCGGGCTGTGGTCCCAGCAACATCTCCAGCTCGGGGATCAGGTCGGTCAGCAGACGGCCGTTGGGCGACACCGCACCTCCGAGGCGGTCCTGCCACTTGGTGACCTCGCCTTGCTGGCCGGTGAGGAGTCGGCGGACGAAGGGCCGCAGCGCATCCCCCAGGCTGCCGTAGGGCACTCCCCGCTTGAACTGATCGAACTTCGCCGCCAGGTAGGTCCCGTTTCGGCTGGCGATGGGGCGCTGGACCTCCTCCACGAGGGCCGTCTTTCCCATCCCCGAGCGTCCCGCGACCCACACGACCTCCCGGCCGCCCTCCGCGGCCCGATGGAAGGCGTCGAGGAGGAGGTGGCGCTCCACCGAGCGTCCGTAGAGCTTCTCGGGAATGGCGAAGCGGGCGGGGCGATCTTCGGCGCCCGGCACGAACAGCCCGTGGGCGTCCCCTTGGACGATGGCCCGACAGTGTCGGAGGTCGACCAGGAGGCCGTGGGCGCTCTGGTAGCGGTCCTCGGCGCCCTTCTCCAGCAGCTTGAGGACCACGTCCGACAGGGCCTGGGGGACGTCGGGGATGGGGGCCGGGGTGCGGGCGATGTGGGCGTGCACCAGGGTGAGGGGGTCGGTGGCCTCGAAGGGGGGGGCACCGGAGAACAGCCAGTAGAGGGTCGCGCCGATGGCGTAGTGGTCGCTTCGGTAGTCGACGCTGCGGTTCATGCGACCCGTCTGCTCGGGGGCCGTCCAGCGCAGGGTGCCTCCGAGGACCTGCTCTGCGCGGAGGGAGGCACTCAGCCGGGGCAGATCGGTGGACATGCCGAAGTCGATCAGGCGGATGTCGCCGGTGTGGGGGCTGTAGATGACGTTGGAGGGGTTCAGATCCAGGTGCAGGACCTTGGCGGCGTGAACCCGCTGCATCGCCTCCACGATGCCGATGGCGACGTCGATCGCGACGTGAAGGGGCGGGTGCGCGTCCCGCCAGAGGCGCTCGAGGGAGGACGAGCCGGTGTCCTCCAGCACGATCATCGGCAGACCATCGATCTCCACGAGGGCGTAGGCGGTGACCACCCCCTTGCCCTGGAGCCGCCGGGTGATGTCGAACTCCTGGCGGAATCGCGCCCGCTGGGCGGTCGTGGGGTAGGGGCCGCGAAGCAGCTTCAGGACGACCCGCGCGCCATCCGCGTCCCGGACGGCACGGTAGACGACGGCCTGGCCGCCATCGTGCAGACGCTCGAGGTCCCGGTAGCCAGTGATGCGCATGGGACAGCCTCCCGCCTCCTTCTACCAGGGAAGGGCGGCGTGCCCGTCAGGGATTGCGCAGTGTGTCGGTGGTCACCAGGATGTGGAGCGGTGGCGTGCCGAGGCCCTCGGCGACGGCGCGGGCGCGCTGCT
>Ga0213839_1001911_pt1 | contig 12453 bp, 10 predicted proteins | sample SWPATP21_FD_160075 | JGI IMG/M metagenome (GOLD analysis project Ga0213839, IMG submission 160075) | Coastal seawater microbial communities from Marineland, Florida, United States - SWPA TP2 #1 | ecosystem: Environmental > Aquatic > Marine > Coastal | place: USA: Florida | collected 2016-08-14 | reverse complement strand
TGCTGAGGCGGCTGAACAAGCAATTTTGGCGCTGGCGGCGCTGTCGCAGGCCGCAATGCGCAGCGGTAAAGCCATAAAGCTTGCTGATGAAATCACTTTGTGCCAGCAGTATGTAGCCCTTGAGCGTTGGCGCTATGGCGAACGCCTAGCATTAAGCTGGCAATTACCTGACGAGTTGCCAGACATTGATATTCCGTGTTTAACAATACAGCCGATTATTGAAAATGCGGTATTTTATGGCGTCGAGCCAGCAGAACAAGGCAATATTTCTGTCGAGATGCATCAATCGGATAAAGCTTATACCTTCCTTATAACTAACCCAGTAGCATCACAAGTGAGCCATTCGCGGACAGGTAATGGTATGGCACTGGATAATATTCGCCAACGTTTGGCGCTTTTCTATCAACAAAAAGCGCAACTTACGACGACTATCCGTGATGATGTATTTAGAGTGAAGTTGGTAATACCAAAACAGAGGGATGCATGATAAAAGTTTTGATTGCTGATGATGAACCACTAGCAAGGGCACGTATAAAACGTTTATTAGCTGCAAACGAGGGTTGCACTATTGTTGGTGAAGCAAGTAATGGTGAGCAAGCAATTGAACTTTGTAAGCAACTACAGCCCGATTTAGTGATGCTTGATATTAATATGCCTAAGCAGTCTGGCCTTGAGGTGGCTGCAGAGCTAAAACAGTTTCCACTTCCTCCTGCAGTCATGTTTTTAACAGCGCATTCAGAACATGCATTAACTGCATTTGAGCTCGCTGTTGATGGCTATTTAGTTAAACCTGTGTCTGAGCAGGCATTAGCTAAAGCAATGGCACAACTGAGTAAACTAAATCGTACTCAAATAAGCCCCCCTGAAAATAATTACATTAGTTATCAACTTGCAGGTGTAATACGACGAGTCAATTTAGATGATGTGGTTTGCTGTATCGCAGAGCAAAAATATACCCGAGTAGTGTTTTTTGAAGGTGAGGCACTTGTTGAGCAAAGTTTAAAGCAACTAGAGCAAACCTATCCGCTGCAGCTACTTAGAATTCACCGAAATACACTTGTGAATAAGCAACATATTGTTAGCCTTAATAGCCCATCTTCAGGTGGGCATACAGTTACAATGAAGCAGTTTGAGGAGCCTTTGGCAGTTAGTCGCCGAGAGCTTAAAAATGTTAAAGCTGTAATGGGTAAATAATAACAATCTTCATTGCAGCATCTTATCTTCAATAATTACTTTCTTTATTAGTCATTATCTAACTTTGAGCAAAGTTTAAGTACCGTTTATCGCTCATTTTGACCGCTCGTCCATATACAGATTGTTATTTATTTGTGCCGTAATACTCTTACTGTATGTAAAAGTATCCATGAAACTTACCATGATTAAACATTCTGAGCAGCAAGGCTTTACCCTTATAGAAGTACTTATTGCCTTTGTTATTTTAAGCTTTGGTTTATTAGGCGCTGTGGCCCTGCAAGCAAAAGCGAAGCAGGCAAGCTTTGATTCTATGCAGCGTGCAGCTGCTGTAGCACTTGGTAATGACATTATCCAGCGTATGCGAGCGAACGACTCACCTGGCTTTGCAGCGTTATATAATGGCACTTTCGATAGTGATACAGCTCTAAATACGAGTTTGAGTTGCTATAACTCAGCATGTAGTGCTCAGCAATTGGCAGAATTAGATAAACAACAGTGGGTGCGTGCAATTCAGGCTCGTGAAAACACCGGCGCTTTAGACGATGCAACTGTGTGCATTAGTAGTACTCCCGTTGCTGCAGGCAATGCCAGCGAATTCAATATTGAGGTTGTGATCAGTTGGCAAGGCCGTCAAGAACTTAGTGCTAATAAAGATACAGCTGCAATTGATTGTGGTTCTAAAGGCGATAAGCGACGTTTGATTGTTCTACAAAGCTATATTTATTTAAGGTCTTGATATGAAAAAGCATAATGGATTTACTCTCGTCGAGATGATGGTTGCTTTATTCATCGGAGGTGTGGTGCTCGGCGGGGTGATGTTTACCTATATAAGCATGAAATCAACAACTCGTGACACGATGACAATTGGTGAGCTACAAGAAACTGGTAGACTGGCTATGAATATCATGCAACGTGATATTGAACAGATTGGTTTTTGGGGCACGTTTTATGAAGACTCATTTTCGGATGCAAATACAAACAGTTTAGGAAATCCCGGTAATGATTGTTCAGAAGGCCTTAATAATGGCAGCTTTCCAGATACAGCTGCAACCAGTAACTTTCGTTCTGTTTATGCAGTGCAAACAACCACTAGCACGGCACTTGGCTGTATTACTAATGTTGAGAAAAATACAGATGTACTGCAAATTAAGTTTTTAGAAGGCTTACAAATTCAACCTGCTGATACTAGTGATAACTATTACTATTTTATTGCTGAGCAAGAGCTTGCTGAGTTTCAGCGCGGCCCAATCGCGGCAGCAGCTGTAAATGGTAATGCTACGATTTGGCGTTATCGACATCATGTTTATTACATAACAAAGCAAACCTACACCATTAATGACCAAAGAGTGTCTGTTCCTTTACTTAGACGTAAACGCTTAACTCCTTCTGGGGGCATGACAACTGAAACGGTTATGGAAGGGGTAGAAAATATGCACTTTGTGTTTGGTCTTGATACTACAAATAACAGTCGTGTTGATACATATAAAAGTATCAGCCAGATGACCAACACTGATTGGGAAAATCGCCGTGGTATTTTGACAGTGCAAGTATTCTTACTTGTGAGATCGCTTTTACCAGATTCAAACCTTAAGTTAAAAAATCAAACTTATACATTGGGTGAAGACGCAAATAGCCGCGTTCTTACATTTGACGATAACTACCGACGCGCACTATTTACGACCACTATCCGCTTGAACAATGTTGGGGCAAACTTATGGCGCATTTAACTATGATGCATAAGCAACAAGGTGTTGTATTAATCGTTGCTTTGATCATGGTTATTGCGATAACCGGTATTGCTGTGACTTTGATGAGTAGCAGTAGTGTAGATATTAAAATCACAAATGCCGCTCAAGAGAGAGAAGCGGCAGAGAATGAATTAATTGGTGATGTACAAAATCTCATTGCTAATGAAGCAAAAAAATTAGGTAACAGCCGATTTTTCTTTAGTCGAGGGCAAGTTCCTGAAACAGGCCTCGATCTAGGTAATACAAATGACACATCTAATACCATGTTTAACAAAAATGAAGGCCCTATGGCTTTAAGGTGCCCAAGACGTTTTGATGATACTGCAGGCTTAAGATGCAATATGGTTGAGATTAATTCAGTGATTGAATATGGCTCTAAAAGTAAGCATAACCTCACTATTACAACAGGGATTGCTCAAGAAATGCTGAGCTTAAATAGTGGAAATTAATGGAGTAAGGCGAGTATGAGAATGAAGTTAAACAGCCTATTTTTTATTTTTGCATGTGTATTTTGCCAAAATCTTTATGCTGAAGATATAGACCTATATGTAAATTATGAAGTAGCGGAAGATGAAAAATTACGGGTCTTACTTGTTTTTGATACATCGAATAGCATGGCATTCTCTATAGAGACGGGCAAAGTCTGTAGAAGTAAGGGGAAGCTTATACTATGTCCAGAAGGAAGTCGTTTAGAGGTCGCACAGGAGGCGATGATTAAATTAATTAACGACAATAGTGATATTGAGTTTGGTTTAATGCGGCTCATTAAAGGAACTGGTGGGTATATTATTCACGGAATTGGAACAAATCATAATAAGATAAAAAATACTATCCGAAACTGGGATGTAACTGATCTTGAAGGGGGAACACCACTTGTAGAAACTATTACAGAAGCATGGCGATACCTAACGGGCGACGAAATATCCTATGCTAATTTAGTAGATCCCGTTGAACGAGATACTTCTATAGAACAAAGTGGTAAGTATATTTCTCCATTCAAGCAGTACTCAGGTGATCCAATTCGTTGTGATAATAGCGTTAATATCATATTGATGACAGACGGTGAGCCTTATTGGGATGTTGATCAAGATGACTATATTAAACGCCTGTACAAAAGTATTTATGGTACTGAACCTCAAGCAGTTGGTAAGAGTCATTTACCATCAATGGCAACAATTCTTCATGGTAAAAAGAATGAAAATAGGGATATATACCCTGCAACAAGTGTTGTAGATGGCGCAAATGTTTACACGATAGGTTTTGGTAAAGGCTTAGTTAAAAACGCAGGAGATATTTTACAGGCGACTGCTGATAATGGTGGTGGTGATTATATTTTCGCAGAGTCTCCAGAAGAGTTAAGTGAGGCATTTGATTATGTTGTCGACAATATAAGAAAGGTTAACTCAACATTTTCTTCGCCAGCGGTAGCATCAAATAATTCAGATAAATTATCGCACCGTGATGCAGTTTATTATCCTATGTTTTTACCTTCAAACGATGCTCGATGGCGAGGGAACCTTAAAAAGCTAAAAGTATCCAGTGGTGTCGTAGTTGATGCTAACCTTGACTCTGCCCTTGATAATGATGGGGCGATTTTATCAACAGCAAAAACATATTGGCAATCTAATAGCAACCTCATTGCTGATGGTGGTTCCGTTGAAAAAGGAGGCGTAAACGCTTATTTAGCTGAACAATCGAGTATTCCAAATAAAGGCCGGAAAGTGATCACCAATTTATCGGGCGGTCGAATGCTCAATTTTACGGTTTATAGAGTTATTTTCCATTATGTAAATCGATTTAAGGCTGCCGTTGATTTTGAAGCAGACCCAGATGAAGTCTTTGATCTTATTAATTGGTCTCGTGGACTTGATGTTGATGATGAAGATCAGGACGGTTCAACAGATGATTCTCGCCATGATATTTTTGGTGATGTACTGCACTCTAAGCCTGTTACGATAGATTATGGCTACAATGATGTTCGTATTCTTATTGGCACTAATGCGGGCTATTTACATATGTTTAGGGACAGAAACGATGTTTTAAGCGAGAGCTGGGCATTTATGCCTGCGGAACTGTACTCAATTATTAAGCCATTACGCGATAAAAAGATACACACAAAAGTATATGGAGTGGATGGCCCAATAACCGTTTATTTTGATGATAAAAACGAAGACGGCATCGTTAATAATGATGACAGGGTATGGGCATTTTTCGGATTACGTCGAGGTGGTAGTAGCTATTACGGTTTAGATATAACTAACCCTAATTTACCTTCTCTGATGTGGGGTGGTCCGTTAAAAAGTGGTGATGGAAAATTTTTAGAACTAGCGCAAACATGGTCTAAACCTCAAATTACATTTATCAATCTTAAAGGCTATGAAGATAGACCGCTATTGGTTTTTGGTGCTGGCTACGACACGAATAAAGATAATTCAATCTCAACAGATTCTAAAGGGCGAGGCTTATACATTGTTGATGCAGAAACTGGAAAACAAGTTTGGGCGTTAACAAACTCAGAAGGTGGCTTTAAAGGGCAGCACAGTATAGCGTCAGACATACATTTACTTGATTCTGATTACGATGGTTATACTGACAGATTGTATGCAAGTGATACTGGTGGTGGGATCTGGCGAGTTGACTTAGCAACAAACAACAAAAAAAATTGGACGCACTTTCAACTTGCAAAATTAGGCAATAATAACCGCCGCTTTTTTTATGAGCCATATGTTTCAAGAACTTTGTTCAGTAAAGTAACAGAAACAACACTTGATGGTGAAACAACTTACTCAAGAATTGATACCCCATTTGATGCAGTACTTATAGGAAGTGGTGATCGTACAGATCCATTGAATTTAAAAGTCGGTGATAAGCTCTATATGATTCGAGATATAAACACAGTAACTCGAAGCTTTGAAGAGGAAGAAATACCAGATTTAATTTGGCAATCAGATTTAATGAATGTAAATAGTGACCCATTTGCCAAAGTTACCGACAGTTTGAAAGACTTTGTTGAACTAGAAGCTGATTTAGCTGAAAAAGATGGTTGGTTTTATAATTTAGGGTGGGGTGAAAAGGCAACTTCGAAGGCTACCGTGTTAGGAGGCGTTGCTTATTTTACTACATATAAACCAGATACCAATTCTTCATCGGATTCACAGTGCTCAATTGCAGAAGGGCAAGGTTATCTTTATGCATTTCATCTTCACTATGGGACCAAAGTGTATAATTGGTTAAGAACCCCAACAGCGGCAGAACTACCAGATACACCAACTATGTATGTTGAAAATGGTGATGTGTATATCTTTCCATTACCAAATAAAGACCCAAATTGTACTGAAAACTGTGAGAAAATTGCGGCTAAAGTAGTTAATGGGCCAACTCCTAGCGTTGATGAAAATGGCAATGTTCAGCTTTATGATGAGGAACCACTTAAATTAGAAGTTCATCAAAGTTATATTTATAATCAAGAAAGAAATGATAATAGCTTGTGATTAAACTGTTTTTGCTTAATTTTTATATTTAATTTATTATTTATTTAAATCGTATTTTCAACCTGGGAATTTGTCTGGGTTGAATGTTTTTTATAATCGCTATTTCATTGCTGGTTATCTAGCATTTATAATCTCCTGTCGTAACTTTGTCCTGAAAAGTTTACATTTAACCTGTTGTAATTTAGTTGGTTTTTTCTTTTGATTCTAGGCGCTTTGTAACATTTTAAATTAATTGAAATTTTCTTTTTTACCTTTCATCTTTTTCTTTTGTTAAATCTTTAAATATTTTAATAAATAACTGGAATGATGTTGTGTATTTATTATAATACTAATTAGTTAGCCTTAATTGGTTTCGTGTTTTAAATTTAAAAATACTTTTTACCTGATTTTGTTTTGCTGACTTAGATATTACTAGGCGAGATGTAGATGAAATATCAACACGAAGGTTTGCTATGAAAAACTTTTCAATTAATCGAAATAGAAAAAACAGTGTTCCTAATATACGAAAACAGCAAGGTATTGTGCTTATTATTGCTTTGATTATGGTCGTTGCTGTGACAGGTATAGCTGTAACTTTAATGAATAGCAGCAGTGTAGATATAAAAATTACAAACTCAGCTCAAGAGCGTGAGACTGCAGAAAATAGCTTAATTGGTACAGTGCAAAAAGTTATCGCTAATGAAGCGGCAGCAGGTGGTAATAGTGCTTTTTTAATGAAGGCATCTGAGATACCTGAGGGTGGTTTTGGTATGGATGATATGGATGGCGCATCTAATACTATGACAAATCTAAATAATGGTGCGCTAGATTTACCATGCCCACGTAAATTTAACTTTACCGCCGGTGTGTCATGTAACATGGTCCAAGTAGATACCACTATTACTTATGGCACTAAGAGTAAACATACCTTAACGATCAGCACAGGTGTTGCCCAAGAAATGGCTAGCCTCAATACCGGTGGTTAGTGGAGAAAAGTGATGAATTTAGAAAAAATAACTCAACGTATACTGCTAACTTCTTTAGCAGTGTTTTGTTTTTTGGGTCACGCTGAAGATATTGAATTATATGTCAATCACAATGCCAATCTAGATGAAAAACCTCGGGTTCTTATTGTTTTTGATACCTCAGGTAGTATGGCTTTTTCGACTAGTTCCGGTAACAGTTGTGGCTACTCAGGTGGTTATATTTTATGTAGTGATAGCCGTTTAGGCGTTGCGCAAGATGCTATTACTAAACTGGTTGATGGTAATGATGACATTGATTTTGGTTTAATGCGTTTTAACAGTACCAATGGCGGCTATGTACTTGCAGGCATTGGTTCAGATATATCTGCCTTAAAGACCACAATTGCAGGGCTTCCAGCCGATGGCGGTACACCACTGACCGAAACGCTTTGGGAAGCCTATCTTTATATAACAGGGCAAAGTCTCTTCTACGGCGAAAAAGTTGATATTGCTAGACGTGATACTTCTATAGAAAATGCCAATCCTTACACATATTACGAGCGTGTTTGCTCAGGTCCTTGGTGGGATCGTGATTGTTATAATAAACCCCGAATTGGGTATACCTATTCATATATTTCACCGTTTGATAATTCTGAAGAAGTAAAGCGCTGTGATAACTCAGTTAATATTATCTATATGACAGATGGTGACCCATCAGCTGGCTCTGACAATGAACAAGACTCTAATATTAGCGCGTTACACAAGTCGTATTTCGGTAGCTCTCTATCAAGTGATGATAAAATCGCTGGTGTTTACTTACACAAGCTCGCAAAAATCATTCACGGTACTGATGATGTAGAGGTGGATTTAAGGCCAACGACGGCAGACATTCACGAAACAGGTCGAGTCTATACCATAGGTTTTGGTTCTGGTATGAGTGATAATGGTAAGCGCTTACTATCAGAAACGGCAGCTGAAGGTGGCGGTAAGTACCTACATGCCAATACTGCAGAGCAACTTTCTGAAGCCCTTAAAAATACGATTACTCAAATTCGAGAAGTGAACGATACTTTCACGGCGCCATCTATAGCAAGTAATAATGTTGACCAAACACGCAGCCGCGAATCAATTTATTATGCGATGTTTTATCCTAAAACTGGGGCTCGTTGGCGCGGAAATCTGAAAAAGCTAAAAGTATCTGGCGATCAAATTATCGATAAAGATGGTAAATCTGCTTTAAATGAAGATGGTTTAATCGATAAAGACGCTAAAACCTTTTGGCTGCCTAGCGGTGAAAGCGCTGATGGTAATTCAGTTGAGTTGGGTGGTGTAAATCTGTATTTATCTAACTCTTCGAGCGTGCCGAATGAAGGGCGTAAAGTACTAACAAATGTAAATGGTCGCATGCTTAACTTTACCCGCTATCGTGTTGTATTCCATTATGGAACTATAGACAAGGCTGCCGTTGATTTTGAAGCTGATCCGGATGAAGTTGAAGACCTTATTAACTGGTCAAGAGGCCTAGATATTGGTGATGAAGACAAAGATGGATCGACAACGGATTCGCGTAAAGACATCTTTGGTGACCCACTGCATTCAAAACCTGTAACAATTGACTATGGTAATGATGATATCCGAGTTTTAATAGGCACTAATGCCGGTTACTTGCACATGTTCCAAGATAAAAATGATGTGCTAAGTGAAAGCTGGGCGTTTATCCCCAGAAGCTTGTATAAAATAATAAAGCCACTTCGTGATAACCAAGCAGATACCAAGGTTTATGGTGTTGACGGGCCAATCTCAGTATTCTTTGATGATAAAAATAGTGATGGAGTAGTAAATGGCTCAGACCGAGTTTGGGCATTCTTTGGCTTAAGACGCGGTGGAAATTACTACTACGGACTCGACATAACTAACCCAGACTCGCCAAGTCTACTGTGGGATCAACCAATTGTAGGTGGCACAGGCGACTTTAAAGAATTAGGGCAAACTTGGTCTAAACCTTCTGTTACTTATGTGAATCTAGATGGTTACAAAGACAGACCTGTGCTTATTTTTGGCGCGGGTTATGATACAAACAAAGACAATGTTATTCGTACAGACGACACTCATGGACGTGGTATTTTTATTGTTGACGCGCAAACGGGCAAAAAAGTGTGGGCATTAACGCCGAGTGAGAATAGCTTTTTAGGTAAGCATAGTATTGCATCAGATATTAGTATCTTAGATTCTGACTATGATGGCTATATTGATAGGCTATATGCAACGGATACGGGCGGTGATGTGTGGCGTGTTGATATGCCTTCTGACAGCCCAACAGATTCAGAAAACCCATGGACACATTTTAAATTAGCAAGCTTAGGTAGCGCACTTTCAACCCAAGATCGTCGCTTTTTCTATAAGCCGTTGATTGCAAGAACTATGTTCAGCAAAGTATCAGAAACATCTGTTAATGGTGAAACAGTAACTACACGAATTGATACGCCATTTGATGCTGTGCTAATAGGTAGTGGTAACCGCTCTAAACCAACGAGCACTGTTACCAACGATCAACTGTTCATGATCCGTGATATCAATACGGTAACTCAACCATTCCTTGGTAATGATGTACCCGCAGCAATTACACAAGCAGACTTGATGAATATGGATTCTGATCCATTTGGAAATTCACTGGACGACGTGGATAAATTTACTGACTTAGAAATTGAGTTAGGTGAGTATCACGGTTGGTATTACAATTTATCTTCTGCTGGTGAAAAATCCCTTGCTGCAAGTACAGTTATCGGTGGTGTAGCTTATTTCACCACTTATACACCAGCTTCAGCGACAGAAACAGCGAACCAGTGTTCACTAACTGGTGGTTCAGGAAGTTTATACGCTTTCCACTTACATTACGGTACAAAAGTTTATGATAGCTTGAAATTTACTACTTCGAATGACGTGCCAGATACTCCTCAACTTTATTTTGGTGTAGGTGACAGTTGTGTTGATGGTAATAGCGATGGTTACTGTGATGACAACACAGATGAAAAGGTTAAAGAGCAAAGCCAGTTTTTAACCATTGGTCCAGGTATCAAAGGTGAGCAAAATCCACTGAAAGTACAGGAGATCCAAGGTCCAGGTTTAGTTATCGAAGATGGTAAAATTAAACTTGTAAGTGATGCAGTGCCTATTGGCTTTGGCTTTAAAACACAACAAACTTTCATTTATAAGCAAGAGCGAAACGATAATAGCCAATAAAGCACTAAGTGACTGCTCTGCCTTACATGTTAAGGCAGAGCATGTGGTCGCTATTTGAATACTCGCCTTAATTGCATAATTATTGTTAGCCATCTAAGATAAGAAGAAATAGAGGTAATTCCTCTAAAAAACAATTATATAGGTTTTTAAAATATGAACTTTATAAGAACAAAGAGTCATAATGGTTTTACGCTAATCGAGCTGATGATTACTGTAGCTATCTTAGGGATCATCGCTAGCATTGCTATTCCTAGTTATTTTGAGCACGTAAAACGTACCGCTCGAACTGAGGCAATTACTTCGTTATTAGATGCAGCTAATAAACAAGAGCAATACTTTGTTGATAATCGAGAATATACAAGCACAATTGCTGATTTAGGTGTTTCTACGACAACAGAAAGTAACTTTTATACCATTAGTGTTAAGGTAGATAATGATGCAGGTACATTTACATTTAAGGCAACACCTAAATCTGGCCCACCATTACAAGATTCTGAATGTGCAACATTGTCTATTTCTGATACAGGTTTAAAAACGTCAACAGGTTCTGCTGACTCAAGTACCTGTTGGGGTAAATAAGCTTTATCAATTATCAGTTTGGCATTTATCAGTATCAATTAATCTAACTCGGCCTATCGGGCTGACCCTAATTGCAAGCCCTTTGAGGCTTGCTTTTATGTATTCTGGGCAGTAGATAAAAGTGCCATTGCCTAATCCCATCGGCATACCTGCTGGGCTAAATGTGACTGAATGACGTGGATAAGTCAGCATATCAAACTTACTTATTGCTTCGATTTCCATTAATTTGGAATCACCACTTTCAAATACACCTAGTTCGCCTTTGTCTACAAAAACGGTTAACGATTTGTGCCATATAGCTTTGTTGCACCTGTTGTGTTTTAAGGCGCAGAAGGTGACATAGGCATCATTTGTTTGCGCTTTTAGGCGAGTAAACTGCAGCGCTCTTTTCACCGTTTGCATGTTGCTTTCTAAACGGTTTGTAGCCAGAAGTGGCTTAAATTCAAATAAGGCGATATGCAGCAGGAGTGATAAAATTGATAGCACTACGAGGCTTTCAATTAACGTCGCCCCATTGAGGCTGCGCAGAGTTGTAAATGCCTTCATCCTTGAAGATTCCAAATTTGCGACTGTTTATTTAACTATAATTCGAGAAGGTGGGCTGTCAATTTACCAAGCTTAATTACAGACATCTGTCGTAGTACCAATATATAAAGCAGTCCCTGAGGCAAATACTTCTAGTTGTTTGTTATTATCGCTATCAGCTTTTGAAGGGCAGTAAGTGAATTTTCCAGTATTTGACGTGAGCATTCCGCTGGTATCAAATGTGATAAAGTTATCACCAGTGAAATTTAACTGACTGTTCTCAGGCACTTCTTCCATGACTCTTAAAATGATATCGCCAACTCTTGGGTTGTAAACACCATTTTGGTTTGAATCGAAAAAGACGAATACAGTACCTTGGCTCCAATCGTTTAAGCATGGAACTCGTCTGTTACTTTCAACTCTTGAAGTGTTGCCACTACAAACAACAATAATTGCATCACTACTTGTTGCTTTTGCTCGTGCAAAGCTGAGTGTGCGTTTTAATTCTAATAAGTAGCTCTCAGCTCGGTCATTTTCAAGCATATCTGAGCTATCCCATAGTGCTATCAGTGCAACGATACCCACAATAGCAAGCGTGACCATCAGCTCTAATAATGTAAAACCCCGTTGTAATGATTTCATTGTTGTCTCTATTTTGAATCACTTTGTTTAATAATATCATGATTGCTGATTTAATCACCGTAATTCATAGCTTTGTTTGCCATCAGCAAT
>Ga0213839_1001910_pt1 | contig 12453 bp, 16 predicted proteins | sample SWPATP21_FD_160075 | JGI IMG/M metagenome (GOLD analysis project Ga0213839, IMG submission 160075) | Coastal seawater microbial communities from Marineland, Florida, United States - SWPA TP2 #1 | ecosystem: Environmental > Aquatic > Marine > Coastal | place: USA: Florida | collected 2016-08-14 | reverse complement strand
GAACCTGGCTAATGCTGCTGTAGCTGAGGTCTCTAATTGGTCGTGTGACCATATTTTGAATCCGTGCCCAGGTGGTGACGGGGGCGGCAGGTAAGGCTCGTGCTTTATCTTTGTCTTTATATCTAACGAAGCGTAATTACAGGGAATTAATATGTTAACGCATTATTCAACACGAGCCGCAACGACTGATTTGAATGGCCAGGTTATCAGTACGAATCACTACGGACGAGACACCGATTCTTTGCCGATGTATCTATATAGCGATACGTTTAGCAGTAAAGAAGGCGGTTATAACCTAGCAGAAGATTACTATCTTGGCCGCCAAGAATCCCAAGATGGTAATTTTCTTTTCGGTACATACAATCCGTACATTACTGCTCAGGGTACAGCTTATACTCCTGACTCAGCTGTGACTGATTCAAGTTTGCCGCGCCCGATCATGGGGCAAGCTGAATCGGTGATTAGTAAATATGAAAGCCTGAATAACAGCACATTCTTAGGTTTATTTAACTCAGAAATGCTTTTAGGTGGTGTTACAGCCGAGATACAGCCGTATTACGAACGAATGTTAGTTGATACTGCGATTCAGGAGCTGACAACTGATGCAGAGCGCGCTCAGATTGATAGCTACTACATGCAATCTGGCGTCAGTCGTGTAGCCCATATACTCGATAATGACGCCTACACAAACACCGATTTTATTCAGTGGGTGTATGCTCTCTCTGACTCTTTTTTGTCTCTATCAGAAACGGATAAAGCGGCATATGCGTTGCTTGATCGATCTGTTCAGTGGGATATGATCTATGTCGATGCTGATCAGAGATCGGCTTATATTCAGCAACAAACCCCTTCTACTGATTTGCTGGATAGAGCTTACGTAAGTGGTGGTGTGAACAGCTATAAAACAAATCTCGGGTTGAATGGCGGGGATGCTCCGTTAGGCAAGTACAAAGTAGACGAAGCGTTTGAGAAATTTAAAGCCTTCCGAGCCGAAACTGGTAGGGACTTTGAATCAGAGTTCGATGCTACTTTCAAAGCTCAAACTCAGCAGATGGATTTTTCTAGTGTTGCAGATGAACTAAATGTCGTTGCTCGATTGTATAAAGGCATTCTCGGGCGGGATCCAGACAAGGCAGGCTTTGAATACTGGGTTAAAGAGATCAACGGTGGATACTCGTTGGATCAGCTGGCCGAAGGCTTTGTCGATTCATCTGAGTTTCGCACTAAAGCTGGAACCGAGGGGGCGGCTGTTACTTTCGATCAAACCCTGGAATCGCTTTATAACGTTGTTCTGGATCGCCCTTCTGAGTCTCAGGGCTACGACTACTGGAAAAACAAGCACGACAACGAGAATTACACGCTTGGCCGAGTAGCAACCGGCTTCACTGAGTCGGTCGAGTTCGACGGAAAGTCAGATCAGGACGTTCATGCATGGCTTGCTGCGACATACGGCCCTAACCTCGTGTCGATGGATTATTCTAGCCTCGCTTTTGATCAGGCCGAAATCGACGCAATTAAGGTGGTCGGTAGTTACGATATGAATACAAATGATGGTTACAGTGGGCTGACTCTATGAGCAAGAAAACGTATCTTTTGCCATTGGCGCTAAGCGCTCTGGTGGCAGCAAATTTCGTACATGCTGGGGCTTGTACATCTGCAGATGAAAGCCTGGCTTGCGCCCAGGTTCACGGCGACATTGAGCGGATATTTAAACCTGCACCAGAGAATAACTATGGTCGTTACCGTTCCGCTTTAGCCATAGCGGCGAATAAAAAACGGCTCGCTGTCGATGATGTTTACCGCTACAACGATTTTGGGCCTATTGCTTATGGCGAAGGCCAATTGTGGTTGACGTTGCCAGAACCGCAACGTTCGCAAGCATTCGATATACCACCCAAGCAGATCAGGCAGTGGCTAATCAATAAGTCAAAAGTATTTGCGCAAAGTAAGTACTTGGCACTGACTAAAGAGATTCGGGCGTTCGCTGAAGTTGATCATGACACTAAAATGCTGTGGATGACGCTTTCGCCAGCTGATCGGATTAAAGCAAGCGGTGTCCCGCTTGATCAGCGCCGCTCGTATGTCGCCGCTCATTCACAGGCACTCAATTATGGTTCTGGACAGATTAATGCTCTAATCGATAACTGGAATCTTTTTTAAAGCACACTCCCCAGGTTCCGTTTAGTTCCGGCTCCTGGGGAACTCTAGAGACGTTATCGATGCTGAGATTGACACGAAAGCTGGGCGATAAAATTTTCATTGGTGAAAACATTACCGTAACGGTCAAGGATTTTGACTGTCATTACGCAGATGTCTGTATAGAGTATGAAGGGTTTAAGCGCGTGGTGTTACGTGTCGATGAGCCAGATAATTACTCTATTTCAGAAGCGATTGAGATTCGTTTTTTCGAAGTGAAAAAAGGTCGCGCGGTGATTGGAATTAACGCCCCCAAAGATGTTGCTATTTCAAGGGATGATATGAAATCAGCGCCGCCGTTGTAATGTTGCAAGCTGCGCCATGCCTGACCGGCCAGCGCGTAGCTTGCGGCCATACTGCGCTGGCATGCGTTCGCTCTGCCAGCCCCCCGCCTGCATGATCCCCGCGAGATCGATATTCGCCGCCGTCATATCCTGTGTTGCCCCCACTCGGCAGCTATGCCCCGATAGATCCCTTCCCAGGATCGCCCCGGCGCGCTTCAGAACCCGATTGACCCCTTCGCTGCTCAATCCCTTTGGTCCCGGCTTACTGCCGTTGTAGACGCCCCTGAACACGGCCCCGCCGTTGATTCCGCTTTGCTGCTGATAGTACACGATGAGATCCAGCGCCAGTGGTGAAAGATACCGGTATTGGCCCTCGCCTTCCTGATCGGTTTTCGAGCGCGGTAGATACAGCGTACCGCTGCCGTCTGCCGATCGTTCGATGTGTGGCCACTCGATGCCCAGCACATCAGAGCGGCGCACCAGGCTGTCATACATCAACACCAGCAAGGCGCGGTCGCGGTGATCGATCAGCCGGTTACCCGGCTGCGCCAGGATCAACTGCAGTTCGGGCCAGCTCAGCGCCGGTGCCTGCTGCTGGGCGCGGCCTTTCAGTCGGGTCAGCTTGCGTAACGTCAGCTGTACCGCTTCCGTGCAGCACGGGTTGGCCAACCCCGCTGCCCGGTGCGCGGTGGCCAGCGTGGACAGGTAGCGGCGCAGCGTGGCCGGTTTGCGGTCGATATCGATCAGGAACGTACTGATTGCCTCCGGCGAGGCCGGTAACGGGCTATTGCCGGTCTGCTGGCACCAGCGGTGCCAGATCCGCCAGTCGCTGGCCCAGGCGCGTTCAGTGTTGGTCGCATAGGCCCCGTCCGCCAGGTTGCGCCAGTTGATCAGCTGCTGCTGCAGCTGTGCCGGGTCCGGCGTCGAGGTGGGCGCAACGTCCCTGTCATTCACAAGCATGGTGTAATCCTACGCAAAATTTGAGCACGCCCGGTCTGCACCAGGTGCAATCGCGGTTGGTTAAAAATCATACGGATGTGCGTGATAACTGCAATTATCACACAGATCAACCAAATACTTGAATGCTTGTCCGTGATAGTTGCTGGGTGTAATATGTACCGTAATCCTACAGTAATACAGATTTACAGGGCGAGCGCTATGAGCGAACAATACAAGGACCACCCGATCTGGAAGATCTGTGATCAGTTGGCCGCCGAACTCGGCAAGATCCCCACTACTGAGCAGGTCCGCGCCCGTAACGGCGGTGGCTCGAACAGCACAATCGGGCCGATCCTTCGGGCTTGGAAGCAGGCGCGGTCACGGGCTGGCCAAGCAGTGCCGGCAGTGCCGGATTCACTCAATGAGGCGCTAGCCAACGTATGGCAGCAGGTACACCAGGGTGCGGATCAGCGTATCGTGGAGATTGAAGCAAAAGCGGCCTTGGAGCTTGCTGCTGCGCAGGAAGAGGCAGAGCTTGAAAAGGAAGGGCTGCGCCAGCAGTTGGCCAGCTCCAGGAAGCTGAAAGACCTTTTGGCACAACGTATCGAGTCACAACAGCAGCAATACGGCCAATTGACTCAGATATATGATCAGTACAGGAAGGATCGTGGCGCAGAGCTTGACCGGCTCCAGGGCGTGCTCGATGACCAAAAACACCAGGTGAGCACCCTTCAACAAAAGCTGACTGCAAAGGATCGTCGTATCGAAGAGGAGATTTCAGCGCGTGCTGCTGCTGAGCGGGAATGCGCTGTGTTACGGGCGAAGCTTGAGCAGTTCGCCCAGGATCAGGACAAAGCCAAAGCCAAAACGGTTGGTAGCGCTGAAGAGCAGATTTCGCTCGTTGGAAAAGGAACCCAGGATGATTAAACGATACTCACGACAAGTTGTTGCAGCGGCCTTTGTTTCCGTGGCGCTTTCATCAAATGCGACTGCAGCCTCTCAAGACGAATGTGCAATTTGGATTTGTTTACCGGGCGGCTTTCCCGCTGGCTGCGCTGCAGCACATGCGGCGATGATTAAACGCCTCACAAAGCTCAAGCCGCCGCTGCCAGCCTTCGGATCGTGCGCTGTTGGTGGTGGAAATATGACAAGTACTTTCAGACCGGCTGCGCTGATCGCTGAGCGACAGGTTTGCAGTGACTACCGTCAGATGAAAGATATAAGGGAATGTATCGCGTGGAAGACGATTCCACAGCACTACTTAAAGGGTGTCGCTTGCCGAAAAACCGATGCTGGTGAGCACCCGGAAGGATGCATTACTACGTACCGTTACGTAGAGGTTTTCGAGAACGGAAAACAGGTTGGCGAAACATACTTTTTCAAGCTCTAACAGCGTGGATAAGGGGATACGGAATGTCTGTTTTAAAATATGTATTTGTGGCCATTGGGCTAATTGCTACCTCAGAGGCGTTTCAGCGGCTGGCTGATGATCTTTCAAGCGTGGGTGGCTGGTACGTGTTGCTGATTGGTCTAGCGATGATGTACCCGGTACTAAAGCCGGTTTTCGGTTGGCTTCTTGGCTTATTCAAGGGTTTGAAACAGCGGGGAAAGATTAAGCCGTGCGCCGCCGCTTCTGGTGTGCTGCATGACGTAACTGAACGCAGACGGGCTGAAGCTAGTACAGCGCTTCGTTGATGATGCGGTGCTTCGTATGTCTGGGAAATTGAAATAGCGCCAACAGATAACCGGAAAAACAGGAGAGTACCCACAATGTATCGTATTCGGAGCCAATACATTGAGGCGTTCGGTCGAATGGACCAGGATGATTACTTTGCCATGCTGACCTGGCTTGAGCGCCAGGGTAAAAAGCCTTCGTTCGGTACGCTGAATGATGAGGACATTAACGCCGCACTTGTTTTTGAGTGGAAAGCCTTCAAAGATCGCCGCACCAAACTCTGTGAAGAGGATCTGTGTGTCCCATTGCCGCCACCCGGTTCATTTCCTCTGTACGCCCGTATTAGGGAAAGCTCAAAGTACTACTACCAGATGCCGAAAGATTCACCGTATTTCGAGGTGAAGCTTGGTTGTATAGGTCGTTGGCACGGCAACAATAACGAGTACCGTCTTAGCGACCTGCAGTTTTTCTATTTCTCTGCTGAAGCAGGCGAATTCTGGGAAGTGAAAATCGATCAGTAACAACTTAGGAGGATCCGCGAAAGGATCCAGTGAAGCCGGGTGATCAGCTCTCTTACCTTCTGATCACCCGGCACATCTTATTAACCAAAGGCATAGGCAACTAAGATGTCAAGACGCGAGTATAACTTCATCGACCGGCTACGGGTAGTCAATCTAAAAAAAGCGCCACGGCCCCAGCTTCTGCATTACTTGCACGGCAAGCCCTTTTCCGTTCAGCGCGGGATTCTAAAAGCGATCAATCGCGTGACCCACAACTAGAGGAAATCCAGATGGAATTTAAGCCTAAGACGACAAAATATGAGCTTGGATTTTGTGAGATGTGCGGTGATCATTGCCAAACCCTGCACTACGAAAGCGCTGGGTTCCTATGTGATAGCTGCACCAGGGTGATCGATGAGGGGGGGCAGGAACCAGGTCATCAAGGAATTTGGGAATCGTGCGCCACCGATGAGAAACCGGTCGCCATCGTGTTTACGTCTAATAGCAAAACTGTTGTTGTAACGTTCGTGTCTCCTGGGGCTTTCTATGAGTGGAAGGCTGAGCATAGTGATGCAATTTGTGAGATAGAAGCTCAGGCGCTTACAACCCCCGGCGCAGCTTCCGCTATGTGCTGGTTTAACAGGGCTGCGTCAAGTGCTGCGATTGTTTGTAATGCCGATGATGAGGTTATTGCAAGCTATGAGTTGGGGGTGATTGATAACAGGCCCGTTCTTTTGCGGCCGTATTGCCTGGGGCGTTAGCCCCAGCGTTCAAATGACGCCTTCACTTTCATCGTTAGCGTTGATAGTATTAGGACGTTTTTGCAATTATGTCCGACAGAGTTATTGTTATGCACGATATCCAAACAGTATCAGGCATGTATCAGGCCGGTAGGCTAACAGATGCTCGTATTAGGCCGACCCCGGATGGTGAGGCATTTATTTTGGTTCTGCGTACGATAAACAGCAGCGAGGTAGTTCTGTCAACGACAAAGAGAAGAAACAGCAAGCCGAAAAGTTTCAAGGCGGTGCAGACTGCATTGAACACGGCTAAAACTATTGGGTTTAGTAACGCTCAGGTTGAGTTTTACAACTGATAGAAAAGCAAAGCCCGCACGAAGCGGGCTGTTGGTATGCATTCCTGGCCCGGACTTGGCAGTCCACCCGTTTAGAAGTTGGCGCTTCTAAAAAGTAATCACAGCGTTGGCAGCGCTGCGGCCTCGAATCCCTTTTGCAGCAGAGACAGGAACACTGCTAATGATAGCTCCTGTCTGTTTTGGAATCAACATGCATGACAGGACGCAGTGAGTCTAAGTCAGGTAACCGTTGTGGGCATAGCCCCGACAGACAGCAATCAGTATCACCGATGTTGCGCCGTGGAAAGGGTGGGCATCCTCCAATCATTGGCCGGATTGTAGCTCGGGTTGAAAAGCTGACTGACAACCGAAGTATTCTATCATCCTGGCAAGAGCTGAATTCTTCAGGTCGCCGCCGCAGAACAGAAATGCGTATCTCTGCGTTTCCTTCCGTTGTGAACTTCCTTCTGATTAACTGGTTTGACCTGGCCACTCGGCGGTGTGCTACTCCAGGCGATAGCGGCGATTACCTGCAGGTGCCGGATAATCGACACATACAGCTAAAAATCAATGAGTTGCCGGACTGGAAAGACGCCCCTATCTCAATAGACCGCGTTAAGAAAGTAATCCATGATTTGAAGCGTGCTGGATATATATCTAAACGGAAACAGAAACGCGAGCAAAAGCCTTCGGGTGAATGGGTATTCACCCCAGCGGTTCGAGCGTTCACGAAAAAGTTCTTTTTAGAGCTAGGTGGCCAGAGCCTTTGGGATCTTGTGATCCTGGAAGGGAAGCGGAAAGCTGAGATATGGGCGGAAAAGGCGAAAAAAGCCGGTAAGAAGCTAAAGAAGTTTCTTAAGCCTAGAAGGATCCTACCGCCAAAACTAGTTAAGCTGTTCAAGCGCAAGGGCGCTGGTAAGCCTCAAAATGCCCCCTCCCCTCACGCCGGAATTTCTAACATTGTAGACAAGCGCGTAAGATCCAGTATTGAATACATCAATCTGCTAGATCACCTGCTTAACGATCTGCGTGTACTGCACCAGGAAGGGCTTGCCCCCGCTGATCCTGGATGGTGGTCAGACGAAGAAATCAGAGATAACGCCGTCAGAATTGCCGACAAAAGGTTCGGTATACTGTAAACCCCTCCCTGTTCCTCTGTAAGCCCTTCTTGTCTCGCCTTGATTCATTCCTCCACCCGGCCTTTTAAAAGCGCTTACGCGCCTTTTCAGGCTGTTTTAAGTGCGGATCAATCCCATCGAGAAGCTGAAACCACCTCTCTAGCCGTCATTCAACATTAATCTAGCCTTTTGGATGTGGATAAAAGCAGTTAAGTTCACTACGGATAAGTTCACTACATTATCTACAAAGTAGATAAACAAAACTTCGTTTATATATTTACCAAGGCTAAAGCCTGTTGATAATGCTGCGACTGCTCCGCTGTCGCCGCCTCCGGCGATTCTTTAACGCCTTCGGCTGGACCAAAGGCTTTGCCTTTGGAAACCGGTTAAACAGGTGGTGCAGTGGTTTTGATGGGTTTTGAATTGCTCTGCCGCCATGCGCGTAGAACACCTCTGTATTCTTACTGCGAACTCTTCCCGGAACGGCTTCGCCGTGTACCGACCGATCCAAGCCCTTGCAACTAACAGATTCCGTCAGCGGTCTGATTGCTGGCTTCGCCAGCAACTGTCACAATGCGATAGCCACCAATAGTGGCAGCATACGGTTATGCAGGCGCACCTCGGCCAAATACAGGGGTTGGAATGTTGCTATGGTACGTAAAAGTAAGCCTGACCTGAGACAGGAAATCACAAACAAGTTCATTGAGCTTCTTGAAGCAGGAACAAAGCCATGGAATCCATCGTGGACGACCAGCGCGGGCGGGTTTATGCCGCACAACTGGTCAACTAAGAAGGAATACAATGGTATCAATATTTTGTTGTTGTGGATGGCTCAGGCGGAAAGTGGATTCAGACACTCTGCGTGGCTGACGTATAAGCAAGCCCAGGAAATGGGCGGGCAAGTGCGGAAAAACGAAAAGGGTGTTCCTTGTATTTTTTACAAGGTCATCGACGTTGACGATGACGGAGCTGATCACGAGGACGAGAAAAGCCGAAAAGTGCCGATAATGAATCGCTTCACGCTATTCAATATCGGTCAGATTGACGGCCTTGATCTGCCTGATGACCAGGACCGCAAACCGGAGTACGACGATGCTGAATATGCTCGTGCGATTGAACGGCTTTCTGACGATTATTGTCAGCGATCCGGCGTTAAAATCGATACCGATGGAAGTAACCCGATGTACATACCATCAATCGATACTATAAAAATGCCATTTTCGTTCTCAAGTGCCCAGGCGTATGCCGGTACTCTTGCGCACGAAATGATTCATAGCACTGGCATTTCCAGTCGGCTTGATCGGTTTTCTCAGCAAAGAGAGGATTTTGGAGGCAAGAAAAAGGCGTATGCTTTCGAAGAATTAGTTGCAGAAATTGGAGCTACTTTCGTTTGCGCACGGCTTGGATTGGAATCTGATTATGAAGATCATGCGGATTATGTCGCGCATTGGTTGGAAAGATTAAAAGATGACAAATCCTTCATATTTAAAGCGGCAGCAGCTGCTGACCGAGCAAGTAGATTTATAGATCCAGTTTTTGAATCGGATTTATCTCAAGAGGGCTAAATAGCATCATTAAATAAGAGGGTCGCTTTGCGGCCCTTTTTTTATTCTGTATTATATCTACTCGCATACTGTTATGCAGGCGCACCTCGGCCAAATACTGGGGTTGGTAATGAATATGTCTAAAAGCAGTGCAGACACCCGGCTTATCTCTTTAGAAAAAGATTTCAATTGCGCACCTAATGGAAAGGTTGTTGATTGGAATGATTATGACGCTATAGAGCTTCGTGGGGTTGAAGAGTTTATTGATGAGTATGGGGATTCATTCTATGAGGCAACTGATAGTAAAAACCCAGACTTTTATTCAATATACGGGCATGTAGCTCAAGGCTTGGGAGTTGAATGTTTACATGACTTTGACAGCAAAGATTCAATTCACAAAATAAGGGAAGATGTGAAACATTTAGCTTCCCTACTCAAAAAAGAGCTTTTCGATTACACCGATTGTTCTGATTGAGATAATGAATAAAGCCACACAAAGTGTTGTTAATTCGGCGCACCTCGGTCAAATACAGGGGTTGGAGAAATAGATGAATACATGTGTTGATGGGGCAGCTTTCTCTCTGAGTTTCAGAGGAAAGAAAGGCGATTTGCAGAACGACCAGGCTAATTCAGAACGTGATGCAATAGCGTTCGCAAAATTATTAGCTAATTACGGATCTGTAGACATCGAAATCCGCAACCGCGCTGGTGAACTTGTTCCTTGGCGTTAATTCATAGCAGGCTACCTTTCGGTAGCCTTTTTTATTTGAGAGAGGTTTAACATGAATAATTCAATTTATAGAGGGAAGTGGTGGGCGGCAATTAAAGACGACAAAGTGCTATCCATTATCCCAATGTCTATACCGTATAAAGTTGAATTTGATTTTGATAAATATAGGGCCAGTGCTATAGAGGCTCTAAAAGTTATTGGAACAGTAAGATCTGGTGAAATGGTGGAGATCGGCGGAAAGTGGTTTTTTAAACCTTCATTACCTCACCGCAATAGATCAAAAAACAACAAAAGGAAAGGTGAGCTTCTACCAGTTCTTTTCGTTGAAAAAGAACTGGTAGATTAACGAAAACTAAAAGTCATCGATTTTTACGACAACTCCTTCCCTCTTCGGTTTAGTGCCAACAGACCTGTTTAGCTCATTGCCTGAAAACTCATCCTTTATAGTGCCAGCAACCTCTCTGGCACTATCTTCAATAACGCCATCACCGTTGTCCTTTAATGGTTCGTTCTTCGGCTCGTCAGCCGGTGCTATCGAAGGGGCTTTCTTCTCGGCTTCAGTAGCCTCTAGTGACCCCTGATCCTTTGGAGCGGGTGGCGCTTCATCTTCTTCTGTAACATCAATCCACGACGTATGGCAAATTGCAGCCAGTTGATTTGGCCGGTAAAGAACGCCGACGGTTTCAGGCAACATCTTAGCTGTATTGCGAGTAATAAGCCCTTCTTCCAGGTTATGTAAATCACGGTTCCCGGTGAATGTTTCTTCTTGAAATGCGCCGGTATCAACACGCTCTGCACGGGTCACAAACTTCTGAATCGTGCCTCCTTCGTCTTCCATCCGTTGTGCTGTTTCTGCGTCTACAGCCATGTAATAAAGCGAGTTTTTACAGTTTGTTCTGACCCGGTTGGATATGGCTTTTGCGTTTAACGTTTTGTCTTTCAGGTTCTCTAAGTCACCTTCAGACTGATATGCCAAACCCATATTGGCATCGAAACCAGCAATCGTAGCCAATGCGTCAGCGATTTTTTCGTTAATCAGGAACGCGATTTCATCAACAATAGCTGTTACGTTTGTCTTCTTACTGCCGTCTTCATACAGGCGTTTCACCTCCTGTGTGAACTCCATAATTAGAAGAGTGGTAGCCATATTGATAATGTCGTCGTCTAAGTCTCCCCGGATATAAACAACGGCATTTTCTCTCAATGCTCTCGCAACAGAAAACGTTCTCTCGCCTTCAGGGTTAAATGTAGAAATAGACAGCATCTGGCTGATGTAGTTGACAGATCGGGTCGTATGCTCTCGAAACGCATCTTCTGTAAGGATATCTTCAAGACTTGAAAGCTTTCTATCCCACATATCCAGCGCTTTTGTGATGATGCTTCTTTCTATACTTTTGTAAAAATCGGCCTGTTCGCCAGTATCTCTGAGGCCCAAAAAGTATATAAGCCGATCCATAGCATGACGTATTTCGCCCCCGGAAAAGGGTTCATACGCACCCTTTTTACCGCCCCGTAGATCCAGCTCAACAAAACGACGGCCAGACTCTTTGCATGCTTTAAGCATTATTTTTTTTGCGTGCTTGTCTGGTTTTGGATCGATGAACCAGGTACAAACACCGGCCCTAATCACCTGATCCAATGCGACACCTATTTCAACACCTTTACCTGTTTGCGTTGGACCCACATATCTAAAGTGCCTACTTAGCCATACGCTCATAAGGTCGTATATTGGTTCGTTGTTTTCATCAAGACCCCAGAAAAAATAGCCAGGCTTGTAGTAATCAGAAGGCTTGTATCTTTTCTGAGTAAACCGTCCTTTTTCATTCCTGATGTCAGTTGGCGTTTCGCCCGTCTGGCGAACTCGCCACCTACGCTTGAAAGCAGAGAAGCGAGGGATCACGAAGCGGTTAAAAGTGAACGGAATCCCAACCCCAACAAGCAGAGCCAGAATTGGTATTTCTGGATATTCAAAAAGCTCAAGAGCAACAATTGATAGGAATTCCGCAGCGCTCTCCGCTCCAGTTGGAGACGATAGATACAGCATGGCAGCGCAAGCAAGAGGAGCAAACAAGCTAACAGATAGCAAAGAAAACAAGATCAAGTTGTATATCTTCGCTCGAAACTCAAACCCCGTCTTGTCTTCCTGTTGTTGTTTGTCATTTTTTTTGGGTATCAAAAGCAGGAAAAACACCAGGGCAGAAGCCGTCAGGCAAAGCCAGGGGTCCGCCCAGCTGAGGTATAAGTTCGCTAATTTATAAGCAAAATCCATATCTTCGTTTCCTTTTTACGCGGGTAAAAATATCTTTCCAGGGTGGAAATCGACCTAGTTCCACACCCGTTCCGGCTCAAAAAACCTTCGGTTTCCATCGCTGATTCGGCCCGTTTTTAGGAT
>Ga0213839_1001908_pt1 | contig 12463 bp, 12 predicted proteins | sample SWPATP21_FD_160075 | JGI IMG/M metagenome (GOLD analysis project Ga0213839, IMG submission 160075) | Coastal seawater microbial communities from Marineland, Florida, United States - SWPA TP2 #1 | ecosystem: Environmental > Aquatic > Marine > Coastal | place: USA: Florida | collected 2016-08-14 | reverse complement strand
CTGGGAGGCGAGGTCTGGGGGCGGGGCGGACGGGTGCTTCCGCGGGCCAGGGGGGCGGGGCGGACGGGTGCTTCCGCGGGGCAGGGAGGAAGGGCGAACGAGTGCTTCCGCGGGCCAGGTAGGCGGGGCGGACGGTTGGTTCCGCGGGCCAGGGAGGCGGGGCGAACAGGCGATGGGCTCCGCCATCAGCGAAGACATGGTGCCGTCCTGAGTTAGCTCTGCGGGCATCTCGGTGCGTTGGCCGCCCCTCTCGCCTGCGGCGACTCGGGACGTCCAACGCGCCGAGATGCCCTCCGAGGGGCGGCAAGCCAGCCCCTGGCCGGGCCTCTCGCCTGCGGCGATTTGACCCGTCCAGGGGCTGCGGCTTGCCTTTGGGGTGAGAAGGCGACCCTGGGAGGTGGGCTGTGGGTGCTTCCTCGGTCCAGGGAGGCGGGGCGAACAGGCGCTGAGGACCGCCATCAGCGACTACGTGGTGCCGTCCTGAGTTTGCTCTGCATCACTCCGTCGTGCCCACCACCGCACTCCCCCCCGACGTGATGCGGAACTCGGCCCGCCGATTCCGAGACCACGCCCGCTCATCATTCCCAGCGACGAGGGGAAGCTCCTCGCCGTAGGTCACGGTCCGAAGGTGGGATCCGGGCACGCCATGGGCCTGCAGCCAGTCGGTCACGCGACGTGCCCGCCGCTGGCCCAGGGCGAGGTTGTAGTCGACGGTGCCTCGCTCGTCGGCGTGGCCCTGGACCTCCACCCGGAGGTCCTGATGGGACTGGAGGATGCCGGCGTTGGCGGTCAACGCGGCCTTGGCGTCGTCGGAGAGCATGCTGCTGTCGGTCTCGAAGTGCACGCGGCGGAAGTTCTCGAGGAGCTCCCGCACGGCGGCCTGCTGCGCTTCGTCCACGTCCGCACCGCCAGGGGACTGCTCGGAGGTGTCGAGGGTGGCGACGTTGGGCGGCGGCTTGGGGCCGCAAGCCGACACGGCAGGAAGGCTCAGGATGAAGGCACAGAGAACGAGGCGGTGCATGGGGACCCTCCGGATGGTGGCACCCCCCTCAGCGCAGTCGACCTCCGCTTCGGCCAGAAGGATCCCCACGCATGGGTCAGGGCTCGACCGCCCCGGCCGTGCATCCCTCGGCCGGACGCGGCTCGCCCCGCTGGTCGGTCGACGGGCAGCCGGTGCCGACACCGATGGCCGCGGAGCTCCCCGACGGCAGGCGCGTCCACGTGGGGCCGCCATTGTCCGAGAGCGGCGCGAGATCGGCGTCGGCCCAGGTGATTCCGCTGGTGCACTCGTTGTCCTCTTCGCCGCTCGGGTTGCCGTCCTCGTCGGTCCGGTACTCCGGCCACTGCAGGTTCCCGCTTCCGGGGAGCGGTGCGGACACGTTGCAGGTCATCGGCGTCCACGGGTGGGTGTCCCGGTTGTCGACGAAGAGGGTGTTCTGGACGGTGATGCCCCCGCCGGAGATGGCAGCGCCGAAGTAGGCCGCACCGAGCTTCTCGTCGTATCCGCCGACGGCCTCGTTCTCCGAGAAGGTGCAGTTCAGGAGTGTGCCTTCGCCGTTGAACACCAGGGCGCCCCCGAGGGCGTGGTCGGCGACGTTGCCGTGGAAGGTGGTGTTGGTGGCGGTGAGGGTGGAGCCGTGGGGGCCCTGCTCCAGCCGGATGGCACCGCCCGAGCCCGTGGAGCGGTTGTCGATGAACGCGCATGCGTCGAGGACCAGATCCATGTCCTGGGTGTAGATGGCCCCCGCACCGCCGGTGGTCTCGTTGCCCTCGAAGGTGCAGCGGTCGAAGGTGGTGGTCTCCCGCTGGGTGTTGGGGGTTCGGAAGACGGTGCCCAGGGCCCCGGCGGTGTGATCCTCGAAGCGCACGCCGCAGAACGCCGCGCGCTCCACCGAGCCACCGTCGATGGCGATGGCACCGCCGTTGCCTCCCGCGCCGCCCTGCTCGGCGTGGTTGAAGTCGGGGCAGCCGGTGGCGCCGCCGTAGTTGGCACCGCTGCCCGTGGCGTGGTTGTCGGTGAAGCGGCTGTCCACGAAGAGGCCGTCGGACTGCAGCAAGCCCACGGCGCCGCCATTGCTCCCTTCGTTGCCGGTGAATACGCTGCCCTGGACGACGACCTCGAGGCTGCCCACGGCGTAGATGGCACCGCCCCCCGTGTCGGGGCCCGGGGTCGCGGCGTGGTTGTCCCGGAAGGTGCTGTCGATGACGTGGAGGATGCCGTCGCGGACGTACACGGCGCCTCCCTGGCCGTCGCGGTAGCCCCACGAGCACTCGGGCCGGGCGGGGTCCTCGGGGACGAAGTCGACGGCGGGGGCTCGGCCGTTCTGGAGGGTGAGGCGCTGCAGGGTGAGGATGGAGGTCGTGGCCCGGTAGTCGGGCGAGTCGAAGGTGAAGATGCGGGTGCCGTCCCCGCCGTCGAGCGTGATCTCCCCCTCGCCGTCGACGGTCACGTCCCGGTCGATGGGGACGTCGATGCCGGACGCGATGGCGACGGTGGCGGGGCCGCCGCAGTCGAAGCGGATGGTCCCTCCCGCCGACACCGCCGCCTGGAGCCCCTCCTCGGTGCAGCTCGCCGCGGTCCCCGTGCCCACGACGTGGTCCGCCGTGGTGGTGTCCACCAGCTCGACGACCGGTGTGCAGACGCTCTCGATGGGCGTGTCGGCGTCGGCATCGGTATCGGTATCGGCGTCGGCGTCTGCGTCGCCATCGGCATCTGCGTCCGCGTCGGCATCTGCGTCGGCATCGGTGTCTCCGGGCGAGACGCCGTCGTCGTCGGCCTTCGAGCCGGAGCAGGACGCGAGGAGAAGCAACAGGACGGGACCACGCATGGGACCTCCAGTGGCTGCATTCCAACACAGCGGGGGTGGCGGTGCCGACCATCGGGCGTTGGGGGCGCGAGAGTCGGCGTTTCAGGTTGCTCAGTGCGCATCAAGTGGCTACTCCCAGGCGCGCCCGTGGAGCCGCCATGCGTACGTCGATTCGCCGGTTTGTCGCGACATCCCGCGTCGCTTTCTCCAACGAGCTCACGGCCTTCCGAAGCCGACGCGCCGCACGACCTCGGCCCTTTCACCCTCGAGGCCAGGTGAACACCGCGCCGTTCCACCACGACGTCGAGCTGTGGTTCGAGGGGCAGTGCTCCCCGCTATACGACACGCTGGGCACGCTGCGACGCCGGCCGCGACTCCGTGCACGTCCTCGGGGATGCTGTCTGCCTGGTGCCCGTCTACTGACGCAACGGAGAGTACGACCATGATGGAGAAGCCCACTGAGGCCGCTTTGGCCGCGTTCGACGACGTCTTTCCCGCCGAGGAGGAGGCCGCCGTCCGCAAGAAGATGTTCGGCATGCCCGCCGGCTTCGTGCACGGGAACATGTTCCTGGGCGTGTTCGGCAACGGCGTGGTGTTCCGCCTCCCACCGGCGCGCCAGGTGGAGCTGGGGGAGCGCCACGACACGCTGGATGCCTTCGCCCCCGGCGGTCGCCGCTGGAAGGACTACGTCCGGGCCGACGCGAGCACGGACGACGCGCTGCTGCGGGACTGGGCCCGGGAAGCCCTCGCCCACACGGCGACGCTGCCTCCGAAGGCCAAGAAGAAGTAGGCTGGCGCGACGGTTCGGGCGTCTTCGCCGGATGTCCGCAGGCGGTGGCGCGAGGCTACAGGCTGCAGGCTTCGGGCTACGGCATGCGACCACTGTGGCGCCACGCCCGGCCGGGAGCTCTCGCCAGATGGTTCGCAGGCGGTGGCGCGAGGCTACAGGCTGCAGGCTTCGGGCTACGGCATGCCAGGACGAACCGACCAGCTACGGCGGCCACTGTGCGCCACCCCTGGCCCCCTGCAGCGAGCTGTAGCCCGGAGCCTGTAGCCCGGAGCCCGGAGCCCGGAGCCCGGAGTCCGGAGCCCGGAGCCCGAAGCCCCGGTAGGCACATCCGGACCACCCACTACCGAAGCAAGTCGTCGACCTCGCCCAGGTCCCCGGAGTGGGGCGCCGGGGTCACCTGGAGCAGCTCCGCCATGAGCGCGTACAGGTGGATCGACGAGAAGGCGTCGTGGCGCTCGCCCTGCACCAGGTGAGGGCCCCGCGCGACGAACAGTCCGTGCATGTCGGGGTCGCTGGGGGCGTAGCCGTGGGTGGCGCCGGTGAGGTCGCTCGGATGGTCGTCGAACCACTCGCGGCTGGTGATTCCCCAGCCCTGCTCCGCTACACAGAGGATGGCGGGGATGCGGGGACCGCTCGGGAAGTGGAGCTCCGAGGGCCGGCTGGCGTCGTCGCTGCAGCTGGCGTGGGGAAGGCCCTGCAGCGCGTCGAGCACCCCCGTGGCGTCGCCGTTCTTCGGGTCGAGGGTCACGTAGGGGCCCCACGCGGCGATCCAGAAGTCCTCGGGGTCGACGTGGTCGTCGAGGAAGATGGCCCGCTCTCGCGACAGGTCGGTCATGCCGTGGTCGGACACCACCAGCAGGTCGACCCGGTCGAGGAGCTTGCGCTGCTCCAGGCCGTCGAGGAGCCGCTGCAACATGTCGTCGACGTGGACCATCGCCGCCTCGACCTGGTCGCTCTCTGGGCCGTGGCTGTGTCCCTCGCCGTCGACGTCGGACATGTACAGGGTGGCGAAGTGGGGCGGCTGCTCCTCGTCGAACCAGGCAAGCACCTGGTCGACCCGGCGGTCGTTGCGGATCGGTGGATCGAAGGGCACCCACTCGTCGGGTCGGATGCCGTCGTAGGCCGTCTCGGATCCGGGCCAGTACATCGTGGTGGCCCGAAGTCCCTGCTTGGTGGCGGTGATCCAGATGGGCTCGCCACCCCACCACTCGCTTCCCAGCTCGGACATGTCGAAGCTGTCCTGGAGCTCCTCGTCGTAGAAGCTGTTGCCGACGATGCCGTGCTCGGACGGGTAGAGGCCGGTGACCTGGGTGAAGTGGTTGGGGAAGGTCTTGCTGGGGAAGACGGGCACCAGGCCGTCGGCGCGGACCCCCTCGGCGACGATGCGGTCGAGGGCCGGCGTGTCCACCCGGTCGAGGTAGTCCCAGCGCACGCCGTCGAGGGAGACCAGCAGCACGTGGCGGTCGCTGTCTGCCCAAGGGCTGCTGGGGGTGGGGTCGGTCGCAGCGGACGGCTCGGGCTGGGGCCGGAGCGGCTCGGTGGGCTCCGACACCCACTCCGGCACCGTCGCGCGGCAGGCGACGAGGAGGAGGAGCAGGGGCCAGGGGCGGTGCAGCACGGAGGTGCCCTAACCGGTGTCCGTCAGCGCTGTAGCCGCCGCTGGACGGACTTGGTGAGACCCACCAGCGGGAGCTCCCTGCGGACCTGCTCGGGGTCGCCCCCTCCGGAGGACCAGCCGTTCAGGCGGGCCGCGGCGGTGGAGAGCACCAGGTCGTCGACGTCCGGGTAGGCGGCGCTCAGCTGCTTCCAGACGTCGCCGTCGCGGCGGAGCTGGTACTTCTGGTGGTAGTCCTCGGCCTGCCAGAAGGCGCCGACCTCCTCGACGGCCGTGTGCACCGAGCGGCCCAACCGCTCCTCGGCCCGTGCCACGCTCAGCTCGGCGGCCTGCCGCTCTTCCGCACCGGCGACGAAGATCGCCGAGCGGTACTGCCGGGAGCCCATGGTCTCGGCGGGCCGGTGGCCCTTCCAGAAGGCCTCCAGCAGCTCGTCGAAGGAGATGCGGGTGGGGTCGTAGCCGATCTCGATGGCCTCGGAGTGGTCGCCGAGGTCCCGGTAGGTCGGATGGTCCTTGCTGCCCCCCGCGTAGCCCACGCGGGTCCAGAGTACGCCGTCGAGACGCCCGAACCGGGCGTCGGGGCCCCAGAATCAACCGAGGGCGAACACGACGGTGCGGATGTCGTCGGGGCGGCTCCGGTCGATCGCGGGGATGGGGGCGGTGGCGACGGCGGGCATCTCGACCTCGGCAGCGTGGGGGTTCGGGGGGCAGACGCCGTCGGCGCAGCCAGCGTGGCTCAGGGTCAGCCAGAGCGAGATCAGCATGAGGCCTCCGGGGGAGGGGAGTCGTGGGGTGGCTCGACCGGGGATACGGCGCCCTTCCCTCTACGGTTACCGATCGGCAGGAGATCATGGCCCGCCCCACGACCCTCACACGCAGAGCGCTGCTGGCCGCCCTCGGCCTGGGGGCCTCGCTCCCTGCGTGGGCGGGGAAGGGGCGGTGGTCTCGGCGCTCTCCGTTCAACCGCGTGGAGGTGGTGACCCACGACGACGGGCGGGTGGAGCTGCTGCTCGACGGGAGCCGACAGTCGAGCTGGTACCCGGAGGATCCGCCGACGCTGGTCTACGGCTACATCCGGGGCCTCGTCGCCTGCATCGAGCGGACGCCCCTGGCCGAGACGGGGCGGGGCCGGGCGCTGCTGGTGGGGCTGGGGGGCGGGACGCTGGCCCGGGTGCTTCGGGCCCGCTGGCCCGAGGTGGAGGTCCACGCGTTGGAGATCGATCCCGTCGTGGTGAAGGCCGCCCGGCGCTTCTTCGACCTCGACCCCGATGTGCGGGTCCACGTGGGGGATGGCCGGGCCTTCCTCGACGGAGACCCGGGGCCGTGGGACCTGGTGGTGCTCGACGCGAGCTCCGAGGACTACGTGCCACCGACGCTGCAGTCCGTGGCGTGCTTCCGTCGCGTGGCCCAGCTCCTCACCCCGGGCGGCGTCGTGCTGGGCAACGCGTGGCGCAACGCCCCGAACGCGGCCTCGGAGGCGGAGACCTGGCGATTCGTGTTCCCGGGGGCGACCGAGCGCGCCGTCGACAATGGCGAGGAGAACCGGCTGTTCGCGGCGGGACCGGGATGGTCCCCGGGCCCCGGCGACCAGCGACTCGAGCCCACCGGTGCGCCCCTGCTCCAGGACCCCTGACGGCTTGTGCGACGCTTCGGACGTCCTTCGCCAGATGTCTGCTGTCCGTGGCGCGAGGCTTCAGGCTGCAGACGTCGGGCGACGGCATGCAAGGGCGCATGAGCCGGCTTCGAACGCATCTATGGCGCCGCGCATCTCGGGCAGCGCGGCCCCATGGCTGCGAGCCGTAGCCCGAAGCCTGATGCCCGAAGCCCCCGAGCAGGCTCAGCGCGACCCGTGCAACGGGGGAGGCACATCCGGACCTCCGCACTTCTTAGGGGGTCCGAAGGGGATCGAGGGCGTCCTTGCGCTGCTGGTGCTTCGTCGCCTCGTCCGGGTGCTCGTAGCCGTGGATGGCGTCGTCCCAGGAGCCGTACATGGGGTTGGGGAGCATGAACCAGCGCTCTCCCCACTTGTCGGCGTGCTCGTCGATCAGGGCGGCCCGCGCCGCGACGTCGGGCTCGTCGGGCTCGATGAAGTCGAAGAGGTTGTCGCCGAAGAGCAGGACGATGCGGTGGGTCTCCTCGATGGTCTTGCGGCGGGTCGTCTTGCTGCGGTCGCCCTCTGCCGGGCGGAACAGGAAGTGGTCGAGGTCGTCGGTGTCGGGGAAGCCGGCGGCAGCCAGGTTCTGCCGGGTGGCCTCCTCCTGGTCCACCGAGCGGTTGGAGACGTAGAACACGTCGACGCCACGGGCCTTGGCATCGCCCAGGAACTCGGCGGCGCCCTCGACGGCGGGCGCACGGGCCTCCGCGACCCAGGCCGCCCACGTCGCCTTGTCGAAGGTCGTGCCGTCGAGCACCCCACGGGCCTGGTACGGGCTGTTGTCGAGGACGGTCTCGTCGACGTCGACCACGATGGCGGGGGTCAGGCCGTCCAGGGGGCCCGTCTGCTCCACGGCCGCGGTCCAGGTGGGGTCGTCGAGGGCCAGGTCCAGGCTGTGGCGCGCCGCGCGGTAGACGGTCCGGGTGAGGGCATCCACCTCGGCGCTGGTCTGGATCCATACGACGGCCTGCACGTCGTCGCGGGGTGGAGGGGCCGCCGGGAGGTCCCGGGGCGCCGCGTCGGGCATGGGGACAGGGGCCGGCTTCGGACACCCCACGAGCAGCAACCAGGCAACAGACAGCACGACACCTCCAACGGGACGAGGCCGCCTATCCGCCCGTCGTGGAGGGCGGCCAGCTCCGCGGGGACGGGCTCGGGGGCTGGGGCTCCGCACCGGTACCTGGTAGATTCGTCAGACCATGCCTGCTCCTCCGATCCCCGCGGCACCCCCGGTTCCGCTGGTTCAGAAGCTGCCCGACGGTCCGGTGGACATCGTAGGGGACATCCACGGTGAGCTCGACGCGCTGCTGCGCTTGCTGGAGCGCCTGGGGTGCGACCCGGAGGCCCCCTCGGTCGACCGTCCGCTCGTCTTCGTGGGGGACCTGGTGGACCGTGGCCCCGACAGCCCCGGCGTGGTGCGGCTGGTGAAGCGCCTGGTGGAGGCCGGCCTGGCCTGGTGTGTGGCCGGCAACCACGAGCTGAACCTCCTCTGCGCCGACGAGAAGGAGGGCAATGGCTGGTTCCTGGGGCATCACGACCACCACCGTGGGCGCGACTTCGAGAGCGTGCCGGTGCCCGCCGAGGAGGCGGACGAGCTGAGGGCCTTCCTGGCGTCTCTCCCCATCGCCCTGGAGCGAGAGGACCTCCGGGTGGTGCACGCCGCCTACGATGCGCGGTCCATCGCGAAGCTCCCCGCCCAGGGCGACCTGGCGGCCCTGACCCGCGAGGCAGCCGGGGCGGTGAGCCAGCACCTGCGGGACAAGGGCATCGCCGCCGCCGCACGGGCGGAGCGGAGGCGGTTCAGCAACCTCCGCGACCCCGAGGACCGCCCCGACCGATGGCTCCCCGCCACCCTCGCGGTCACCGTGGCCGAGCAGTCGCTGAACCCGTACAAGGTGCTGACCTCGGGAAGGGAAGAGCCCATTCCGGAGGAACGGCCACTGTTCTACGTCGGTGGAAAGTGGCGCGTGGTCGAGCGGGCCCGGTGGTGGCGAAGCTACGATGAAGCGCCGGCCGTGGTGATCGGACACTACTGGCGTCGACGGGGAGAGAGGGTGCAGGGGAAGCGGGATCTGTTCGACGACATCCCGACCTACGGCTGGGCGGGACCTCGGGGCAACGTGTTCTGCGTGGACTACTCGGTGGGACGCCGCTTCCTGGAGCGCTGGCAGGACCCGGCCGCGGGCGTGGACAAGCCCTTCCGTGGCGCCCTGGCCGCCCTGCGCTGGCCCGAGCGGACCCTGGTCTTCGATGACCACGACGAGGTGGTGCCGACCACGGGCTTCGGGGCGTAGGTCCGGATGTCCCCGCGGTTGTCCCCGGGCGCCGAGTCTGGTCGAGGGCTACGGGCTCCAGACTTCAGGCTTCAGAGCGCTGCAAAGGGCCGGGGTGGCGCCACAGAGGTCGCCGTGCGGGTCGATGCGTCCTGGCATGCCGTAGCCCGAAGCCTGCAGCCTGTAGCCTCGCGCCACGGTCTGGCGAGGAACTCCGAGCCGTCGCACCGCGTCCGCCCTGTCTGCTCGGCAGAGGCTATGCTCCCGGTTCGGAGGAGAGCCATGAAGGGGCTGTGGATGCTGGGACTGGTGCTGGTCGCGTGCGGCAGCGACGACGGGGCGACGGACACCGGCGTCGTGGCGGACACGGACACCGACACCGACACCGACACGGACACCGACACCGATACCGACACCGATACCGACACCGACACGGACACGGACACGGACACCGGCACCTTCTCCTGCGACCTGCCGCCGGCATCGGGGCCCGTGCTGGTGACGGTGGTCGACAGCATCGAGGCCCTCGAGGCCCTGCTGCCGGGCTGCCTGCAGCACGTCGACTTCGAAGACATCCCGTCGGATGGCGACGCAGCCGAGGCCTTCTCCAGCGAGCGCTATGCCACGAGCCACGGCATGGTGATCACCGGCGAGGGTGGGCAGTTCGCCCATGGAACCTTCGGGTTCCCGTACGACTACGTTCCTTCGTCGGGCGCCACCCAGTACGCGCCCGGGCCCGTCGCCGACCTGTACGATCCCGCGGGCGCCGGGGGTCATCGGACCGAGGTCACCTTCGTGGACGGGGGCGTCGCAGGCACCAGCGGGGCCTTCGGTGTGGCCTTCATCGACGCCGACTTCCCGCTTCAGGGCCCCAGCTCGGTGGCCCTGTACGACGCCGACGGAGTGGAGCTGGTCGACGTGCCCGTCGAGACGGCGAGCGGTGAGGCGCTGTTCGTGGGCATGCTGACCCTGGACAGCAAGGGCCAGCCGGTTGCCGGCATCGCGCAAGCCGTCATAATCAGTGGTGACGGCTGGCCGGGAACGCTCGCGAACGAGGGGGTGACGCTGGACGATTTCGTGGCAGCGACCGTGCATACCGAGTAGAAACCTGCCGTCCTGCCCGCCTCTGGTACGATCTGCATGATCTTCGGTCCGATCTGAGAATGCGGCGGTTCCCCCGCGCTCCTACAGTGTTCGTACCTACGGGAGGTCACACGATGAAGTGGATTGCAGTGCTCGCGAACTTCTTTTTCCCCGGTGCCGGCTACCTGATCGCTGTGCCGCACAAGCGCCTTCAGGGTGCGGTGTGGCTGGTGGGGGCCTTCGGCCTGACGTACGTAGAGCAGGTCGCCATCGGGCAGGAGCATCCAGCCTTTCTTCCGATGTTCGTCACGGTCTTCGTGCTGAACACGGCCTTCGCCTTCGACGTGTTCCAGGAGGTCTCGAAGCTCGAGACCACGGCGGCTCCTGCGTGAGCGACGCCCTCTCCGAGCTGCTGGGCGTCGCCGGAGTGCGGGGCTCCCTCATCAGTCGGGCCGAGCTCGGAGCGCCCTTCGGGGTGGTGGCTCCAGACCAGCCCCGCGCGGTGTTCCACGTGCCGGTCCGAGGGAAGGCTGTGGTCGAAGCAGACGGAAGGAGCGAGCCTTTCGGTCCGGGCGATGTGGTCGTGCTGCCTCGGGGCGCGGCCCACACCATCCGCGATGCCAGTGGGTCGGTCCGCTGCCCGATCGACTCCTTCGGGCGACGGGACGGGGAGGGGCAGCTGCCGGTGTTGTTCGACGACCGGGGGCGGGTCGATCTGGACCTCCTCTGCGGGACCTTCCGCCTGGGATCCCCCGCGGATCGGTGGTTGATCGACCCCATGCCCGAGCTCGTGGTCGTGCGGGGGAGCGACGCGACGGCCGCGTACCTTCGCGCCACCGTGGCTCTCCTCGACGGCGAGGTGGCGCACGGAGGACCGGGGGCGGATGTCGTCAGCGATCGACTCGTGGAGGTGTTGGTCGTGCACGTGCTCCGCGGCTTCGCCCGGCAGGCCGACGACGTGGGATGGTTCGCGGGCGTGGCCGATCCGGCCATCGGCCGAGTGCTCCACGCGGTCCACCGGGCGCCGGCCAGCGACTGGTCCCTGGACCGGATGTGCCGCCTGGCAGGGCTCTCTCGGACCCGCTTCGTGGCTCGCTTCCGGGAGAGGGTCGGACAGTCTCCGAACGCCTGGCTCACCCAGTGGCGCATCGCGGTCGCCCAGCGGGCGCTACGGGCTGGCGCGGCGATCGCCGAGGCAGCGGCCAAGGCGGGCTACGCGTCGGAAGCGAGCTTCACCCGTGCCTTCAAGCGGGTGTCCGGGGAGACGCCCAGCGCATGGCGTCGCGCGTCGGCCGAGGCTGCCTGACGAAGCCGTTCGCCACGTGGGAGCAGGCATGGGAGCATGCCGGCCCACGGAGGATGCATGCGGTTCTGGGAAGGGGGAGCGCCTCTCACACTGATCCTGATCGCGGTGCTGCTGTCGGTGGCCGGCACGATGCGCTCGGCCCTGCCCGGCCTCGGCCGGCTGCGGCTCCCCGACTCGATGGTGGCCGGCTTCGTGGGGTTGGCCCTCGGTCCGAGCTTCCTCGCGGTGCTGCCCATCGACCAGGGGGTCCTGGAGCGGGTCGTGTACCACGGCCTCGCGCTCCTGTTCATCACGGTGTCGCTGCGCACGCCTGCCCAGGCAGGGGCCACCTCCAGCGGGGTTCGTGGCGTGGCCTTCGCGCTGCCCATGCTGGTGATGGTGCAGGCGGCGCTGGGTCTCGGGCTGGGCTTCCTGTGGTCGGCCTTGGTGCAACCGCTTCACCCGGGGGTCGGGCTGATGGTTCCCCTGGGCTTCAGCCAGGGGCCGGGCCAGGCCCTGGCGCTCGGCAGTGCCTGGGAGGCCAACGGTATGGAGGACGGCGCCCAGCTCGGCCTGATCATGGCGGCGATGGGCTTCGTGTTCTGTGTGGGCCTGGGGGCGCCGCTGCTGGCCCTCGCTCGCCGGATGGGGTGGCTGGTCCCCGTGGAGGAAGGGGAGGACGCGACGGGCGGAGACCCGGTCCCGGACGCGAAGCCGGGCGACATGGAGCCGCTGACCCGGCAGATCGCGGCGGTCGCCGTCGTGTATCTGGGGGCGTGGGGGCTGATCCAGGGCCTCGCGTGGGGGCTCGCGGGCAACCCCCAGGCGGTGGCGACGGTCTACGGCTTCCACTTCGTCCTGGGCGCCGTGCTGGCCCTGGGGCTTCGCAAGGCCCTGGGGACGCTCGGTCGGGGCGAGGTGCTCCACACGCCGCTGCTGTCTCGGATGGCTGCGGT
>Ga0213839_1001907_pt1 | contig 12475 bp, 10 predicted proteins | sample SWPATP21_FD_160075 | JGI IMG/M metagenome (GOLD analysis project Ga0213839, IMG submission 160075) | Coastal seawater microbial communities from Marineland, Florida, United States - SWPA TP2 #1 | ecosystem: Environmental > Aquatic > Marine > Coastal | place: USA: Florida | collected 2016-08-14 | reverse complement strand
TTTTCATACTTGCGACGCGGCGCGGCGCCCCCGCTTCGCGCGCCCAAAACACTTAGCCGTTGAGGTAACTTCGGACCCGGATTACAAAGCCATATGGCTCACAAAAATCCCGCCCTCGATCTTGTCTTCCAGGCCCTCGCCGATCCCACGCGCCGGGCGGTGCTGGATCAGCTTCGCGCCGGGCCGGTGGCGATCACGGATCTGGCCGCGCCCCATGCGATGGCGCTGCCGTCCTTTACCAAACACATTGCGACGCTGGAAAAGGCCGGGCTGATCCGTACGTTGAAGAAGGGGCGTTCTCGCATCTGCTCGCTGCGCCCCGCCCGCCTTGCGCTGGTCGACGGCTGGCTCGCGGCGCATCGGGCAGAGGCGGAGGACGGGGCACGGCAGGCCCATTACCTTCAGATTGCACGCACGCTTTATCCGCCGGATCACGCGGGATAGCGCCGATCCGCGCCGTCGCGTGCAAAGAGATGACGCTGCCCCTTGCCGTGCGCGACCGAACCGCCTATCTCACGCGGAGGCGGGTGCTGCCCTTCTCGTGAACGGGTACATTCCGGTGGCCTTAAGCAAATCCGAGGGAGCTGGCTCTGTCCGGGCCCTGGTCCGGTTACCCGGCGCCCACCTGTATGAACAGGTCCTCGGGAATGCGTCACCCAAACGGTTGCGTGCGGGCCCGCCGTCTTTACGCTAAATCATGTTGTTGCCAGCCAAAGCTCATCCTCGCAGAGGGGGGGCTTTGGCGGTGACGCGGCAGGGGCCGGTGCGGGGTCAGGCTCGCGCAGGATCATGGCAGGTATCCGGCGGCACACCCGGTGAGTGGATCGCGCGGCCCGCCGACGTCAATCCCGATCGGCACGACGACAAAAAGCGCGGACATCGCGAAACCGATCAGGTTGTCACGGTTTTACGAGCGGACAGGTTCATCGGCGCGCCTTTGTGAGCCCGCGCCATCCTGCCATCTTTTCGCACCCCATCACCGGCTCACCCGGCCGCAGCCGCGTGCGTCAATGCCGCATCCGCCCGGCCCGGCCTCCCCTGCGCCCCATGGCGGACACCGATTGCTGCCCTTCACGCAGCAGCACCGTCATCGGGTGTTCGGGTGCGTCACCGCCATATTTGTCCAGCAGGGCCGCAAGCGCGGCGGACTGAGTGATCCCGTCCGGCAGGCTCAAGGCCCAGTCCATCAGGATGGACCGGCATTCCGGGCCGCCGATGCCCTCGATCCGGTAGGATTCGCGGATCAACCCCTTGGGATCGTTGGGATCGTATGGATCAGCCATCGCCGTCTTCCTTCAATGTTCTGTCGAGAATGTCCGCCGCCCCCTGCCTGAGGCTTTCCAGCCGGTCCTGCAAGGCCGTCCAGTCCTTGGTGCCGCTGTCACGCAGCAGGAGGTCACAGCCCCCCCGGCCGAGCGTTTCGGGATCGAGAGGCGCATCGGTCAGCAGCTTGGTCGTCATGTTCACCGCCCAGAACTGCGTCCAGGCCTGGCCCAGGCCTGTCGCATCCGATTGCGCGAGCCAGCCGACCTCCACCGCGCCGGAGAGGCCCTCCTCCACCGACGCGGTCGGACGGCCCGCCGCCAGTGCCCCGGCCTGGGCGAGCAGTTCGATCTCCTGCGTGCGGCCGCGCCCGACCTTCATGTCCCAGGCCTGGGTTTCCCCCTTGGCGGCAGCGATCCGGGCGCGCATCTCCGCCACCTCGTGACGAAGCTTGTCCGCGTCTCCGGGATCGGACAGCAGATCGAGGCGGAAATCCTCCACATCGCGTTGCAGACTGTCCGGTCCGGCAACCGGCCGGGCAGAAGTCAGCGCCATGTGTTCCCAGGTCCAGGCCTCTGTCGTCTGGTAATTGCGGAAGGCCGACCAGGAGGTCGCGACCGGCCCCTGGTTGCCCGAGGGGCGCAGGCGCATGTCAACCTCGTAAAGGCGCCCCTCCGCCGTCGGGGCCGACAGCGCGGTGACAAGCGCCTGGGTCAGCCGGGCGTAATAGGTGCGGGCGGGCAGCGGGCGGCGGCCCTCCGATGCCTCCGCCTCCTCCGGGTCGTAGATCACGATCAGGTCGAGATCGGAGCGGGCGTTGAGCCGCCGCGCGCCAAGCGACCCCATTCCCAGAACGATCGCTCCGCGACCGGGCGGGGGACCGTGGCGGGCGGCAAAGCTCTCCTGCACCGCAGGCCAGAGCGCGCGCAGGATCGCATCGGCGAGGTCGGTATATTGCGCCGCCGCGTCGCGCGGCCCGATCAGACCGCGCAGGTGGTGGACCCCGATGCGGAAATGCCATTCCTTCTGCCAGCGCCGCGCCGTGTCGAGCTTGGCCTCGTAATGCTCCTCCCCGGCGAGCTGCGCCGAGAGCCGCTTTGTCAGAACGTCCGGTCCCGGCCAGTCGGAGAAGAAGCTGCCGCCGATCACCCCGTCGAAGACGGAGGCATTGCGCGACAGGTAGCGCGCCAGATCGGGCGCGGTGCCCGCGATGTCGCCCAGAAGGTCGATGAGCTGCGGATTGGCCTCGAACAGCGAGAAGAGCTGGACCCCGGCCGGAAGCCCGGCGAGGAACCCGTCAAAAGCCATCAGCGCCTCTTCCGGCCTGGCGGCCCGCGCCAGAGCTTCCAGCAGGCGTGGACGCAGGCGGGCAAAGATTTCCTGCGCGCGGGTCGAGCGGAGCGCGGGATAGCTGCGCCAGCGCGCGATGATCTGCGGATCGACGTCGGGGGCGTCCTCGGGGGGGCTGCGATGGCTGAGCTTTTCGCGGGCGAAGAACTTTTCGCAGGTGGTGTGCACATCCTCCAGCCGCGCGCGGATCTCCTTGCGGAACTCGGCGGGGTCCATGTCGGACAGGGCGGCGATCCGGTCGATGCCCTCGTCGCTTTGCGGCAGGGCGTGGGTCTGGGCGTCGTTGACCATCTGGATGCGGTGTTCGACGTCGCGCAGTACGCGGTAATGATCGCAGAGCCGGTCGGTGATCTCCGTCTGGACCCAGTCGCGGTCCCCGATCAGGCGCAGCGCCTCGCAGGTCGGACGCACCCGCAGATCGGGGTCGCGGCCGCCGGCGATGATCTGATGGAACTGGGCGAAGAATTCGATCTCCCGGATGCCGCCGCGACCAAGCTTCATGTCGTGCCCCGGCAGGGAAATCGCCCCGTGGTGCCCCTTGTGGTCGCGAATGGCGAGCCGCATGTCATGGGCATCCTGGATTGCCGCGTAATCGAAATGCCGCCGCCAGACGAAGGGTTTGAGGTCCGACAGGAACCGCTCCCCCGCCTTGAGGTCGCCGGCGCAGGGCCGCGCCTTGATATAGGCCGCGCGCTCCCATGTCCGGCCGAGGCTTTCGTAATAGCGCTCCGCCGCCTCCATGGAGAGCGACACAGGCGTGACTGAGGGATCGGGCCGGAGCCGCAGGTCGGTGCGGAAGACATAGCCGTCGGCGGTGATGTCCGACAGGGTGGCGGCCAGCGTGCGGGTGGCGCGGATATAGATCGGGCGCGCCTCCAGGTAGCCGTCCTCGTCAAAGCGGTCCTGGTCGAACAGGCTGATCAGGTCGATGTCGGAGGAATAGTTGAGTTCCCCGGCCCCCATCTTGCCCATGGCCAGAACGAACAGTCCGGCTCCGTGCTCCAGATCATCTTCGCTCATCCCCGGCAGTTTCCCGCGCCGCACCGCGGGGGCGAGCGCATGGGTCAGGGCCAGTTGACAGGCGAGGTCGGCGAAGTCGGTGAGCGTGCCGGTCACCTTCTCCAGCGGCCATGCGCCGCTCAGATCGGCGAGCGCGATCAGGAGTGCGATCCGCCGCTTGCCCTGCCGCAGGCCGGGTTTGAGCGCGTCATCCTCCAGCGCGCGCAGACGGGCGTGTTCCTCGGCCAGGGCCGTGTCGGGATCGTCCAGCGCGGCGGCGATCCAGTCCCGCTCCTTCTGGATGAGGGAAAGGAGGTAGGGGCTCGATCCCCCTGCCCCCTCGATCAGCGCCCCGAGAGGGCCCGACAGGTCAAGCGCGGCGCGGGCATCCGCGGCCCGGTCTAGGTCGTGCGGGCGGGGGCAGCGGGTCATGTGATCGGCAATGGTCATGCGGTGACATTCGCCCCGATATGGGGGCTGGTCAATGGCGGGCGGCCGGGTCAGATTGCGGCCATGAGCAAGAGCATGAAACGCGTGATCCGCGCGCTGGAAGAGGCCGGGATCGAGGCCAGGATCAAGGAACTGGGCACGGCCCGGACGGCGCAGCAGGCGGCGGACGGGGTTGGCTGTCATCTGGACCAGATCGCCAAGTCGATCATCTTTGCCGGGGTGGAGAGCGGCGAGGCCCTGCTCTTTCTGACGGCGGGCGGCAACCTGGTGGATACGGAGAAGGCCAGCGCGGTGGCGGGCGAGGCCCTGACCAAGGCGGATGCGGCGCTGATCCGGGCGCAGACCGGCTTTGCCATCGGCGGGGTGGCCCCGGTCGGGCATCTCAACCCGATCCGAGCCTGGATCGATCCGCGGCTCCTGGAATTCGAGGTGATCTGGGCCGCCGCGGGCACGCCGCACCATGTCTTTGCGCTGAAATCCGCCGTTCTTCCCAGGATTTCCGGCGCGCATCCTGCTGAATTTACGGCATAATCTCACTTTATGTAAAAAACATTCACATCGCCCCTTGCGCGGGGCCGACGCGGTGCCAATCTATGTAATGTGAAAAGCATTCACATTGACAGACACCACTATCCCAAACACGGAGCACAGACATGACCCCCGCGACCGCCACAGCCTATACCGGACAGGAGACCCGCCACATGGGCTGGCTGTCCAAGTCCGAGGCCTGGCTCGACAGCAAGGGCAAAGGTGCGTGGATCGCCGCGATGGTCCTCGGCTTTGTCTTCTTCTGGCCTGTCGGCCTCGCCCTTCTCGCCTATATGATCTGGAGTAAACGCATGTTCTCGAAATCCTGCCGCCGTTCGGGCCGCCATTTCCGCCATCACGAAATGCGCCGGTCCGGCTTTGCCGCGATGAAGACCTCGGGCAACACCGCCTTCGACGCCTACAAGGCCGAAACCCTGCGCCGCCTGGAAGATGAACAGGAACAGTTCGAAAGCTTCCTCGACCGCCTGCGCGAGGCCAAGGACAAGACGGAGTTCGACCAGTTCATGGACGAACGTGCCCGCAAGGCCCGCGAGGAAACCCGCGAAGAAGAAGACGCCTGAGCCGTCTCCCTTCGCACCGGCCCGGCACCGATGTCAGAGCGACGCGGTGCCGGCCTCCGGTCTGCACCACGCCATGGGGGCCATCCGGCCCCCTTCCCCTGTCCCGACGGAGACCCCGATGACCGAGACCTGGTCCATTCCCGACCCCCATTACCAGCCGGAGTTCTATGCCGATGTGCCGGTCAAGCGGCTGCTGGCCTGGGTGGTGGACACACTGGTGATCACCGCCCTGGTCGCGCTGGTCCTACCCTTCACCGCCTTTGTGGGGCTGTTCTTTCTGCCGGTGCTCTTCCTGGTGCTGGGCTTCCTCTATCGTTGGGTCACGATCGCTGGCGGTTCCGCGACCTGGGGGATGCGGCTGATGTCGATCGAGTTCCGCGACGGTCATGGCCGGCGGTTCGACAATGGCATGGCCCTGCTGCACACGCTTGGCTATACCGTCTCGCTCGCCCTGCCGATCCTTCAGATCATCTCCATCGGGCTGATGCTGACGGGCCCTCGGAAACAGGGGCTTACCGACAATCTCTTTGGCACGGTGGCGATCAACCGGCGGGCCGGAGCCTAGGGCGCGAATCCGCTCCCGGCGCCTGGTCTGGCGGCCCCCGATCCCGGTCGGGGGCCGCTGTCTTTTTCAGCCACGGGGAGGCAAAAAGCGGCGCGCCGCCGGGGGAAATCGGCAAAACCTTCGCCATTTCGCAAGATTGCTGCACCAGAACATCTTTGCCCGCCTCTTCCTTTGACATCACGCCGCCCATATGTATCGTTCGGAAATCGTAAGCCTTCTTTAACCACTGACCCCATGCGCCACACACTTCCGCTGACGCCGCAATTCTATGTGACGGCCCCGCAGCCCTGCCCTTACCTTGAGGGCCGGATGGAGCGGAAGCTGTTCACCTCGCTCTCGGTCGAAGGGGCGGCGCGGTTGAACGACACGCTGTCCAAGCAGGGCTTCCGGCGGTCGCAAAACGTGCTGTATCGTCCGTCCTGCGCCGATTGCGCCGCCTGCCTGTCCGCGCGGATCGACGTCGCGGCCTTCTCGCCCACGAAAAGCCAGCGGCGCACCAGCAAGCGCAATGCGGACCTGCGGCGGCGCGCGACCTCTCCCTGGGCGACGGAAGAGCAGTATGAACTGTTCCGCGACTACCTTGAGGAACGCCATGCCGAGGGTGGCATGGCCGACATGGATGTCTTCGAATTCGCCGCGATGATCGAGGAAACCCCGATCCGGTCGCGGGTGATCGAATACGTGCATCCCGAACGCGGTCTGACCGCCGCGGCGCTGACGGACGTGCTCGATGACGGGTTGTCGATGGTCTATTCCTTTTACGACCCGGACCGGCAGGCCGACAGCCTGGGCACCTACATGATCCTCGATCACATCGACATCGCGCGCGAGGCGGGGCTGCCGTATGTCTACCTCGGCTACTGGGTGCCGGGATCGCCCAAGATGGGATACAAGGCCAAGTTCAAAGGGCTGGAGCTTTACGTCGGCGGGCGCTGGAACAAGATGCGCGACCCGGCGGATTACGACGCGGAACGCCATCCGCTGAAGACCGATCCGATCGCCGAACAGGTCGCCAACATCTCGCTGCCCGATCTGCGCTCGCCGCGGGGCTGACCCTTCCACAGGTCAACGGCAACATGCCCCGGCCCTGCGCCGGGGCCTCCTTGGTCTTGCCATGTCGTCATGTGAAGAGCGGCCCGGGCTCGCAGGCGGGGGAGCGGCGCGTGGTGCGAGGCCCCGGCTCGCAGGCCGGGGCACTCCCTGAGGTGTGGGGCCCCCGGCGCGGGGGGCCGGCATGACGCCGATCAGTTGCCGATCAGATCCGGCACGATCGTCACGATCCCCGGCGCGAACCACAGGAGCGCGAGCCCGACCACCTGGATCAGCACGAAGGGGATGATCCCGCGATAGATGTGCCCCGTCGTGACCGAAGACGGCGCCACGCCGCGCAGGTAGAAGAGCGCGAAGCCGAAGGGCGGTGTCAGGAACGAGGTCTGGAGGTTCACCGCGATCATGATCGTCACCCATTTCGGATCGAAGGAGCCGCCGTAGATGACAGGCCCGACGATCGGCACGACGATGTAGATGATCTCCAGGAAGTCGAGCACGAAGCCCAGAAGGAAGAGCACCAGCATCACCAGCAGGAAGACGGTGAATTCGTTGTCGAAGGACCGCAGGAATTGCTGGATGTAATGCTCGCCCCCGAAGGAGATCACCACGAGGTTCAGAAGCTGCGAGCCGATCAGGATGGTGAAGACCATCGAGGTCACCTTGGCGGTCTCGCGCACGATCGGGCTGAGCACCCCGTTCCTGTAGAGCACGATACAGGCGTAGATCAGGCCGATGCCCGCAACCATGTAGGCGCCGTAAGCGATGACAAAGCCCAGCACGTTGCCGCCGGTGACGACCGACTGGTTCATCCTCAGGTCGAAGTTGATCCCGACCAGGATCAGCGTCGCCAGGGCGAGGGTCGCCCAGATGATGAACTGACCGGAATTGCCCTCGTCCCTCAGCTTGCGATAGGCGGCGAGCATGATCGCCCCGCCTGCCCCGAGCGCCGCGGCGGGCGTCGGGTTGGTGATCCCGCCGAGGATGGAGCCGAGCACGGCGATGATAAGGACCAGCGGCGGGAAGACGACGCGGATCAGATCGTTTTCAGCCATCCGCGCGGCCGCGTGTTTCAGCGACCAGAGCGTGATGAGCAGCGGGATCATCAAGAGCGCGACCTTGGGCGCCCCAGCCATGCCCGGCGTGATGAAGAGCGCGTCGATGACAAAGGCCAGCACCACCCCGACAAACCCGATCAGAAGCGGCGCCGGAGAGGCCGAGGGCTTGACCCCCCGTGCGATGGCGAGCGTCAGCAGCACCAGACCGAAGAGCGTGGCCACACCCGACCCGACCGGGGCGGCGTTGGCGATCTTTTCGGCCAGGGCGGTCTGGATCTCTTCCTTGGACAGTTCGCGGGACTCCTCCGTGCCACCCGCGTCCGCCAGGGCCTGACGATCCGCAACGGACTGATCCCAACGGGCCTGCCCGTGAAGTTCGATCATGGCCGCCTGACACTCGGGGCTGACATTGGTCCGCAGCGCGTTCAAACGCTCGACCTGGGTGTAGTTGGAGACGGTGACATCCTGTTTGCCTATGATGCCGACCTCTGCCGCCATCATGAGGCCGCCGATGATGATCACCGGGACCGCCAGGAACCAGGTCAGACCTTCCCGCCGGGTGATGACCTCTCCGTCCGGGTCGTCGAGATGGACGGCCGGCGCCTTGGACGGGTTGAGCAGCGCATAGCCGAAGGCATAGGCGGCATAGAGGAAGGCGAGCAGGATGCCCGGCAGCAGCGCCGCCTGGAACAGCGTCCCGACCGAGACGACCGCGGGACGGCCGAGATAGGTCAGCGCGTCGGTGCAGCCGAAGCCCTGGGCGCGGGTTTCCTGCGCCGCGGAGTAGAGATCCCCCGCCAGCGTGCCCAGAAGGACGATCACGATGGAGTGCGGGATGATCTGGCCAAGCGTGCCGGAGGCGGCGATGACGCCGGTCGACAGCTCTGCCGAATAGCCGTTGCGCAGCATGGTGGGCAGCGACAGCAGGCCCATTGTGACCACCGTCGCGCCGACGATCCCGGTGGAGGCGGCGAGGAAGGCCCCCACGACGACCACGGACACGGCCAGACCGCCGGGCAGCGGGCCGAAGACACGCGCCATGGTGGTCAGCAGGTCGTTGGCGATCTTCGACCGCTCCAGCGTGATGCCCATCATGACGAACATCAGCACCGCCAGCAGGGTCTCGATCGACTGACCCGCAAAGACCCGTTCGTTCATCCGGTTCACGATGAACGACAGGTTGCGGTCCATGGCGGTTTCCCAGCCACGTTCGAACACCGGCACGCCGACGGTCGGCAGGTCCGGGTATCGGAAGTGAGAGATGGAGTCGCGATTGACCCCGGAGTTGACCAGATCCTTGAAGGCCTGCGACCCTTGGTCGATGGCCTGGTGGATCAGCAGGCCCTGGCTGTCGAGCCAGGCGATCACCGCAAAGGAGATCAGGCCCGCGCCCGGAATGGCAAACGCCACCGGGAAACCGGAAAGAATACCCGAGAACAGGCTCAGGAATACGATGATCAGGCCGATTTCGACGCCGTCTAAACCGAACAACATGCCCCTGCCCCCTAGTGCGTGCCTTCGTACATTTCTTCACCCTCGCCGAGCGAATCCCGGTCGAGGTATTTGTCCTGCGATTCCTCGCCTTCCAGGAACTCGAGCAACGAGCGGTAGAAGAAGGCGACGGCCTGAAGGAACACCAGGGCCAGGAAGCTCAGGATCAGGATCTTGAAAAGGAAGTAGTAATCGAACCCGTCGGGCGAGAACCCGGTGCGTTCGACGTTCCACTTCACGATCCGCGCCTTGCGCAGCATCAGGTCGAGCTGGTCCGAGGCCGAGACCTTGGGCGTGATCAGGTGCCGCCACAGGAAGTACCAGGAATACATCCAGGCCAGCACTGCAAAGGGGATCATGAAGAAGAGCGCGCCGAACATGTCGATGCATTTCTTCGCCCGATGGCTGACACCGGCATAGATCAGATCGACCCGGACGTGGCTGCCCTGCACAAAGGCATAGCTGACGCAGAGCGCGATCACCGCCGCGTTCCAGAGCTTCAGCCCCTCGGCGTACCAGGTGATCGAATGCGAGAAACCGATGCCGAGCGGGGACATGGTGATTTCACCCAGCCGGAACACCGATTGCAGGAAGATGATGATGATCTGCTGGCCGACCATGATCAGGCCCGCCCATGCGGCGGCGCGGCCGACCCAGTTGGCAATGCCCTCGAACAGCCGGACCATGCCCCACATGAAGGGCCGCCAGATGAGCCCCGCCACCGTCAGGACGAGGAAGATGTCGAAGACCGCGAAAAAGAACTCCGTCGATCCGCCGTAATAGACGAACCTGAGCAGGCTTTCCTTGTCGGACCAGTTCAGCCAAAGCCCCGGATGGCTTACGGCGTAAGCGATGTTGTAGAAGCCCAGACCGATTTGCGTGATCAGCCAGGTCAATCCGCCGAGCATGTCCCTTCCCCCCGAACGAAAGATGCGCGCGGGTCCCGCGCGCATCAGTTGTTTTCAAGTCGTCACGATCAGGAGCCGGTGACCCGCGCACGCTGCGCGGTGTAGGTCCCGTCAGAGAGCGACACCCAGCCCGCGGTCGCGGCCATGGATTTGTCCACGGAGGTCCGGATCTTTGCGAAGAGCTCGTCATCCATGAAGCCGTCCAGAACCGACTTGGAGGCGGCGCCGAAGGCGTCCCACACGTCGTCGGAGAACTGGTGCACCTGCGTGCCGCCGTCTTTGAGACGCTGAAGCGCCGGGCCGTTGTTGGCGATGAAGAGCGCATAGTTGTGCTGGTGCGCATCCGCTGCCGCCACTTCGATGATCTTCTGGTGCTCGGCCGACAGGCCGTTGAAGACCTCGAGGTTGCAGCCGACGGAGAGCGCCGCGCCCGGCTCGTGGAAACCGGCGGGATAGTAGTGGTCGCAGACCTCCTGGAGGCCCAGCTTCTCGTCCGACCAGGGGCCGATCCACTCGGTGCCGTCCAGCGCGCCGGTGGACAGCGCCTGATAGATTTCGCCGCCGGGGATGTTCTGAACCGAGGCGCCAAGCTCTGCCAGGGCCTGACCGCCGAGGCCGGGCATACGGAACTTGAGACCCTTGAAGTCGTCGGCAGAGTTGATCTGCTTACGGTACCAGCCGCCACCCTGTGCGGCGGTCTGACCGGCGATGAAACCCTTGATGCCAAAGACTTCGCCCAGTTCGTGGTGCAGCGCCATGCCGTCCTGGGCATAGTACCAGACCATCATTTCCGGCGCGGTCATGCCGAAGGGAACGGCGGTGAAGAAGGCCCATGCGGGATGCTGGCCGACCCAGTAGTAATCCGCACCGTGGTACATGTCCGCCTGACCGGAGGTCACGGCGTCAAAGCTTTCCAGCGCGCCGACGAGTTCGCCTGCACCCTTGGGGTCGATGGTGAGCGAGCCACCGGACATGGAGTTGACGTTATTGGTGAAACGCTCAACCGAATCCCACACACCGGCAAGGCCGCGGGGCCAGGTGGTGACCATGGTGAGCGTGGTGTTCCCCTGCGCGATGGCCGGAGCGGCAAGCGAGGTCGCGGCAACAGCGGAGCCACCCAGGGCAGAGGTCTTCAGAAAAGAACGGCGATCCATTTTTATCCTCCCAACAGATCTTTGTGACCGGGACGGCTTTGGCCTTTTTCCCCGGCATCACGGTGTTGCCAACCTACCGATGCGCGGCGAGAGCGCAAATACTTTTTACGTCGTGATAATACGTGATCGGCGCATGTATTGCGTCCCGCAAGTCTTTGCCCCGCTTCATGAAATGGCCGGCCCGGACTTAACCGGACGGTAAATGTCGGGCTCCGCGCCACCCGGGCCGACGACCGGCGGCTGACGCCCCGCTGTCTTTGCCCGCGACGCATGACGTGGCGGAAGCCTGCCGCACCGCGCGATCCCTCGTCCGACGCCGCGGAGGGACGCTGCGGAAAACACCGGGTTGACGGGTCTTTTATGGAAAGATTTTTGCCGCTGTACGCAACATTCGGAAAGATTTTCGGATTTCCGCGACACTTTTACCGACGAATTGCGGTTGACCTTGGTGCCGCCGCGCCGTATCCCTCCGCTACCAACCGAAAGGGCCCTTGGGCATGACAGCACTAGTAGTCATCGTAGGAGATTGGCGCATGGGCCGGTAACACCGGAACCTGAGTTGGACCCCATGCGCCCCCGGATCACCCCCCGGGGGCTTTTTGTTGGCTGAGACCCGCGCGACAGGCGCAGCAGACGGAGAAAGAACATGGCACGGCAGATGACTGGTGCAAGAATGGTTGTTCAGGCGCTCAAGGATCAGGGCGTCGACACCGTATTCGGCTATCCCGGCGGCGCCGTGCTACCGATTTACGACGAGGTGTTTCAGCAGAACGACATTCGCCACATCCTGGTCCGGCATGAACAGGGGGCGGTGCATGCGGCCGAGGGCTATGCCCGGTCGACCGGCAAGCCGGGCGTGGTGCTTGTGACCTCCGGCCCCGGAGCCACCAACGCGGTGACCGGGCTGGCCGATGCGCTTCTCGATTCCATCCCGATCGTCGTGATGACCGGCCAGGTGCCGACCTTCATGATCGGCTCGGACGGATTCCAGGAGGCCGATACCGTCGGCATCACCCGCCCCTGCACCAAGCACAACTGGCTGGTGAAGGATACCGATGCGCTCTCCGGCACGCTGCATGAG
>Ga0213839_1001906_pt1 | contig 12488 bp, 8 predicted proteins | sample SWPATP21_FD_160075 | JGI IMG/M metagenome (GOLD analysis project Ga0213839, IMG submission 160075) | Coastal seawater microbial communities from Marineland, Florida, United States - SWPA TP2 #1 | ecosystem: Environmental > Aquatic > Marine > Coastal | place: USA: Florida | collected 2016-08-14 | reverse complement strand
AGCGACCCAGCGACCCAGCGACCCAGCGACCCAGCGACCCAGCGACCCAGCGACCCAGCGACCCACCGACCTATGGCCGCGGCGCTCTGCCGGTCGCAGGGCGACTCGCCGGTCGACCGCCACAGGTCCCCAGCCGAGAGACGGACCCTCCACGACCACGGCACCATCGCCGCTCTCCTGCGCCCTTCGTGCGACGGCCGCCGCGCTCCGGCAAGCAGGATTCCCTGCCGAATGAAGGGAGGAGCAGGTGCATGGTCTGACCTGGGTTTCTCGGACGTGGACCTGGGTGAATCCTGCTTGCCTCCGCGCGGCGGCCGTCGCTCGGGGGGCACACGAGCGGCAACGGCGCCGCTCGGTCACCAAGGAGAGCCCCATGCCCGGTCTGTTCGCCCACGAAGTCCTCGATGTCTACAAGGTCGCCCTGGAGGTCGCCCGCTGGGTCCGCTCCACGCCATGGCCCCGCGGAGACGCCCACCTGAAGGATCAAGCCCGCCGAGCAGCTGACTCTGTCGTGCTGAACCTCGCCGAGGGGGCCTCCCACACCAAGGGAAACAGAGCGAGGCACTTCGCGACGGCGAAGGGCTCCGCGGCGGAGGTTGCGGCGTGTCTGGAGTTGGCACAGCTCCCAGGCTGGGAAGACCAGCTCGCCAAGCTGCACCGCGTGAAGCGCATGATGCGGCGGCTTCGATAGGATCGAGGTTCTCGAGGGTCTTGCCCACGCTGGGCAGGGCCCTCGCCTCAGCCCCCGAAGATGCGTCCGATCCGCTCCAGCGCCTCCGCCAGCCGGTCCAGCTCCCCGGGCGTCGTGTACACCCCGAGGCTCGCCCGCGCCGTGGCCGGCACCCCCATCCGCTTCATCAGCGGCTGGGTGCAGTGATGACCGGTCCGAACGGCGATTCCCTGCTCGTCGAGCAGCGTGCCGATGTCCTGGGGGTGGATGCCGTCCATCACGAAGGACAGCACGCCGGCCTTTCCAGGGGCCGTTCCGATGATCCGCAGGCCCTTCACCGCCTCCAGCGCGGCGGTGCCATGAGCGAGGACGTCGGCCTCCCACGCCTTCACGGCGCGCCGGTCCAGGGCGTCGAGCCAGGTGACCGCCGCCCCGAGACCGACGGCCTCGGCGATGGCGGGCGTGCCGGCCTCGAACTTGGCGGGGATGTCGGCCCAGGTGCTTCCCTCGAAGGCGACCTCGGCGATCATCTCCCCACCCCCCTGCCAGGGCGGCATGGCCTCGAGGAGCTCCGCCTTCGCCCACAGCGCTCCGGACCCGGTGGGGCCGTAGACCTTGTGGCCGGAGAAGGCGTAGGCGTCGCAGCCGAGGGCCTGGACGTCGACGAGCTCGTGCACGGCCCCCTGAGCGCCGTCCACCATGGCCACGGCGCCCACGGCGTGGGCCCAGTCGGACAGCCGCTTCACCGGGTTGACGGTGCCGAGGCTGTTGGAGACGTGGTTGAAGGCGAACACGGCGGTGCGCTCGGTGAGCTTGGCCTTCACGTCGTCGAGGTCGAGGGAGCCGTCGTCGTGGACCCGCGCCACCCGGATGGTCGCGCCGGTCCGCTGGGCGACGAGCTGCCAGGGGACGATGTTGCTGTGGTGCTCGAGCTCGGTGAGGAGCACTTCCTTGCCGGGCCCGAGGTTCGCGCCACCCCAGCTGTAGGCGAAGAGGTTGATGCCCTCGGTGGTTCCCCGCACCCACACGACCTCTCGCTCGCTCGGCGCGTTGAGGAAGCGGGCGACGGCCTTGCGGGCATCCTCGAAGGCCTGGGTGGCTTCCTGGGAGAGGACGTGGACGCCCCGATGCACGTTGGCGTGGTGACGCCGGTAGTAGTCGTCCATGGCGTCGAGCACCGCCGTGGGGCGCTGAGCGCTGGCGGCGGAGTCGAGGAAGACGATGTCGCGCTCGGCGAAGATCGGGAACTGGGCCCGGACGGCCTCGACGTCGAACGAGGGGACCTCGGCAGGAACGGCGCTCATCGCTGGGCCTCCACGGTGGCCTGCACATGGGCGGCGACCCGCGCCTTCACCACCTCACGGACGGTGTCGTCGGCGATGGTCTGCACGACCTCCCCGGCGAAGGCCTCCACGAGGAGCCCCTGGGCCTGCTTGGGGGTGAGCCCCCGCTGCCGCAGGTAGAAGAGGGCGTCGTCGTCGAGCTTCCCGATGGTGGCACCGTGGGCGCACTTCACGTCGTCGGCGTAGATCTCCAGCTGCGGGCGCGTGTTGGCGATGGCGTCGTCGGACAGGAGCAGGTTGCGGTTCGACTGGTCGCTGTCGGTGCCCATCGCCCCTTCCCGCACGATGACCTTGCCGGTGAACACCGAGCGGGCCGTGCCGTCGAGGATGCTCCGGAAGGACTGGGTGGAGGTGCCGTTGGGGACGGCGTGGTCGATGAGGACGTGGTGGTCGACGTGCTCGCTGCCCTTGCCGAGGGCCAGGCCCGACAGATCGGTGCGGGCGCCTTCGCCGGCCAGCTCGACCCGCAGCTCCGTTCGGGTGAGGTTGCCACCGAGCTGCACCGAGGTGCTCCGGTAGGTGGCGTCGGCCTCGACCTTCACGGCGACGGTGTGGACCACGGCGGCGTCGGCGTCGGCATCCTGCACGACGACGTGGTGGAGGGTGGCGCCCTCGGCCACGGTGATCTCGATGACGTCGCTGGTGAGCGCGCGCCCACCATGACCCAGGTGGGTCTCCACGAGGGTGGCCTCGCAGCCCGCGTCGACGTGGACCCGGTGCCGCACGACGCCGAGGCGGTCGTCGCCGGTGGCCACGTGCACGAGCTGCACCGTGCCCCCGTCGAGGGAGAGCTGGGCGCCGTCCCGCCACAGGGCGGCGTTGAGGGCGTCGAAGCCCAGCGGGTCGACGAGGAGCTCCCCCGTTCCGGTGGGGTCGCTGGAGGTTCGCCCGAGGCCGTCGGTGCTGTGGGCGGCGTCGAACAGACCGTCGACGAAGACGAGGCGGTCCCCGGCGGGGAGCTCGACCCCGGGGGCCCGCGGCGCACCCACGACGGGTACGAAGGGCTCGGCCAGCATCCGTCGGGTCGGCGTGTAGTACCAGTCTTCGTCCTTGAAACCGGGGAAGCCGTAGGTGGTGAGCCGCTCCACGGCGTCGGCGCGGCCCGGAGCGGCGGCGGCGGCATAGTGGTCGACGTGGGACAGGTCGCGGCGTCCCATCAGGCCCCCAGCTCGTCGCGGACCCACTGGTAGCCCCGGTTCTCGACCTCGAGGGCCAGCGCAGCGTCGCCGGTGCGCACGATGCGGCCGTCGATGAACACGTGGGTCTTGTCGGGGACGAGGTAGTCCAGCAGCCGCTGGTAGTGGGTGATGACCAGCACGGAGCGCTCGGGGGTCTGGAGCTGGTTGACGCCCTCGGCCACGATCTTCAGGGCGTCGACGTCGAGGCCGCTGTCCGGCTCGTCGAGGATGGCGAGCTTGGGCTCGAGCATCGCCATCTGGAAGATCTCGTTCCGCTTCTTCTCCCCGCCGCTGAAGCCCTCGTTGAGGGAGCGGTGGAGCAGGTCCTTGGGGAGGTCGACCACCTTCATGTTCTTCTTGGCGGAGCGCAGGAAGCCGGCGGCGTCGAGCTCCTCGGCGCCGCGGGCGGTCCGGTTGGCGTTGACCGCCGCCTTGAGGAAGACGCTGGTGGCCACGCCCGGGATCTCCACCGGGTGCTGGAAGCTCATGAAGATGCCCTTGTGGGCACGCTCCTCCACCTCGAGCTCCAGGATGGACTCCCCCTCGAAGCGGATGTCGCCGGAGGTGACCTCGTAGTCGGGGTGCCCTGTGATCACCTTCGACAGCGTGGACTTGCCGGAGGCGTTGGGGCCCATGATGGCGTGGACCTCTCCCTTGGGGATGGTCAGCGTGACCCCCTTGAGGATCTCGGTGTCGCCGATGCGGGCGTGGACGTCGATGAGTTCGAGCATGGTGGGGTTCCTCTGGGCGTCGGACTAGCCGACGGCTCCTTCGAGAGAGACTTCGAGCAGCTTGCGGGCCTCGACGGCGAACTCCATGGGGAGCTCCTTGAAGACGTCCTTGCAGAAGCCGTTGACGATCATCGACACGGCGTCTTCCTCGGACAGGCCTCGCTGGCGCAGATAGAACAGCTGGTCTTCGCCGATGCGGCTGGTGCTGGCCTCGTGCTCCACGGTGGCCTGCCCGTTGCGGACGTCGACGTAGGGGAAGGTGTGGGCACCGCAGTCGCTGCCGATGAGCAGGGAGTCGCACTGGGTGTAGTTGCGGGCGCCGAGAGCCTTCTTGCCCACCTGGACGAGGCCTCGGTAGGACTGCTGGCCGTGGCCGGCGCTGATGCCCTTGCTCACGATGGTGGACGTGGTGTTCCGGCCCAGGTGGATCATCTTGGTGCCCGTGTCGGCCTGCTGACGGTTGTTCGTCAGGGCCACCGAGTAGAACTCGCCGACGCTGTCGTCGCCCTTGAGGATGCAGCTCGGGTACTTCCAGGTGACCGCGGAGCCGGTCTCTACCTGGGTCCAGCTGATGCGGCTGCGGGCTCCGTCGCACAGGCCCCGCTTGGTGACGAAGTTGAAGATGCCACCCTTGCCGTCCTTGTCTCCTGGGTACCAGTTCTGGACGGTGCTGTACTTGATGTACGCATCCTCCAGGGCGACCAGCTCGACCACGGCGGCGTGGAGCTGGCTCTCCTTGCGGATCGGTGCCGTGCACCCTTCCAGGTAGCTGACCTGGGCCCCCTCCTCGCAGATGATGAGGGTGCGCTCGAACTGGCCGGTGTTGGCCTCGTTGATGCGGAAGTAGGTGGACAGCTCCATGGGGCACTTCACGCCCTTGGGGACGAAGACGAAGGAGCCGTCGGAGAAGACCGCGGAGTTCAGCGCGGCGAAGTAGTTGTCGGACGCCGGAACCACGGAGCCCAGGTACTTCTTGACCAGCTCGGGATGCTCCTTCACCGCCTCGCCGAAGCTCATGAAGATGATGCCGGCCTCGGCGAGCTTCTCCTTGAACGTGGTGGTGACGCTGGTGGAGTCGAGGACCACGTCGACGGCGACGCCGGCCAGGGCCGCCCGCTCGTGCAGCGGGATGCCGAGCTTCTCGAAGGTGGCCAGGATCTCCGGGTCGACCTCGTCGAGGGACTTGGGCTTGTCGTCGTCGGACTTGGGCGAGGCCCAGTAGGAGACGGCCTGGTAGTCGATGGGCTCGTAGGTGACGTGGGGCCACTCGGGCTCGGTCATCTTCTGCCAGGCCCGGAAGGCCTTGAGCCGCCACTCGAGCAGCCACTCGGGCTCGCCCTTCTTCGCGGAGATGAAGCGCACCACGGACTCGTCGAGGCCAGGGGGGAGCTTGTCGACCTGAATGTCGGACACGAAGCCGTACTTGTACTCGCCGCGCTGTGCGACGATCTCACGGGCTTCATCCATGGGTTCCTCCAGCGGCGGCACGGGGGGGCGCGGCCGAGTCGGCGAGCAGATCGCTCAGGGTGACGCGGGAGAGCACGTCGTTCAGAGCGGTGCCCACGGCCGCCCATAGCGAGGTGAGGTTGCAGGTGGCCTGCGTCTTGTGGACGCAGCAGTCGAGCTGCCCCTTGAAGCTGGTGCAGAAGCCGTCGCCGTGGACCGGGGTGTCGAAGGCGGAGAGGGCCTGTGCTGCGGTGATCTCGTCCGTGCCACGAGCCAGGGCGTAGCCGCCGCTGGCGCCCCGGGTGGAGTGGAGCAGCTCGGCCTTGCGGAGCCGGCCGAGGAGCTTGGCGACGTAGTCGGCGGAGAGGCCCTCGGCGTCGGCCACGTCGCGGATCGAGGCCAGCCGGCCGGACCCGTGGGGGGCCAGGCGGGCCACCTGCAGCAGGCAGCGCAGTCCGTATTCTTCGGCGGTCGTCAGCTTCATCGGCGCTCCGATCGGCGCCGTATCCAATCTGGACTACGAGTTCCACATTCAGGGTGGAGCGCCGCTCAGCGCCGCCTGCGGAAGACCCCCGGCCAGGGGAGAGGGGCCCCCCGCTGGTCGGGGCCGGTCGCGGAGCAGCTCGCGCAGCCCCCGGCGGCCCAGGTCTCGGCGTCGCCGCCGCTGCAGTCGTCATCGACGCCGTTGCCGACGATCTCGGTGCGCCCTGGGTTCACCTCGGGGAGGTCGTCGTCGCAGTCGGTGTTGTCGAGGCGCAGGCGCTCTCGAAGGGCTTCGTCGGGGCAGGCCAGCTGCGGCGGGGCTTCTTCGTCGCCGAACAGGTCGCCGTCGCCGTCGACGTAGTAGGGCTGGGGCTCGCCGATGGAGGCGTCGTCGTCGTCGCAGTCGAGGTCGTTGTCGACGTAGTCGTCCGGGAGGTCCCCGGGGCAGTCGGAGCGGGGGGCGTCGGGGTTGCCCAGACCGTCGGCGTCGGCATCCTCGAAGCGGGTGACGGGGGCCTCGAGGCTGGTGGGGTCGCAGTCGTTGTCCTCGCCGTCGCAGCGCTCGGGGGCCCCCGGGTAGGTGTCGGGGTTGGCGTCGTTGCAGTCGGGCTCCTCGCTCTGGGGAGCGTAGGGGCCCGATGGCGGCTCGTCGTCGGCGCACCAGGCAATGGGAGGTCCTCCGTCGGTGAAGCCGTCCTCGTCGCCGTCCCTCGCCCACAGATCGTCGGGGTGTGGGGTGCCCGTCATGTCGTCGTCGAACCCGTCGGTCAGCCCGTCGCAGTCGTTGTCGACGCCGTCGCAGACCTCCTCGCCCTCCGGGTTCACCTCCTCGTCGTAGGGGGCACAGTCGCCCACGACCGCGCCGTCCGCCGGCTCCATGGTGTCCTCGACGACGGCGCCGGGGCAGATCCAGAACGCGGGCTCGGTGTCGGGGGAGACGAAGCCGTCGCCGTCGGGGTCGGGGTAGACCTGCACGGTGCCCGTGACGGCTGGGTCGGCGTCCGGGTCGATGTCGTCCGGATCCCCGTTGCAGTCGCTGTCGGCGCCGTCGCACACCTCGGTGGCTCCGGGGTGGATCTCGACGGCGCCGTCGTTGCAGTCGCCGCCGACGCTGACCCGCCCGTCGAGTGGATCGTCGCAGGAGCGGGTGATGTCCGTGTCGTCGCCGTACCCGTCGTTGTCGGTGTCGAGGAACCAGTCGGTGGCGTCGATGGCGTCCTCGTCGACGCTGCCATCACAGTCGTTGTCGACGCCGTCGCAGGTCTCGGGAGCACCGGGGAAGCTGTTCATGTCGAGGATGTGGCAGTCGACGGCGTTGGGCCATCCGTCTCCGTCGTCATCGGCCGCCCAGTCGATGTCGTCTCCGTCGACCAGGAGCGGCAGGAACCGGTCGCCCACCACCATGCCGCCGAAGGCGCCCCAGTCGTCGAAGGGGTCGGAGGGGTCGCCCACCACCACCGGGTCCATGACATCCGCCGCCAGCCGGAAGGGGTTGCCGAGACTGCAGGCGCTGAGGCCGTCGGTGGACTCCATCCACACCAGCGGGGCCGCCGTTCCGTAGTCGGGAAGCGCGTCGGCGATGTTGGTGAACAGGGTGTTGTTCCCGGTCGACACACTGCCCGCTTCGTGGGTCGCGCCGTCGACGATGCTGTCCGTCAGGTCCCACCAGCCTCCCCCGAACACCCGACCGGCCGAGGAGGACACGGTGATGTGATCGGCGAAACCGCCCGAGGCCGAGTGGATGGTCCCGGTGCCCTCGAACCAGCTGTGGTTCAGGTTCACGTAGGGGCCGGAGGAGTAGATCAGGTCCCCCGACTGGCCCGACTCACAGAAGGCGGTGCCCTCCACCCACAGGTCGCCGTCGTCCTCGAGGGTGATGGCGCTGGCGCCCGTCGCGGAGGCGGTGCGGTCGATGAGGCTGTTGGTCAGGACGACGGCCGACTCGCCCTGCCAGATGGCGCCGCCCGTGCTCCCGTAGGTGTCGAAGAACACGGTGTGGTCGACGTAGGCGTCGTCGACCGTCTCGACGTAGATGGCACCGCCGGCCGTCAAGGCGGTCGTCGCGGTGAACGTGGAGGCGTCGACGTACAGCTCGGGGACCGAGACGGCCCACAGGGCGCCCCCATCCTCGTACGCGAAGGTGTCGACGAAGGTGCCCTGCACCGACACCTCGTCGCAGCTCTGCGCGGCGATGCCGCCGCCGTTGTTCGCCACCGAGCCCGTCGACAGGTCGACGGCGATGGACACGTTGCTGCAGCTGACCCCGACCCCGTCGGAGGCGGTGGCCGGGCCCGCCATCACCGCACCTCCGGTGCCGGCCTGGTAGTAGCCGAGCTCGACGGGGCTCGTCGCCGTGCCGATGGTCGCGAAGCCTCCGGCGTAGATGGCGCCACCGTAGCGGACGCCATCACCGAAGCCGGAGTCGGTCGTCTCGTGGGTGGTCCCCTCGAGGTGCAGGGTCCCTGCGGAGTACACGTCGCGGCCCTTGAAGGTGACGTACGGGTCCCCCGAGAAGTCGCCCGGCGAGGGGGAGAACCCGTTGCCATGAAACCAGGTGTCGTACACGGCGGCTTCGGCGCCCTCATCGACGAACAGGCCGCCCCCGTACTGGGCGAAGCCGCTGGAGATCTCGCCGCTGGTCATGGTGAGGACGCCGCCCGTGCGCACGATGATGGCGGCGCCGCGACGACCGAGGGGAGCGACGGCATCCGGGCCGTTTCCCCGGACGTCGGTGCCCTGGAGCTCCAGCTCGGCGTCGATGACCTCCACCGAGGGCTCGGGGCTGTCCACCTGGATCCGGATGGCGGGGCTGCCGTCGTACGGATCGGGGTCGTAGACGACCACGTCCGCGCCGGTGTCGACCACGAGCCGCTCGATGGAGGCGGTGCCCAGTCCGGTGGCGTTGTAGACGAAGACGGTGCCGCTGCCGCTGATGCGAAGGGGCCCGTGGCTTCCCGCGATGGGGTAGCACCCCGGGCCGGTGGTGTAGAGGCCCGCGTCGATCGCACAGTCGAAGCCGGGCTCGATACCGCACAACGCGGTGGGCAGCCCCGAGCAGGACGGAGGCGCCTGGGCCAGGGCGGAGGGCAGAAGGGCGAGCAGCAGGACCATGGTCTACGGTACCTGCTGCCGTGAGTGCGCCGCAATCCCTCGGGGGCTCACCGTTGAAGCTGCGTCGCAAGCTGGGCTTCTCGACGGTCTGCTTCGGCCGGTCGTCGCTCGGCCCCGCGGCGCCTCCCACCCGGCTCAGGGCTCCGTGGGAGCGTCCGCGTAGGGGTCGTACTGGCCATCCGCGCCGTAGGCACGGGCCCGGGTCCACGCGTCGTGGACGGGCAGATCCACCAGCTGCTTCTCGTGCATCCGGTGCTCGATCTGGTCGAGGGTGCCTTCTTCGCGACCGATCTCGAGGGCGTCTCGCCAGGCGGCGCGGCGCTCATCACGGTCCTTGCGGAGGTAGGGAGTGCGCTCGGCGAAGGTCTCCGCCATGCGCTCGATCTGCGTGTCGCTGGGGTTCATGGGCCTCTCCTCACCGCTGTTGACATGACAACTATGCGGTTGGAAAACACTTTAGCATAGGGGACGGCTGAGGCGCAGGCGCAACCCGTGCTCCCCGTGCCTCCCCCGGTGCGAGGTGTTGGGGGTTGGTACCTGACCCCCCTCGACTCCTCCTGGACGTCCGATCCGGAGCATGTCGCAGGTCGCTGGCTGCTGGTCGCTGGGCGCTCGACTACTGTGTCGACACGCTCACCACCCGGATCTCCACCCGCCGGTTCCGCTGCCGACTCTCATCGTCGGTGAGCTTGGTGACCGGGCGCGACAGGCCGTAGCCACGGGACTGGAGGCGCTCGGGGGGCACGCCCAGGTCGACTAGGGCCTGGCGCACGGCGTTGGCTCGCTTCTCGGAGAGGGCCTGGTTGTAGGCGACGCCACCGAGGTCGTCGGTGTGACCGGCGATCTCCGCCAGGGAGACCGTGCGGTCGGCGATGAGCCAGCGAGCCATGTCCTGGACCACGGCGCGGGCGTCGGGACGGAGCTCCGACTTCCCCAGGTCGAACAGGATGGGGGAGACCGGGCGCAGGATGGTGCCGTCGGAGGATGCCTCCACCTTGTCGAGGAGCACCTCGACCCGTGCCTCCTCCGCGGGGTCCACGGGCACCGTGACCCGGGTGGTTCCGACCTGTCCGTCGGCCGTACGTCCGGTGACGGTGTAGCTGCCGGGCTCCAGCGCCAGGGTCCCCTTGCCGTTCTCGGCCGTGCCTTCGATGGTCTCGTCGCCGAAGGCCATCAGCTCCGCGGCCTCGACCTGGGACCCGGTGGGGGTGACGAGCTCGACCTCGACCTGGCGAGCGGCGTAGGGCACGACGAGGTCCAGCTCCTGCTCCCCGCGGCTCGGGGGCAGCACGACCTCGATGGGGGCGAGCTTGGGGTCCTCCGGGACCACCTGGACCACGGCCTCCTTCCTCACCTTCGTGCCGTCGGGGAGCTGGGCTCGCGGATCGAGGGTGATGCGACCGCTGTCGTCGGTGCGGCCCACGGTCTGGCCGTCGACCTTGACCTCGGCGTTGGCCACCGGAGCCTGGTCCGGTGCCGTGACGTCGACCAGCAGCTTCGGCGCCTCCTTCTCCAGGACCAGATCGACGCTGAGGAGGCCCGGCGTGTCGGGCACGGTGATGACCTCCTCCACCGTCCCCAGGCCCGTGTGGGAAGCAGACAGGGTCCACGTGCCCGGCGCGAGCTCGAGGACCCGCTTCCCACCGGTGAGCTCGATGGGAGGGAGGTTCCGTGGGCCACGCACCTCAAGCAGCGCATCCAGCGGGCCTTCCGGTCCCGTGGTGGCGACCCGCACGGCGCCCACGTCCCAGGCGGGCTCGACGACCACCTCCGTCTTCTCCTCGACGAGCACGGTCTCGGTGGTCTCGGCCAGACCCACGCCGTCGACGGTGACCACCAGCTCGCCGGTCGCGACCCCCTCGAGCTGGAAGAAGCCGTTGGTGATCGTCTCCGGGGAGCCGTCCCCCAGCTGCACCGTCGCCTGGTCGGGGGCGTCTCCGGTGGGGTCCCGAACGACGACGGTCAGGCGGCCCACCTCGGGAGGGGGCTCTTCCAGCTGGAAGGTGACGACCATGCGGCGATGGGTGCCGAAGGGGACCTCGACGTACCGAGACCGGGGGGAGAGCTCGCCGAAGCTGGCGTCGAGGGCCCAAGGCCCTGCCGGGAGGACGGTCCGCTCGAAGCCGTCGAGGCCCGTGTAGAAGGTGGGCAGAGCCTCGGCGCCATGGGGTGTGATCTGGGCGTTCAGCGGCCGGCCCTCGACGTCCTCGACGTGCACGTCGACGACGCCGTCCACCCACCACACCACCACGTCCGCGGTCTGTCGCTCGCCGACGAGCTCGACCTCCGTGAGGCGGGGAACGACCAGGTCGCCCTGGATCTGCACGAAGCGGATGCCCCGCTGCAGCTTGCGGAGGCTGAGGGTGCCGTCGGGACCGGTGCGTCCGACCGAGCTGCCGTCGAGCGTGACGGAGAGGTCGGTGACCGGGAGACCGTCGGGATCGACGACGCGCAGGTCGAGGGCGGAGTCGCCGCTCTCCTCGGGCAGCAGCGTGATCCGCAGGTTCGTGACCTCCCCGGGGGTGTCGGTGACCGTGATGCTGCGTGCCTGGGGCGCCAGGGTGGGGGAGAGGACCTCCACCTCCCACTCGCCCGGTCGGAGCGTGAACAGCTCCTCGCCGTCCGTGCCGATGGCCCGCTCGGGCAGTGCCTCCGGGCCGGTGAGGCGGACCTGGGCTTCGGTCGGCTTGCCGTCGGGCCCCTCGACCTGGACGAGCACGGAGCCGGGCTGCCAGTCCAGGGTGAGCACGACCTCTTCGGCCTCCCCGGGGGTGAGGGCGACAGGGGTCTCGACCGCCGAGCCGTAGCGGTTCGAGCGCACGTTGACGACCTGTTCCCCGGCTTGGAGCCCAGCCACCACGAGGTCGCCGCCGGATCCGGTGGTGCCGATGTCGCGGTCGCCGAGGGAGATGGTGGCGTCCTCGATGGGGCGGCCCAGCGCGTCGACGACGGTGACCGACAGCTCGGTCTCCGGCGTCTCCAGGGGGGTGAGGATGGCGTCGACGCGGATGGGGTCGACGCGGCGCTCATCGATGACGACCGTGCGCTCTTGTCGGCCGAAGCCCTCGGCCTCGATGGCCACGGTCCATGCCCCGGGCTTCAAGCCCCAGCGCTCGACGCCGGCGTCGTCGAACTCGGACGGACCTGCGTCGTAGGGACCCTCCAGGGTGATGGTGGCGTCGGCGACCGTGCCGTCGGGCTCGACGGCGGAGACCGCCAGCACGACGGGGGCCCGCTGCAGCTGGACCTCCCACCAGGGCTCGTCCGGCGAGATCGCCATGGTGACCGGCAGGTAGCCGGGCGCAGAGACGGTCATCTCGCCGGACTTGACGGCCTTCAGCGGCAGGTCGGCGAAGCCTTCGTGGTCGCTGAGGACCTCGGCAGAACCCGCGGTGATGGTCGCGCCGCGGACCGGGAGGCGCTGGGCATCGATGACGTTGACCTCCCGAACCTCCCGAACCCGCTGCAGATCGACGGGGCGCTCGGGGGACTTGCCCAGCTGGATCGAGGTCCCGAAGAACATGCG
>Ga0213839_1001904_pt1 | contig 12501 bp, 8 predicted proteins | sample SWPATP21_FD_160075 | JGI IMG/M metagenome (GOLD analysis project Ga0213839, IMG submission 160075) | Coastal seawater microbial communities from Marineland, Florida, United States - SWPA TP2 #1 | ecosystem: Environmental > Aquatic > Marine > Coastal | place: USA: Florida | collected 2016-08-14 | reverse complement strand
AACACAGGCACCCGGATCGCACCTTGGGCATCAAGCCAACCGGGGTTTGCGGGGGGCAGTGCAGACGAAGGTGTAGACGAAGGTGTACATGCCGATGCCGCTGACGGCAATGAGCACACTGTTTCAGAGTCAAATAGTTTAGATCTTATTTTGCAGGAACAGGAGGACTCGGAATTAGATGTGGTCGAAAGTGTGTTGGAGCAGACCGGTAGCAACGCAGGCACAGAAGCCACGCTGCAAACTGCTCACTCAGTCAAGATGGCAGGTGGCGCGGTTGACCCTTCCTTGGTGCTGATGGAGCTGGAGGGCGCTGCTGCGGCGGCGAGTGGCACTCCTGGCAGTCATTCTTTCCGCCAAACAGTTTCACTGTGCAAGTTTCTCGTGGGAAGACTGCAAGAGCAGCAGGCTGAAATCAATCAATGCAGGACTCAAAACGCCGAACTGCGAAGCACTGTCGGAGAATTGCAGTTCGCCGCACAAGATCTGCGCCGAACCGTGGAGCGTTTGCAGTTGGAGAAAAAGTTAGCTCCGCAGTCCAGTGCCGTGCCGACGCAACCTAGCGACGATGTTCATGGCACAACTCGGCGTGCCATGAAAGACGGGGACGTCGAAGAGGAAGTGGCTTCTTTCGAACATGAGACAACGAGCAACACGTTGGAGCACAACGACACTGCCGACGCTGTTAATCCAGACGCGACGGCCTTCGAGGCCAAACCCATGACGCACCCCGTGACCTCCTTACCAACGACCCAGACCAACCACGATGAGTTAACGCCCAATGACGAGAGCATTGATGATGACGCAGAACTTGAGTTCAACATCACAAAAACGGTGGACGACTTTGGACCTAACGGTGAGAGTCAAGAACGCGTCTGCCGGTTGTAGCTCGCCAGTTAACTGTTCTCTTGTTGCTCCAATGCCAGATTCCATGCTGTCGGTGAATGCGACAGGAAGCAACAACGTTAGTACTTTAAGCTACACCGACTCCGAAGACGAGGTGGATCTGACGAATGAAGACGATGTAGTCCGTGAGGACAAACCAGTATCTCAGGCCGAGGAGACGGCAAGCATCACGCCGTTAACGCAAACTACGAACACGAATACGCCTACACAGCAGGACGACAGCATCACACCACAAAACACCAGAGCCGTCGCGAAATTGTCATCCGATGCTTCTTCGATGCTTCCGCTGGCTTGGAACCGGACCGGGACAACGCCTTCTCCGGAACAGGTGCGAACCCGACTATTAACCAATGGCAGCACAATTAGTGCAACCGTGATTGTGTGATGCGCTGCAAACGACGTAGGACGCGCAGCACGGTATTTCCGGCAGCAAAATCAAAGTGTCCTTTTCAATTGAAAGGTATATTTGCACGACACCGCCCAGTCGCCTTTTGTTCCATATTGACCTTGTGATTGTGTTTGCGTCGCGCAGATCGTCAGATTCTCGTTCTCCTGAGCTACCGGTGCCAAATAAGGTGAGTTTGTGTTCGTTGCTCCGCCGTTTTACAACCGGTGGCTCCCTCACTGCTCCATCCACGATTGGTAGATGTGCCCCGAACCTTCACCACGCCCCGTCAAGGTTTTGCCTCGGAGTGGCGCTGGACAGTCTAGCCCTGCAACCACAAGACACTTGAACGAAACTTCGAAATCACTCTCTGCCGCACTTGCTTTCTCGCCGAAGGCCGGACGCGCACATGACTCGCTTGACATGGACTTGAGCACTGACTCCGACATCAGTGGCTTCGTGATTCCGTCCGAGAACCGCTTCACTGACTCAGATTTGGACAAGAGCATCGCCGAAGATCTTGATTTCTTAGGCAGCATCGTTGCCAAGAAAAACCACACCGCTCCTTCGGACGACTTCTCGGCAACATTTCGACCCATGGTGTTCGGCAACCTGCACTAAAGTATGGCCCTGGTACACTTACTTTTCACTTTTTTTAATGCAAAACAACTCTATTCGTTAGTACCGTTTTGCTTGCAACTATGATACTGGATGTTGGCTTAGCGACGGGTGCCTGATCCCTGATCGGGGCCGACGCCAACTAACAAAATGCCTATTCTTTACTCGTACTCGGCCGGTGCGATGACGTCGTCGATCTTGAGGATCATACGGCACAGCTGAGTCGCAAGCATGATCTGCTGCTGCTTCCCGATGAGTGTCTCAAACACCTTAACGTCTTTCATATCGGCGGTTCCGGAGTTCATGCAATCCACACCAATGTGCGGGTTGTTGTCCTTGATTTGTCGCGACTTGACCTCACTGAGGGTCACAATCGGGTCGAGGCCGGAGTTCTCAGCAAGTGCCATTGGAATATCCTGAAGCGCGTCAGCGAAGGCGCGCACAGCGTGTTGCTCCAGACCCGTGATGGTGTCTGCATATTCACTGACGGCCAACGAGCACGCAACCTCGGCGGAGCCACCACCGTACACAATGCGGTTGTTGCGGATGAGATTCCGTGTCACGCACATGGCGTCATGGAGACTGCGGTGGGCCTCGTCTACAATCATCTTGTTTCCGCCGCGCACCAGAACGGTGACGGTCTTTGAACCAGTGCATTCTTCCACCACCAGCATCGAGTCGTTGGTGTTGCCAAAGTCAAGTTGGCGCACCAACCCAGCCTTGCCGAGTTTCTTCTCGTCGAGCTCCTCGAATCGGGGGACGATGCGCGCACCAGTGGCGATAGCCAGCAACTCGATCTCTACTCCGCCTACCCATCGAACAGCAGGCAAGTCGTTTTGAAGCAGCAAGTGGTTGGCCTCGTCGTCGAACCCCCACTGGCAGAATACTAGGTTGCACCCGGTATCCTTGATTTGCTTCACCATTGTCTGGAAATACTGCTGTTCCTGGGCGTACAGCTTCTTGTACTGCTCCGCAGACGAAATGTCGACAGTGTGCTTGGTCTTGGGCTTCGGTGGCTCGAATGGGCAGGTCAGCACGCACAGCTTGGCGTCCTTGACCTCGGTCGGCATCTGTGGGTGCGACATGGTCTTGTCGATCACAATGCCGTGGACAAGCGTGGTGTCCTCAAGCTTGCCTCCGGGCTTCAGCTGGACCTTGATCATGTCAAAGTTGACGTCGCGTCGCTCCATGTCGGCCACAGTGACGACAGCGTCGACGGCGATCTCGGCCATCTTGCGCTTGAACTTGTTGACGATCTTGGAGCTCAGAGTGGTCATGGCCGTCTCGATGAGCGGCTCGCGGTCCTCCAGTGTGAATTCGATGACGTCTGCGATCTTTGCGAGGTGCTGCTTGGCGACCTCGGCGGCTTTCTCAAAACCGTCAGCAACGCGGACCGGGTGGATGCCCTTGTCCAGGAGCTTCGTAGCTTCTTCGAGCAGTGCGCCGGCCAGCACCACAACGCCGGTGGTGCCATCTCCGATCTCGTCATCCTGCGACTGCGACAGCTCAACAACGAGCCGTGCGATTTGGTGCTCAACGTTCATGCGGTCCATGATTGTGGCGCCATCGTTGGACACGGTGACTTCTCCGTCAGGACTGACGAGCATTTTGTCCATACCCTTTGGTCCCAGCGAAGAACGGAGGACGGTGGTGAGGGTGCGCGCGGCGAGGATGTTGGACTTCTGTGCTTCAAGGCCCTTCAGGCGCATCTTTTTGGACTGCTCGCGCATGATAATGAACGGGCGGCCATATTCGTCGAAAGCGAGAGACATATTTGCGAAGGCTGCTCAAAAACTCAGGGTACGCCAACACAACCAAGGCAACTGGAAATTGGAGGTCGGAAACGATCTCCTCGGATTATCACACAACAAAAATGAGTGGTGCAGTCAACCAACCCACAAAAACACAGCAAAAATCAGAAGCAACGGCGCAACCGGGAGTGCCAACGCCTGGAACCGGACCGAGAAACCGCCGAGGCAAGGCTCGACACCGTTGGCCTCACGGCAATCCGGTCGAAAGAATTGGACTCCACCCTGGCAGACAACCGTATGGGTGTTGTAATCCACTCTCCGCATCAACCACGGCGCCGGCTGCTCAAGCTCAAGCCCGAGGACGCAGCGCGGACGACTCCAAACAACGACCGAGCGAACCTCGACCGCCGTCGCAACAAAACCAAAACCAACGCACTGCCAAGAAGCGTTCGTTCGTCGTGAGGACACGACGATTGTTGTTCAATTGAAGCGCAGCCAACGAACTGGTTGGGACGTGTGGTGGAAGAAAGCAAGCAAGCAAACAAACAAACAAACAAACAAACAAACAAGTCAGAAACCAACCAAACCGGCAAACCGACAAACCGACCAACCGACCGACCGACCGACCGACAAAGCGGTGTGTTGGTGGTGGTTGGTGGTGTTGTCAGAAGCGAACGAACGAACAAACGAACGAAGAAACAAACAAACGAACGAAGGAAGGAACGAACGAAGGAAGGAATGAAACAAACGGAGTGAGTGACAGTGAGTGACAGTGAGTGAGTGACGGAGTGAGTGAGTGAGTGAGTGAGTGAGTTGGCGCTGGTCACTCACTCACTCACTCACTCACTCCCAGTCACTCACTCTCTGACTCTCTTTCACTGCGTGCCGCAGCCAAAAGCAGTTTCAAAGTTCTCTCCGCGAGAGCAACAGTTGGGCGACTCTCTCTCTCTCTCTCTCTGTCGCTGTCACGCTCACTCAGTGGGTGTGGAAGGGCAGAGGCCAACCAACCACTCTCAGCTCACTCACTCACTGTCAGCCCACTCACTGCACTAGGCCCCCAGTACAAACAAAGGTCACTCACTCACTCACTCACTCACTCACTCACTCACTGTGGGCTGTGGGCGTGGCAGTGACAGCGACTGACTCACTGACTGACTGACTGACAGTGACTGACAGTGACTGACAGTGACTGACTGACAGTGAGCGAATTCGAAGACGCTTCCACGCACTCACCTTCACCTTCACCTTCACCTTCACTCACTCACTCACTCACTCAGAGTTCGTCGTTCGCAGCTTGAGTGAGTGACGACCGCCGCACCGCCGCTCCCATTCACTCACTCACTCACTCGCTCAACTCATCAGCGACTCTGAGGCAGTGAGTGAGTGGTCACTCACTGTGTGGGTCACTGTGTGACTGACTGCGACTGCGACTCTGACTGACTGCGACTGTGAGTGACTGTGAGTGTGGCTGAGACTGACTGTGAGTGACAGTGGGTGGCAGTGACTGACTGACGCTGCTGCCACTTACAGTACCCAGTACTTGCAAAACCCCTGAATTCCGCAGTACTTTGTACATCGCGGAGTACTCACGGTATCTATACTTCCGGCTTTGATGAATGCTCAATTCCAGAACATTAATCTAACCCAGTTCCAACAATACCGCATGTACAACAATGTGTACCGACAGTACCAGATTTCAGTCAATAGATACATACTGTACTGTACATGTGGTCGGTCAGCGAGAGTTGGTTGAGTGGGTGAGTGAGTGAGTGAGTGAGTGAGTGGGTGAGTGGGTGCTGTGGCAGTTGGGTGTGCTGTCACCGCTCACGCTCACAGTCACTCACTCACAGTCACTCACAGTCTCACAGTTACAGTTGGGTGGCGTGGCGTGGTGTGGTGTCACCACAATCTTCCATCACTGACTGAATGCGCTTACTTTCCATGGACTGTGACATTGTGACAACGCAGTGTCTCTCGACCTCCACAATCGCGCGCGGTAGTTCGTCCGTCCGTTCGTCCGTTGGTGCGTGCGTTCGTTCGTTCATCGGAATTTCGTTGTTTGTTTGTTGTTGTTTGTTGTTGTTGGTTGTTGGTTGGTTGGTTGGTTGGTTGTTGGTTCTGCGTGGTTGTGGTGGTGTACAAAACACACTGCGAGCAATGCGTGGCGTGTCGTGGTCGTCGTAGTCGTGGCGGTCGCTGTCAGAGTCGATGTGAAAGTGGCGAAAGTGGTGAAAGTGGTGTGCGGTGCGTGTCCTCTCGTGTTGGTACTGCTGTTGGTGAATCACCTCCACCACCATCACCATCACCACACCCCCATGTGACACAGGAGCAAGCAACGCACAGCAGCGCGCACAAAACTTCGAACTGGAAACTGTGAAAGTACGACAGCGCACACCGACAGCGTAAGTTGGCTGGTCGTGCAGTGGTGTGTGCTGTTTCTGGTTTTGTTAGTGCACCGCTATGATTGTCCAACCGATCTGCATTCCAACGCACTGGTTTAGACAATGCGCAGTCCATACTGTGCATCTCAGTGACAAGAGTCCCAGTCGACAGACAGACAGGCATGGCAAGGCAGAGTGAGCCGGGAACGGCCCTTGTTGTCGTTCTGTACTGGGTACGTCCATGGCATGGCAATTTGCAGGGCTGTCTGACGTATCAGCACTTGGCATCAGTCCAACCGAAACGGCTCCCGAGACAATGCCGTGCGTATGGGCGCGTAACAAAAGTAGATTACCTGTCGTTTGTGTACCCTTTTATCTCTCCATTGCTTGAAGGAAACAAACGTATTTCATAACAAAACACGCACACCGCGGCCGCGACCGGACAACGTGCCCGCAGTCACCATGATGAACTCTACGCTGGCATCTTCGCAGGACTTCACAGCCGGCGAAATCACGCTGGCAGGTGGTTTCTCTGTGATGGTAACTGAAGATAGCCCTCAAGAAAAATCAACCCCAGTGCAAACCCAGGCCAGCGCGAGGCGACTAGTGATGTGCGAGCGTTCCCCAAACCTGGAACCATCGCGACCGAGTAAAAAAGCCGCCGCACCCAAAACTCCGGTGAAAGAATCAGTTGCATCAATGCCTGCTGTGCATAGTTCGGCCGCGCAAGAAGTTGTCAGCAACACACCCATTTCAGTACAGCCAAGATATGGAAACCAGCATTTCGCGTCCAGGTCCGCAAAATCAGTACTTTCCCTGCGGGGATGCGCTACGACATCTCAACGTGCACGTAGCCCGGGATACCGCCACAAGCGCGCGAAGTCAGAGGACGTTCAGCAGTACTTGTCTGTGCTTTGCAACTCCCCCGGCCTTAGCTCCGGTGCAAGCGAAAGTTTCAGCATTCATGATAGTGCTGACTTGTCACCATCATGCCACAGTGTGGGCTCACCACATGCCGACGATGCCGAGCTAATGCAAACTGTAGACATGTCTTTTGACCATTCAGCCATCCAATCCTTTCAGAGCTCAAGAAGCGTGTTGCGACGAGATGTGGCTTGTGATGTGGGATGTTCTTGCGTGATTTGCTAGTCCCCAATAAGTTCGGTTCAGTCGATGAACAACAGTGGCGGCGACACGCTGGTTGAGCACATGCAGCCGTATCGATAGAGGTTGATTCATTCAAAGTTGGGTTTTGTGATGGATACGCACATACCAGTAGATAGTTTTTAGTATAGTTTAGTAAGTTAGTTAGTTGGATAGTTTCGGTTTGTGGGTGTTTGCGTTCGTCTGCCGTGTTAGGACGTCGTGATGTCAAGGTGCGTGACATGCGAGGTCATTCGTGACGAATGTTTATCTTCACGTGTCCTGAACCTCAGGAGAGTTTGAGGTCGGCAGCTGTGACACCAGCGGCGGCAATTACATTGTCGGGGGTCGCAGGAATGTTGAGAGGCGTGGGTCCAGTCAAGCCGCGTTCTTTTCGGGAAGCGGCGATGGCGGCGCGGATGGCCGCGAAGACGCTGTACGACAAAATCTTGGGCGGCTCACCGGTGGCCTTGGCTCCCATGGTGCCTTTTTCAAATCCCATGTTGGGCAGCAAATTCATGTTGAACTGAAGAGGCACATCGTACGCGCACGGCGGCTTGTATTCCCATGTCCCATCAGCCTGCGCAAAGCAAATAAGACACGAGCAAACAATATGAGAATGTGTTGACAAGATTCGCAGTTTGCAGGCTGCGCCCACGGTTATCCTAGCAGGCACAGAGCTCACACAGTCGACGTACCGCATTCGATCCGTCGCTTAACCACAGTTGGCTTTCACGCGTGTAGAACCCAACTCCCATCACAAACGCACCTTCCATCTGCCCGATGTCCAGGGCCGGGTTCATTGGCGTCCCGCAATCATACGAGATGTCCGTTTGAATGATGGTGTGCTCGCCAGATAGTAGGTCGACTTCTACCTCGGTGCACCCGGCACCGAAGTTGAAGTAAGACATGATGTCCGTTGGACTGCGTGCAGCTCCGTCAATTCCAATGCCCCATGGGCCATAACCACCCATAGAACTGGAATTGAGCTGCCCTTTCCACAGCACCTCCGACGACAAGTCAACCATGTTGCCTGCAGCAGACGCAATGAGTGACTTCCAGTCATCCTCCTCGAGGACCGTGTCAGGGAGGCCGAGCGTGTCGCGGCAAGGTGACAGGCGAAGCTTTAATTGCAAGCACGCCAAACGAACAGCTTCGGTGGCCTGGCCCGTACCCATGCTGCCTCCGGTCATTTGCGCGTTCGGCGTGACCTCCGTGTTTGTGTCAGCAATGTGAATAAGGTCCAAGGGGCAACCGAGGGTGAACGCAGCAACCTGCGCCACGCGAGTGTGGATCCCTTGGCCCACTTCACATTGAGCGTGAGAGACCGTCACACTGCCGTCGGACTCGATGTTCACCAAGGCTGGGCTAGGGAATCGCCCCACGCCATATTTGACCGGGAGACAGACCAAAGCACGTTTTCTCCACTTGTTGGCCGCATTGAAAGTGTCGATAGCCTGTTGTCGCGAAGCCACCGACGCCGACTTTTGGAGTGACGACCACACATCCGGCAAGGTGAAGGGTTCGATTTTCTGAAGATATGGCGTAACGCAGGAGCGAGTATTGTAGAAATTCGCTTCTCGCACTTTTTGCGCATCAAGACCGAGGTTAGCTGCGATGGTATCGATGACCGTCTCCGTCACGAATGACGCCTGCATGTGGCCTGGGGCACGCAAGGCAGTGTTTGGAGCGCGGTTCATGGAGCAAGGCGTAGCCTGCGTTCGGAAGTTTGGAATGTAATAGCAGCAGTCCACAGAAGTGTTGAATTCTTGGCATGTGTCATGGACGCCGTCCATCACCGCGCCGCCTCCGCAGTAAGCATTGATGTCCAACGCCAAAATCTTGCCGTTGTTGTCGAAACCGACCTGATAGTTCGACTGGAATTCGGTGCGGCCCGCGTTTGTTTGTTGGTCGTGGTAGATTTCGAGCACGAAACGAACTGGTCTGTTCGTCTTACGGGCAGCGACGGCGGCGAGTGCAGCAATGGGGAGGGAACGGGTGAGTTTACCACCGTAGGCACCACCAGCGCGGCGCATCTTGGTTGTGACTTTTGATCCGTCGACACCGAGAACAGTGGCCACAGTGCGACGGGCCCCGTCGGGGTTTTGTGTGGAGGTATGAACAACCATGCGGCTCCCTTCTTCGGGAATCGCGACTGCACTTTGCTTTTCCATGTAAAAGTGCGTGATACCACCGGATGGCACCATTCCGGACAGCGTGTGGGGAGCGGACTTGAGGGCAGAGTCCACGTCCCCGCACTGAATTATCCCTTGATCGTACCCATCAGGCGTGGACCAAAAGCTCTTGGCCGCAATGGCATCTGTCAGTGTCAAAATTGGCTTGTCCCCATTCGTTGGGTCCTCGTAGGTCACAGTGACGAGTTTAGCAGCTTCGAGAGCGACTCGGCGACTTGTCGCGACGATCAAGCCCAATCTCTGCCCAACGTACGTCGTAGTGCCTCCTTCGGGCACAAGAATCTGGTTGACAATGGGCTTTTCTGGCAGCGCAGCATACGGCATTGGTTGGCACGTTTCGGCCGCAATGTCATTGGTGCCAGGGATATCTTTGGCTGTGATGAAGGCCACGACTTGTCCGGGGTACGCCGCAAGCGCTGCCGAGGCATCCAGCTTGCTAACAACGGCAAGGGCTTTGGTGGAGGCAACCGGTGCGGCATGCAGCATGGCTGTTTCGGAGATATCCGACACATACTTTGCTTCCCCGGCAACTTGTTGCAGGGCGGACAACTTTGGAATGGCCTCGCCAACCGGTGCATATGGGGTGGCGCTTGGGTATGTCTGCGTGGAAGCTGACGCAGGCCGGGCGTCTGGGAGAGCTGCCTCGCCAGCACTAGCAACAGCAGCTGGGACAATGGACGGAGCGAAAGCTGCCGCCAGCCGGACATACCACTTGTAGAAAATGGGAGCGAGGGCAGCTTGCCTGGAGGCGAGCTTGCCGGCTGGGTTGTCCGCCGTCGCATACGCCGGCTCCGCAACAACGGCATCCGTCAGCTCGCCCGTGAGAGCGGTGATGGCAGCACTGAGGTTGGAACCATCGAGAGCTGATCCCTCCAACACAGCCATAGTTTTCGATGCCAATAGCGGCTTCGCGCCCAACGCACCGTACACAATGCGAACGTTTGAAAGGGTGGGCGAGTCGCCCGAGAGCCCGAAAAAGTTTTTCGACGGGGCTGTGACCTGCGCCCCCATGAACGCGTTCACTAACGAATGAGAGTTTTGTGGACGGATGGCCACTTTGAAATATGCGTATCCATCTTGTGCAGAATTAGCTGCCGAACTCGAAGGGACAGTCAGCACAAGGTTGGCAAGCAGCATTTCAGGCACTGGCGAATCGGATGGTGCAACGAAATCAAGCAGGTCCATCGTCACTAAATCGGTGTCCTTGGACGTCGGGTCCCACACTTGCACTTTGGCCCCAACCCCAGCCAAGGCAGTGGCTAAATCAGACGCGAAGCCGTGACGGCGCACCATCACAATGTTGCCGGCCCACGTTGCAGCATTGCGGACGGGCGCGCTGGCAATGCGCTCCATCATCGCTACAAGTGTCGCAAAGCGGTCCATGGAAGGACCGCCATCAGCGGCGTTGGCCGAACTGGGTGCAATGTAAGTCTTCAATTTTGCAATCAAGGCCGCGATCGTGACTCCTGCCCCAATAGTTAAACTGTCGTTTGGTGCGGCGTTGTCGACCACGCAGGCTTGCAATTCTGCAACTTGCTGAAGGCTTACACGCACGGTTTGTGTGGTCTCGTCTTTCAACTTCAGCGACTGGTATACACCTCCGATCCCAGTGTGGGCGCTCACCAGCTCGTATCCGAGAGTGGTTTGAGCGGCCAATTGGCCCAGCAGAGTTTGCAGGTCGGCCAAGGAAGTTGGAGCAACCCAACTCCCCGCGGCCGGGAGGTCGCGTAGCTGTCGTCGCATGGTGGTGGCGGTGCGGCGCGACCGAAAGAAGGACGGGTCTTGCTCGAAAGGAGTCATCAACTGTTTTCGTACGGCGGGAAGAAGGGAGTGGAGGTGATTCGGGCCTGACTTTGAAGGTGCAGCAAAAGTTTGGAAGGCTTCCAGAATTGGACGATACCCGGTGCATCGGCAAATGTTGCCGTCCAAATTGTGTTCGATTTCTTCTTTCGTCAGCGTGGAGGCGTCGGCATTGGCAAGCAGACCATACATGGACATAACCATGCCCGGAGAGCAGTAGCCACACTGGGAGCCGTTGCAGGCCGCCAACTTCGTCTGCACGTCATGGTACCCAGCACTGTGAGAACCGATGCCTTCGCTCGTGGTAACGGACATACCATCACACAGGAAGATCGGGCGCAGACAGGAGTTGACTTGGGAGTGTGTAATGTCGTTCTCGCGAATGGGACCAGTTGCATTCGACGGCGGGGTAGATGACAACACAACTACACAGGCGCCGCAGCCACCCTCACCGCAACTAAGCTTGGTGCCCGTGAATCGTGTGTAGTCACGAATGGCGGACACAAGCGGGGTGGACGGATCAATTCCAGAGAATGTGATCTTCTCGCCGTTAACGTATATGGAGACGTCAGCAGAGGATCCGGCGCAGAACGCCGGTGCAAGTTCCTGTGGGACAAACGAGTCACGTTCGACGTCCGCGCCAGAAGGGGTGCAAATCTGGACTGCCATCCGCACGACAGGTGTTGCGAGTCGGCAGGCCTCCTCAAATTCTGCCTGTGTCGAGACAGTGCACGTGTCCCCGTCGGGGTCTGTGAAAGTTAATGTGTCCAATTCTCGGTGAGTGACTTGGTACACATAGTTTTGCACTGCTTCAAAGCTAGCTTTGTTAGTTGGGCATGAGATGCGGCGCACGGACTGGTCCGGAAGTACAAGCTTCAGGCACACGGTGTCGACTTTGGCTGCCATATTTGTCGACCTGTCTCAGAAACGACCGACTGTTTCAGTGGAGCGAGAACAAGACTTCAGCAAAATTGTGTGGAGAAAACCCACAGAAAATGACACCCATTGAAATCTCAAAAGTGTGGCATACCGGCGTACAGATAAGCGAGTGAGGGAGGGAGTGAATGCGCAGCAGGAAATGAACAACTTACTGCTTTGAAAACCTGACAGCAACAACCAACAACTAACTAACGACCAGTTGATTGCTTTCAGCGACGACCAATCAGCAAGCCATGGACTTTACATCCATCACTCCGTCATCACTCCATCGACTTTACATCCATCACTCCATCATCACTCCCACTCCACCACTCCACCACTGCGTTGCGTTGCGTTGCGTTGTGCTGCGCTGCGCTGTATTTATAGCATTGCACTGCGCTGCGTTG
>Ga0213839_1001901_pt1 | contig 12528 bp, 9 predicted proteins | sample SWPATP21_FD_160075 | JGI IMG/M metagenome (GOLD analysis project Ga0213839, IMG submission 160075) | Coastal seawater microbial communities from Marineland, Florida, United States - SWPA TP2 #1 | ecosystem: Environmental > Aquatic > Marine > Coastal | place: USA: Florida | collected 2016-08-14 | reverse complement strand
GACACCGGCTCCACCACGCCCACGGCAGAGACGGCCGACACCGCGGACACCGCCGAGACGGGGACCACCGGCCCTACGGAGACCGGCGTGGAGGCCCCCCCCAGCACCGACGAGCCGAAGCCGTGCGGCTGCGTGCAGTCCCCGTCCTGGGGCCTCCTCGGGCTCCTCACGCGGCGCTAGCGCGGAGGCCGCCGCCGTGCCTCCCCGGTTGCAGGAGCCTGCTCGAGGGCTTCGGGCTTCGGGCTACAGGCTGCAGCTAGCTGCAACAGGGCTGGGCGCGGCCACAGAGGTCGTCCAAGCTGGTCGATGTGTCTTGCATGCCGTAGCCCGAAGCCTGCAGCCTGAAGCCTCGCGCGACGGCCTGCGGACATCTGGCGAGGAACTCCCGGACCGCCGGGCTACTCGATCTCGAGGAAGTCCCAGCTCTCCTCGTTGGCATCCACACCGCAGTTGTCATCGGTCGGGTACTTGTGGGCCAGCCCGTTCACGATGCACATCGCCGTGGGGGTCTCGCAGTCCCACGTATGGCAGACCCGTCGTCCCTTGCGATCCGAAGTGGGGGGCGTGTCCTTGCAGTTGTTGATCTTCTTCCACAGCGCCATCGTGTCCTTCACGGACGGCACATGGCCATCCTCCTCGGGACTCTCGTCCATGCGGAAGTCCTTGTCGCCCACGTAGGTGCGGTTGGGGATGGAGCGCTTGCAGTTCTTGGGCGGCACCGCGAGCGTGCCGGCGCCGGTGATGATGGCGTCGACCTGGGTGCCCTCACAGGCCCAGCGGTTGGTCATCTGCGCCCCGTTGGAGAAGCCCACGGCGACGATCTTGTCGACCTTGCCGCTCTCTCGAGCCGCCTTGCCGAGGTTCTCCAGCAGCTGCAGATCGTTCCGCCACGTCTCCTCGAAGTTGCCCGAGTTCCAGCGGGGCCGTCCGGACTTCGGGTAGGGCGCAGCCGAGGGCGCCATGACGACGACCCCCTTCTTCTCGTGGAACGAGCCCATGCTCATGCTGCGGAAGGTGCCGGGTCCGCTGCCGCCGCTGCCGTGGATCAACACGACCAGGGTGTTCGACTTGCGCTTCGACGGGACGTACATCGACACGGGGATCTTCTCTCCGTCGACGTCCACCATCACCGTGTGCTCGCCCTTGTCGTCGTACAGCGAGGCGTCGCTCGCATCGCCGCCGCCGCCCTTGGGCGCCTTGGCCTTCCCCGGCTTGGCGGGCCGGGGCTCCTGCTTCACCTGCTTCTTGGTGGGGTTCATGCAGCCCATGGTGAGCACGGCACCGCCGCCGAGGGCGACGGCAACGGCGAGAGCGGGCAGGAAACGGCGGATCATCGGGCCTCCGGGGGGGGGAGATTCGGCGGGGAGCATACTCCATGCCGGACCCCGCTACAGCTTGGGAACCCCCGACAGCAGCCGATCCACCTTCACCATGCTGCGAACGGCCCGAGCAACCGCCGACAGGCGGGCCCGCGAGTCGATGCGGGACGCCAGCAGCTCCACCTCCGTGGAGGTCCACACCGTGTCGAGGAGGCCGACGGCAGCGAGGATGGCGATCAGCGCGTCGTCCTGGCTCAACGGCTCGTCCTCGTGCACGGTCTCCATGTGCGTGCGTAGCCGACGGATCAGCGCCCGCTCCACCTTGCCGTCCCGCTCGGGCCAGCGCGTCCGCCAGGGCATGCCGAGGAGCGTGTCCTTCACGGGCTCCACGCAGCCAGCAGCCCGCAGCTCCTCCAGGGCGGGTCCGTAGCGATTCGACGCCCGCCAGCCGCGGATCTTGTCGAGGAGCCGCACCAGCGACAGGGGCTCTTCGGGCACGACGGCCTCCGCCGCCCGGAGCGACGCCCAGCGGCTGCCGCGGGTCTCGAGGACATGAGCCTTGGGTCCCTTGCGGACGAGCTGACCGTCGAGGCGCCACTGGCAGAGCACGGCACCGCCATAGGCCACCGCCAGCGGACCCTCGGGAAGGCGCCCCTTGCCGTTTCCGTCGTCGAGATGCAGCAGCAACAGCTCGTGTCCGAGGTGCAGGTCCATCGTGCCTCCGCAGCGGGTCAGACCCGCGCCAGCTCCCATACCTCTACCCGCTCCTTCGTGCGCCTCCGGCCACGGTCTGTCTTCGCACCCTTGACCTTGCGGCGCCGCTTGTCGACGAGGCGGAACCGCCCACGTGCGAGCTCCCCCTCGATGGGATGGGCCACGTCCGGCTGCACCAGTCGGCCGATGTCGGAGAACACGACGACCACCCGACCGTCGGGAGCCAGCGCGTCGAGGGCCTGGTCGAAGAATCGCTCGAAGAGGGCCGGGTCGTCGTAGTGGAGCGCCTGATCGAGGAGCTCGTCGACGTCGCCGAAGATCCAGGGCGGGTTGAAGGCGATGACGTCGAAGGGCCCAGCCTGCCCCGCCAGCAGGTCCCCCTCGACGCAGCGAATCGGCCGGGGTCGCTGGGCGAGCTCGAGGCCCACGCTGTGGAGGGCGTTGGGGTTGCTGTCGGTGGCCACCACCTCCGAGAAGCCGGCCCGCGCCAGCAACAGCGCCAGCACCCCGCTGCCGGTGCCCACGTCGACGGCCCGACCCTTCGACCCGCTCCAGCCGGCGAGCCAGGTCGCGAACAGCTGCAGGTGCTCCGTGCGGGAGGGCACGTAGGTGCCGTAGAAGGGGTGGAGCTTCTGGCCGAGGACCGGCAGGTGCACGCCGTGGCGGAAGACCTCGTCGGCCTTGTCGAGGCGCTGCACGTCGAGGACCGGCAGGAGCACCACCCCAGACTCCGGGTACAGCGCTCCCAGCAGTCCGATCGTGGGCGCGCGGGAGAGCTGGATGCGCCCGGCCTCCACGGGAAGGAGCAGCCGCTCCGACGCCTCCCGGAGCCGACGCCGGAAGGCCCGACGGGGCCCATGACCCGCGTCGATCGCTGCGGGCTCGAGGGCGTCGTGGAGAGCGTGCTGGAGGGTGATGGCGGTGCCGTAGCGGTCCTCGACCACCAGGCGCTGGCCGTCGAGGAGCCAGGAGACCGCCCGATCGACGGGGGTGGTGGCGCCGACCCGACGGGTGCCGGCGGGGTCGGCGGGAGCGGGACGGAGGAGCGACATCGAGACCTCGTGGCGGCCTGCACCCCCTGGACGAAGGCCGGCGTCCGCACGTATCGTCGAGCCCTGCCGAGGTCCCATGCTGCTGCTCGCCCTGTCCCTGGCCCTCGCCGCACCCGAGGCCCCGCCCCTCGACGCGACCGACGCGGAGGAGCCCGTGCCCGAGCAAGTGCCGGAGCCAGAGCCCCTCACCACGGGCTGGTCCGACGTCGTCCTGGACAACGGCATGGAGCTCACCGTGCTGGCCGACCCGCTGCTGCCCGTCACCGCCACCCAGATCTGGGTCCACGTCGGCGGCTCCCACGAGGCGGACGACGAGCGAGGCTTCGCCCACCTCTTCGAGCACATGATGTTCGCCGCCACCCCCACCCGGGAGCGGGGGGAGTACGCGAAGTTCCACACCCGGGTCGGCGGCCGACGCAACGCCTACACCGCCTACGACGAGACGGTCTACGTGTCCGCGGTCCCTCCGCGGCACCACGGCACGGTCCTGGAGATGGAGGCCGAGCGCTTCGCCGACGTCGTCATCATCGAGGAGGAGATGGCGAAGGACCGCCAGATCGTCACCGAAGAGCTGCGGATGCGCCACGAGAACAGCGCCGAGGATCGGCTGGTGACGGCGCTGATCCGCACGCTCCTCGAGGGCCACCCCTACGAGCACACCCCCGCGGGCACCAAGGAGGACATCGCCGCGCGCACCGTCGAGGACGCCCAGCGCTTCTTCGCCGAGTACTACCGGCCCGACCACCTCCACATGGTCGTCGTCGGCCCCGTGGACCGCACCGCCGTCACCGACACGGTCATCGAGCTGTTCGGCGACCTCGAGCCCAGCGGCGTCCCGACCCCCGACGTGCCGGCCCTGACCGAGATCGACCTCCCCGAGCGGATCCGGCTCACCGACAAGATCCCCCCGGTCCTCGGGGTGGGCCTCGCCTATCCCCTCCCCCCACGGGACCATCCCGACGCGCTGGCCATCAGCGTGATGACCGAGATGCTCTCCGGCTCCGAGCTCGATGTGTTCCGGGAGCGGCACCTGGAGGAGCGCTCGGGCATCGAGGCCGTCAGCTTCTCCCAGCAGCTGCGGAGAGGCGGCGTGCTGGGCTTCGGCTCCGTCCACCTCCCCACCGCCAACGGCCCCCGTCGCCTGAAGGCCCTCCACAAGACGGTCGACGGGCTCTCCGACGGATCCTGGATCACCCAGACCTCCCTCGACGCCGTCCGCCGACGGGTGCTGATGAGCGAGCACTTCAGCGTCTACTACGCCGAGAGCCAGGCGCGACGCATCGGTCAGGCCCGCTGGCACCTCGGCAGCGTGGAGCGGGCCTTCGACCGCACCGACCGCCTGGCCGAGCTCACCACCGACGACATCGCCCGCGTGTGGGCCGAGTGGGTGGCGGAGGCGCGGCCCAGCGAGGTCATCGTGCGCCGCGGCAAGGCCCAGGAGGTGGACTGATGCTCGCCCTCCTCGGCCTGGCCCTCGCCGCGTCCCCCTTCACCCTCCACCAGGAGACCCTCCCATCCGGAGACACGCTGGTGGTGGTCGAGGATCACCGTGCCCCCGTGGTGTTCTTCCGGATCGACCTTCCCGTCGGCCGCCACAGCCCCTGGGGATGGACCCACGACGCCCGCACCGCCTGGGACATCCAGCTCTACGACCCCGAGGGCGAGCTGCGACGTCGCGCCGACGAGCTCGCCATCCACCTCAACCTCACCCAGTCTCCGACGGTGGCGCAGATCAACGTCTCCTGCCTGGCCGAGGACATCGACGTGGTGCTGGACCTGATCGACGACGTCCTCCACAACACGGACTTCGACCGCAAGGAGCTCCGCCGCTGGAAGAAGGGTCGACGGCTGGACCGCAAGCACGACAAGGACGACGCCCGCCACCAGGGCTCCGTCGCCGTGCGGCAGCAGCTGTTCACCAAGGCCGACCCCCGACGACGCCCGTGGGAGCAGGACGCCCCCATGGTCACCAACCCTACGGACCTGGCCGCCACACGCGACGCCATCCTGGCCCATCCGGGGCGCCTGGTGGGGGTCTCCGGCGACGTGGATCCGGCCCTCGGACGGCGCATCGCCGAGCGACTGCTTCCGTCGCCGGTCCCCATCGACGGGGAGGTGGACCTGACGTACCGGGACCTGCAATCCCCCGAGGAGCGCGCCGACACCGAGGTCGCGATGAAGGACCTCACCCAGGTGTACTTCCGCTGGGCCCGGCCGGGTCTCACCTGGCAGGACCCAGACGCCGCGGCCGCGATGGTGGCGGCCCACATCCTCTCCGGTCACGCCCACGCCCGCCTCGGACAGCGGCTCCGCTACGACGAGGGGGCGACCTACGGCGTCAGCCTCTTCGACACCGTCGAGCCCGCTGTGGAGGCACAGACCATCTACACCTTCACCCGCACTGAGAACGCCGACGAGGCAGAGGCTATGCTGCGGGAGGAGCTCGCCCGCTTCCACGCAGAGGGCGTCACCGAGGAGGAGCTCCACGACGCGGTGACCAACATCGCCGGCAGCGAGGCCTTCCAGAACCAGGGGCCGTGGAGCCCGATGGGGACCCGGATGTGGGAGCTGCGCCACGGTCTGGCGCCCGACACCTACCACCGGGTGATGAGCGAAGCCGAGACCCTGACCCTCGAGCAGGTGAACGCCTTCATCGCCCGCTTCTACGACCCGGAGACCTTCACGATGGTCAAGGTCGTGCCGAAGTAGGGCGGCGCTCCACCCGCAGCGGCAGGCCGCCCTTGGGAGAGAGCGTGACCCGGGGCAGGGGCTCGACCCGCTGGCCCGGCTCGGCTCGGAGCCGGTAGCGTCCGGCCAGGCTCGCCAGGAGCAGCCTGAGCTCCATGCGGGCGAAGCCGGCACCGATGCACATCCGCGACCCCGACCCGAAGGGCAGGTAGGCATGCTTCGGGAAGGTCGGCTCCAGGAAGCGCTCGGGCCGGAAGGCGTCGGGGTCCTCGAAGCTGCGGCCCCGATGGCAGTGCCAGACCCAGCTGACCACCTGGCTTCCGGCGGGGAGCTCGTAGCCCCCGAGCTCGGTGTCGACCCGGGCCACACGGGGGATGGCGTAGGCCGGAGGGAACAAGCGCATCGACTCCTGGATCACGGCGTCGGTCCAGGGCAGCGGGTCGTCCATCGTCGGCGCCCGACCCCCGAGGACGTCGGCGAGCTCGTGGTGGAGACGGGCCTCGGCCTCCGGGTGGGTCGCCAGCAGCCACCAGGTCCACGACAGTGCGTGGGAGGTGGTCTCGTGGCCCGCCAGGAAGAGGGTCACGAGGTTGTCGCGGACGCGCTGCTCGTCGAGGCCGACGTCGAGCAGCATCGACAGCAGGTCGTCCCGGAGGCCGTCCCGACGGCGCTCGGCGACCAGCCGCTCGATGAGGGCGTCGATGTCGGCGACGGCCCGCCGCGTCCGGACCCGCCCTGGCGTAGGAACCCAGTCCGGGAGCAGGCTCTGGGCAGATCCCCTCCGCAGCGCGTCCATGGTCGCGGCGATGGTGTCGGTCTGGCCCACCACGTCGTGGTCGAAGAGGGTCTTGCAGACGATGCGGAGGGTCAGCCGCATCATCGCGTCGCTCACGTCGATGACCTCGCCGTCGGCCCAGGAGACGTCTCGGGCGTGGTCCACCATGGTCTCGCCGTAGCCGGCGATGGCGCGGCTGTGGAAGCGGGGCTGAAGCAGGCGGCGCTGCTCTTTCCAGGCGGGTCCGTCGGCGGTGAGGAGTCCGTCGCCGAGGATGGGGACGAGGCGGTCGTTGGCGCCGCCCCGCTTCTGGAAGTCGGGGGCTCGCTCCACCAGCACCTCCCGGATCCGGTCCGGGTCGCAGGTGATGTACAGATGGGAGCCCCCTCCCTCGTCGACGTAGTAGAGGTCGCCGTACGCGGCGAAGCGGCCCCCCACGAAGCCGATGGGGTCGCGGAGGAGGTCGCGGATCGACCGGGCGGTCCGCAGGATGTCGCGGCGGCGATGGCGGGGAGGCCCCGGAGGCGTGTGCATCAGCGCCGTCGCACCAGGTGGAGCAGGGGCAACAGGAGCAGCCATCCACCCGCTGCGGGACCCGCGCTGCAGGCGCAGCCCCTCTCCGCGATGGCGCCCCCCGTGACCGCCTCTGGCCCGTCGGCGTCGGTGTCCGCGTCCGTGTCGGCGTCGGCGTCGGCGTCGGTGTCGGTGTCGGTGTCGGTGTCGGTGTCCGTATCGGTGTCGGTGTCCGTGTCCGTGTCCGTGTCGGCCGGCACGCCGGTGTCGCCGGTGTGTCCGCTGTCGCAGTCCTGCTGGTCCGGGGTCGACGGGTCGCAGTCGTTGTCGACGCCGTCGCAGGGGATCTCGGGAATGCCCGGGGAGACCGAGGCATCGTCGTCGTCGCAGTCCGTGTCGTCGAGGACGTGCCCCTTGGGCTGGGCGCAGGTGATCAGCGGCACGCCGCTGGGGTTGCCGAAGCCGTCGCCGTCCTCGTCGGGCCACCAGGTCAGGTCGACGACGTCGTTGTCCGGGGTGCCGTCGCAGTCGTTGTCGATGCCGTCGCACTGCTCGGGGGCGCCGACGTAGGTGCTGGCGTCCTCGTCATCGCAGTCCAGGGGAGCGAGCGCGGTGGCCTCCTCCGGGTCGTCGCAGAGCTGGTCATCGCCGAGGACCGGTGGGGCGCTGTCGTCGCGGGCGCCGTCTCCGTCGAGGTCCACGAAGCAGGCCTCGAGGCCGTCGCAGTCCTGATCGACCTCGTCGCCCGGGAGATCGGTGGCGCCGGGGAAGATCGAGGCGTCGCTGTCGTCGCAGTCGCCGCCAGTGCTGATGTGGTCGATCGGCGCGCTGCAGGCGTAGAGGACGCCCGCGTCTCCGCCGAAGCCGTCGTTGTCGACGTCCGGGTAGTAGGCGGTGGCCACGCCCTCGTCGACCTGGCCGTCGCAGTTGTCGTCGATCCCGTTGCAGGACTCGGTGGCGCCCGGGTGGATCATCGTGTCGGTGTCGACGCAGTCGCCGTCCGGCTCGGTGCCCCAGGCCTCGCCGGCGTCGTCGCAGTCCAGGTCGAGGCCGGGGGAGGAGCGGTCGGTGCGGTAGCCGTCGTCGTCGCTGTCGGCGAAGCAGGTCTCCACGCCGTCGCAGTCCTGATCCTGGCCGTCGCCCACCACCTCGGGGGCCCCGGGGTAGACCGCGGCGTCCGCGTCGTCGCAGTCGCCGTCGGGGTCGGTGGCCCAGGCCTCGCCCCCACCGGCGCAGTCCAGGTCCGTGCTGAAGGTGGTGGCGTCGGTGCGGACCCCGTCGGCATCCCCATCGACGTAGCAGACCTCGATGCCGTCGCATGTCTGGTCGAGGCCGTCACCGGGGACCTCGGTGGCGAGGGGGGAGAAGGTGGCGTCGGTGTCGTCGCAGTCGATGGGGGCCGAGGCGAGGGCCTCGCCGGGGGCGGTGCAGGAGGCATCGACGCCGGTCACGGTGGTGGTGGTGCGGGCGCCGTCCAGATCGCCATCGACGTAGCAGGTGTCGGTGCCGTCGCAGTCCTGGTCGATGCCGTCGGCGATGGTCTCGGGGGCGCCGGGGAAGATGGAGGGGTCGGCGTCGTTGCAGTCGGCATCGGAGAGCACGCCGTCCCCGTCGGCGTCGGTGACCTCGAAGGCGCCGATGTCGTCGAAGACGCCGGCGGAGTCGCCCGCGCCTATGGCCGGGGAGCCGATGGTCAGGTGGCCGTCGAAGCGGGTGCAGTCGGCCACGGCGTAGGCCAGCCGAGGGTCTGCTGTGACGTCCGTGGGCTGGTAGCCGGCCGTGGTGTCCAGGCCGCCGTTGTCCCAGTACAGGTTGTGGCCCGTGCCCGCGGCCAGGAAGCCCGAGTAGGTGTACCAGTCCTCGGCCACCGCATAGAGCGGCCCGAGCTGCCCCACGAAGAGGTTGTTCAACAGCAGCACCGTTCCGATCTGCACCTCCACCGCCCCACCGGAGAGACGCCCGTCGTTGCTGTAGAAGGTGTTGTTGACCACGTCGCCGCTGGTCACGAAGAACAGCGCCCCGCCATAGCCGGCACTGTTCCCGACGAACACGGACTCCTCGAGGTCGAAGCTGCCGTACCCTCCATGGTAGACGCCGCCGGCCCGCCCGTAGGTGTCGGTGGAGATGTTCCCGCAGAAGGTGCTGCGCCGGATGGTGAGATCGTGGCCCATCGAGGCCACGCCCGCACCGTACCCGTAGGCCTGGTAGGCCGTGTTGCCGAGGAAGCGGGAGCCTTCGACGAGGACCTCTCCGTAGCCGCTGTAGTAGAACCCCCCGCCGTAGGCGGCCACGTTGTCGTGGAACTCGCTGTCCAGCACGGTCACGTCGTTGCCCGTGCTGTAGAGCCCCCCGCCGTACAAGGTGTTGCCGTTGCGCATCACGGCCCGCTCCAGCGTGAGGTGACCCGACGAGGAGGACAGCACGGCGAGGTGGGTGCCACCGCCGTCCAGGGTCACGTCCTGCACCAGCAGGTCGCCCGCCGTGTGGGACAGCGCGAAGCCAAAGGGCCCGGGCCCGATCACGACGCCGGGGCCATCGCCCTGGATGGTCAGGCCCCCCTTGTACACGCTGACGGACTCCCCATAGGTCCCCGGCGCCACGAGGATGATGTCGCCGCTGGTGGCGGCATCCACGGCCGCCTGGACCGTCCCGTAGGACGTCGGCACGTCGAGGGTGGCCGCGAGGGCCGCGGAGGTCAACAAGGTCAGGGGGAGCATGGCGCGAGTGTACCTCTCCCGCTAAGCCACCTGCCGCACGGCCCTCGCACCCCCGCTCCCAGCGCGACGCGACCTCCCCACTCCTGGTGGGGGCGGCGTCGCTGTGGGCGTCGTGTCGTTTCTGCAGGAGACCACGATGAAGCTGGGCATCGACTTCGGCACCACCAACTCCGCCGTGGCGGTCGTCGGACCCGACGGTCGCGCGCGGCCCCTCGAGCTCGTCCCGGGGGAGCGCACACAGCGCACCGTCATCCACGGCAGCCCCGAAGGGGTCGTGACCTTCGGCAACGCCGCCTTCCGGGCCTACCAGGCCCACGACCTCGAGGGGCGCTTCCTCCGCTCCATCAAGGCCTTCCTTCCCCACGAGGTCCCCAAGACCACCCTGTGCGGCCAGCGACTGGCCTTCACCGAGGTGGTCGGCTCCTTCCTGGTCTTCCTTCGGGAGGCTGCGGAGGGGCTGATCGACGAGGAGATCACCGAGGTCACCGTGGGTCGTCCGGTGTCCTTCCACGCCGACCCGGTGAAGCACGACCTGGCCGTGGCCCGACTGGAGCAGGCCGTCCGTGACGCCGGGATCGACACCTTCCGCCTGCAGCTGGAGCCCGTCGCGGCGGCCCACGCCTACGAGGCGAGCCTCGACCGCGAGCGCACCGTGCTGGTCGGCGACTTCGGCGGGGGTACCTCCGACTTCGCCATCCTGCGGGTCGGGCCCGAGCGGATGGGGCGTCCGGACCGCGACGACGACATCCTGGCGACCTCCGGGGTCGCGAAGGCCGGCGACGTGCTCGACGGGCGCTTCCTCGACGCCTTCATCCTCGACGACCTGGGGCGGGCCTGTCAGATCACCCCCCGCTACGGCGGCGAGCCGACCCCGTGGGAGCACTCCGTGCTGACGAAGGTGCAGCGCCTCTTCGACCTGCACCTGCTCCGGACCGACGAGCTGGACGAGGCGCTGGACTACGTCGAGACCCATGTCGACGACCCGCGGCCCATCCGACGTCTGCGGAGGCTGGTCTTCGACGACCTGGGCTACCCCATGGCCTGGGCGATCGAGGGGACGAAGCGGGAGCTGTCGGAGCGGGACCCGGCGCCGTTCCGCTTCGACGAGTTCGGGCCGACCCTGGACCTGGCGCGGGAGGTGCCCCTGGGGGGCTTTGCCGAGGCCTGCGAGGAGGTGCTCGGGGAGTACGGGGAGGCGATCGACCGGGTGCTCGCGGGGGCGGGGCTCGACGAGGACGGGATCGACGACGTGTTCCTCACGGGCGGGACGGCGCAGCTGCCGTTCGTGCGGGGGGTGTTCGCGGAGCGGTTCGGGGTCGGGAAGCTGCGGTCGGCGGATGCGTTCACGAGTGTGTGTGAGGGGTTGGCGCTGAGCTGAGGCCCCGGCGTGGACGGAGGCGGAGTGGACGGGTGCGTCCACGGGCGGCCCGGAGACAGGCCGAGAGGCGCCGGGCCCAGGGTCAGGCCGAAGGCCGCGGGTCCAGGGTCAGGCCGTAGGCCGCGGGTCCAGGGTCAGGCCGTAGGCCGTGGGTCCAGGGTCAGGCCGTAGGCCGCAGCTCCAGGGTCCAGGGTCCAGGGTCCAGGGTCAGGCCGCAGGCTGCGGGTCCAGGGTCCAGGGTCAGGCCGACAGCGCGGGGTCAGACCGGGCGGCCGCCCGGCCGAACGCCACCCGTCCGGACCAATCCGCGCGACAAAGTCGGTTTTCCCTCGCAAACTGACCATCGGTAAAAGGTATCGCTTCGATTTCGAGCATTTCCGCCCCACCGCGACACCACCATCCCACCAGAAGCAAGCTTCGTCCGTGGAACCTGCTGGGCCGCCCACGCCAATGGGCCAATCTGGGCTCGATACCTTTTCCGGTGGACCAAAATCGCTGCGAAAACCACTTTTCCCCGCCGAATTGGCCAACGACGCGGGTGTCGTCGGCCCGCCGTTCGCCATGGCGGGCGGCGCGCCGGCGCGGGGGCCGCCGCCCCTGGCTACCGAAGCCGCTCCGCCATGCGCTTGACCCTGCGGAGCTTGGCCACCTGCTCCTCCCAGCCGGAGAGCTCGGCCAGCTCCAGGCAGGCGGCGACCTCGGCGGCCGACGCCTTGGCGATGTCGAAGTGCTTCGGGCGGTGGCCCTTCTCGTGGGACGCGCCCTCCGCGAGGTTCAGCACCACTGAGTCTGCGGCTCGGCGGGCCTGATCTTTCAGGTGGGCATCCCCGCGGGGCCAGCGGGCGGACCGCACCCAGCGGGCCACCTCCAGGGCGACTCGGTAGGCGTGGAGGACTTCGTGGGCGAACAGACCGGACATCGTGGACTCCTTGGTGATGAGCGGCTTCGCTGCCGCTCCTCCGCCCCCCAGCAACGGCCGCCGCGCGCAGGCAAGCAGGATTCACCCAGTTCCACCTCCAACAACACCTCCTCCCTCCAAGCAACGGCACTCCCCTCCCAACGGCACGGAATCCTGCTTGCCGGAGCGCGGCGGCCGTTGCACTCGGGCGTAGGAGAGCGGCAGCGAAGCCGCGACCGCCTCAGGTGCTCCGGGCCGGCGTTCAGCATCCGGGTACGGCCGCCGCCAGGCCGCGGCGCCACGGTCAGGCCGAAGGCCGCGGGTCCTGGGTCCAGGGTCAGGCCGAAGGCCGCGGGTCCTGGGTCAGGCCGAAGGCCGCGGGTCCAGGGTCCAGGGTCAGGCCGAAGGCCGCGGGTCCAGGGTCCAGGGTCAGGCCGAAGGCCGCGGGTCCAGGGTCAGGCCGAAGGCCGCGGG
>Ga0213839_1001900_pt1 | contig 12530 bp, 5 predicted proteins | sample SWPATP21_FD_160075 | JGI IMG/M metagenome (GOLD analysis project Ga0213839, IMG submission 160075) | Coastal seawater microbial communities from Marineland, Florida, United States - SWPA TP2 #1 | ecosystem: Environmental > Aquatic > Marine > Coastal | place: USA: Florida | collected 2016-08-14 | reverse complement strand
GTACACAGGTACCGCGTTGTCGGTATTATATTATTGGTTGCTTCCCCTCAGCAAACTTTTGGTGAAACGACATCGTTGAAGGGTGTTATAGCTCTCGCGCTGGACTCGCAGATGTCGGATGCCCCATGCCCCTCTTTGCTCACAGATGCCTTTCCTGCTTCAGTACTGCTTTTGCGTTTTCAATACCTGTGATAGCAGTACCGTACATTTGATATTTGATGACATAGTTAATACAAATACAACGCGTGACCAGCGAACAAGAGGAAGAAGTTGAAGCATTGTGAAAACGTAAAATGTAAAAATGTAAAAACGTAAAATACCAAATACCAAATACCAAATACTGAAGAACAAAAACGAAACGCAGAACGCAGAACACCGAACACAGTGAGTGACCGAGTGACTGTGAGTGAGTGACCGAACGAACGAACGAACGAACGAACGAACGAACGAACGAACGAACGAACACTCACTGAACGAACGAATGAATGACGGAATGAAAGGGCGTTTCCGCTGTCGCCGTCGTTGGTTCGTTGGTTCGTTGGTTCGTTGGTTCGTTGGTTCGTTGGCTCGTTGGTTCGTTGGTTCGTTGGTTCGTTGGTTCGTTCGTTCGTTGGTTCGTTCGTTGGTTGGTTGGTTGGTTCGTTCGTTTGTTCGTTCGTTCGTTTGTTCGTTGGTTCGTTCCAAAGTTCGTTGGTTCGTTCCAAAGTTCGTTGGTTCGTTGGATAGTTGGTTCGTTGGTTCGTTGGTTCGTTGGTTCGTTGGTTCGTTGGTTCGTTGGTCCGTTCATCGTCGTTCATTGTTTGTCGGCCTACTTCACTATGTCGCCGTCTGTTCATCGTCGTCTGTACGTCCTCCTCCTCCTCCTCCTCCTCCTCCTCCCCCCCCCTCTTTCCTCGTTGCCCGCGGTTGTCACCGCCGTGTCGTTGTAGTTGCCAGTGCAGTCGTTGTGGTGGAGTTGGTGTCGTGGAAGTGCACGCAATTGTCGGGGTCCTCAGCGGGTGTCGACACTGTTCATCGACGCCATTGTTGACTGATGTTCGTTCGCTTGTACGTAACAAAAACGGCCTCGCGGGATCAAAGCGGCAAACAACAAAAGGTGACAAAAAAGGAACGAAAATCCGAGGCCGTAAAAGCCGTACACGAGCGAACGCACTCAGCTTGCGGAGACGATCAAGAGCAACTTTCGATGGAGGGTGCTCACCGCCACCCCGTCGCTGCGTAAACCCTCGCCATCACTGTGCAGCATGCCGCGCGTGCGGCGGGCAGCTGGCTCTAGCTGCTTGAGCACGCGTGCTCGGCGCGCAAAGATTGAGATGCCTCGCTTGGGGACCACGCGGACCACGAGGCCTCGCGCATTTGCGGTGGTACTTGCATTCTTGACAGCGACGACGACCATGACAACAACCGAAGCATTTGGGTAAGTGGCCCGTTTGAAGTCTTCTTTCAGCGGTGTTTTGTTGTTCGCCTTTGTTCTTTTTCTTTTGGTTTCCTTCCATGTTTCCATCCACCCATTCATCCTTCGTTCGTTCGTTCGTTCGTTCGTTCGTTCGTTCGTTCGTTCGTTCCTTCCTCCCTTCCTTGTTGCTTGCTGGCTTCCTGGTCTGACGTTGCGGGTCCAGCGTTCCTGATTCTTTTGTGTCCTCGTTCTTTGATTTCCTCTGCTTTTGTTTGTTCTCCTTCTGTCTGCTGTTGGCTCATTCTGACAGAGAGAATATCAGGGAGTTTGTTGGTGGAGGCCAAGGCAACGTCGCGAACGGTACCTTCGCAGCGGCGCTGGGCGGTGAAGACAACGCCGCCATGGGCCACGGAAGCGCCGTGGTGGCCGGCGCGGATAACGTCGTCGGTGCGGACGGCAACAACTCTTTGGTGGGTGCCGGCGGCGGCAACATCGTGCGGGCCAACTACTCTTCGGTCCTCGGCGGCCTCGACAACCGCATCAAAACAGACGCAGCATTCTCCGCGGTCTGCGGAGGCTTCCGCAACACAGTCGCAGGCGAGCACAGCTTCGTGGGCGGCGGAGTGCGCAATGTCGTCCGCAAGGACACGCACACCGCCGCCGGGACGGTGTCCGGTGGCGAGGGCAACACTGTGTCCGCCGCATGGGGCGTAATCGCTGGCGGCTTCGACAATGAAGTCAAGCACAACGTCGGTGCCATCCTCGGGGGCGGTGGCAACGTCGTTTCCGGCCGCTTCGGCTCGAGCGGCGGCGGGTGGAACAACAAAGTAAACTCCTTCGGCGGCACCGTCGCAGGCGGGGGTTGGAACACCGCCGTTAGTGTGATGTCCACGGTCGGCGGAGGACGGCACAACACCGCATCCGGCATCAACACCACCGTCGTCGCAGGTGGTGACAGCAATCGTGCAACGGCGATCGGGGCGGCTGTCCTCGGCGGCACCGACAATGCCGCGGCAGGATATTACAGTGTCGTGGTGGGCGGCACGGGCAACTTGGCAGGCAATATCGCGATGAACGCGTTTGTGGGCGGCGGAACTCGCAATGCGGCGATGCTGGAACACAGCGTCATCACAGGCGGCCTCGACAATGCCGTTTCTGGCACTGCCGGCGCAATTCTGGGTGGACAGGACAACGTTGTTAGTGCTGTAAATGGAGTTGTGACCGGCGGCATCGGCAATCGGGCGTCGGCTTACGCGGGTGTTGTTGCGGGCGGCGACTCGAACACTGCCGCAGCAAACACAGCGTTCATCGGCAGCGGTGACTCCAACATGGTTCGGGGCTCGCGCTCCGTCGTCACGGGTGGCGAGCTAAACACGGTGATGTCTGGAGCCTCCGACTCCGTCGTAGGCGGCGGATCACAGAACTTGGTGACGGCCACGTTTGCGACCGTCAGCGGTGGCGCTCGAAACCGTGCCACGAGCTCGTACACTTCAGTGGCCGGCGGGTCCTACAATTCCGTGGGTGCGACATACGCAGCAATCGGCGGCGGCGTTTTGAATACTGCAACTGGCAAGGGCGCATCGTTGGGCGGTGGGTACCTCAACACCGCGGGCGGATATTGCAGCGTGGTGGCGGGCGGGTCGCTCAACGCGGACGGAGGCTCTCAATACGGCGCAATTGGTGGAGGCATAGGCAACATCCTGGTCGCCGGCAGCAACGCCACCACCATCGCGGGCGGCCACGCAAACAAGGTCAACGGCAAGTACAGCTCGATCGCCGGCGGGGAGGACAACACGGCGGCTACTGACTATGCCTCCGTGGGCGGCGGATCGAGCAACGAAGCAAAGAGCGTGTACTCAAGCGTGGCTGGTGGCCGCCAAAACGTCGCGGCGGACTCTGGGGCATTCGTTGGCGGGGGGAATTCCAACCTCGCGGACGGCACAAACGCGTTCATAGGCGGCGGGCGACTCAACGAGTGTTTAGCGTCGCATTCATTCGTTGGCGGCGGCCAGTCCAACACGGTCGACGCGGAGTGGAGTACAGTCGCAGGCGGCGAGGAAAACAAAGTGTACGCGAACTATTGTTCTATCGGCGGTGGCGTCTCCAACTATGTCGACACGGACTTCGCCACCATTGGCGGCGGTGCTGACAACTACGTGCTGTCGTTGTATGGCACCATCGGGGGCGGCACGTCCAATGTGATCATGGCGTCTTACGCCACGGTCGGCGGCGGTTTCTTGAATCGGGTCACTGCCGACTACGGCCACGTCGGCGGCGGTTCGCACAATAGCAACCGTGGAAACGGTTTCGGCAGTATCGGCGGCGGCTACGGCAACATTCTCGACACTGGCAGCAACAGCAGTACCATCGCTGGTGGCTACGAAAACTCCGCGAACGATGCGTGGGCGGCCATTGGGGGCGGCCTGGCCAACTCTGCTCACGGCATGGGCTCCGTTGTTGGTGGAGGCGTCCGCAATACCGTCACCGCGCACGGTGCGGCCGTGCTCGGCGGCTACGACAACATCAACCATGCGGTGCGTCCCCGATGACTTGTGTTTCCCAATGTCGCAATGTTCGCCACGCCGCTGTCCGGGTCTCACTTTAGATGCTGTGCTGTGCTGCGTGCAAATCTAGGCGATGGCAACGATCGTGGGCGGCGCCAGAAATCGCGCGAATTGCACATCGTGCGTCGCAGGCGAGTTGGCGTTCGCGTTCGTGGGCGGCGGGGAGGCCAACACAGTCCTTGGCGCGCACGCCTCGATCGTCGCTGGGTTGCAGAATGCGGTGCGGAGTGACAAAGCGGTGATCGCCGGAGGCTCTAAGAACGCTATCATGCCGAACGCAGCAACGAGTTGTGTTTCCGGAGGCCGGGAGAACGTTATTGTGGCGCCCGAGAACAGCGCTTCCGACAACGCGGCGATCGGCGGCGGCTTGACGAACACCGTAATGGGGTCGTGCAGCGTCGTCGCTGGAGGAATGTTAAATACAGCTAGCGAGCACTTTGCCATCGCCGGCGGTGGCAGGTTGAACGTCATCACCGCGAGGTATGGTGTAGTTGGAGGCGGTTTGTCCAACTCCGTTTCCGGCACTGGCGGCAGCGTCACAGGTGGCGCTTCAAACGTTGTTTCAGGGTACGCCTCTCACATCGGAGGTGGCTCGGACAACGATGTTGGTGGCGACTACGCGGTTGTGAGCGGTGGGATCTTTAATTCCGCGCAGGGACTTGGCGCCGTCATCGGCGGTGGGTACAACAACTTCGCGGCAGGGGACAACAGCTCCGCGGTAGCTGGCGGCACCGACAACATTGCATCGGGCGAAGCATCTTCCGTGAGCGGCGGCCAGTACAACACCGCTGGTGGCACACACGCAGCTGTGCTCGGGGGTAGCTACAACACGGCGACTGGTGTGCACTCCGTGATTGTCGGAGGTACCATGCACGTGGTGAAGGCAAATATGAGCACAGCGATTGGCGTCAACACAATGGTGCAGCACGACAACGCGCTCGCGGTGGGCCTGTTGGGGACTGCTGAGGACGCCACGTGCTTGACGGTTGCAGCAAACAGCGCGCATTTCTGCGCGGATAACGGTGTGTTTGTGAATGGCGATGCCGTGGTGACCCAGAGCGTGCTCGACAGCGTCAACGCCACTGCCGAAGCAGGGCTCGCCGCGGCCGAAGCAAACAGCGCCACTTTGGTGTTGCACGATTTGTGGGGCACCCGCATCGAGGCGGACATCGACGATGTTCACGATAACTTGACGAGTGTGTGGACGTCGATGCGATCGCTGGCCGAGGCGACGGCCGCCACAAAGAAGGACTTGAACTCTCTGGATTCCCGCGTCACAAATTTGGTGGATAGCGGCATCACCCGCCTCGAGGCTTCCGTAAACAGCACAGAGGACAACTTAACAGTGGTGTGGACGACACTCGCGGAGCAAGGTGATGCCCTGAGTGTCGCCCAAGATGAAATCAAAACCCTAGCAGCCGACGTTGGTGGGTTGAGGAACGATGTGAGTTCTGTGGATGCTTCGGTCCAGTCGCTGGAGTCCGACGTCGACGCCGTCCAGGCCACTGTCGACGCGCTTGCTAGCAACCAATCGCGCATGGATTCGGAGCTGGCACTGTGTTCGTGCGAGACACAGGACGAGCTGCGGGCGCAGGTCGATTCGCTGGAGACGCAAGTTGCCGAGCTATCGGCAAATTTCACCGCATTAGCAGCTGTAGTAGCAGACCTGGCGGTGACGACCTCATTCGCGTCGCCGAGTACGAACGTGGACACCACAGGCGCTGCCGTGGTAAGCAGCGCCGCTTCGACAACTGGTGACAGCATCGATGACGCCACGACTCTGTGCCCAGAATGTATACCTGCAGAGAATAAGACGACAATGACGTCGGCCGAGCTTACAGAATCTACAATGACGGCTGCGTCCGCGAGTGCGACATCGACTTCTGATTCCCTGCTTCAGAGTCCGACAGACAGTCCGGTATCTTCATCAACCATGGATACAACTGGTTTTACGTCCATAACGACGACGACTGCGTTCGCGAGTGCGACATCGACTTCTGATTCCCTGCTTCAGAGTCCGACAGACAGTCCGGTATCTTCATCGACCATGGATACAACTGGTTTTACGTCCATAACGACGACGACTGCGTTCGCGAGTGCGACATCGACTTCTGATTCCCTGCTTCAGAGTCCGACAGACAGTCCGGTATCTTCATCGACCATGGATACAACTGGTTTTACGTCCATAACGACGACGACTGCGTCCGCGAGTGCGACATCGACTTCTGATTCCCTGCTTCAGAGTCCGACTGACAGTCCTGTGTCTTCGTCGACTTCCAGCGCTGCCACCGCTGATGCGACGACGACTGCGTCGGTGATTCCCTCATCAACCTCTGAGTCCCTGATTCAAAATCCGACCGACAGTCCCACTACTTCATCTCCAACCATTGCTCTTGGCGTCGACGCACTTCAGGTGAACGTGATGTGCTCGCCCTCCAGTGACTATGTTTGCCATACGGTATTTTCTGCGTCGAACACGAGTGCGGACACGGAAACAGCCAACGATGCCAGCAACTCATACGAAGCGCTGGTTCTCGTTCCCTGGAGTGGTGTCGTCAACATCAGCGTGACTCTTTCACCAGAAGCCGTTAATCTTCTCGAGAGTGACCACTCCGCCGATGGTCATGGCTTCATTTTGCGCGTGGAGCTTGTAGCAGTTGATTCGAGTGGCGTCCCCTTGAGCACGAACCCGTTGCCTTGGATCATCCACGAAGCAGACAATGACTCGATGCTGCAGACGGGCCACGTTGCCGTGTCGGTCTCCGCGAAAAACTTCCTCCAGGTCGACGACGACTTGGATGAAGCTGCACGAACCTACGTTGTAGTCACGCATTTGCTCCGCGGCAGCAGTCAAGCTTCTCCCATTGCCACAGCAACCTCAACCGAACTCTTCTTTGTGCGCCCGCCAGTGGTCCGCTCTGTGTGGGCTGATCAGCTGAGTAGCTCGACAGCAGTGTGGAACACTTTCATGGTGCATGCCAACGTCACAGCGCCTTCTTGGCCACCGCGAATCGTTTCGATGGGAGTCCCGGCTGCAGAGATGGCCCTGCAGACAACCTTCCGCGTTGTTGACTTGCAGAATCCTTTGTACGTGCACGCCGTCGTCGACGACACGAATCGTGAAGTGACACTAGCGGCGACTCGGCCGTACATCCTCGAAGTGGCAGTTCTCGATGCCTTCGGGGAAACATCAACTTGTCGCAACGTCGCAGCCGAAGATGCAACGTCCTTCGCCACGACGATGGCTGCGGCGCAGGCCGATGACTCCGCTGCTGCGTGCTTTGAGTTGCCGTGGGGTACAGGTGATAGCCCGGCGAGTGACGTCCTTGACGACGTGTTGGGCTTCTTCCTGTCGAACATGTCTGCAACGGCCAACAGCAGCACCGGCGAGGATTTAGCAACTGCAGCGTTTGTTGCTGGATTGGACGCAGTTGCGGGTTCTTTGAGCGGGAACGGCAGCTCCAGTTTTGTCGACGGCAACACTAGCAGTGCTGCTGAAGTTGCGGCTCAATTTGAGGAGCTGCTTGACGCGTTTGTAACACAGACCAGCATCGAAAGCGACGGTGGCACCGCTGCAGAGGAGTCGACGGCCGTGGCTCAAACCGTCAGCGTGTTGGCGATGTTTGTCGACACCGCGATTGGAGCAGGGACAGACGGAGGGTCCGTGGGCAGTGATTTGCTTGGTGTTTTGAGCGACATTGGAGATTGGATGGATTGGGACAGCGGCGGGGACACCCAAGGCAATGACGGTAGTGACAGTGCGGCGGACCCCGAGGAGGTTCTGCATAATGCAGCTGAGGTATACTTGTCCACACTTGATGCTTATGTGTCGGCAGCACCATTTTGGGGCAGTGATGGCTCGAACTCTACTGAATCCAGCGGTGACGATCGTGCTCACAACGATACATCGCTCGTGTCAGTCGTGCCGGAATTCGATAAGGCAGCGGCAGCAACATGCCCGGCACTTCTCGGTGACGGTTCCACTTCATCGAGCACGGAAGCGAGCACATTTTCATTAGTTTGCAGCAGCAGCAGCAGCAGTGATAGCGACGACAGCAATGGTGACGACGACAGCAGCAGTAACAGTAGCTCCTTGGTCACCGCGACAGTGGTGTCCACGAACACAGCCACAGTTGTGGTGCCAGCACCTTCCCCTGCTGAAAGTGACAGCAACAAAAATGCGAGCAGCAACACCACGGAGACCGAAGTCTACACAGTGTCTGTCACGACGTGGTCGACGGCCAACTCGTCCGCAGCCGTGGCACAACTTGCGGACTCGTCGTCGTCGTCGTCCGCATCGTTGATGTCGGATATCTATGGTGTGCATGTGACAGACAGCGATGGAGCGTCCGCTAGCGCAGAAGTAGACGGCAGCACAGAGGAGAGCGCGGGGTATACAGTGGAGATACAGCTCTCTGCATCAGCAACGGACACCACAACAGCCGCAGAGTCCCTGCGGGCGAGGGTGTCTTGTCGATACTTCGACGAGGGTGAAGGAGTTTGGAGCGAGCGCGGAGTCGTTCTGCGCGGATTGCGAGTGGAGAGTGCTCCAACAGTATCCACTTCTGCTCCACTGGAGGTGTCTGCGGTGTGCGTGTCATCACATTTGACCTTGTTCACGGTCGAGGACGATTCTGCGGTGCTTGTGGTAGTGGAGTCAAAGCTCAGCGCGTTGGCTGCTCGTGTAGAGACCATAGGATCGACAGATGTGCTGGACGGCAACGCTGAAGTCAACTGGCCCGTGTTAGGCATGTTTTTGGGCATCTCCGCTGCCACCGGTATTGTGGTGGCGGTGCTGAAGATTCATGGTCGACACCACAGTGTCGAGATAGGGCGTCAGGTGTTTGTCCGCCAGGGATACCTCGAGCGTGCGCAAGTTGTGGGGCCGGTGCAATTCGAGGCCATACTGCTGGGACGTGCAAGTGCGAGCGAAATAGCGCGGCTGGCAGCACTGTCGATAGCCACCGGCAACGCATTCGTCGGCGTCCTCTTCAGCTGGGCCCACGAAAGCATGGTGTTTTCACGCGCAGACAAAGCCATTGACGCTTACACAGCGGTTGTGATGACATTTCTGTCGTCCGCCTTCTTCTTCGAGACCGCAACATCCAGTTCAGAGGGCACAGTTGGTGCTGGGGGCAATGCATCTTCTGGTGTGGATGGCGGTGACGAGGATGCCAGCGCCGTACAGTCGGGGTTGCTGGGCGTTTTTGTGTCCGCTGCGGTGGCAAACTTGTTGTTTTTGCCTATCCAATACATTTTGGCATACATGATCACCAACGTCAACACCATGCGCACGTCAACCCATGTGCCGACGGGGTTGGTGACGATGCAGTGGCGACGGCTCAAAAGAAAGTGGTGTTCTTGTTCCCGAGCGCAAAAATTGCGTCGTCGGTCGAGTAGGCGTGCGAAACAGATAGTTCCAATCGGCGATGCCCGCGATGACAACACATCGGCAACAAAGGTTGCGCAAAAGGTGAAAATAGTGCACACTACAAGTGGCCGGCGCCGAGCACCGGAATCTGTTCGCCGTGAACAGGCCGCGCGAGTCACACGCGTTTTCCTAGACGCCGCAGTCGTTGCGAAGCTCCGCATGCACAACAGCAAGCATGATGGCAGCAACGACGCTTTAGAAGACGATCTGGAGTCACAAAGCGAAGGGCTGCGGCTCCACGGTCAAAGTGTGCAACATGAACGAGTGCCACGAATTTCGACTACGCTCCAATTTCTGTCGTGTGACGTGCACGTGCCGTTGCATGGGACATCGGTGCTGCGAGAGAAGCACGTCGCTGGCAGCGAGTCGAAGGATGGCAAATCTTGCCACCTGCCGCCAGAACTCGAGCCTGCGTTGCGGCGGTTCCAGCGCCACGTCCAAGAGCTGCTCGGAAACCGTTCGGACCTGCGCACGATGGAGTTCACAACGTGGCACCAAGATATGCGCGGCCCGCGCACCGTGCTGGTGTGGCTCAGTCTCGGCGTCGTTGCCGTTGTTGTGCTATCCACGCTGCTCGTGTGCGTGACACTGTCCGCGGCGTTCACGTGGGAGGAGTGCGTGCTCTGGGCCGAGGACGTTGGCTTCTCTATTCTCGTGCAAGTGTTCGTGACGTCGCCAGCCGTCAGCATCAGCCAGCTGATCATCAAGAGCCTCGGAAGCCTCGTGCTCCTCCGGGCTGCTCGTCGACAGCAGCGGCGCGTCGAGATCGCTCGGCTCCGCGCTACCGCCGCTCGCAACGACGATTCTCTCCGCCGCAGCGATGCCCTGCTCCATGCCGAGCTCTCTCGCCTGCGTGCAGCGAAAATTGCGCTCTCGGGAGATCCGGATGCGCTTGCGGACGAGCGTGCAAAGGAACAGCAAAACACCGCGCGGCTCGAGGCCCAACTCAACCAGCTACGCGAGCAGCGAAAGGTTCGCGCGCAAACGACAGAACTCAAGCAGCAGCACGTTGAAGCGAGCGACGCCGAGACCGAGGAGCTCGTCGTTGCCACCACCATCGCACTTCGTGCCGCACAGGTCTGTGTGGAATGCATTGTTGGGCCTTTGGGTGCTGTATTGCCAGTTGACGGCATGTTGCGTGATCTGTCTTCGTCGGTTTGTTTTGTTCACGTTTCTGTGTCTGTCTGTCTGTTTGCCTGCCTGCCTGTGTGTGTGTGCTGTGCACTCCTTCTGTACGTCCACGTTCACGTCCACAGGACTCGCTGGCAATCCTAGCCAAATCGGAAGAACTCGAAGAGTCGGACGAAGCAGCGCGTTCGCAAGCGGCGCTGGAGCTGGAGGCTGAGCGCCGCGCTGCAGACAAAGAATGCCGACGGCTCGCCAAACAGCAAGATGAACTTCGCCGTGCGGCGGACGCCACTGCTGCAAAATTGCACTCCGCCGAGACCCAGAGCGCGAGCGGGACGCCAGTCGAAGATAATCTTCGGCAAGACTCTACTGTCGTCGGTGCAGACGAAGACGGCGTTTCGATAGAACCGGATGCGGGGCGGTTGTCGCTGGGTTGGACACGGAAGCAGCACTGTGCAGCTGCTGCTCGTCTAAAGAAGCAGCACCGTCTCAACAAGGTGGGCCGGCTTGCCATCCGTGGCAAAGGAGACCTCAAGGAGTCACCGGACCCACCACAGTCGCGGCGTCGCTTTTCTTTCGGGGACGTGTTGGACACATCCGCGCTGAAAAAGCTTCGCGCTCGCAAAGGTGACCATGTTCGCGTGAAGTGGGCACCGAAGCGGCGCCGCTCCCGCGTCCGAATCCGGAGCAAAGCAAGCAACGATGGCAGCCACAACGACGGCCCGTCCATGTCACCGCAACTGCAGTCTTCTGGCGAAGCAACGTCGTCGCATGCAAATTCCCGCACGACCCCGACAAGGGCTGTGTTGGACGCAACCGCAACAGTGTCGAACACAAGCACGGTTGTGTTGTGAGAAGCGGACATTGACACCTCGACCGTGAGCATTTCTGTTTTTATCAATCAACAACTTACACGAACAAACAGATGCAATGGATAATTTTAGTTTACACCACGAACGGCGTCATTGGCGTCATTCAAGTTCAATGAATGCTGTGTGACATTCATGTCGTGGCCACAATGTGGAACATCGAGCGTTCTCTGCCGAAGTTGGAATCAAGGAACGGTTGACAGCTCGGCAACAAACTGTTGGTTTTCAAAACTTCCAAACTTCGCGGCTGCGTCGAAGCTTCGAAACACTGAAACCCGAAAAGCTCCCGAATCTTCGGGCATCTTGCAAAGAAAACAACTTCGCTGAAATAAAATACCTCTCAGTCAGAATGAGCATCCAGTCTCGATGAAAAGTCTTCGACCATTGAGGTTAATTTACGAACTAAATGAATGTTTCCTTCAATCAAGAAAGTGTATCATACTCGAGTAGACTAGCTAGCTGATCAACTGCCAGCCCGAGGACGAACGAGCAACCCTCCGTCCACTTATTTTATAAATATGTGGGGCGGAAAAAAAGAGGGAAAAGTGCTCTTTTCAGTCCAGCAGAGGCCTGAAAAAGCGTGAATGTCCGTGACCACAGCGAGACGGACGGAAGAGTTGGAATTGATTGGTGATATGGTGATAGGAGGGATTTGGATGATTGTGACTTTTAGATGACGATGTATGTACCCGGGTAAGGTTGAAAAATCAGAAAAATCTCGAAAGACCAGATATTGTTTGCTAACTAACTAAACTAACGGGTAGATAACTCGTGAGGGCGTCTGATTAGTTACAGCAAGGGGTACGGTATGCTATAATCGTCAAGAGCTATTACCCCTTGGTGGTTACAGTGTAAAATACTGCAATGACAAATGGTGGCGACCAACAATGCGTTCCCGCCGGCCGCTGCGTGCGCCACTGCCAACAGACCAACGAAGGCCGTACTAGTACGACGCACTCAGTACTAGTACGAGTCAGAGCCAGAGTTAGTACTAGTACGCATACTCTGTACTAGTACTACCATGACCGTGGATAAAAGTCCAACGACGACGAACGACGGCGACGACGAACGACGAACGACGAACGACGACGACGACGACCGACGAACGACGAACGACAAAGGAACGACGAACGACGAACGAC
>Ga0213839_1001897_pt1 | contig 12538 bp, 7 predicted proteins | sample SWPATP21_FD_160075 | JGI IMG/M metagenome (GOLD analysis project Ga0213839, IMG submission 160075) | Coastal seawater microbial communities from Marineland, Florida, United States - SWPA TP2 #1 | ecosystem: Environmental > Aquatic > Marine > Coastal | place: USA: Florida | collected 2016-08-14 | reverse complement strand
TAATGCTGCTTGAGGTAATCATACACCTCTTGAATGTCCGCATGCATCTGGGCTTCACTAGTAATCGAACCATCACTCTTGCCATAGCCACGATAGTCCGGCATAAAGATATCGTACCCGTGGCCCTGCATCCCCCTTGTTTGTCGAAGACAACGCCGGTTTGACCCTCTATTACCATGCAAGTACAAGATCACCCCTTTCGAACGTGCCTCCCGTATCCAAAGTGCATTCAAAGCTATGCCTTCTTCTACAGGAATTTCCACTTCCGTTCCCGTCCTAAAGTGATGGGTTTCGGGTAAGGGTTGTGGTCGAAAAATAATTTGATCTTGCAGGAAATATAAGCCTAAGCAGGCTATAATGTACACCCCTCCTATAAACCAACCAAGTCTTCGTAATGCTTTCATATCTTATTTCATGATCGCTTGGATTTCTCGCCAAGTGATCAATTTAATTTGTTCTTCTTCTAATATTTTTTTGCATCTATCACTAGTGAAAAAGTCAAAATCAATTTGCCGCCAATGTGCACCGTAATCTGGATGATCCACGGTCACCGCTTGCATTTCTTCATTATTAAAAGCGGCGTGTAGGAGGATCGTACTAACCCCTGTAGGCAAATTTCGCATTTCATTTTCATAATATGCCGCCATCCCCCTTGGATAATGCTCAGGGCTGGCTATAATGCCTTTTTTGATCACAATATCTGTTGGTTCCATCTTGTCCTTAAATCCTTCTGGTAGCGTATTAAGCAGTTCTTCTTCAACCAATGTCGGCAATCCATACGCTCTCCCTACCTTTAGATAAACTTCAAATATCTCTGGAGAAGAGAAAAAAACACAGCCCATGTGGCTATCCAAATGGGTAGGAATAACCCCAAAGGCAATCGCCCGATCCACTTGTGCTCTAAGTTCCAGCTCCACTTCCTCTAATTTGGCATTTTCCGCAAACTCTTGGCAATTATCATAGAAAAAACCTTGTTCATTCAGTAAACTAGGTACTGTGGAAGGCTTTGCTGTAGCGCCCCACTTCAAATGCTTCCATTCACTAGTGACAGTGAGGTGGAGGCCTAGATCAGCCTCAGGATGATCTTTGGCATAAGCAGCTATCTCTGGAAACCAGGGACAGGGCACCATGATACTTGCCGAGTTTACCATCCCTACTTTCATTGCTAAGATGCTAGCCTCATTTTCAGCATGGGATATGCCTAGGTCATCAGCATGAATAATCAAGAGTTTTGTTTCCTGTGAATAGCCTAGTCGTTCTGCTAAGGTCTGTCCAAAGGATTGTGTCAGCCCCATATTGTAGATCAATAGGAATAAGAGGAATTGTTTCATGCTTTGTGTTTTAGTAGGAAAAAGGAGCTAAACAACTTGTTAATGAATTTGTTAATGAATTTGTTAATGAAATTTAAATACCACTTAAATTTGCAAAAAGATCTGTATAAAATTCGCAAATTTGCGCGGCAAAGATAGGTTGAGAGAAAGGTATTAACTTTTCTCCTACAAATAGTTATAAACACAATTACCGAGGTAAATTAAAATTGATCTACCTCCTTCTCGATGACATAATACAAAAAACACTGCCAGACCGCTGTAGGACTGTGCAGCTTATTCTCCTCCTCTAGCTTTAAATAAGGACTACATTAATTTAGTGTTGAACAACGCGAAAAATGCATACCCAATGGCAAAATCACTTGTCTCAGGTAGCGCCTCGTGCTTACAGATTGTGCCTAAATAGTCATACAGCGATTCGATCGTAACATGTGTTAGATAATGCTAATTACTTATAACCAATTGACTTAACACCTTATGTCCTACCAATCACCTGTTCTATTACTTGTACTGTTATTGAGCTGTACGCAACTCTTGGCCAATGAGGGCAATGGCGGAGAAGTTCCCAGCATGAACATCAAACGTACCAATGCCCCTATTTTATTGGATGGTGCGCTAGATGAAGCGGCTTGGTTTGAAGGCCAGCCTGCAAAGAATTTCTGGGAAAACTTCCCAACCGATTCGACGCTTTCTCCGGTGCAGACGGAAATCTATATGACTTTCGATGACCAGAATCTTTATATCGCTGCCAAGTGCTACTCAGTCGGAAAAGATTATATTATTACTTCCTTACGCAGAGACTTTAGAGCAGGCGGGAACGACAATATTACCTTTTTAATTGATCCCTTCAATGATCGAACCAATGCTTTCGTTTTTGGTATGAACCCTTACGGTGTGCAGAGAGAAGCCTTGATTTCCAATGGCGGAAATGATCGGGAAGATTTTGATGAATCATGGGATAATCGCTGGAATGGCGTTTCAAAAATATATGATGGCTACTGGGTTTGTGAATTAGCGATTCCTTTTAGCACGCTTCGTTTCAAAGAAGGGTTGCGCGAATGGAAATTCAATAGTTATAGATTTGATACGCAGAGTAACACCCGTTCCAGTTGGCATAGAATTCCTCAAAATCAAATGATTATGAACCTAGCCTACATGGGCAACATGGTTTTTGAGGAGCCACCTAAAAAGGCTGGACCTAGCATTTCTGTAATTCCATACGTAACCGGGGGGCTGAGTAAAGATTTTGAGGAAGAAACTCCTTCTTCAGATCAATTCAACTTTGGAGGAGATGCGAAGATCACCGTCACGCCCAGTTTGAACCTGGATCTTACGATCAATCCTGATTTTTCTCAGGTCGAAGTCGACCGACAAGTGGTTAACCTTGACCGATTCGAGATATTCTTTCCTGAGCGACGGCAGTTTTTCTTGGAGAATGCTGATTTATTTGGTCGCTTTGGTGATGAACGGATCAATCCCTTCTTTTCTCGTCGGATAGGGTCTGCCAGGGTTAAATACCTAAATGATGATGGGGACGAAAGCAGTTCTACTATTCAAAACCCAATCTTATATGGTGCTCGCCTAAGTGGCAAAGCAGATGAAAACTGGCGGGTCGGCCTATTGAATATGCAAACAGCGCAGGAAGCAGAATTTGAATTGCCCTCTTACAATTTTACGGTAGCAGCCGTCCAGCGAAAAGTCTCCAGTAGGTCTAACATTGGTATGATCTTCGTCAACAAGCAAGCGCTGACTGACGAGTATAATAAAGACTACTACGATGAGTACAATAGAGTCATAGGGTTAGATTACAATCTCGCATCCAATGACAACTCCTGGACAGGAAAAGCCTTTTACCATCAGGCTATTACACAGGATAGTGATATAAATAATAAGTTTTCTACCGGAACAAGATTACAGTATCTAAAACGAAAATATAGCGTAACCTGGCGGCATGCCTATGTGGGTGAGGGCTTCGATGCACAAGTAGGTTTTATTCGCCGTAAGGATTACTTCCGAGTAGCTCCAGAGTTCCGTTGGTATTTTTATCCGAGTAAAGGAAAACTCAATCGTCATGGTCCTGGCATTCAAATGGAGACCCTATGGAATCCTGGTTTTGGCCGCTCCGACCATCAGTATGAGGCATTTTGGGATTTTAGTTTTACGAACAATGCCCGAATGCGAGTAAGTGTCCAAAATGACTATACCTATTTGTTTGATGATTTTGACCCTTCTCGCTCGGATGCAGAACCCATCTTAGGCGATCAAGGCTATAACTACACAAGCCTACGTTTCTTTTATTTCTCAGATAGTCGGAAGAAGCTGAATATCTTTATGCGAGGTAATGCGGGTCAGTTTTTCAATGGGTATAGTTACCAAGCAGGAGGCAGATTGACATACCGGTACCAACCTTTTGGCCAAATAGCAATGGATTTCAATTATACTTACCTGGATCTACCTACGGTAAAGAAAAGCTTGATTTTGGTAGGGCCAAGAATTGACATCACCTTCAGCAAGGACGTATTCCTTACCACTTTCATTCAGTACAATAGTCAGGTAGACAATGTCAATATCAACACGCGATTCCAATGGCGGTTTGCGCCAGTATCAGACTTCTTCCTGGTCTATACAGACAACTATATCTCAGATAATTTTACGGTGAAAAATAGAGCAGTAGTGGCTAAATTGACCTACTGGCTTAATCTGTAGCCGTTTTTAATTGTTCTAGTCGTTCCCTGAAGATGTACTTAGGTGTACGTTGATACAATTCCTCGTAAAGTGCTAAGGCTTTGGCATATGCCTTACCATCTTCAGGGACGATCCGCCACTTCTGAAAGTAGCCGTAAGCTAGCAAATCCTTTTCTTCTGTAGAGAAGATGGCCTCATTTAGCAATTGCTGCGCCTCCCTTGCTTTCCCATCAAGGTCATAATATTGAGCGGTCAGGACCTTTGCTTCGAATAAGAGATCTGGATTGCCCAGTTCCTCAGCGAGGGTCAAGGCTTCATTGGTTACCTGATCAAGTTGCTGGAGGTCTCCAAGAGAAACATATACGGCCCCTAGCTCCACTAGACTAGATCCTAACACCAGGCGGTTCTGTATGTTCCTCGCTATATCGATAGAGCGCTCATAGTAATGAATGGAACGTTCATACTGATTGGTAAAGAAGAAAACATCGCCAAGCGTATTCACTGCTTTTGCAATCCCTTTCTGGTATCCCAACTCCTCGCAAAGCATAAGGTTTTTCTGCAAATACTCAATAGCTTTATGAAAATCTCCTTTGATATTATGTAATTCGCCGATCAGGCCTAAGGCAATCGCAGTACCTTGCTTGTCTCCTAGTTCCTCCACCAAACGGAGGTCTTCTAGGAAGCACTCCATAGCTTTTTCATAGTCCCCCTGATGCTCATAAACAGTCCCCATGCTACCAATGGCGATAGCGGTAAGTTGCTTATTACCTAACTCCTGACTGAAGGCTAATCCTTGATCAAAACAATCTAAGGCTTCCTCATAATCTCCCTTTTCCAAATAGACGATACCTAAATTTGTATAAAGGGACGCCATACCTTGTTTGTCCGATAAGCGCTTGCTGATCCGCAACTGAGACTGCTGTACATCTATCGCCTCCTGGTAATTACCCAAATTCATATGTGTCAGGCCGAGATTGGAGGCTATTTGAGCACTGCCAGAGGTTCCTCGCTTCGTTAAACCAATCTTAATACTTTCTTCAAAATATCGTTTGGCTTCAATATACTTCCCTTGTCGGAAATACAGCGTACCTAAATCAGCATTTACGCGTGCTTTGCCTACACGATCATCTACAGATTCGAAGAGTCCTGCAGCAATCTGCAGGTAATTCATGGCTTTCCCATAATCCCCCTTGAGCATCAATAAATGGGCGAGGTTATTATTGGTTTGACCAATCAAAAGGACATCTCTCGATTTTTTAGCTAAGTCAAGTGCTTTTTCATAAGCTTGCTGGCATTCATCCCACTCACCGATCAACTCCAGTATTTTCCCCTTATTGAGGTGTGTTTTAATCTCATCAACTCCCTCATTCTTACTTCCTAACTTACTGAGCAATCGATCATAGTATTCTAAGGCTCTTTGATTTTGGTAATTCCGCCGAGAATAATCAGCCGCCTTGCGCAAGTACTCACAGGTTTTATCAAAAACCCCTGCTTGATCATAGTGAAAAGCCAGGTCCACGTAGCGAGCCTCAATTGTATCAGCATAAATACGCTCAATGGCTTCTGCAATTAATTGATGTAATTGCTGTAGGCGCGTCCGAAGTTGCATGCTATAGACTGCCTCTCGCAACAAGGAGTGACGAAAAATATAGCGCAACTCATTGGTGGCTAACCAAATTTGCCCTTGCTCAGCTGTCTTAACTTGCTCTCTCAGTAAAGCAGAAGAATTTCCTTCAAAATCAGCAAATCCTTCTTGCACCCTCATCACCTCCGATAAAACCGGAAATTCGAATTCTCGGCCAATTACGGCCGCTGCCTTTACCGTTTCTCGTACTAATTTGGAGAGTCGATCTATTCTAGCAGTCAGTACCGCATTTATCGAATGCGAAAGCTTTACATTTTGATCTTTGATATTCCAGACTCCTTCCTTCTTGTTGAGCAAATTGCTTTCTGCAAAATACTTGAGCATCTGTTCTAGGTAGAATGGATTTCCATTGGTTGTTCGCTTCAGCAGCTCAAAAAACTCCTCTGATATTTCTGCACCAAGGCTGCTTTCTGCAAACTGTCGAACTGCATCGTTTTTGAGAAACTTTAAATCGATCTCCAGTAAAGGAAGGTCTAGTTCTTTCAGCAGATTATCCTCAACCAATTCAGGTTTTGTCCCATCATCGAGGTAACGGGATGTTGTCAATATCCATATTGGATGATGGCCAATCCGACGAATGAGTTCATGCAAAAGTTCTGCGGAGCTCTCATCCATCCAGTGTCCATCTTCTATCTCTATAACGATTGGGCGAGAGAGGGCTTCTGCTTCAAAAACACTTATGATCGCAGTTAATGTATTTTCGTATCTACCTTTAGCATCCAGGTAATCCCAAAGCGAATCCGGGTAAAAGATCCCTAAGTGAGCCGCTAAGACCGTTTTGATCCGCTCTAATTCATCCTTTACCATCTCGGCTCGGGCTGCTGGAAGAACACTTAATTTGGCGACCAATTCCGCAAAAACACTTTCGAAACTTTCTTGGTTGATCGCAGAAGTAGAATTCTGCAATTGTCGAAAGTAGCTCTTCAGGAAGTAGATGAATGGGTTGAATGGCTTGCGCAAGATTTGGTCAGACTGGCAAATAAACCATTTGATATTGAAACGCTCTTCCAATTCATTCCCTACCTCATAGGTAAGCCGGCTTTTGCCTATCCCCGCTTCTCCAAAGACATGCGTTACTCCTGCAGCACGCCCTTCTTGAAGCGGCTTAGAAAAACTCATCAATTGATCTAATTCCGTTTGGCGAGCCACCAAATGACTATCATAATCAGGACTTAGATCAAATTCACGATCAATCAATTTAAAGGTTGGGATATTTCCCTTAATTCCCTTGTATTTTATGTCCCCTTTGTGGAAAAACTTAAAGTGCGGATTTTTGCGAATCTCTTCATCCACCAATATCTCTCCCCAATCCGCATACGCCATGAGGCGTGCAGCCAGGTTTACTCGATTGCCTACTGCAGCGTATTGGCAACGTTTTTTTCCGCCGACAATCCCTGTATAGGCCAAACCCAAAGATAAGCCCGCCTTAAATTGTAATTGGGTGCCTTTTTGCAGTTTTCCTACTTCATCTCGTAATGCATTAATAAACTGTAAGGCACGATCTGTATTGTTCTCAAAAGAAACGGGTGCTCCAAAGAAGCAAAACATGACGCCTCCCTTATCCCCAAAATCAATTTCCTTAAAGTATCCCGAAAAAGTATGGATTTGGTCTAGTACCTGGGTAGCAAATTGATTCATCAACTTGTGACTTTCTATCCCATCGAAAGAGATAAAAACCGCAATCACCCGCCGAAATTCGCCATCCTGATCGTACTTGATTACTTCTGGCGGCAGAAAGTTACCAGCCAAAAGCTCATTCATTGGCGGCAACTCCATGGGAGCCCGCGTAAAGAATTCTAAAGGTATATTCCGACCCAGCTTATAAAACCCAGGTTCCATCTCATGCACCTCGAAGCCATTCCCACTCAATTGCACCTTCATGATCTCATCGATCACAATATCTTGATCACTAGCTCTAACCTGGCACTGGGCACATTGATCGATAGGTTTGCCACGGAAGTAGAAAGCCTGTTTGTTCTCTCCTACAATACCCCACTGCACCGTTCCGAAGGAAAGACCAACTTTCAAACCAAAGCTGAACTGCCCAAAACTAAACAAGCCCTCACGAAACAATTGATGAGCATGCAAAGCGGCCTGGACGATGTCCTTGGCATGAATATCCGTACCAACTGATGGAAAAATAGCGGTAAAAGCATCGCCAGCAAAGTAAGGAATGAAACCTCCTCTGGAATAAACCAAATCTACAAGGGGGTCAAATACCTGATTCAGAATGATAGACAGTTGTTCTGCACCCTTGTTCCCCTCTCTCATCAAGCTCTCGGTCAATGGGGTAAAGCCAGAGAGATCAAGAACCATTGTGTAAGCTTCAATCTCACCTTGGGTTAGCCCTCGACTCAATTGGTTCTCAATAAAATGTGGAATCAAGTTTTTCACTATGTAATTCGACGCTTAGACTGTAGGTGCAATTTTGCCTGCCCCAATATTAAGGCAAAGAATAATGTAAGCCTACTAAATAGCTTGAAAATTTACGAAAAAGTGGTCAATTTTCCACATATCCAAAAGCCCTCGCACTTCCTACCTCCGGCTTACAGTTTCTTGAGGTTTCAATGCACAAAAACGCTTAAGAGGCAAAACTTGTTGCTTTCAAGTCATAATCTCCCCCTAATTTTATAATTTTGCGGCGATAAGGATGGTACCTTAGCAGCAAGCCTGCAACTTGCCATACGTAGTGCCTTCCACTATCCGAAGTTTGGTTATTAGGATGCTTTTTCCAAAAAAAGTAACGCCCTCGGATAAGAAGGACCATTAGTTAACGTACCGTGAAGGTAGCGAAAAGCTTGCCTTCCCAATTTTTACTAGCAATATGTCACGATTGCACAACCTCGTCAACAATGACGAACTAAAGCGTCGCATGGAAACCAGCGACGAAGAAAGAATTACGCTCTCTTTCTATCAGTATCACAACATTGAAAATCCGGAACAATTCCGCGACCAACTCTATCGATCCTGGTCCAAATTGGGCGTTTACGGTAGGATCTATGTTGCTCAAGAAGGCATCAATGGTCAGATCTCCGTACCAGAATCAGGTTTTGAAGCCTTTAAGGAACATATGTATAGCATTCCTTTCCTGGAAGGGGTCCGGTTGAATATCGCGGTAGATGATAATGGAAAGTCCTTTTACAAACTCAAGATCAAGGTACGGAAGAAGATTGTCGCCGATGGTTTAGATGATAATAGCTTTGATGTCACTAAGCGTGGCAAACACCTCGATGCCGTTTCCTATAATGAATTGGCTGATCAAGATGATACCATCATCGTTGATATGCGCAATCACTATGAAAGTGAAGTTGGATACTTTGAAGGAGCGATCCGTCCAGATGTTGAAACTTTTCGAGAAGCACTTCCTCTTGTTGAAGACTTGCTTCAAGAGAAAAAGGACCATAATATCATCATGTATTGTACCGGGGGGATTCGCTGTGAAAAAGCGAGTGCCTACTACCTCCACAAGGGATTTAATAATGTCTTTATGGTAGATGGTGGTATTATCGAATATGCTCGCCAATGTGAAGAAAAGGGCCTTCCAAATAAATTCTTAGGTAAGAATTTTGTTTTTGATGAGCGAATGGGGGAGCGCATCGGAGAGGATATCATCGCCCAATGCCACCAATGTGGTGAGCCTTGCGATACGCATGTGAATTGTGCTAATGATGCCTGCCATATTCTATTTATCCAATGTGAGAACTGCGCTAGCCAATATGCATCTTGCTGTTCCAATAAATGCAAAGAATTCAATGAAATCCCCGAAGAGCAGCGTGAGAAGCTGAAAGGGACCATCGAATTTAATGGGACAAAATTTGGCAAAGGTCGATATAAAGCCTTCCGTAAAGATGAAGGGCTAACACTGGAATAACATATATTTCAGGTAAACAACCAAAGTTTTCCTGGGCACTCCACTACCAACTTCGGTTGTTTACCTGCTAGTCCATAATTTTCTGCAGCAAAAAGAAGGACAATTTTACTCCTCAGTGTACGATATAGTACAAACAATCAATTTGTACACCATGCTACTCACTCAACTACAAGCTAACTTTTCCTCCAATATTCTCTATCTTAACATATCATCATATAGACCAACTATGAGAGGAATTTTTATGCTATTTGCTATTTGCTGGCTCTCCACGAGCTTTTGTCAAGCTACGGGTAAGATCGACTACAAACAACTAGGCCTATCTTTCGAGATACCAAACGGATGGGTTGGGCAAGAAACTCAAATAGGGTACATGATGGGGTCCAACACAATCCCTGGTGTTATTCTTCTCCTCCCTCATGATGTGCCATACACTTTGGATCAAATCAAGCAGCAGGCGTACCAAGGACTCAACGAAGGCAATGGAACAGTATTAAACCTAAGCGGTGAACTGTCCAACCTCGGGAAGCAATCCGTCGGAGGTCTATTCACAGGCACCTTAGAGTGGCAACCTGCCAAGGCTTATATTATTGGCATGCGCAACCCTCATGGCTTGGGTATGACCATTGTTGCTGTGACAACGGCAGAGCATTTCAATGACAAGTATCAACAGTACGCCCAAACTGTCATGAACAGCATTCAATTTAGTAAACCAGAATCCAAAGAAGACATTGGCGAATGGAAAACATGGATGAAAAATGTGAAGCTGACCTATATGGATTCTTATTCTTCTGTTTCCCCCGGTGTGGATGGCATGACAGGCGGCGGATATAGCCTCAAAAAAGAAATCGACCTTTGTGGTAAGGGATACTTCATCTATTATGGTTCCAGTAGCTTCAATGTCGGGAGCGATAATAGTTCCGCCTTTGACCATTCCACTTCTGATGGCAATGGGACTTGGGATGTTATTGTAGGACACACAGGCCAGCCTACCCTTGTTTTGAAGTACAATAGTGGAGAAACCGTTTCGTATACCTTGACCTACGAAGACTCCAAGCTTTATCTCGATGGTACTCGATATTTTCGCACTACCCAAGGCGAGTACGCGCCATCCTGTCAATAACCTCAGATGCGAAGTCGGAAAGCGGCAGTTGATACACCTTCCCTATTCCGACTTGGCACTTCCGACTTATTCTTGCCTTCCCCCTAGAATCTCTTTACCTTCGGGCTACAAAAAAGCCTAATCATGGAAGCAAAACTAGCGGAAGAATTCATTGCACAATCCATCTATCGGATGGAAGAAAAATTGACCCATTTCGAGAAAGCCATGGCTCGGGTCTCTGAGGAAGATATCTGGAAACGTCCCAATGGTAACTCTAATACCATCGGCAATATCATTATCCATCTTTGTGGAAATATCACGCAATACATCCATTCTTCGCTAGGAGAGGTCCCTGACATTAGAGAACGGGATGCGGAGTTTGCGGCGGATGGTGGCAAATCGAAGGATGAGCTAATGGCTATGCTTCGACAAACCGTAGAAAAAGCCAATCAGGTGATGAAAAACCTTGATCGTTCAAGATTACTTGAAGTAAGATCGGTACAAGCCTACAAGTTTTCTGCCATTGGCATCATCATTCATGTTGTAGAGCATTTCTCCTATCACACTGGCCAGATTGCCTTCTGGGTAAAACAGTTGAAGAATGTTGATCTCCAGCTCTTTGCTGGCGTAGATCTGAATAAGAAAAACATTGTCTAGATATTCTATTCTTAAAGACCTGATCTTAGCTCATGGATATTAGCCAACAGCTGCTTTTTTTCTTCAGTGCCTTAGGCGTTTTTAACGGCTTTTTGCTTGCTTTTTTCTTTATCGCAAGTTGGAAAAAACGGGGGGTACCACAACTGTTTTTCGGCTTCCTTTTGCTCATGCTTTCCATCCGGATTGGCAAATCGGTATTCTACTATTTTTTAAGAGATTTACCCAAGATCTATTTGCAAATAGGTCTTTCGGCTTGTTTCTTTATTGGCCCTTTTTTATGGCTCTATCTGCATGCTAGTATTAAACAACAACCGCTACCTACAAGGTCTCAAAAGTTGCATTTAGGTATCCTTGGCCTGATGATCGTTAGTATTGGTTTATACTATCCATACGCCAGTTATCCTGAAATTTGGAATAAATACATTGCTCTTGGTATATATGATGTTTGGCTGATCTATTTGTTGTTGGCTACCTACACGCTATGGCCTACGCTAAAAAAAGGAGTCAAATCCATGACCGCTCTTTCACAAACAGAAAGATGGTCGCTGTTGGTCTGGGGGATTAATATGCTAATTGCGTTCAACTACCAAGCCGCTTTATACTTCAAGGCTAAAGTTTACATCCTTGGGCCATTGATCTTTTCTTTCTCCTTCTATGGCTTGGGAGTTTACTTATTACTAAACCGTAAACATGGGCTACCCATGAGCCAGGTGACAAGCAAGTATGGCAACAAAAAAATACAGGAAGAAAAAGCCAATCCTTTAGTCGAGCAATTGAAAATGCTGATGGAACAAGAGCATCTCTATCGCAATTCCAAGCTAAAGCTGCAAGACCTTGCAACACGTCTATCTATCTCGCCGCACCAATTATCCCAGCTACTAAACGACAATCTGGGTAAAAGCTTCAACACCTTCATCAATGAGTACCGGGTGCAAGCTGCCTGCCAACAAATCGCTGAACTGAACCATCTTAGTCTAGAAGGAATTGGCTATGAGGTGGGCTTTAGTTCTAAGTCCACCTTCTACGCCACGTTCAAGAAGATCGCTGGAACGACGCCTTCGAGGTACAAGGCCATTCGACAAGAAGCAGCCTCATAACCCTCACAAGAGCCATATTACAGGACTCCAAAGTATAAAAGACATCCAACTACATTCCCTATGACAACAACCAGCGGCAGAATTAGGTAGATCACATTGCTCCATGACAATGGCCTAAAATGGCCATCTCGGCCTACGACAGGAAGGAGGCTAATT
>Ga0213839_1001895_pt1 | contig 12540 bp, 13 predicted proteins | sample SWPATP21_FD_160075 | JGI IMG/M metagenome (GOLD analysis project Ga0213839, IMG submission 160075) | Coastal seawater microbial communities from Marineland, Florida, United States - SWPA TP2 #1 | ecosystem: Environmental > Aquatic > Marine > Coastal | place: USA: Florida | collected 2016-08-14 | reverse complement strand
CCCGGCCACCATCATCGCCTGCGAGTTCCCGTCCGCCATGCTGACGGAAATGATTGCCGGGGGCCACCCGTTCGTAGCCGAACTTGGCCGCATTCGCGACGTCGATTACGTGGACCTGCCTACCGGTCACTGGCCGCAGTTCACCAAGCCGGCCGAACTCGGCGCTGCCATCCTGGCCGCCGTCGACCGGACGGCCTGAACTTCGCCGGGTAGCTCCCGGGCGCGTCAGTGGCCGAACGGGTCCGGGTCCACGCCCGGCATCCAGGTCAGGCCGGGAACGCCCCAGCCGCTGCGTTTGGCCTGCTTCATCGCCTTGCGCGAATAACGGTCGATCAGCCGGTCCACGTAGAGCTTGCCGTCCAGGTGGTCGTACTCGTGCTGGATCACCCGGGCAAACCAGCCGGTCGCCTCGAATTCCACCGGCTTCCCGTCGCCGTCGAACCCTTGGACCCTCGCCCATTCGGCGCGCTTGAGCGGGTACTGGCCGCCGGGGAAGGACAGGCAGCCTTCCTCTTCCTCATCGGGATCCGGCAGCGCGCCGGAGACTTTCGAAAGGGTCAGCACAGGATTAACCACGACGCCGGTGGGCGGGGCGCCGTCGTCGTTGTCGTACTTGTACACGAAGAGCCGCTTGCCCACCCCCACCTGGGGGGCGGCGAGCCCGACGCCGTTGGCGGCGTCGTTGGTCTCGAACATGTCGGCGATCAGGGTGCGGAGCTCGTCGTCGAAGACTTCGACTTCCGCGGCCCGGCGGTGCAGCACGGGCTCGCCCCAGATGGTGATGGGCAGGACGGTCATGTCAGGAAATTTCCTCGGGTGCTGTCGGTGAAGGGCGCGTCAGCCGGCGATGGTGCGGCCGACGACGTCGCGCATGATTTCGTTGGTGCCGCCGAAGATCGTCAGCAGCCTGGCGGCGAGGTAGGCCTGGGCCACCGGGTACTCCAAGATGTAGCCGTAGCCGCCATGCAGCTGCAGGCAGCGGTCCGTGACGGACTTGGCGCGCTCGGAGGCCCACAGCTTGGCGCGGGCAGCCCCTGCGGCGTCGAGCTCCCCGGCGTTGAAGGCAAGGATGGCCTGGTCCACGTACGTTTCGGTGACCTCCACCTCGGTGAGGATGTCGGCGAGTTCGAAGCGGCTGTTCTGGAAGTCGATGATCCGCTCGCCGAACGCGTTGCGGTCCTTCGTGTAGCGGACGGTCGCCTCGTAGACGGCGCGTACGACGGCGGAGCTGGCCACGGCGATCGCCAGGCGGCCCTGGGGGAGCTGTTCGGCCGCGTACTGCAGGCCTTTGCCCTCCTCACCCACCAGGTCGGCGTGCGGGACGCGGACGTTGTCGAAGAACAGTTCCGCCGTGTCGGAGGCCTTCAGGCCCATTTTGTCCAGCTGCTTGCCGGTGTTGTAGCCCTCGCCCTTCCGGACCATGAAGAGCGAGAACGAGTCGTGGTTTCCGCGTCCGGTGCCGCCGTCGGTGCGGGCCAGGACCAGGGAGGCGTCGCCGGAGATGCCGTTGCCGATGAACGTCTTCTGGCCGCTGATCAGCCAGTCGTCGCCGTCGCGCACTGCCTTGGTGCGGATGCCGCGCAGGTCGGAGCCGGCCCCCGGTTCGGTCCAGGCGACGGAGGTGACTGTTTCGCCGGACACCATGCCCGGCAGCCAGCGGGCCTTGAGGTCATCGGAGGCGTAGGCCAGCAGGTGGGGGAGGACCATGTCGTCGTGCAGGTGGAACGCCAGGCCGACGGCGAGGTGGTTGCTCTTGGCGAATTCTTCATCGAGCACGGCCCGGAAGCGGTAATCGCTCATTCCCATGCCGCCGAACTCCTCCGGCACGGCCAGGCCCAGCAGGCCCTGTTCGCCGGCCGCCGACCACAGTTCCCGCGGCATCATGTGCTCGTCGTCCCACTGGGCGTAGTGCGGGGCCACCGCGCGCGCGTTGAACTCCGCGGCCATCTCGCGGAACATCTCGTGGTCTTCTTCAAAGAGCTTGCGCTTCACTGCGTTTCCTTCCAATGACAGATCCTGGGATGACTGCTCCGCACACCCGGAGACAACAAAGGCCGCACCGGATATCCGGTGCGGCCTTTGGAAAAGGTCGGACAATCACTGCCGTCCTTCATGAGGGTGAGCGACGGGGGTTGAACCCGCGACCTCCTGGACCACAACCAGGCGCTCTGCCAACTGAGCTACGCCCACCATGTGCCTCTCTGGCGCCCTCCGGCGAACCGGCTGGCTGGAAAGGCAACGACAAATAGCTTACCTGTTGTTCGGGGGTGCTTTTGCCACTTTTGCGATTTTCGCCAAAATTTCCCCGAAACGTGGCGCAGATTACTTTTCGGCGGGACCGTTTTTGGCGGGTTCGGCTGCGTCGCCGCCCATGACCCGTTTGGCGATCTTCTGCGCCGTCGCGCTGTCCGGTCCGGGCACGGGGACAAACACCGCCTCGCGGTAGTAGCGGAGTTCGTCGATGGAGTCCTTGATGTCGCCCAGTGCGCGGTGCCCGCCCAGTTTGGCGGGGGACTGGAAGTAGGCCCGGGCAAACCAGCGGCGGGAGAGTTCCTTGATGGTGCTCACGTCGATGACCCGGTAGTGCAGGTGCTCCACGACGTCGGGCATGTCCCGGACCAGGAACACGCGGTCGGTGCCCACGGAGTTGCCGCCGAGCGGTGCCTTCTTGGGGTCCGGCACCCATTTCTTGATGTAGTCGAGCACGGCCTCCTGCGCCTCGGCCATGGTCTTGCCGTGCGGGAGCTCCGCCAGGAGCCCGGACCGCGTGTGCATGTCGCGGACGAAGTCGTTCATCTGGGCCAGCGCGGCGTCGTCGGGCTTGATCACGACGTCGACGCCGTCACCCAGGATGTTGAGTTCTGAATCCGTCACCAGGGCAGCCACCTCGATGAGGGCGTCGTTCTTGGTATCCAGGCCGGTCATTTCGCAGTCGATCCAGACGATGCGTTCGTTAGTAATAGGCACCCGCCCAGCCTACCGTTCCGACGCCACGGAGCCGTCCGGTGCTAGGATTTCGGGTACGCGGCAGTCGAACTATTTTGTCAACTCATTTCGTAAACGCGGCGCCCCGGGCCGGATAATTCGGCCGGCTGCGGGCGGAATTTTGACCCACAACAGATTGGACGACTCTGACATGACGGCGCCTGTGCCCGCGGCGGGGGAAACAGCTGCCGGTATCTCCCGCTCGTCTTTGTCCCCAACGGCTGCGTCCGGCCCGGCCGAGTCGAGCCCGGCTCTGTCCCGCCCGGCCGATACAAGCCCGGCTGTGTCCCGCCCCGCGCGGGAAGACACCGCTGACGACGTCGACAACCCCCGGTCCCCGATCCTTGCCGGGTTCCTGGGCTCGCTGTTCATGACGATCGGTTCGATCGGCGTCGGCTGGCTCGCCCCGGTGTCCGAACTCCGCCGCGTCCCGCTGTTCATCTGGATGCGCACCGAAGCCATCGGCGTCGCCTTGTCCATTCTCCTGCTGGCATTCGGCGGCATGCTGCTGGTCCGTGCCTGGCTGAGGCTCGGCCAGCGCGTCCGGGTCTGGGGAGCCGGCGCCCGCAAGGCCACGCTCCAGGCGACCGTGGCGTGGGGCCTGCCGCTAATGTTCTCCGTGCCGCTGTTCAGCCGCGACGTCTACGCCTACATCGGCCAGGGCCGGCTCATGGTGGAGGGTTTCAACCCTTACGAGAACGGCATTTCGGCCCTGTCCAACTACTTCCAGCTCGGCGCCGACAAGATGTGGACCGAGGCCCCCGTCCCTTACGGCCAGCTCTTCCTGTGGATCGAACAGTTCGTGGTCTGGGCCACCAACGTGCACCCCGAAGGCAGCATCATGCTGTTCCGGATGGCCGCACTGGCGGGCATCGTCCTGTGCGTGATCTACGTGCCCAAACTGGCCGAACTCCACGGGGTGAACCCGAACCGGGCCCTGTGGCTGACGGCCGCCAACCCGCTGTTCCTCACCAACTTCATCGCCAGCGTGCACAACGACGCCCTCATGATCGGGCTGGCCCTGGCCGGCCTGTATTACTGCGCCACGCGCCGGGTCATCCTCGGCATCGTGCTGGTCACGCTGTCCATCTCGGTCAAGCCCATCACGATCGTCTTCCTGCCGTTCATCGGCCTGCTTTGGGCGGGAAAGAACGCAAGCTGGCCGCGCAAATTCGTCTTCTGGGGCCTCACGGCCGGCATCAGCCTCGCCCTGCTGTATCTGATGAGCCGGGTCAACGGCTTCGGCTTCGGCTGGATCAACGGGCTGTCCGCCCCGGGCAGCATCTGGATCTGGTACGCGCCCGTCGGCCTGATGGGCCTGATCGTCGCCTCCATCTCCAACGCGTTCGGGCTCGACGGCTGGGGCCTCGCCAAATGGGCGTTCGACGCCGGCAAGCTGATCGCCGTCGGGATCGTCGCCTGGCAGATCTTCCGCGGCGACTACGACCGCCTGATGCGCCGGCTGACCCTGGCGTTCGCCGCCGTCGTGCTCCTGTCCCCGATGATCCAGTCCTGGTACATCGTCTGGCTCATTCCGCTGTTTGCCGTCACGGGCATCCGCGACGACTGGCAGGTCAAGGCGCTCTACTTCATCGTGTCCTTCTTCATGGTGTACGCGATCTCGGACCAGCTCGATGTCTTCCCGTACCTGCAGACCGCGGACCTCGGCCTGGCCCTGGCGCTGGCCCGCAACGCCGCCGCCATCATCGCCCTGCTGTTTGCCCTGTACCTGATCTTCCTGGACCCGAAGACCAAGCTGCTGTTCAGCAAGTCGGACGAGCCGGTCACGACGCGGCCCATCATCTAGGCCGGCAGGTTCTTCAGCGCTTCCTTGCGCGAGAGCGGACTGAGCTCGTCCCAGTGCTGCTGCACGAACGCCCGCACCCAGTCCGGATCAGTTCTCGCGTACTGGCGCAGCGCCCACCCGATCGCCTTGCGGATGAAGAACTCCGGATCGGCCAGGTTGGCCTCGATCACCGCGGCCAGGAGGACCGTGTCCGTGGCCGACTTCGCCCCCAGCTGCGCCGTGATGGAGGCCCGCCGGATCCAAAAGTCATCGTCGGTGCTCCAGCGGCCCAGGACCGGGACCAGTTCTGCGCGGTGTGCCTGCAGGAGCGCGCCGAGCCGGTGCGCCACCCCGTCCACCAGGTCCCACCAGGCACCGGTGCGGATAATCTCCTCGTACAGGTCCAGCATGCCGAGCTCCCCGGCAGCGAGCTTCAGCCCGGTGAGCTCGATCGCTGCGTAGCGTTCCTCGCGCCAGACGGCTTTCCGCCACAGTGCGAGCACCGTGTCCTGCAGTTCCGCCAGGCCGGCCGGAGGATGCTCGGCGGCTGCGGCCTTGGTGATCCTGCGGACCTCCGGAACCCGCACACCCAGGAACGGCATCTGCGATTTCATGTAGGCCTGAGCCCCGGCGGCCCGGCCGGGATCGGCCGCCGCACCCAGCCGGCCGCGGATCGCGTCAATCAGTTCCGTGGTGACCATGAGGCCACTGTAGACATGCTGCGGCGGGCTTTAGAGTTGAAGCCAGCAAGACGTGGCGCCGCGCCGGAAGGAAACCCATGTCCATGATCAAGAGTCCCGATGAGATCGCACTGATGCGCGAGGCCGGCCGGGTGGTCGCCAACACGCTGATCCGGGTCCGGGATGCCGCCGCCGTTGGTGTCTCGCTCAAGGAACTGGACGAGGTCGCCGCCGCGTCCATCGCCGACGCCGGTGCCACGCCGGCGTTCCTGAACTACCGGCCGCGGTGGGCATCCGTCCCCTTTCCCGGGGTCATCTGCACAAGTGTCAACGACGCCGTCGTGCACGGCATCCCCAACGACTACCGGCTGCAGGACGGGGACCTGCTGAGCGTGGACTGCGGCGCGTTCCTGGCCGGCTGGTGCGGCGATGCCGCCGTCAGTTTCATCGTGGGGACCGCGGACCCGGTGGACCAGGCCCTCATCGACGCCACGGACGCCGCCCTGGCCCGGGGGATCGAGGCGGCGAGGATCGGAAACAAGATGGGGGATCTGGCCTACGCGATCGGCGGGGCAGCACGCCGGGACGGCTACGGGCTGCTCGCCGACCACGGCGGCCACGGGATCGGCCGGACCATGCACGCCGAGCCGCCCGTGCCCAACGACGGCCGGCCGGGCCGAGGCATCAAACTGACAGAGGGCCTGGTCATCGCCATCGAACCGATGCTGATTCTGGGCCGCAAGGACGACTACTACCATGACAACGATGAATGGACCCTCCGCTCCGCGAACGGGCGCCGCGCCGCGCACAGCGAGCACACCGTCGCCATCACGAAAGACGGCCCCGTCATCCTGACGCTGCCCTGATCGGCCCGTCAGGCGTGGCCGGGCGGGGGCGCGCCAGGCGGACGACGGCGCGTCCCGGCACCGCGTCGCTGACCACTTCGAAGCCCGCCGCGAGGAAGAGCCCCACGGTGCCGTGATAGAGGTCCGGCGGGCCCGCCTTGGGCCGCTGCACCGGATCGACCGGATAGCCCTCCACCACCGTTGCGCCGTACGCGAAGGCGTGTTCGACGGCGGCGGCCAACAGCGCCCGGGCCACACCGGTCCGGCGCTGGCCGGGGGCAACCACGAAACAGCTCACGGACCACACCTGGGTTCCTCCAGGGTCCCGGTCCGCCTCGGGGGCCGACGATAGAACCTTGGAGCGCAGGATCCGCGGATAGCACCCGCGGGGTTCGACGGCGCACCAGCCCACCGGGTTCCCGTCCCGGAAGGCCAGGACCCCGGGAGGAGGGCCGCCGCCGATGAACTTGTCCCGTAACTGGGCCTTCCGCTGCTCCGGCGTGGACGCGGACCACTGGGGTCCGGTCAGGGCGAAGAACCGGCACCAGCAGCGCGACGGTTCGCCCCGGACGCCGAAGAGACGCTCGACGTCTGGCCAGTCCGCCGCCGCGGTGGTCACAGCTGCCTGACTCGGGGATTCAGCGTCGCCCATGGAAAGAGGCTAGCGCCTCCCGGCTTCAGAGCGTGCGAGTGCCCGTGCTGGTGCGTAGGCTGACCCGCTGACGATGTGCGGCGAGCCGCAGTTGAATGATGCGGGCGGCTCCGGCGATCGCGACCAGCACACCGCCGCCGACTGCTGCGATGAACAGTGCAATGCCGAGCGGGACCGACCCCTCGAGCCCAAAGAACTTCACGTTGACGTATTCCTGGTTCTGCAGGATGAAGGCGATGAGCACGATCAGCACCACCAGGGCGCTGGCAACCGCGGCCCAGACCATTCCCGCACGGGTGACCTGGCGTGTTTCCGGGGCAGGAGCGGGCGTCTCTGTCCGGACCGTTTCCACTGGCGCAGCCGTTGGGACATCCGGTGCCGGCGAAACAAGATCCGGGCTGGCCGGGCCTGCGGTGTTGTAGCCCTCACCGGCGGATCCGGACGTGTGGTCAGCGGCCCCCGGGTCCCCGGTGGCCGGGGCGTCGTAGGAATCCTGGGGATCGAAGCTGCGGGGTGTCTGGGTCATGGGGGCCGTACCTTTCGGTTGCGGGCAGGGCGCACGGGCGTTCCCGGGCAGCCTGCCTGTCCCCTCAATACTAAGCGTGCTGATGGCAGACCGCGCGTCAGGGAAGCGGGGCGCGCGGGGCCTGGTGCAGGCCGGGGCGCGGTCAAGTCGGGCTGTTGGCACCGGGCCGGGCACGGTATAACGTCACAGCCAAGGGAAGGCCTTGGCGAGGAGGCGCGGCCGTGACGATTATTGACAACGCCGTCTATGTGGACGGTCGCCGGACCGCCGATCCGGAAGACCTCGAGGAGACGTATTTCCTCCTGCGGCAGCGCCAGGGCATGGCCTGGATCGGGCTCTACCGGCCAGAGCCTGACGAGCTGCGCTCGGTGGCGGAGGAATTCGACCTGAGCCATCTGGCCGTGGAGGACGCGCTCGCCGGCCACCAGCGGGCGAAGCTGGAGCATTATGGCGAGACGTTGTTCCTGGTGCTGCGGCCCGCCCGGTATCTGGATGATGTGGAGAAGGTCGAGTTTGGCGAGATCCACGTTTTCGCCGGGCCGGACTTCGTGGTTACTGTCCGCCGGGCCGAGTCGCCCGATCTGGCCAAGGTGCGCCGGCGGATGGAGTCCGAGCCGGAGTTCCTGGCGCTCGGACCGGACGCCGTGCTCTATGCGATTCTGGACCAGGTGGTGGACGAGTACGAGCCGGTGGCGGCCGGGCTGGAAAACGATATCGATGAAATCGAAGATGACCTGTTCGCCGCCGATCCCGGGGTGTCGCGCAGGATTTATGAATTGTCTCGCCAAGTCATCGGGTTCCAGCGCGCGACGGCTCCATTGTCCGGAATCCTGCAAACGCTCATGGCCGACGGCCCGGACGCGGTGCCGGACCCTGAACTGCAGGACCATTTCCGCGACGTCCTCGACCACGCCCTCCGGCTCGGGGAGCGCGTGGCGGCCTTCCGGGCCCTGCTGCAAAATGCGCTGGCCGTCAACGCGGCCCTCGTGGCCCAGCGGCAAAATGACGAGATGCGCCTCTTGACGGAGTCAAGCTTCGAGCAGAACGAGCAGGTCAAGCGGATCTCGTCCTGGGCCGCGATCCTGTTCGCCCCGACGCTGATCGCGTCCATATACGGCATGAATTTCCGGGCGATGCCCGAGCTCGACTGGATTTTCGGCTATCCGATGGCCCTGGGGCTCATGATCGGCATGGGCGCGATCCTGTTCCTGGCGTTTAAACACAACAAATGGATCTGACGGCCCGGCCCCGGCCGATCGTCATATTTCATGAATCATGGAGGCAGAACCGGACCTGATCCGGCTGACACAGAACCCACGCCGAGGAGGAGGGAATGAGCGCCTCTGACGAACTCGCCGCCATCGAAGCGCGGCTCACAGAGGACGAGAACGAATATGCCGGCGGAGTGGTCGACCAGAACGTCCGGGACCGGCGCTATCTCCTTGCCCTCGTGCGGGCCCAGCAAACACGACTGGACGAGCTGATGGCCAAACGTGAACCGCAGGATCCTCAGGTGAAATAGGAAGCGGCCCTGACCTTGCGGTGTGCAGGTCAGAGCCGCTCTCTTGTGCCCCAGGAGGGAATCGAACCCCCGACCGGCGGATTAGAAGGCCGCTGCTCTATCCCCTGAGCTACTGGGGCACGCTGGTGCCCGCCGGCTGCTGCCGGGGGACGCCTCAAAAAGTTTACAGTGCCGGGCGGCCGGTGACGGTCAACGCCGGCCGGCGGCCTGTCCCGTGGCCGGGACCACTCCCCAACACGTTCCCGACCCCCCGCTGGCGGCGGCAGGTTTTCCACATGGCACAACCGGCCCCTCCCCGGCTGCAGTCCCGGGCAGGATGCTGGAACTGCCCGCCAGGGCACGACAATTCGAGACAGGACATGAGCATGAGCGACAACATTACGGTCCGTGGCTTCGTCGCCTCGGAGATCAGAAGTGCGACCACCCCCGGTGGCGTGGCCACGGCGTCCTTCCGGCTCGGCGCGACCGAGCGCCGCTACGACCGCGGCTCCAGCACCTGGGTGGACGGCAACACCAACTGGTTCACTGTCCAGGGGTACCGGCAGTTGGCCGGCAACATCGGCTGCAGCGTCAGGAAAGGCCAGCGGGTCATCGTGGTTGGCAGGCTGAAGATGCGGAGCTGGGAAAAGGACGGCAGGGTCTACCACGTCGCCGAAATTGATGCAGAGTCAGTCGGTCACGACCTCATGTGGGGCTCTGCCAACTTCACCCGCTCAGCCGCGGCCGGAAGTCAGGCAGCCGGCGCAGCCGGCGCATCCGGGGCGCCTGGCATCGGGGACGGCGACGGCGGCGGGCTGCCGACGGAGTCCGGGGACGACGGGGATGCCGGCGGGAACGGGGTTGCCGGCGGGGACGGGGATGCCGGCGGGGACGGGGATGGAGACGCCGGGCACCACACAAGGTTCATCAATGACGCGAACGGCGAGGAAGAGGAGGTGGACCAGGAAACCGGCGAGCTGAAGGGGGCCGCCTGAATTCCGGAACTGCGGGACAACGCCGCATGGCAGAATTGCCGGGTGAAACTTGCCAGGGTCCGTGCGGGATGTTCGGCGGCCGCCACCCCAGCCGCGGCCCGGGGAAGTGTCTCCCGCGGCAGGGCTGCGCGGACCGCACGGGCCGTGCCGGTGTCGGCAACCGTGATGCTCCTGCTGGCAGCCACCGCTTGCTCGACTCCGCCCGGCGGCAATGGATCCGGGGCTCTTGGGCAGACGGCTTCGGGGCAATTGGCAGCGGGACAAGGCGTCTCCGGGGTAGCGCCTCCGGCAGCGTCCCCGGCACCCGCCGAGGCGTCCCCCGTTAGCGGCACCGGAACGGCCGCCCCCACCACAAAGTCCATCGTCGAGGCGGTTCTGAAAGCCGTCGCCGGCGCCGGGGAACAGCCCCAAACCGGCAAAATCCGCACGTCCCTGATCGACGCCGGATTTCCGGCCAGCGCCGTGGAAGTGACCGCCAGCCGGACGCCCACCGGCCTGGCTGCCGACGCTGTCGAGGCCGCCGTGCGTGACGGCGGCGACTGCATCGTCGCCCAGATCCGCAACGGCGGCGTCGCCGTCAGTGTGCTGCCCGCACTGGCCTCCGGCGGCTGCCTCGTGGGCGCCGAGGGCTGAGGTGCGAGGTTCCAGGGCGCTCCAGGGCGGCCCAGGGCTGGCCGGCGACGTCAAAGGGCCAATCCGGGCTTCCTGAATGTGAGTTATCCCGGCCGAACCACTAGATTTGTAGGCATGGCGGAATTTATCTACACAATGACCAAGGCCCGTAAGGCTGTCGGCGAAAAACTCATCCTCGATGACGTAAGCATGTCCTTCTTCCCGGGGGCCAAGATTGGCGTTGTCGGCCCGAATGGTGCCGGTAAGTCCACCATTCTGAAGATCATGGCGGGCCTGGACACGCCCTCCAACGGCGAGGCCCGGCTCAGCCCCGGCTACACGGTCGGCATCCTGCTGCAGGAGCCGCCGCTGAACGAGGACAAGACCGTCCTGGGCAACGTCCAGGAAGGCGTCGGCGAAATCTACGGCAAGATCCAGCGCTTCAACGAGATCTCCGAGGAAATGGCCAGCCCGGACGCTGACTACGATGTCCTCCTTGAGGAAATGGGACAGCTGCAGGAAGCGATCGACGCGGCTGATGCCTGGGACATCGATTCCCAGCTGGAACAGGCCATGGACGCCCTGCGCTGCCCGCCGGCCGATGCCGACGTCACCCTGCTCTCCGGCGGTGAGCGCCGCCGCGTCGCCTTGTGCAAGCTCCTGCTGCAGAAGCCGGACCTGCTGCTGCTCGACGAGCCCACCAACCACCTCGACGCCGAGAGCGTGTTGTGGCTTGAACAGCACCTCTCCAGCTACGCCGGCGCCGTCCTGGCCGTGACCCACGACCGGTACTTCCTCGACCACGTGGCCGAATGGATCGCCGAAGTGGACCGCGGCCACCTCTACCCCTATGAGGGCAACTACTCCACTTACCTGGAGAAGAAGCGCGCCCGCCTGGAAGTCCAGGGCAAGAAGGACGCCAAGCAGGCCAAGCGCCTCACCGAGGAACTCGAGTGGGTCCGCTCCAACGCCAAGGGCCGCCAGACCAAGTCCAAGGCCCGTCTGGCCCGGTACGAGGAAATGGCTGCCGAGGCGGACCGCACCCGCAAGCTCGACTTCGAAGAAATCCAGATCCCGCCGGGACCGCGCCTGGGCGGACTCGTGCTGGAGGCCAAGGATCTCCAGAAGGGCTTCGATGACCGCACGCTGATCGACGGGTTGTCCTTCACCCTGCCGCGCAACGGCATCGTCGGCGTCATCGGCCCCAACGGCGTCGGCAAGTCCACGCTGTTCAAGACCATCGTGGGCCTCGAGCCGCTTGATGGCGGCGAACTGAAGATCGGTGACTCCGTCAAGATCTCCTACGCCGACCAGAGCCGTGGCGGCATCGACCCCAACAAGACCCTGTGGGAGGTCGTGTCAGACGGCCTTGACTACATCCAGGTCGGCCACGTCGAGATGCCGTCCCGCGCCTATGTGGCCGCCTTCGGCTTCAAGGGCCCGGACCAGCAGAAGAAGGCCGGGGTGCTCTCCGGCGGTGAGCGCAACCGTCTCAACCTTGCGCTGACGCTCAAGCAGGGTGGCAACCTGCTGCTCCTCGACGAACCGACCAACGACCTCGACGTCGAAACCCTCAGCAGCCTTGAGAACGCCCTGCTCGAATTCCCGGGCTGCGCCGTCGTGGTATCGCACGATCGCTGGTTCCTGGACCGTGTGGCCACCCACATCCTCGCGTACGAAGGTGACGAGGAGAACCCGTCCAAGTGGTACTGGTTCGAGGGCAACTTCGAGTCCTACGAGGAGAACAAGGTGGAGCGACTGGGCCCGGACGCGGCCAAGCCGCACCGCGTGACGCACCGCCGCCTCACCCGCGACTAGGCATCCACGTGGCACAGCGCCACGAAAAAGGCCGGCTCCCCGGGCGGGTTCCAGCGGTCGTTGCAACACCCAGAATTTTGGGAGTTGCAACGACCGTGTCGTTTTTAACGGAGGGAACAGCCCGGCGGCGGAAGTACACG
>Ga0213839_1001894_pt1 | contig 12541 bp, 12 predicted proteins | sample SWPATP21_FD_160075 | JGI IMG/M metagenome (GOLD analysis project Ga0213839, IMG submission 160075) | Coastal seawater microbial communities from Marineland, Florida, United States - SWPA TP2 #1 | ecosystem: Environmental > Aquatic > Marine > Coastal | place: USA: Florida | collected 2016-08-14 | reverse complement strand
ATTAGATGACTGCTTTGCTGCGCTGCAGCAGGGCGCAGCTGCTAAAAATCTGCATTTAAAATGTGCACCGATAGCATTTTTAATGCTCCTGAGAAGCAAATCCCGGATCTGGCATAACTACTGCAATAGAGCATTCCAAACGTTTTAATACTCAAAGGAGAATGCTCTTATGGTTCAGGAACCTGCGAATAAGTCCGAAACGACTCTGGCGTGCAGTGCAATTCGAAATCAAGGCAGCGGTTACAGGAATGCTGGTTGCCTTCCGAAAAGCGCTAACGTAGAGAGCGGATTGCACCGCACGCCCCGAAGGGCGGGCGCTAAAACAGCCCGCTGCTTTGTCAGTCAGCTTGGAAGGGGTTCACCATTCCGCTGCGCTGGCTTCCTCACATCAGGCAGTTTTAGCGACCGCAGAGAAAGTCTCGGGCTTGTTCGCAGGTTCCTTCAGTCGCCCAGTCTTTTTCTCGCGTCAACCATTGCAGTGATGTCGGTAATGCCCGCACATGCAGCAGATACACTTGCTGGTGCCATTAAAGAAGGGGACGCTACGTTAAGTTTTCGCTTACGCTACGAAGATGTCACCGATAAATCAGCGGCAGAGGATGCTAACGCCCTTACCCTGAAAACCCGTCTGAACTACAAGACCGGTGACTTCAACGGGATTTCTGCGCTGGTGGAATTTGATGATGTGACCGAGTTGGATGAAGTGGATTACAATGCGGTGGTTGATGGCCCATCGACCGCGACCAAAATTGTGGATCCTGAAGGTACCGAAGTGAACCAGGCGTATCTGGCGTTCTCCGGGTTGGACAAAACCGTTATCAAAGCGGGTCGGCAGCGAATCCTCTTAGATAACCAGCGTTTTGTTGGTGGGGTTGGTTTCCGACAAAATGAACAGACCTACGATGCGCTGACGTTGACCAACAAAAGCTTGCCGGATACCACGCTGTTTTACGGCTATGTTGGCGAAGTGAATGGCATCGTTGGTAAAGCCACCAAACACGATACTCACCTGTTAAACGCAAAGTACACCGGTTTTGATGCGGGTGCACTGACCGCCTATTATTACAACTTTGCCGAAGATAAAGTCGGCGGATACGACCTGGATACCTACGGTGTTCGTTTTGCGGGCGCGACCAAAGTGTCTGATGCCAGCAAACTGCTGTACACCGTGGAGTATGCCTCTCAGGATAATGGCACAACAGAGCCAGATTATTACGTGGTTGAAGGTGGTGTTGCGTTTTCAGGTGTGACCACCAAGATCGGCTACGAAGTGCTGGGATCTGATGGTGGTATCGGCTTTAACACGCCGTTGGCAACCAAGCACAAGTTTCAGGGTTGGGCTGATCAGTTTCTGGGGACACCCGGCAACGGTATTGAAGACCTGTACCTGACCGTTGGCACCACGGTGGCCGGTGTAAAACTGTTGGCGGTCTACCATGATTATGAGTCAGAGGCGTCGTCAGCTGATCTGGGCAGCGAATATGGTTTTATTGTCGCGAAGAAGCTGGGCAAAAACTACGGCCTGAGTCTGAAGTACTCCAGCTACGATGCATCGGCTGAGTCCGGCAAGGCCGATAAAAGCAAACTTTGGCTGACCGCAACCGCTAAATTCTGATACCGATTCCCTTCAGAGCCAAAGCTGCATGCTCCCTGAGTATGTGGCTTTTTTTGTGCGGTTTACTCAGTGGAGTGAACAGGAGGTATTCGTGGTAGAGAAGGGGGAGTGGAGCACTGGGTTATCTGTTGTCGCCCCAATAAAAAACTCCCGCCGAAGCGGGAGTGCACACAAAGATGAGCGTAGCTCACTGTAAAGAGGCAATGTCACAAGTAACGTGTTTTGGGCTTCTCTCCAAGCCCAACGTGCATATCAGAATTCCATTTCTGGAACGTGATCTGGAACAACCAGCTCACCTTCGGTTTTCTCGATAATCTCTTCTACAGAGATGCCTGGTGCGCGTTCTTTCAGATGGAACTTGCCATCTTCAATCTCAAGGTACGCCAGGTCAGTCAGAACTTTCTTGATGCAGCCTGCGCCGGTCAGTGGCAGGGAACATTTGGTCAGCAGTTTGGATTCGCCGTGCTTGGATGCGTGTGTCATCAGTACGATGATGTTGTCTGCACCAGCTACTAGGTCCATCGCGCCGCCCATACCTTTGATCAGCTTACCTGGGATCATGTAGGACGCGATATTGCCTGCAACGTCTACTTCGAACGCACCCAGTACGGTCAGGTCAACGTGGCCGCCACGGATCATGGCGAAAGACTCAGCGGAGGAGAAGATAGATGCGCCGGTTACAGCAGTCACAGTCTGCTTACCTGCGTTGATCATATCTGCATCAACTTCGTCTTCAGTCGGGAACTGACCCATACCCAGCAGGCCGTTCTCGGACTGCAGCATGACTTCCATGCCGTCAGGGATGTAGTTCGCTACCAGTGTTGGGATACCGATACCCAGGTTTACGTAGTAACCGTCTTGCAGCTCACGAGCTACGCGCATAGCCATCTGTTCGCGGGAAAGTGCCATAGTAATTATCTCCCTTAAGCTTCGCGCACAGTGCGCTGTTCGATACGTTTTTCGAAGTTGCCCTGAATCAGGCGGTCAACGTAGATACCCGGTGTGTGGATCTGAGTTGGATCCAGTTCGCCTGGCTCAACAATCTCTTCCACTTCAACCACGGTGATTTTTCCCGCAGTTGCAGCCATTGGGTTGAAGTTCTGTGCAGTGTGACGGTACACAACGTTACCGTAGCGGTCTGCTTTCCAGCCTTTAACAATCGCGAAGTCACCCGTGATGGATTCTTCCAGAATGTAGTTACGGCCATCGAACTCGCGTACATCTTTGCCTTCACCTACCAGCGTGCCGTAACCGGTTGCTGTGTAGAAAGCAGGGATGCCAGCGCCGCCAGCGCGCATCTTCTCAGCCAGAGTACCCTGTGGCGTCAGTTCAACTTCCAGCTCGCCTTCCAGCAGCTGCTTCATGAACAGTGCGTTCTCACCAACGTAAGAGGACACCATTTTTTTAACCTGCTTGTCTTCCAGCAGGATGCCCAGGCCAAATCCATCGACACCACAGTTGTTAGAAACAACCGTCAGACCTTTAGTACCCATCTTTTTGATCTGCGCGATACAACCTTCAGGAATACCGCAAAGACCAAAACCGCCAGCAATAACGGTCATGTCGTCTTCAAGACCCGCCATCGCTTCTTCGTAGCTGTTTACCACCTTGTCAAAACCGGACATGGGGAGAACTCCTCATCGTTTTTATTCGTTTCCAGAGCGCCTATTGTTGCGCCCCGCAGTGATGCTTTTCAACCTGTCTCGTCACCGGGAAGTACGACACAGATCACGGTTGGATGTATTACCGCGAAGCAAGTCACTGTGCTTCTGGTTGAATAGCTTCTATCAACTGGTAATATTTATCCAATTTAAAGAATTCAATAATTAATTTAATTTATTTATGAATGTCACCGTTAAGCAGTTGAAAGCATTTGTTGCAGTTGCGAAGACGCGAAGTTTTGCAGAAGCCGCTGAGCTGGTTTATCTGTCGCAGCCCGCGCTGAGTATCGCAATTAAAAACTTGGAAGAAACCGTTGGCGGAGCGTTGCTGGCGCGTTCTACCCGGACCTTGGCGCTGACCCCGGAAGGGGAGATGTTTTACCCGGTAGCCGAGCGTCTGTTGGCTGACTGGGACGACGCCATGTTGGAACTGCATAACCTGTTCTCTTTGAAGCGGGGTAAGCTGTCTGTGGCGGCAATGCCCTCATTCGCTGGCCAGCAGTTACCTGCAGTGATGCGGGACTACCGGAATCTCTACCCGGATATCAACGTAACGGTGCAGGATGTCGTTGCCGAAGCGGTTGTCGAGATGGTGCGAAGTGGCAGGGTGGAGATCGGTGTCGCATTTGTACCCGACAGCAGCATCGACGACCTGAACTTCCAGACATTGTTTGAAGATCGCTTTGTGGTGGCATTACCGAATGAACATCCATTGCTCAAGAAAGAAGCGATTACCTGGAACCAGTTGCAGCAATTTCCTTTTATTGCACTGCAGCGACCGTCCAGTATTCGTGAGGTTATTGAGCGAACGTTAGAAGAGAAAAAATTCTCGTTAAATATTCAGTTTGAGTCTCATCACCTCGTTACGATCATCCAAATGGTCGTCACAGGTCTGGGCGTGAGCGTAGTGCCATCGCTCTGTATTCCTCAGATAGAACAGATGGGCGGACACTGGCGACCGCTGAAGGCTCCGGTCATTACCCGCGAGGTGGGGATTTTCACCCGTAAGCGCTATCCGCTCTCTACTGCCGCCGCTGCGATGGTGGACGTACTCCTCCAGCAGCCAGTTCCCTCTGGGCCAATTAAATGAATGAGTGTTCCTATAGAAAGCTGTCGCAGATCAATTTCTTTCGGACGCCAACTGAGTAACCTTCGCGCTGTTGTTGATCGGCTTATTTACGGAGCGAATGACGATCCTCAACAGTTCCCTGGCACGGGCCTCCCTCAGTCAGCAAGGTGGCCCTGTGCTTTCCTCGATACTTCCTTTGTTTCCTGCACATCCCTCGATATTTTTGTAAGCGCTTCTTGGTTGTTTATTAACCGCTTTTGGCGTTTTAGCCCGTTTTTTGTGCAGTTTTCGTGCAAGTTAGAAACAATTTATATTTTTTTGAAAATAGGGGTTGCCCATCCAAAAATCTATGAGTAGTATACGCGCCTCAAGTGAACGGGGTTGAGTTAACGCTCTGTGAGCTTTTGCGGTGAGGTGTCCGAGTGGCCGAAGGAGCACGCCTGGAAAGTGTGTATACGGAAACGTATCGAGGGTTCGAATCCCTCCCTCACCGCCATCATGAATTTATACGAAAAAGCCTTGGTTTAACGACCGAGGCTTTTTTGTTTCTGCAGGGTTTGAAAGGGAGGGTGAGATCCCTCGTGGTTCGAGCCGAGCGAAGCGAGACAACGTGGGAGCTTGCGACCACGGCCCCGAAGGGGCGTAGTAATCCCTCTCTCACCGCCATCATGAATTTATACGAAAAAGCCTTGGTTTAACGACCGAGGCTTTTTTGTTTCTGAAGGGTATGAAAGGGAGGGTGATATCCCAGTAACCGCACGCCATTTTTGGCAACGCCTTGCATGTTATTTGGCATACCTTCCTTGCTATATTTTCCCCTCTAGCTGTGTAAATTTCTTTCGCAAATATCGCTTAGTATGCTGTTGCTTTTACTGTCTTAGATGGAGAAGATCAGGATGGTCACTGTAATAAGGAATACTACTCAGAGACGCTTAAGCCGGATCAGCTGCAGGACCTGCAAGTGATTGGTAAGGCTATTTGGATTGGAAAAGACTTTTAAAAACAAAGGACAAGGATGTTATGACCCCTAAGTTGCCTGTGCCCACAGATAATGTTTACAAGTTCTATGCATTATTCGGCTTGGTGATACTTATCAGCTCAGCCTTCGGCAGCATTTATGTAACGGATTTAACTAATAATCGTATTTTCGAGATCTATACTCAGATAGGGAAGTACAAAGAGGATGGTGAAATAAGCTCTTTTGAGGAAGGGCAGATTCAAATGCTTGAAAAGCTAAAAGAGGTGGCTTTAGCGAACAAGGATATTTATGGAATTGTATTAGCGTGGTCATTCGCAACTAGCTTATATGTAATGGCATATGGCTTTTACAAGTGGCATATGACGATTCAAAGAAGGGATGATCGGCTCATCGAGTTGAAGATAAAGCAGTTGGAGAGAGATCTAAAAATCTCTAGTGTGCCAAAAAAAACTAGGGAGCATCCTTGGCGTTGAAAGATGTGACAATAAAATCGTGAAAACTTATCAGCCGCTAACGCTACATAACACTAAAAGTTATTTCCTTTTCGAAGCCCGCATCGGCGTCGAGAGTACGCCTTGCGGGCTTTCCCACTATATCCCGATCAGTCCCACTAAATCCCGATTGAATGCCAATAACTAACCGCTAATGCTGCTCCTGCAATCCCGACTGGCATTCCATTTCGCCAATCAATTCCGCCAGTATCTTAATTCCCGGTTCTATTGCTGTGGTATCAATCGCAGAGAATCCCAACTTAATGAAGTTCTTCGGCAGATGGGAGCCAAAGTGATAGCTGTCGCAGGAGATAATCAGCAACCCCCGCTCGGCGGCTCTTTGTTTTAACACGGCGGTGTCGATATGGTCGGGAACCTGACACCAATATGATGAACCGCCAGAAGGCTGTTTGTAGCTGCCGGGCAGATAGCGGTCCAGTGCTGCGGCCATTTCATCACTACGTTCCTGAAAACTGCGGGCGAGTCGGCGAAGTAGGGCATCGTGGTAGCCCTGGGCGAGGAATAGAGCGACGGCGCGTTGGTTGTTCAATGGCGGGTGGCGGACCATGAGTTGGCGCAGATTGCGCGCTTCACGGATCAGTTCTTTCGGACCCACCATAAAGCCCATACGCAGGCCCGGTGCCAGTGTCTTAGACAGGCTGCCGATATAGAGAACCTGGCCGTGTTTATCGAGGCTTTTCAGGGCCGGGATCGGATTACTGTCGTAGTTGATCTCCATTTCATAATCATCTTCGATAATCACAAAATCCTGGTCCCAGGCTTTATCGAGCAGGGCTTTCCTGCGTTCAAGCGGCATCGTAACCGTGGTTGGGCATTGATAGCTGGGGGTGATGTACAGCGCATCACAGTTGTTGAGATTGTCGTCGATGACCAGTCCATCGTCGTCTACCGGTTGGCTGATCACGTTGGCACCGAACACCTTGGCGATATGTCCGGCGCTGGCGTAGCCCGGATCTTCAATGCCGAAGTTGGAGTGCTGATCAAGCAGCAGCTGCGCCAGCATGTAAAGGGCATGCTGAGAGCCGATGGTGATCAGAATCTCATCTTTGTCTGCCTGTATACCGCGGTTGGGCAAAATCCGTTTCTGGATCTGCTCGATCAGCATCGGATCATCGCTGTCGTATCGATCTGAGGTCCAGTCCCGGATCGCTTGTACGCTGACGGCGTCCCGCCAGCACTTGCGCCAGCTGTCGATCGGGAACAGCTTTGAATCCAGTTGTGCGTACACAAACGGGTACGGATAGGACTGCCATGCATGGGCCTGGCTTGGGTTTTTCTGTGTGCATGGCTTGGTCTTTAATTTCTTCGACCAGTCTGTTTTTACACATTTCTCACGCTCGTCATCGACCGAATCACTATTCAGCAGAGCCTGCTTTTGGGCATGGCGTTTCAGAAACGCAGGGTCTACGTAATAGCCGCTGCGTTCCTTAGATATCAGATAACCATCAGCCGTTAGTTCGTCGTACACCAGAACGATGGTGTTGCGGGCAACCTGCAGCGATTTCGCCAGGCTGCGGCTGGATGGCAGCGGTTCATCAGTAGGTAGATAGCCGCCGAGGATGGCGTTGACCAGATGCTCGCGGATCTGGTTTTGCAATGTAGACGCGCTGTTCTCGCGATCGAGATGGAAGAGTGTAGACATGGATTCACTCACTTTTTTATTGTTTTAGGTGAGGCCGCACCCTGCAAAACGGCCCCGGGTTTGATCAGTTCCGTCTGATCAATGTGTCCTGAGTTGGGTTGTGATTGGGGAGGACGACTTAAAGATAGTGTATATAAATTACAAAAACAATAATAAACGAGACTATATATATCGAAAAATATTTAAAATGTTGATTTTTTGGTTTTTCGACTTGATACTGAATGGGTCGGTTACTGATTGATCGGTGATCGATATGGCGTGACAGCTGATTGACCAGGTGCCCATCTGTTCTGATGAACTGGACAGAACGGGTGGGCAACTGAATCCGAAATAACAATAAGATGAGATGGTATATGTGATGTCTTTAAACAAGACCTACGACTATATCGTGATTGGTGCCGGCTCTGCGGGCTGTGTACTGGCCAACCGCCTGTCCGAAGATTCTGAGAGCAGCGTGTTGCTGCTGGAAGCGGGGAGTAAAGACAGCAACCCGTGGATACATGTGCCGATTGGTTACTTCAAAACGATGCATAACCCCAAAACCGATTGGTGTTATATGACCGAGCCCGATCCGGGTATCAACGGCCGCCAGTTGCAGTGGCCACGAGGTAAGGTACTCGGTGGTTCAAGTTCTCTGAATGGTCTGCTGTATATACGTGGCCAGAGAGAAGATTACGATGATTGGGCTGCCTTGGGTAATGAAGGTTGGTCTTACGATGAAATACTGCCGTACTTCAAAAAGTCCGAAAATCAGGAGCGTGGTGCAGATAAGTATCACGGTGTAGGGGGACCACTCTCGGTATCCAATATCCGTATTCGTCGAGAACTCTGTGACAAGTTTATTGATGCGGCGGAGCAGGTTGGTATCCCGCGCAATGACGATGTGAATGGTGAGACGCAGGAAGGGGTAGGTTACTTCCAGCTGACCATTAACCGCAATGGCACTCGCTGTAGTACGGCTGTTGGTTTCCTGCGCCCTGCGTTAAAGCGCACAAACTTAACGGCAGCGACCAACGCGCAGGTGCATCGCATTTTGTTTGATGATAACCGTGCGGTTGGTCTGGAAGTCGAGATCGATGGCCAGTTGATACACGTTGGTTGTAATAAAGAGATTGTGCTTTCGGCAGGTGCAATCAACTCACCTCAGATCCTGATGCTTTCCGGTATCGGCAATAAAGACGAGCTGGCGAAACACAACATCGGTGTTGTCAAAGAGCTTCCGGGTGTAGGCAAGAACCTGCAAGACCATTTGCAGATTCGGACCATCTATAAGGTAAACAAACCGATCACACTGAACGATGAGGTGAACAATCCGATTCGTAAGATGATGATGGGTATTGAATATGCGTTGTTCCGCACCGGCCCATTAACCATGGCGGCTAGTCAGGTATGTATTTTCACCAAAACCGATCAGGATATGGTGCGACCGGACATTCAGTATCACTTGCAGCCGCTGAGTGCGGACAAACCTGCAGATGGTACCCATAAGTTCTCTGCGTTTACGGCGTCCGTGTGTCAGCTGCGTCCGACGAGTACGGGGCATATCGAGCTGAAATCACGCAATCCGCGTGAATATCCGGCCATTCATCCGAACTACCTGGCGACCGAAGAAGACCAGAAAACGGCGATTGAGTCGATCAAGGTGACACGCCGCATTGTCAACGCTCCGGCCCTGGCACCTTTGATTCAGGAGGAGCACGAACCAGGTGTTCAGCATCAGACTGATGCAGAGCTACTGGAGTATGCGCGTAACCGTGCTACGACCATCTATCATCCCACCGGAACCTGCAAAATGGGTAACGATGAGATGGCGGTGGTGGATGCGCGATTGCGTGTGCACGGTATAGAGGGGTTGCGCGTTGTCGACGCGTCTATCATGCCGATTATTGTTTCCGGCAATACCAACGCGCCTACGATTATGATCGCTGAGAAAGCGGCAGACATGATGAAAGAGGACGCTAAGTCACCATCGGCTCGGGCAACGTTTGCTGTCTGAGCCCACTCCCTTCCTGCCCTCAAAGTGCTGAGGGCGGGTTTTTTGGTATCCGGGTGTTACTCCTCCCCGGTATCTTCGTCTGGTGTGTCATCCATCAACGCAGACAGTTCTTGGGCTGCGTCTTTCATAACATCTACGTGCTCCAGCGCATCTTCCAGCGAGAGGCGTGCGGTAGGGGCGTGCATAGCCAGTGCTGCGTACAGGTTGCCGTCCTGATCTCGAATAGGCACAGAAATCGCGATCATGCCTTGCAGAAACTCCTCGTTATCGACGCCAACACCGTTTTGACGAATCTTTTTCAGCTCAGGTTTAAGCGCTGTGGCTGTTGTCAGGGTATTAGGTGTGTATTCCTTAAGCTCTATCTTACTCAGTAAACGTGTGCGTTTAATGCTGGTGAGTTCACCGAGAAACAGCTTACCGCTGGCTGTACAGTGAAGTGGCACCCGGTCATTGATCTGTAGCTGAACACGCAGAGGCCAGTGGGTTTCTACACGGTCGAAGTAGATCATAGAGCTGCCATCAGGCACGGAAATGTTGCAGGTTTCACCCAGCTTTTCAGACAGGCGCTGCAGGATCTCGTGTCGCCGTGTACGGAGATAGTCGTTGTTACTCAGGATGCCAATCGCAATCTTGTTCAGCTTCGGGCCAGGCAGCAAGCCACGCCCATCAAGACGGGTTTGCAGGTAGCCCTCATCCTCAAGCTGGGTGCATAAGCGGTGGATGGTGGGCTTCGGTAGCTCCAGTGTGCGGTTAATCTCGCTGGGGGTGAGGGGACGGGACGCACCAGAGACAATCTCGATGATCTGCAGTGCACGTTGAATAGAAGATCCTCGATCTTTGTTTTTTGTATCTACCACCGTTGGCAACCTACCTTTACTCACTTTCTTTGTTGAAAATTTGGAAATAAAAGTCTCATTGTAGCTTAATTTTGGTATAAAAATGAGCCGCGAATCTGTCTCTTTAGTACAAGTACCAAACGAGTGTGTAGGTATTTGTATTGCGTACAGTAAGTAATAAATGCTCTAAGTGAGCTTAACTGAGACGCTTATTATCTCTGACGGCTATACAAAGTTGATTCCGGGGCAACTTAACGAAAAAGATTGCCGACAGTTTTTAAAAAAATTTGTGCTGAATTTCATTGCGTGTGAAGAGTTGGGGGCGCTGTAGGCCGCGTGTCGTAAGGCCTGTAGAGGAGGTGATAGGAGAGCATATTGATTACGCACTGCAAATATTTCATAATATTTAATATATGAGACTTTAGGTATCAAAAATATTTGAAACGTGTTTTTTTGTGTGCTTTATTTAATGGGCAATCACTTTTTGATCGATATCAAGGAGTGATCAAAAAGTACGACCCCTTTGTGAATAAGAATAAATATGGGTATTTCAAATGAAGAAAGTGTCCAACTCTAACGAGAAGGAAGCGGGAAATGTTTCTCGCCGTGATTTCTTTCGTGTTGCTGCTACCTACGGACTGAGTTCTACCATGCTCGCCGCGGCCGCTCTGGGTAGTTTTTCACTGCCTCAGTTAGCGCAAGCTGCGGAAAGCAACTCCAAACGTCGCTACAAGAAAGCCGCAAAACATACGCTGACATTCGGTGCATCAGGTTTTAACGAAAATAACCTGCTGATTGAGCGTGCGGGCTGTCTGGACTTCCTGAACGACATTGAGGATCGCACTGACGGTGAGATTCGAATTGAGTTTGTGGGCGACAACCAGATCTGTGGTCAGCTGAACTGCGTTAAGAAAACACAGCAGGGCATCGTGGATATGTTCACGGCATCCACCCAGAACTCTGCGGGTGGTGCGCCTTATCTGAACGTACTCGACTATGCGTACATGTTCCCTTCCCGCGCATCGCAGTATCACTTCCTGTATCACCCTGATAGCCAGAAGCTGTTGCGTGACCCTTTGCGCACTCGTCATGGCCTTCAGTTCCTGTTCTCCCACTGTGAACTTCGTGGTCTGCAGATGGGTCTGGGCTGGAAAGACAAACCTCTCATCACCAGCATCGAGCAGCTGCGTGGCACTAAAAACCGTGTAACCGGTACTCAGCTGGGTCGTATTGCGATGCAGTTGCTGGAACTTAACCCGGTACCGATCGCGTGGTCTGAAACCCTGGATGGTCTGAAACAGGGTCTGATTGACGGTGCCGAAACCTGGGCGGGTGCTGTGGCGTACGCCAACATGTCACCGGTTGTTTCTCAGTCCGTTGACCTGCGTTTCTTCTGTGGTACCGAAGCAACCATGATGAGCGCTAAGCAGTTCGACGCATTCAGCGGTGAGCTGCAGGATGCCGTTATGGAATCTGCGTACCTGACGCAGGTTAAGATCCAGGCGGCTCAGGAAGCTGCGCTGGTGAACACTGTCGGTGCAACCGTTCCATCCCTTCCGGGTACGCTGTTCGACAAGCACAACGTACGTGTCGCTGCACTGTCTGACGAAGAGCGTGCAAAAGCTGAACGTATCTGTGCGCCTGAGTTCAACCCTGAGCCATGGACTAAGTGGCGTGAGCGTCTGGACAAGTGGTCCGGCGGTCAGGACACCTACGGCTCTATTCACAAGATTGCTCGCGAAATTCCGCGTGACATGCTTGCGGAGAACGTTGAACCACGTCGCTGGTGGAAGAGCTAATACCTGGCTCGTATCGAGATCAGAATGTGATCCAGTCCACGTTCTGATCTCGCATCTCTTTGCAGACTATCTTTGTCGTCTTTTTTCTTGTCATGCCAATCAGATGGCGGAGATAGCGCTGCATTCCTGAACCATACTGTGGAGAGATACCGTGAATTCGGGTGTACAGACTTCAAATATGTGTGAGAAGGGTGATCCTTCTCAACACCACCAGGAGGCAGGAAAAATGACCATTGGGTCGCTGCTTCGTGCAATAGAACAAAATATAGAGAAATCGGTGATTCTGGTCTCCTACGTCTCTATGGCTGGCATTATCTTCGTTGAAGTAATTCGTCGGTTTTTCTTCAATGAACAGGCTCCCTGGAGTACCACAATTCCAATTTACCTGTTCCTTTGGCTTACCTGGATGGGCGCGTCTTACAACACGTTGCG